>Ga0187846_10000989_pt1 | contig 16309 bp, 19 predicted proteins | sample TC_taG_FD_161473 | JGI IMG/M metagenome (GOLD analysis project Ga0187846, IMG submission 161473) | Biofilm microbial communities from the roof of an iron ore cave, State of Minas Gerais, Brazil - TC_06 Biofilm (v2) | ecosystem: Environmental > Terrestrial > Deep subsurface > Cave > Wall biofilm...
GTGGACGACTACGAAATCCGAGCCCTCAAAATCGTCCACGATCACCGTGAAACGGCCGTCCACGATCGCCTGAAATCACCGTCCACGATCCTCTGAAATCATCGTCCACGATGCTCTGAAATACGCAACAACTATGCTGGTTTCGCCGCGGCATACCCAACCAAGGGTCTCCTCGTAGACGTGCGCGAGTTCCGGTACAAACCTTCTCCCAATCTCGGAAATTGGCGGGACGACGTGATATCGCCGCGGTACGTCAAGGCGAGGGTGAAGAAATTTGCCTATGTGGCTCCCCAGGGCATGCTTGAAAAAATGAAAGGCGCCATGCACGGACGCGAACGCGGCTTCGAGGAGGACTATTTCGCCAGCGAAGCCGAGGCCCTCAAGTGGCTTACGACCTGAGCGGCTCACTGCGTCCGCAATTGGAATAAAGAAAAGCGAGCGAAAAATGACGCTGTTTTACGTACTCAACCTGCAGTCCGCATTTTCCCTGGCCGCCTTTGCCCTGATCGCCCGGTGGCACATCGCCCCGCGCCTGTCTAAGACATCGGTCGAGGACGACGTGTCGCCGCTTGTGATCGAGTGACGACGCGGCGTCGAGTCGTTCTCGGAGCTTGGTGCGGGCGCGCAAAAAAGGCAATTTCCCGTAAGTTCACATTCGAGGCAAAGGAGAAGACCATGACAAGATATGTCATCGCAGTGGTCGGTGGCACGGGTGCTCAGGGTGGCGGCGTCGTCGACGCCCTGCTCGCGGCAGGGACGTACAGTGTGCGCGTGGACAGCCGCAACCCGACGAGCGACTCGGCCAGAGCGCTCGCCAAGCGCGGCGTCGAGTTGAAGAGGGCCGACCTGCTCGACCCGAGCAGCCTGCGCGCGGTGTTTGAGGGAGCGTACGGCGCCTTTGTCGTGACCAACTTCTGGGATCCCACCCAAATGCAGAAGGAGACTGAGGTGGGCACCGCGGCCGTGAAGGCGGCGCGCGCCTCCGGCGTTCAGCACTACATCTGGTCGACGCTGCCCGACAGCGAGAAGTTGAGCGGTGGTCGGTTCAAGGTGGTGCACTTCACCGGCAAGGCCCGGGTCGACGCTGTCGTGGAGGCGGCGGGGTTTCTGCGCCACACGTTCGTGCATGCGCCTATGTACTTCCAGAACTTCCTTTCCAGAATGGCCCCGCAACCACTGCCGAACGGCGGTCGCGGCTGGGCGGTACCGATGGATCCCGCTGTCCGAGTGATCCACGCCGGTGACGTCACTGAGGTCGGGCGTGTAGTCGCCGCCGCGTTCGCCGCGGGCGACAAGCTGCCGAACGGGAGCCACCTCGCCGTGTGCGGTGGCGTGTATTCCTGGAACGACTTCGTCGGCACGCTCAAGGCGCAAGGGCACAACCTGCAGGTGATCCGGGTGCCGGCTGAGGCTTACGATAAGTTCTATCCGGGTGCGTACGAGTTGCGAGAGATGTTCCAGTACTACGAGCAGTACTCCTACTTCGGCCCGGAGAGTGAGAAGCGCATTGCCGCGGCCAACGCGCTCTGCCCGGGCGGGTTCACCGGCTTTGGCGAGTGGGCCAAGGTCAACATGAAGGCGAGCTGAACGCTTGAGGTGCCGTCGAAGTCAAGGCAAGAGCGCACCCTCGTAGAAAGGCCACGTCGGTTTCCGGGGGTTGCTTGGCCACGCCCGGCAAAATTGCGTTACATGCCCAGCATGCGCGGCATCCATAAAGCAACTCCGGGCACCGCGATGAGCAGCGCCACCAGCACAAAGTCTGCCGCGAGAAAGGGCAGCGTGCCAAGATAGATCTTTGTCACCGGAATCTCCGGGTTCTGCGCCTGAATAACAAACACGGTCATCCCTGTGGGTGGGCTGATGAGGCCAATGGTGCACATTACGGTCACGAAGATACCAAACCAGATGCCGTCATAGCCGGCACTGATCACAAGCGGCAGCGTCACCGGTACCGTGATCAGGATCATGCTCACTTCGTCGAGGAAGGTGCCCAACAGCACATACAGGAACATGACCGCGATCACGACTACCGAAGGCGCGAAATGGCGCGCCTGCACCCAGTTGACGACTTCTGTGGGGAACTCCGTGAGAACGATGAAACGCGAATAGACGAACGCGCCTATGACGATAAAGAAAACCATCGCGGTGGCGTTGACAGAGCTGAGCAGCGCCTCCACAAGCCCACCCCAGCCCATGGTCCGGGTGGCGAACGCAATCACGATCGCCGCGAAGGATGCCACTGCGGCGGCCTCGGTGGGGGAGAACCATCCGAGGTAGATTCCGACAACGGCCAGAAAAAACAAGATCAGCAGCTTCCACACGCCCTTTGCCGCGCGCAGCCTTTTCCGCGGAGGCATCGACGGCACGCGCGGCACCCAATCAGGCCGGACCCGCGCGACGATGAGGACAGTAATCACATAAAGACCGGTGAGTATGAAACCAGGGATGAACGCAGCGGCGTACAGCTTTGGCAGCGATTGCTCGGCCACGATCGCATACAACGCCGTCAACACCGAGGGCGGGATCAGTATCGCGAGCGTTCCGGCAGAGGCGACCGTTCCTGCAGCGAAACCCGGCTCGTAGCCGTGGCGGCGCATCTCCGGAATCGCGACCTTGGCGAAGGTGGCCGCATCGGCGATGGACGAGCCGCAGATGCCGCCGAACGCGGCGCAGGCGGCGGTAGTGGCGTTCGCCAGCGCTCCGCGAAATCCCGAGAACACCGCGTTGGCCGCGTCGAATAGCTCTTGCGCCATGCGGCCGTGCGAGGCGACCGCCCCCATCAGAATAAACAGCGGGACCACCGAGAGCGAGTAGGCGCTCGCGAGGTCGAAAGGGACGCTGCCGAGCATCTTCAGAGCATGCGCCCAGCCGTCGGCGGCGGCGTAGCCGAGAAAGCCGGTGAGTGCCAGCGCAAGCCCGATCGGCACGCGCGCGAAGATCGCCGCCAGCAACGCGACGACGCCGAAGGCGCCAATCGCGGTGATGCTCATCGCCGGCGGCGGGTGCCGAACGTCACGACGAGCGCGCCGAGCGCCCCGGCGCCCAGGCCGAAAAGCAGCGGAATCCAGTAGAGGATTTTCGGCAAGGAGAGCTCGGCCGTGACGTCGCCGAAAGAGACGGTGTCCCGCGCCGCGATCGCTCCCTGCCAGGCCATAAGCACGAGCATCGCGACGGCGATCAGGCCGGAGATGCGCCGCAGCGAAGGCACGGCGCGCGGCACGCAAGTGTCGATCGCATCCACGAGAATGTGCTTGTCGCGCAGGAAGACCGCCGGGAGCGCGAAGAAGAACGTGGCGCAGAGCAGCAGCTCGATCAGCTCGTAGGTGCCGCGGATTGGATAGTTGAACACGGCTCGCAGGACCACGTCGGCGACCGTGAGCAGCATCATCGCGGCGAGGAAGACCGATGCGGTCCAGCCGCAGAGCCTTGCTGCGGATTCAATCCGGCGATTCATGCGTTTCCTCCCGGCACAAAACAGCCGCGCGGCACAATGGGCCGCGCGGCCGGGCTTCCGAGCCCACGCTCAGTTCCAGAAGCTCTTCGACGTCTTAGCGGACTTCTCGGCGAGCGCCTTCATCATGTCGTACACGGCGTGCGCCGGCAGCCCCTTACCTTCGAGCTCCTTCACCTTGTTTTCGGCAACCTGGGCGCCGATCTTGCGAAAGCGCGCGTCTTCCTCGGGCGAGAGCTTGATGATTTCGTCGCCGCCGTCGACCAAGGCCTTCTTGCCGGGTACGTCGAGCCCGTCCCACGCTTCGCCTACTTCCTTCTCGACGCCGGTGACCGACTGCATCACCAGCTTTTGCAGGTCGGGCGGGAGCCGATTGTAGGTGTCCGGGTTCATCGCCACGCCGAAGCTGGAAACGTACGAGTACATCTCGGTCGAGTACTTCAGAACGCCGCCCATTTTGAAGGCGATGCCAGCGCCGCCATAGTCGATGAACACGCCGTCGATGGTGCCCTTCTGCAGCTGGTCGACCTGCTCGGTCGGCAGTACGCCGACCGGGGTTCCGCCCAGCGCGGCGACGAAATCGCGGATCGTGGGCGAGGCAAAGCGCAGCCGCAGCCCATTCATGTCCTCGACGGTGCGGATCGGCTTTTTTGTGGTGTGCACGTTGCCCGGCTGGTGGGTGAGCAGAAGCAGCACCTTCACGCCCTTGTGCTCGGCGTCGAGATATTTGCTGCGCAGCTCGTGATCGTTCAGCACCTTGGTGCCGATCTCCGAGCTCCCGACGAGGTAGGGGACCTGGATCAACTCGGTGAGCGGGAAGCGCCCTGGCGTCGCGCCGTGCAGGAACCAGGCGATATCGGCCTGCCCGGTGCGCACGAAGTCGTAATGCTGCTGCACCGGCCCCATCTGCGAGGCCGGGAAGCGCTTGATGACGATGCGCCCGCCGGAATCCTTCTCCAGCTTCTCGGACCACTTGATCAGCCATCGCGACATGGCGTGCTGGTCGCCCACGAAGTAGGCGAGCTTCATCTCGTATTTCTGCTGCGCCCGGGCACTCGGCGCGGCGGCGAGCACCAACCCGACAGACAGGGCAAGTGCTGCCGCGAATCCCGCACCCGTCCGGATGTCGATCTGAAACATATCCCCCCCCTCCCTCGATGGATCCGGCAATCCTCGCGTACCGCACACTCAAGCGGCTGCTGTTTCCTCCCGTTTCAGCGGCATCTTCGCGAGCCACGCGTCGACCGTTTCGGAGTCGCCGAATAGTGTCGCGAGTTCGGTGCGTGCCTCAACCTCGGTTTGCAATACCGATTCGACCACACCCTGCTCGATGCCGCTACGGTCGGTAGCGAGTTCCAACCGGATGCCGAAGGGATCGAAGAGATATGCTGACCAGAAGCGCCCCCCGAGCGGCACAGGGCCAATAACGTCCACCCCGCAACTCTTTACTCGCTCGATGAGCGCGTCAAACTTCTCCGGGCGCACGTGGAAGGCGACGTGCTGCATACCGCCGACGTGGTCGCGGTTTTGCCTCGGCGAGCCCTTGGGGTACTCGAAGATCGCGAAAAGCGAGTCGTTCCCCATGTCGAAAAAATAGTGGCGCAGATTCTCGTAGGGTGGCTGTCCACGGTCGCGTTCGTAGGGGACCCGCCGCACATGTACCAGTCGGAATCCCATGACGCGCGTATAGAAGTCCATCGCTGTCGGCATGTCGTCGCAAACGATTGCAAGATGATCGATCCCGCGTGTGGCGAGCTCAGGTAGTGTGTTCATGGCTCGTTTTCTCCAGTGAAGCAAGAAAAGGGCGCAATGCGTTAAGAAAACCTGCGCGGTTCTCGCCTGCGATGTCGTGTCCGGCTTCAACTTCCACGGCAATGAGGCGTGGGTTCGCTGCCTTCATCTTGTCCCGAGTCTCCGGTGCATACATGTCGGAGCGCGAGCCGCGCATGGAGAGGATCGGGCAGCGCACTTGGCCGATGAGTTGCCACATATCGACGCCGAGCTTCGGGCGCTCCGCGGCTCTAAATTGATCGCGGAAGTAGGGGTCTCGCTTGAGAACGTATCCGCCCGAATCCGGCTTGAGATAGGTCTCGAAGCGCTCGCGATTCGTCTGACCAAAATATTTCATTGCTTCGTCGATCGAGGCGAACCGGTCTGGCGTGTTCGCCACGATCTGCGTCACGCGTTTCGAGCCAGCCACGGCATTTTCGGGCGTGTAATCGATAAGTGCCAGTCCCGCTACAAGTTCCTGGTGCCTGGCCGCAACGTAGGTTGTGCTACGCCCGCCCATCGAGTGGCCGATGAGCACCGCACGCTTCCACCCGAGATGGTCGAGTACATGGACGATGTCCTCGCCCATCGTCGGCACGGAATAGTCTTTTTTCGGGCTCCACTCGGAGTCGCCAAAGCCGCGCATGTCAATCGACACGACCTCGCGGTCGGTCGCAAGGTTCTGCCCGACCTCACGCCAGTCCCAGGAGAAGTAGGACAACCCGTGAGCGATCAAGGCAGGGGTGAGGCCCCGGCGGCCGAATCTGCGAAAAAAGATCGATAGATCGCCCGAGGAGCACCGTCCCGTGTAGTGGCCGATTTCCATGATGTTGCTGCCTCCTTTGGGTCGCGCCGTCGTTGTATACGTTCGCTAGGATCGCTGTCAATCGGGGTGCGTGAATATGGGCCGCCAGCACGAGCTCGGTGCGAAGGGGGTCGCCATCGCCCACCCGATGCCGCGACGGCTGAAGGCATGGAGCACGATCGCCAGTTACAGGAACGCCGCCCAGGTCGGGATGTAGGGGATGTCGGCCACCCAAGCCCTGTTAGCTTAGGGGTTGGCGCGACAAACGTGGTTCGGTATTCGGTACCGCCTGCCCTAGTCGAGCACGCATCCCTCCGCTTGACCTTCGGACCCACCAACTAGCCAAGCGTATCGTTATACCGGCGGTCTGGGCGCGGGTTGCTGCGGGTTGCCCCAATCCGATCGTAGTTAAACAACTTTAGTGGTCGACCGGTTCAGCGTCTAGGAGGTGTCGCCATGCGCTTTCCCTTGCTGGTAGTGGGACTCATCTTTGCTCTCAGCGGCTGTACACAGCTTGCGCTACGGAACAACACCGCGCAGATCACCAATACGTTGACGGACCTGCAATTTCAGCAAATCCTCGACAACGTAGCGCGGTTCCAAGATAACCCTGACACGGTCCCGTCCTTCGCGGTAGTCACCGCCGGAACCGTCGCGGTCAACGACCAGGCGGGCGCAGGTCTCAGCGCAACCTACTCGCCGACGCTCTCATCCGCGCAGCAGGGCGGGGGGGCACTGCCCATCCTGTCATTGCTTTTCCCCTTTAGCGGCCAGCGGGCACTGTCCGAGAACTGGTCGTTGACGCCCATCACCGACTCCGACAATCTCCGCCGGCTGCGCTGCGCCTACCGGTTGCTCGTTATGGGGGAGGCCACCCCGAACTACGAGTTCTGCCGCAAACAGATGCGGGAGTTCTTCGATGCAGAGGGGGCCGCCTTGGTCGATTATTTTCCGCCTCGAGGATGGTACGGGGTGGGCGACGACAAGAGTGTTCCGGTTGACGCCTACTACGTCGGTCACCATGGCAGCACGACCGCCTGGGTGACGCGTAAGGGAATGAATGAGCTGGCTCTGTTCACTATGGGTGCGCTCGACCTGGCGACGGGTAAGCTACGCACACCGCAACAAACCGTGGTCCGAAAGTACAAGGGGGAGCCGAAGCCCGAGAACCTCGTGGAGACTCAGGTAACCGCTATCGAGGACGACCAGGAAGCACTGAAGGCAATACAAGAGGGGCGGACCCGGCCTTCCGCGCGCCCTCGCCTGACACCCGCTCCGTTCAACCCTGGAATGCTAATCTTGCCGCGGCCGTGATGTGGAGTTGCATTGGATCCCCGTGCACGGCACGTCCGCAGACGCTTAGTCCGACTCCGTTGCGCGCGACCGCCCGATATAAGTCGGCACAACTTCCTCGACCGCTTTCGGCTGGATGTTGAGCTCCCGGAAACCCGGCAGGGCCCCGCTCGCGACGTTGTCGCTCTTGAGAAGGTCGACCTGGCCGGTGGTGAGCGGTGGGCTTGGCAGGAGCTCGAATAACCGCGCCTGAACCTCGGCCACCGCGAAGGGGACCGGCACGAGCAACCGCCATCTGCCGATGAGGCGCAGCGTGATCTCGACCAGCTCACGCAGGGTGTACACCACAGGGCCGGCAAGCTCGTAGGTCCGGCCAGCGGTCCCGGGGTCGGCGAGGATGCGGGCGATGGCCTCTGCCACGTCTTCCACATAGACGGGTTGCAGGCGGGTGCCACCGCCGCCGATCAACGGTAGCACCGGGAGCAGGCGGGCGAGGTCGGCAAGCGTGCCGAACAGGGCGTCGCCCGGACCGAACATGGCCCCCGGGCGGACGATAGTAGCGCCTGGAAACGCCCGCCGGACCTCGAGTTCGCCGCGTCCGCGCACGCGGATGTAAGGAGACTGCGACTCGGGGTCGGCGCCGATGCCGGAGACGAGCACGAGGCGGGCGACGCCGGCCGCGGCCGCCTCCCGCGCTACCGTCGCGGCGCCTTGCTCATGCACGCCCGCAAACGTCACACCGTCCCGCTCGACGTAGGCGGAGACCGCGTTGACGACGGCGTCGACCCCGGCGACGGCGGCGGCGACTGAGGCTGCGTCGCGCACGTCGGCGCCGAAGACCGCGACCTGGTCCAGGTTAGCCGCGCCCAGAGAGCTCCGGGCCCGCTCGGGATGCCGGACCGCGACGCGCACAGTCGCCCCCTCGGTAACGAGGCGCCGCGCGAGACGCCGGCCGAGAAACCCCATGCCGCCGAACACACTGACCGTGGTCATAGCATTTCCTCCGGCATGCTGGACAAGGTCGACTTGTCCAGCCACAAACGATAACGCCGATATGCTGACCGCGGTTCAGCTGTTCGATTTTCAGCGCCAAGAGAAGGCTTTTCCAGCGCCGTATCGTCCCAGCAATCGCCGCGGCGGCTCATGCTGCAGAGGATGCCCCGATTGGCAAGGCGGCGCTGGAATTCCTGAGTGGTGTACTGCGTGCGGTGATCGGATGTGCTTGAGTTCGAATTCGTTGATACGCTGCGAGGCTGGGGAAGCTTTGAATTAGTGCGACTGAGAATGCGATCGAGCTTTACGGCGGGGCGTGGTTGCCCGCCCTTGGACTGCCTTGGACGCACTACGCCCCTTAAGGCAGCAATCGCCCTCGCGCGAGGTACGGTTGGCCACTGCCCAGCAGCAGTGCGCCCGCCCGCAATCTTGTACAGGCCTCGATAGCGCACCTTGGCGAAACTGCCTGGGTGGGGTGCCGGCGCGGCGGCGCACGCGATCATTTCGCGGTCCAACCGCGCGGCGTCGGGCGCTACTCCACTCTAACGCGCGAGAGCTTGATCAGCCGATCCCAGCGCTCGTACTCGGATTTCAGATATTCGGCGAACTGCTCCGGAGTGTTGCCGACCACCTCGAACCATTGCTTCGCGACGTACTGCTCGCGGAAGGCAGAATTATTCAAGATCTTCATAGTGTCGCCATAGATCATGGCGACGAGTTCGCGCGGCATACCGGCCGGGCCCATCAGCGCGAACCAGGTTCCCGCTTCGTAGTCGGGGACGCCGGATTCGGCAACCGTGGGCAGGTCCGGCAGCCCGACGATCCGCTGCCGTGTGGCGGCGGCGATGAGCCTTAATTTCCCCGCGCGCGCGTGCGGCTCGACCAGCAGCGGCGTCACCATCATCATCTGTATCTGGCCGGAGAGCAGGTCGGTGACCGCCGGGCCCGCACCCTTGTAGGGCACGTGCACGATGTCGATTCCGAGCAAGTTCTTCAGGTAGTCGACGCTTATGTGCGCCGAGGAGCCCAGGCCGAACGAGCCGTAGGAAAGCGAGCCGGGTTTCGCTTTGGCGAGCGCCACCAGCTCCTGAAAAGTGTTCGCCGCGACCGACGGGTGCACCGCGATCACCCACGGGAAACGCACGAGCACGGTGATCGGCGTGAAGCCGTGCAGGCCGTCGTAGGGCAGCTTCTTGTACAGGTGCGGGTTTATCACGAACGAGGAGGCGTCCGAGACGAGCAGCGTATAGCCGTCGGGCGCCGATTTCGAAACGAAATCTGCGCCCAGAATCTGGTTCGCACCCGGACGGTTTTCGACCACAACCGGCTCGCCCCAGATTTCCGATAAGCGCGGGGCGAGTGCGCGGGAGAATGCGTCGGTAGCGCCCCCCGGTGACGTCGGCACGACGATCTTGACCGGTCGCGACGGAAATGATTGCGCTGGTGCGATGGGCGCGGCGACGAGCGCGACCGCACAGGCGAGCAAGGCAACGGGAATTCGGTTCACTCGGAACTGTCCGTTGCGATGCGCCGATTCAAATAGCATTCCGCGCCGGCGTGCGCCGGGCCATCGAGCCTCCGCACCGATTGCCCAAACCGGCGATGGCGCCGCCCTGTCGCACAGTTCGCGGACCCCGCTACGCCTCAGCTGCGACCCGGAGCGCCATTTCGCCGATCCTCGTGATCCTGCCGTTGAGGCGGTCGCCGGCGGCGAGCTTCCCGACGCCGGCAGGCGTGCCGGTGGTGATGAGATCGCCCGGGCGCAACGTGAGCACGCTGCTCAAGAACCGAATGTGCTCGCGGATGCCGCAGATCATGTCGCTGGTGTGCGCCGTCATCACCGGCGCACCGTTGTGCTCCACCTCGATGGTGAGGTCCTGAGGTTCGTCGATCTCGTCGCGGGTGACGATCCAGGGGCCCAGCGCGGTGAAGGTATCGAAGCCCTTGCGGATGTTGCGGGTGTTCTGTCGACCGCGTCCCCATGGGTCTCGCTGGCTGATGTCCCAGCAGATGGTGTAGCCGAACACGTAATCGAGCGCCCGTTCCTCGCTGACATGCCGCGCGCGGGTCCCGATCACCGCGCACAGCTCACACTCGAAATCCACGTCCTTCGAGATTCGTGGTAGGACGATAGTGTCGCCGGGACCGATGATCGACGACGTCGGCTTGAGAAAGAACTCGGCCATCAGATCGTCCTTGCCGAGCTGAGACCGATCTGGCCCTCCCGACTTGACCAGCATCTCGGCAGCATGCGCCTTGTAGTTCGCGGCGGCCGCCCACAGCGATGGCGGATTGAGGATCGGCGCCAGCAGCTTGACGGCGTCAAGCGGCACCGAGGACCCCGACTGCAGCGAGTCGCGGACGCACCGCATGGCGGCCGGCTGGTTGGCGAGCACGTCGATCACGTCCAGCATCGTGTGGCCGGGCCTCAAGTGCCCGGTGCGGCCCAGCACGGCGCCGATCGGATGGACGCGGTCCCCGACCACGGCGCCCGCCTCGTTCCGGTCGTAGTGACAGATCTTCATCGCGATCCCAGCGCTCATACACCGCAGGCGGTGGCGTCGTCAACCGTGAGCTAGTAAGCTTTGCCGCATGCTCAAACCCGTCGGCCTGACCCACGGCCACTACGAATGCCGGGCCTTGGACGAGACAATCCCGGTCTTCACCGATCTCCTGGCCATGAGGATCGTCGAGCGAAAGAATGGCGAGGCCGTTCTGAAGCATCCGAACACGGCGTGGCGGCTCATCGTCCACGAAGGCGGACCAGACGCGCCCGACAAGCCCCACAACAATCACTACGGGTTTCGCGTGGCCAACCCGCAGGAGATCGATGCGGCCTGGACTTACATCGAGGGGCACAAGGAGCGCTACGGTATCACGCGGGTGACCAAACCCCACGCGACCCACTTCGCCAATTCCATCTACCTAAGTGAGCCGGGGGGCAACACCCTGGAGATCGAGTACTACGACCAGCAGGCGGCGGCCGAGGGCCGGCTCATTGCCGCGCCCCACTGGGAACGTCTCCTGCCCGAGCGCGAGTTCCCGGGACGGGGATACGTTCCCCAGGCGCTCACCCATGGAACGCTCGAATGCGAGGACAAGGACGCGAGCACCCGGTTCTATCGGCAGGTTCTGGGCCTGGAGATCGCGGGCGGCGGCAGGATTTCCGCCTACATCAAGCATCCATCGACGCCGTGGTACATCGTCGTGCTGCCGGTTCGCCGGCGACGCCCTCTTGCCCCGGTCAACCGATTCACGCTGACCGTGTCCGAGCCGGCGGCCGTCGAAGAGGCGCATCAAGAGTTCGCCGCCATGGGTCCCGGGGGAGGGATCTCCAAGCTCGAAGACGTGCAGCGGCGGGATGGACAGGTGTCGTTCGTATTCAGCGACCTCGATCGGAACTGGTGGGAAGTCATGGCGGCGGCGTGAGCCGACCAGCTAGACCTCCTAACAAACCCTCGGTCGACGCCCTGACGTCCGCCCGCCGGAAATCTCTAACTCCGCGCGGCCCCAAATCGGGGAAGGGATCACATTTGTACTGCCGCGTGCTTTGAACTCGTTGCGCGAGCACGGTAGAAAAGGTGCCAGCCGTCCCTAAGAGGTTGGCAGATGATCTTGCTCAAGTGAGACCCGTGCCGCGCGTACGCAGCGACACGGCGTTTTTCGTTTGACGTTTCGCCAACGTACACTATTATGAGGCGACCGCGACGAAGGCCGCCGATCGCGAGCGCGCAGCAGGCCGGACCGTCCCAATCAAGCGCCTCCGAATACCAGTTTCTTCGGTCGGCGATTTTTCGCCATTGCGTCCATCGCACCACTGAATTTTCTGCGCTCTAACGTTTCCAGCGACCGGCGCGCGCCCACCGACCTCCTCAAAACGAAGCGGGCGCGCGTCCGCGTCGACTGGATTGTAAGAGCGTACCGTTACTTGACGTCCCCTAACTTGATGCCTCGGCGCGAACGAACACTTGCCCGAGCCTGTTCGACGCGCTGCAGGAACCGTGGGTCATTTTCAAGTCGGTAGTCGAACCAGTCGTCCTCCGATTTGAACCCGATAAGTACGCCAGCTGGCTTGCCGTGACGAGCAATAACGACGTCCTGCGTCTTGGCTTCTCGCAGAAAGCAAGACAGGTCGTCTTTGACCTCGGAAAGAGGTACTTCCTTCATTTTAGGCTTCCGAACTGCGCTAGCCATGACTCGGCCTCCGATTTGGGCACGATCGCCAAAACCTCTATGGTCGAACCCGAAACATCGTAGAACACACGGACCTCCTCGACGCGGAGCCGGTGCTGCGGTCGCGCGAGGCCGCGCAAACGCTCGATCCGGCTGCAGCCCATTCCGTCGAAAGAGGTGCGAGACAGGGGGCACCGTTCCAGTCGCCGTCGGCGAGTTCACCCACGCCTTTCGTGGCCTCGGCACTCCGGTTAACTGGCAACCTTACGCCTGGCTTGCGAGTCGTCCCTCGCGCGCGCTGCCACTCATTGATCCTCTGGAACACTGAGCGGCTGTTAGCGGGCGAGAAGCGGTATCGACGGAATACTGCAAACCAGTCACGGAAACTATTTTCCTCACGTTGGATTGACTCGCGCACTGCGCACCAACATGAACACATCCCCGAAGTGAAGCTGTCGAAGCGCAGCGGGCGGATCCACACCAGTTTCTAGGGGATGGATCTGCATAGCTTCCGCTCCTTTTGCCGCGAGCGCGGTTTCCCACTCCCATCGAACCCAATCCGACTGCGCTGCGTGAGCCGCCCAGAACAGCAAGAAGAGGTCGCGCCGGCGGATCTCCTCGGCAAGTCGCGGCTTCCATGGCTCGCCGGGGTGAAGGGACAAACAGTCCAGAAACACGTCGAGGCCCGCGCTGATGCGGATTGCTGCTACCCGATCCAGGACTCGATCGGAGTCATGCGACGCGTACGACGCAAAGGCAGTTCGACCAGCCCTGCACTCGGCGACTTGCAATTCATCGTCACCATGGTCCGCTTCCACGCCGATATCGAAGCGTAGCCGCGCGATGACGAACCCATCGATGGACACGTCAAACTTCATGACGACCACGTTGGCTTGGGTTTCATGGCGAACCGCGGCATCGAAGTCGACGACAACATAGTCGCGAGTCCACACGAACTCTTGGGCGCCGGGGTGGACATCGACGCCCGTGCCGAAGGCAGCCACTTGGACGCGAGTACCAGGCTGCCAGTCGCAGGTCTTTAGATCCAAGAGCTGGGCCGAGCGCGGGGAAAGCGCAGCGAGCAAATCGCGAACGCGATGCTGCGCCGAGTCGACATACGCTACAAATCGGGCGGTGAACTCCTCGCCCCGGCCGACCCGACGAGGAGCCGATGCACCTAGCGAGACAGGAGAGGGGCCTGCCCGTGCATCGGAGGCGGGGCTTAGAGGAACTGTGGCAAGAGGGACTGACATGCTCGCGGCGCCCTGAATGTCAATCGGGATGCCGGGCGGCAGTCCTTCCAGGAACGCCCGCAGTGGCCGAAGGTCGGGCGGCTCCATCTGGTGAGCTCGGAAGGCGCTACTTATCACCCCGAGCTGCGTCAAGCACTCGGATACAGCACCTGCTCGCACTGGGCGGTTCGCGAAGGGACCCTCGTGCATCCAGCCCGATGGCGGACGAACGGACATTACCTGCCGCAGCGTCCTTAAGACGCTGTCGCGGTCCGCTAGCGTCAATAGAGCGTTCGCGCGTGCGCTTGGGCCAGGCATCTCGTCTGGTTCGATCCGGGGGTGCACTGTCTCCCACAACGATGTCAACAGCTTTCCTATCACCTTCAGTCCGAAGAGGAGTCCCTCGATGCCTTCAAGTGCTGTGCTCGCTTGGGTCAGGAAGGAAGCGACCCTTATATCCTTGGTCCGGTCGAACAGTCGGACTGCCGCGAACACGATCTCTTCCAATTCCTGCGGTGATGCCCCTAGGTGACAAGTGTTGTAGAACGGCTCCGGTGGAGACATCGGCCTGATGGCGGCGGCACGACGTTCGAGTGCCATGAACGCGTCGTCGTACGACAGGTCCTCTCCGGCAGGGGCTGATGCATTCAAGGGAGCGAAAAGATCGAAGACGTCAGGCAAGATCATGGCCCACCCTTCCAGGTCAGGCTTCGAGTACGCACGTGCACCGATGCGCAGCGCTGCGCGTAGGGTACTCGACACTTTTTGTGCCGGCTACCGCTCTGATGAGGAGCCCGGTCCAGGCACAACCCAAAGGCAGACTGAATGAGAAATCAATCTATTTGACCAAGCCTCGTGCTGCTCGTGGACGGGCTCGGGCACTTGCCATTCGGGCGTTCGCGGCGCGTGCGATTTTCTTCATCTACCGCTACGGGGCGCGGGTCTCGGAGGCGTTCGGCTTGTGGCGCAAGGACTTCGCCCAACCCGAGCGGCGGCCGATCGTCCTGTTCCGCAACAATGGTCGATGATCCGACCAACGCCAAACGCGATCTGGATCGTGTGACCACACCGAAGAAGGAATGTCGCTGGCCATCGTTGCTCAGGCTTTAACCCACTTGCGCGCCACGACACTGAGCTATTCCAAGCGCTCATGGGCGGGCAGCATTGCGTGCGCGGGTTCACCAACCGCGACATCCGGGCACAGCTCAAATCCACAGTCCATCTGCGCGCCTGCCAGCACGATCCCAGAAAGGAAAGCGCCAAGGTCAGTCGGACCCTTCGGCGGCTCCACGCTCACGGTCTTATCGCCAAGGTTCCACGAACTCGACGCTGGCGCGTTGCCCGCGATGGACGCCATGTAATGGGAACTTCGCTCTATCTCCGAGACCATTACTTCCCGCACGCGTATTCCGGGATCGCTGCATGATCTGCTTTGCCGGACGCATAGAAGTCACGGTGAAAGAATCTATCCCTCTTTGCTGCGTCGCGCGTTACAGTAACGGGCGCAACAGTCCTCACTCAACGCGAACAAGCCCTTAGGCAGGCCTATGACTGAGACAGAACTGTACAAGCTGCTCATGCAGTGCATGCCGTCACAATTGGATGCCGTCACGACCATGCTGCAGTTGAATGAAGCATTTCTGCCCGGAGCGGGCGAGTCGGTGGCCACGCGGGCGGGCGCCATTCTGAAGCTCGTCAAGCAGCAGGCGAAAGGCCTCCCGGAACTGGAAAAAACCCTCAACGAGGTGCTCGGCAGAAAATCGACGCCGAAGCCGACAAACAAGGGCTACCCGGACAAAGTCTCGAGGCCGGCCAAGCCGCGCTCCATCCTCCTCTCGGCCGCCAACCCGACCGCAGTTCCGCCCTCGATCGGCCAACGAACGAGCGACTCGAAGGAGCACGCGACGCAGCCCCGGACGATCCGGATCTTTCTTGCATCCTCAGAGGAGCTGCGGGAGGACCGGGATGCATTCGAGCTCTACTTCCGCCAGCAGAACGATCAGTTCCGCAGACAAGGGCTCTATCTGGAAATCAACCGCTGGGAGAACTTTCTCGACGCCATGTCCGAGACGCGCTTGCAGAACGAATACAACAACGCAGTGCGCGACTGCGACATCTTTGTCAGCCTATTTTTCACCAAGACCGGCAAGTTCACAGAGGAGGAGTTCGATACCGCCCACAGCCAGTTCAAGCAGACCGGTCGCCCACTCATCTATACCTTCTTCAAGAACGCTGAGATCAAGACCGGCACCGCGCGGGCCGAAGACCTGAAATCGCTGTGGGCATTCCAGGAACGACTGAAGGCCCTCGGGCATTTCTACACCCGTTACGACAACGTCGAGCACCTGAAACGCCAGTTCCGCGACCAACTCGACAAGTTGCTGTCGTAATACGGCTGCCCCGTCAATGACACGTTAGTGACAAATCGGAGCGTGACGATGGCCGTCACGATGAGCTAGCAGCGGCGTGGCTTTGCGCCCCACTCTTAACAATCGCCCACACAAACTCACGAAGACCCGCAAAAAACATGGATGCGCCCGTGAGTGAACCATCTTCTTCCGCCCTCCACGGCTTGCATGCGGGAGCCATCGG
>Ga0187846_10000990_pt1 | contig 16304 bp, 14 predicted proteins | sample TC_taG_FD_161473 | JGI IMG/M metagenome (GOLD analysis project Ga0187846, IMG submission 161473) | Biofilm microbial communities from the roof of an iron ore cave, State of Minas Gerais, Brazil - TC_06 Biofilm (v2) | ecosystem: Environmental > Terrestrial > Deep subsurface > Cave > Wall biofilm...
AAATCGAGAAGGTCTTGCAGACTTTCAAACTGCGCTATGCCCGCCTCGACGACACCGCCAAGACTGCCGCCGATCTTCTGGCTGCAGGGAAGATTCTTGGCTGGTTTCAGGGAAGAATGGAGTTCGGCCCGCGCGCGCTGGGCGCCCGCTCGATCCTGGCCGACGCGCGTGACCCGGAGATGAACCTCAAGGTCAACAACGCGGTGAAATTCCGTGAGTGGTGGCGCCCGTTCGCGCCCTCAATGCTTGCCGAAGTTGCGAACCAGTACTTGGAGAACGCTACCGACTCGCCATTCATGATTCTAACTTCCCCGGTGAAGCCCGAAAAGCGCAGAGTAATCCCTGCGGTCACGCATGTGGACGGGAGCGCGCGCCCACAAACCGTCGAAAAAGATGTGAGCCCGCTCTATTGGCGGCTGATCAAGGAATTCGGGTGCAGCACTGGCGTGCCCGTGGTGATGAATACTTCGTTCAATCTGCGCGGCGAGCCTATTGTGTGTACACCGACAGACGCCATCCGTACGTTCTTCAGTTCCGGCATGGACGCACTCGTGATCGGCAGTTATCTGGTGGAAAAATAAGATGACCGGCGCGCGAAAATGGATGGGCGACATATTGTTGCGCTCGCCTGCGCCGTTTCGCCGTCTCCGCACTGTGCCCGTCCTCGGCGAGTTCATCCACCGCCTGAGCCACCGGATCCTGCCGGCAGACGAAAGGGTGTGGGCGCAGATCGAAACGGGGCCTGCGCAAGGGCTATGGCTCGAACTGAACCCGCGCACGGGCCAGGATTATCTTCGCGGTGAAGTGGAAGGCGCCGTGCAGACGATATTGGCGGAGCGATTGCGTCCCGGCATGGTTTTCTACGATCTCGGCGCCAACATTGGGTTCTACTCGCTGCTGGCGGCACGGATCGTCGGCGCGAGTGGCAAAGTCTTCAGCTTCGAGCCTGATGTGCAGATTGCCGAACGCCTGCACCGCAATATCGCGCGAAATGGTTTTCAGAACATGACTGTTGTTGAAGCCGGCGTTTGGTCGAGCAGCGGGACCATGAATTTTATCGCCGCCGAACCGTCGTCTCCCGATCACGGCACTGGCAGGATCGTGGCTGAAGGAGATGCGGCATCCGGTAAAATTACGCCGTGCGTGGCGCTCGATGATTTCACCGATGGCGCGCCGCTGCCTGACGCCATCAAGTGTGACGTCGAAGGAGCTGAAGTCGAAGTATTTCGCGGCGCGACTAAGGTGCTGAAGACGCTCCGTCCCTGGATCCTTTGTGAAATGCACTCCGATGCCAACGATCGCGCTTCGCGCGAATTTCTCAGTCAATTTGGATACCGGTTCGAAAGCGTGGACGGCAATCACACAATGGCAATGCCGCGAAACACTCTTTAAAAAATGCAACGCCAAGCAATCGAGCTTTTCGCAACAAACACCCGCCCGTGAAAGAAGATATGGACTGGACATCACATCGACCATGAGAACCATCTTGCTTCTTGGCCGAAGGGACTTCCCAACAGACGGCGTCACAGACTACTGTGACGCTTTGGGAGAGGCTCTCGCGCGACAAGGAGTCACATTGCTACGGAGGCGCGTCCCGTGGTCGGAGCGGGGATGGTGGCAGGCGCTTCGCTGGCTCTCAACAGAAAGTCGGGACTGGAGTGGGGATTGGGTCCTTTTTCAATACACATCGCTTGGCTGGTCGCGCCGCGGATTCCCTTTCGGTGCTATTGCCGTGGTGGCGTTGCTTCGCTGGCGTGGGGTGCGATGTGCAGTCGTGTTCCATGATGCGAACGCAGCCACGGGCGACGGGCCGATCGACCGAATCCGTGCGGCATTCCAAATGTGGGTGATTCGTACGATTTTTGTACTTTCGAAACGCTCGGTTTTCACGTTTCCCCTCGAAGGAATCGCCTGGCTTCCTGCGGACGCAAGCAGAGCAGCCTTCATTCCCCTTGGGGCGAACATCCCCGCAAACTTGCGGCTGCGGAGGAACGGACAAGATAGGGCTGATAGGCCGAAGACCATTGCTGTTTTCGGGGTGACCGTGGGTCGGGTGACTCCGGAAGAGGTGGCGGATATCGCATATGCTCTGTCCCGGGCTGACGAGCATCTATCGCCCCTGCGCCTTCTGGTTCTTGGGCGCGGTTCGGATGAAGCCCGCGGGGCTCTGGAAGCCGCCCTTCACGGAACGGGTGTTGAGCTGATCGTGCGCGGTGTCTTGCCCGCGGCCGAGGTCACGCAAGCTCTGTGTGAGGCCGACGCGCTGCTTTTTGTCCGAGGGCTGGTCTCCCCTCGCCGCGGCAGTGCCGTCGCGGGAGTTGCCTGCGGGCTGCCAATTGTCGGCTATGGAGAGCCTGACTCCAGCTTTCCCCTCAGCGAAGCGGGAGTCGAGTTCGCGCCCTGGCACGATCGCGACGCGCTGGCCAGAGCCCTCTGCCACCTCCTCTCAGATGATGTGCGATGGAACGAGCTTCATGAGCGCAGTTTGCGCGCGCAGGCTGATTACTTCTCCTGGGACATGATCGCCCGGCAATACTTGAAGATTTTCGCAGGCGGATGAACGTGCCATGAACGAAAAGAAATATCGGGTTCTCGTGATCTGCACTCATCCGGTTCAATACACAGAGAACAACTTTCGTTTGCTGGCGCGCCATCCGAAAATCGAGCTACTGGTGGCGTTTTGCAGCTTGCAAGGCGTCCAGTCCGGGGTTGACCCGGAATTTGGTGTGGAAGTCGAGTGGGACGTTCCACTGCTCGAAGAATATCAGTGGGTCTGCTTGCCTAACCGCTCACTCCGGCCCGGTCTCAACGGCTTTTTCGGCCTCGTGAACCCAGGGCTCTGGAAGCTGGTGCGTACGGGCAACTTCGATGCCGTCGTCGCGTTTACAGGGTATCGGTATGCTTCCTTCTGGATTGCGGCCGCAGCGACCAAATTCAATGGCACCCCCTTGTTGTTTGGTACGGACGCGCACGACTTCACGCCCCGTGATGGCCAACGCTGGAAACTGCCTGTGAAGAAATGGGCTTGGCCGCGGCTTTTCCGCATGGCCGACGTAATGCTAGTTCCTTCCAGCGGCGGCGTTGCCCTGATGCGTGCTCTCGGGCTGCCTCCCGAGCGCATAGTGCTCACCCCTTACGTGGTCCATAACGACTGGTGGATCGAGCAGGCCGGTCGAGTGGAGCGCGCGACGGTGCGCTTGCGGTGGAGCATCCCGCAGGACGCACCAGTGGCATTATTTTGCGCAAAACTGCAGCCCTGGAAGCGCCCGCAAGACCTTTTGCGAGCGTTCGCCAAGGCCGGCGTGTCTAACGCGTATCTGATTTATGCTGGAGAAGGACCCATGCGTCCCGAACTCGAATCCGAAGCAAAATCGCTCGGCATCGCCGAGCGCGTGCGTTTCCTCGGATTTGTAAACCAGTCCGGCTTGCCGGATGTCTATCGCTCGTCAGACTTGATTGTTCTACCATCGGAATACGAGCCTTTCGGCGTCGTCATCAACGAAGCGATGCTTTCGGGATGCGCCGCCATCGTCAGCGACCGCGTTGGCGCGCGGATAGACCTTGTGCGCGAGGGCGAAAACGGTTTTGTCTTCCCCTGCGGCAATGTGGACACTTTAGCGGCGCTATTGGGCCAATCGCTTGGGGACTCGCGGCGCCTTCAGCAATTGGGAGAAGCAGCTCGCAGGCGCATGGACACATGGACGCCGGAACAGAACGTTGCAGGATTTGTGCGGGCCATTGAGATTGCTTCGCAGATGCGCTCTCAATCCGGCAAGCGGCAGCCCCGATGAAATGGCTTTTTCTCAACGCGAAGGAGCGAATCCGGTTCGCGAGCAGGTACCCCGCCTACGCGCTCCGCTCGTTGCTCCGGGAAATCACGTTGTCCGATGAGCGATTCCTTGCCGCCGCAACTGGCGTGGCAACACGAGACATCCGACGCTTTCTCGATGAGCCTTCAGAAACTCCCAGATTTTTGGAACATCTTCAGAATAACGGAGGCACGTTTCAGGCCACCAGCATCTCCAGCGCCGATTTGTACGCGAAAAAGGTGCTGCTGCAATACGCGGCGATCCGCGCACTGCGCCCGGAGCTCGTCGTGGAAACCGGCGTCGCCAACGGCGTCTCGAGTTCCTATCTTTTGCTGGCGCTTCGCCACAACGGCAAAGGCATGCTGCATTCGATTGAGGTCGGAGATTCCTCCTACCTTCCGCCGGGCTGCTCGCCTGGATGGATCGTTCCGGACGAGTTGCGTGGCCGCTGGACTCTTCATCTCAGCGACGCACGGGACTTGCTGCCGGAATTATTGCGGCAACTGGGCGAACTGGACGTTTTTATCCACGATAGCCTGCATACAGATGAGCACATGCATTTCGAATTCGCGCAGGCGTATCCTCATCTTCGGGATGGCGGGCTGCTCATTGCGGACGACGCCTCATGGAACCGCGCTTTTCCTGATTTTGTGCAGCAGGTGGGGGCTCCAATGGCACAGATCCTGCACGGTGTTGGATTCCTGAGAAAATGACGGGCGAATGAAGATCCTGATCTATTCGCACGACTGGGCGCCGTCGATCGGAGGGGTACAGACGGTCACGATGTCACTGGCGCGAGGGTTGGCGGAGTGGCGCGAAGACGAAGCCGGCGCCGTACCGCAAGTGACTGTTGTCACGGCAACGCCGGCCGCTGGGATGGACGATTCGTCAATGCCGTTCCGCGTGGCGCGCCGCCCGGGAGTCGTCACGCTGGCGCGTCTTATGCGGAACGCCGACTTGATTCACCTGGCCGGCCCTTCCCTGTTTCCTCTGTTCCTGGGCTGGCTTCTCCACAAATTAGTGGTAGTCGAGCACCACAGTTTTCAGGCAGCATGCCCAAACGGGCTGCTCTTTTACGAACCAGATCAGGCGCCCTGTCCGGGCCACTTCATGGCGCGGCGCTATGGTGAATGCCTGCGTTGCAATACAGCGAACGTCGGCTGGTGGAAGAGTTCGCTCCTTCTGCTCGCCACATTTCCGCGCCGGTGGTTCAGCAAGAAAGCCTCAGCCAATCTCACTCCCACACGCTGGCTTGCGTCCGTTCTCCGCTTGCCGCGGATGATTACGATGCCCCACGGAGTGCATGAAGGAAGACCGTCGGGCATTCTGTCTGCTTCATCCCCTGTCACCTTCACGTTTTTAGGCCGCCTCGTGCCCTTGAAAGGCGTTCGATATCTGCTCGAGGCGGCCGAACAGCTCCAGCAACTAGGGTTAACATTCCGTCTGAAAATCATCGGTGAGGGGCCCCAACGCAAAGGGCTCGAACAAATGGCCCGTGAACTGGGGCTCGATGGTTGCGTCGAGTTCCTGGGGTACGTTCCCCCAGAGAGACTCGAGGAAGCCATGGCGAATGCAGATGCGGTGGTCTTGCCGTCGTTGGGTGGCGAGGTGTTTGGGCTGGCTGCGGTCGAAAACATGCTGCGCGGCCGCGTGGCGATTGTTCCTGCCGGAGGAGCGATGGCCGAAGTGGTGGGAGACGCCGGTCTACAGTTCCCTCCGGCGGATGTCGAAGGTCTCGCTCTGTGCTTGCAGAGCTTTCTTGAGGACAGCGCGCTCCGCCAGAAGCTCAGCCGCAAGGGACGGGCGCGTTCCCTTGAACTCTTTGAGGAGCAGCGCATGGTCAAGCAACACTTGGAATTCTATCGGGAATTGCTGGGCACAAAGGGGCGACCGGCTGTGAAGTCGCGGGATTCCGTGCCAGTAGATGCTTAATACAAAGGATCGGGCATTAGCGCACTCATGAGCACATCCAACGGCTGGCAGGCAAAGCTGGGACGATCATATTGGGCCTGGCAACTCTATCATTCGCTCATCGCCGATGCTGTCACGATTCAAAAGCCAACAAAATACAAGATCATTTATGACTTCCTGGGGAAAAATCTCGGCACTGTCGCCGATCTCGGCTGCGGGCCCGGCGTATTCACCCATTATCTCTGCGCCCATGCGAAGCAGGTCTGGGCCGCTGACATCGATGCTGCTTCGCTTGCCCGTGTTAAGGCGCGCCACCGGAAGAAGCAGAACGTCGCTTTCGTCGTGATGGATGCCGAGCGCCTTCCGTTTCCCGACGACTGCTTGAACGCGGTCCTGTTCCTGGAGGTTCTCGAGCACTTAGCGGATGATGCGGCGGCACTATGTGAGGTGCACCGTATTCTTGCGCCGGGCGGACGGTTGGTCCTTTCCGTGCCGGTGCCTCCCGGAGAAGTGGACGAAGACGAGGCCTGGGGCCATAAGCGCGAAGGGTACCAATTGGTGGAAATTCTGTCCCTTCTTCGGAACACTGGTTTCCAAGTGAAAGACCATCACTTTGCGCAGTTCCGTTTCTCGCGCCTGAGCGATAATCTTATCCGGTATTGGCGGCGTTGGCTGCACCTTCCGGCGCCGATTTTCCTGGCCTGGGTAGGCTATCTGGATCACTTGCTTGACGCAAGAAAACGGGAAATGGGTGGTTATCTTCCGGCCACAGTCGTTATACTGGCGACCAAAGAAAACGAGGAGCAGCAGGAGGAAACGAAGTTTCGGGAGGCATAGTTAGGTTGAAAACCACTCTTACTCGGCAACGGGATGGCACCGACACGGCCCCGGAGGCGGTCATTCTCGGAACGACGACAATCGACGGCCTCCACCGCTTTGTCATCGATCGAGTGATTTCTCGGTTCGCCCAGCCAGGGGAACGAGCTATAGACTTAGGCGCCGGCAGTGGGGCGCTGGCAACGCGTCTGAAGGCACTCGGATTGGATGTTATGGCATCCGATAAAAACTCCGCCGGGTTCAAGGCCGCGATTCCTTTCTCTCCGATTGATCTTGACGAACGCGATTTCAGCGCTCAGCTGGGCGAAGGCACATTCTCCCTGGTCACTGCGGTCGAGGTGATCGAGCATGTCGAAGCCCCGATCGGGCTTTTACGGAACGCCTGCCGGCTGCTCAAGCCCGGCGGCGTGATTGTGATTACGACGCCAAACGTGGACAACATTCCCGCGCGGATCAAATTCCTTTTGAAAGAAAAGGTTCGTCTGATGGATGATGTTTCTGAACCAACGCACATCTCACCTATCTTCTGGGAGCTGTTCAACCGTCAGTTTCTGCCCCGCGCTGGACTGGAGCTGGTAGAGCACCACCTCTTTCCGCCCCGTGGTTACACGAATACCCGGCCTCGTTATATTTGGGCTATGCGCTGTCTAGCGCCGTTCCTGAGCGGTCGATGTAAGTACGGTGACGTACATGTCTTCGTTCTGCGGCCGAGAAAGGAAGGGACCTAGACAAAGTGGAAGAAGAGAGTCAAAGGTTAGTATTGAGGCTCAAACTCATCAGCCCTACTAGGGTCCAAACTCCTTGCGAGGTGAAGGGGTGATCAGTCCCGGCGCACGTGCTCCCGTCCTAAGGAACCAGGCATTGATCTCTTTTGTTCTGTTCCTTGGGTCTCTCTACATCGCCTGGAAGATGGGGGGATGGATCTCCGATGAAAACACGGAAACACTGATCCTGTCTTTCCTGGCCGTGGTTGTGGCGGGGATCGGGATAAGGATCGTCCGCGACTGGCGTTCCGGGTTCTATCTTTTCCTGGCCTGGTTGCTCTTCGAGGATCTGATTCGCAAATATCTCGGCAATAACATGTACATCTATTTCGCGAAGGACGCGCTCGCGATGTTCACTTGCTTTGCGCTCTTCGTAGCCATCCGGCGTGGCAGGGAAGCGGCATTCCGTGCCCCCTTTCTCCTTCCGCTGTGGTTATTTTTCTGGTTGGGCGTTCTGCAAGTGTTCAATCCGCACTCGCCGAGCATCCTTTATGGTTTGCTGGGGCTGAAGATGTATTTCTATTACGCGCCACTCATGTTTGTTTGATACGCCCTGATCCGGAGCGATGAGGATCTGCAGCGCTTTCTCATCGCTAACATCGTTCTCGCCAGCGCAATTTCCACACTGGGCATCATTCAGGGAATTATCGGCCCAGGCTTCTTGAACCCCGCGACGCTGGCCCCCGAAATCCGGGAACTGGGCGCCCTCGAACGACAGAGTCCCATCACACACCTCAAGGTATCGTTGCCGACGGCCACGTTTGTCAGCTCGGGCCGCTTTGCCTGGTATCTGATCCTGACGTGGATTTTGACACTGGGGACGACCGGTTACTTGCTGCTGCGCTCGCGCCGCGGGAGGAAGCTCGCGTTTCCTGCGGTGGGCCTGGTAGCCGTGGCGGCGATGTTGAGCGGCTCGCGCGGTGCCGTCGTATATTGTGCCGCAAGCGCAGTTGTACTAGCGGCAGCCTTCCTTTGGGGCGCACCCTGGCGCTGGCGGCATGCCCACCGGTTGTGGAAGGCCATCCGCAGGTCCACGCTCGTGGCCGTGGGAAGCCTAGCAATCCTTGTCTTTTTCTTCCCCGCTGCAACAGGGTCCCGCTGGGCTTTTTATTCGGAGACTCTTTCGCCGGAAAGCCCGGCATCTGAGTTTGGATGGCGTGCCTGGGATTACCCCATTCAGAACCTCATGCTTGCATTCACCGACCAGAACTGGATTGTGGGCAATGGAATTGGGACTGCCTCGCTGGGCGTTCAGTATGTGAGCGAGTTTCTCGGGGAACTTCCGCCCCCGCTCGGCGTCGAAAATGGCTATGGTACGCTGATCGTGGAGCTAGGAATCCTGGGACCGCTTCTATGGCTGATCTGGACGATTTCGCTGCTAATCGCGGCATGGAAAATCGTCCGAAGTTTAAAAGAAACGCCTCTGTTTCCCATTGGCTTCGCGATTTTCTGGTTCGTCTTCATCCTGCTTGTTCCTCTGACGTACGGGGGGTTTCAGTCCTTCGAGAATTATGTCTACAACGCCTACCTTTGGCTGCTCATTGGCGTCCTCTTTCGTCTCCCCACGTTGCTGGTCGCCCCATCTGGGCAAGTTGCAACTGTCGCCCCTGAACCAACCCGGCCCCGATGGTTCTTACGCTAAGGGAGACTGGTAACCGAAATGTGCGGCATCGCCGGTATGGCCAGCCAAGATGCAGGGAGAGACCGCGATACACTTTCCGCTGCGGGCCAAGCGAGTAATCGGATAAGCACCCGGTCGATGAACGGTAAGTAGGGTATTCAGGGCGCATGGTCACAGCCTCGCAATGGCGGGAAGCACAGGCTACAGAGTCCGATTTCTATCTGGGCATGTCCCTCAGCCTGCCCAACACGCTGGATGTGCTTTACCAAAACGCCAGAAAGGCGCAACACCTGTCGCTGCTGCTCAAAGCGAAACCTAAAACCGCTGTCGAGATCGGGCTCGGGCCTTTCGGCGTGGGCGTTATCGGCTTCTTGCCGGAAATTCCGCTCCGCCTGGGCGTGGATCCGGAACCACCCATCACGCTGGATTTCAATGTCCCACTGCATGACTTTATTGCCGAGCGACGACGACACGTGAAATACGTGGTAGGCGTGGGCGAGAACATTCCGCTAACGAGCGAGAGTATGGACCTTGCGATCTGCTGCAACGTGGTCGACCACGCGTTCGAGCCCGACAAGATCCTACGCGAGATCGCGAGGATTCTAAGGCCCGGCGGGTTCTTGTTTTTCGACGTCGATACGTTCTCTCTTCTTGGACTGCTGAAGTGGCACACGTGGACAAAACGCCGCCACAAAGGGGAGTTGCTCGTCACGGCTCATACCTATCGAATGTTCGAACCTGATGTGGGGCGGCGGCTGAGACTCGCGGGATTCGAAGTCGTGCAATACACGGGGCATAATTGGCTGAGCCTATGCGTTGGCCATTTTCGGATTTCGAAGTTCCTGCTCAGGAAACGTCGATGAGATTACGCACTCGACATACTATCTCGAGCAAACAGCGGCTAGGGCAAATGGAAACTGTCGCCCCTGTCGCAACCCGGCCACGATGGTTTTTGCTTAAGGGAGACTGGTAACCGAAATGTGCGGCATCGCTGGGATAGTCAGCGAGAAACCGGAGCGCGTTTCCCACGAAGTGGGCGAGAAGATGGCCGCGGCAATCTCTCACCGCGGGCCGGACAGCACCGGAGTGGTGTCTCTCGGCCCATGCCTGCTGGCAAACACTCGTCTGGCAATTGTGGACCTCAGCGAACGGGGCAAGCAGCCCATGTCCAACAAGGACCGCACCACATGGATCACCTACAACGGGGAATGTTACAACGCCGCCGAGCTGCGCAAGCGCCTCGCAGCGCGGGGACACCGGTTCTACTCGACCACCGACACGGAAGTGGTCCTACACATGTACGACGAATTCGGAGAGCAATGCGTTAAGGACTTGCGCGGGATGTACGCCTTCGCGATCTGGGATAGCCGCGCGCAGAAACTTCTCCTGGCGCGGGACCGGCTCGGAATCAAGCCTCTCTATTACGCCCTCTTTCCTCAAGGGTTGCTTTTCGCCTCGGAGATCAAAGCCTTGCTGGCTTCGGGGCTTGTTGCGCGTGCACTCGATGTGCACGGCATCCGGGCCTACCTGCAGTTGGGACATGTGCCGCCGCCCTGGACGGCTCTCCGTGCGATTCGGCCGCTCGAGCCCGGCGAGATCGGTGTCTGGCAGCACGGCCAATTCAACTGGAAGGCGTACTGGTCGGTCAGCGCACAGATCAAGAACGAGCATGTGGCGAAGCCCGCTCAAGCTGCTCAGAACGTCGGGCAAACCCTGCTCGAAGCAAGCCGACTTCAACTGATGTCGGACGTTCCCATTGCCCTTTTCTTGAGCGGCGGAGTCGATTCGGCCGCCATCGGCGCGCTGATGCGGCGGGCGGGCGCCAGCGACTTGACGGCACTGACGGTCGGTTTCGAAGAACGGCAATTTGACGAATCAGGAGCGAGCCGGAGAACCGCCGAGCGGCTGGGTATCCCGCATCGCGTCCTCAGGCTGCCCGCTACGGAAATGGCCGCCTCCCTTGATCATGCAATCTGGGCTACGGACCAGCCAACTGTGGACGGGATGAATACCTACTGGGTGTGCCGCGCCGCCGCGGAAGCAGGGTGCAAAGTCGCGCTGTCGGGGCAAGGCGGTGATGAGCTATTCGGAGGCTACGAGTCTCTTGCCTGGTTCAAGCGCTTTGCACAGATGGCTCGGTGGATGAAGCCTCTGCCACGCGGGGCGTTCCGTGCGCTTCTGGACCGGCCAGCGATTTCGTTTCGCGCTCGCAAACTTTCTTACCTTTTCGGCGCAGACGATCCTTTTGTCGCGGCAGAATTGGCGGTCAAGGTTCTCTTCCTCGCAAGCGACTTCCACAGTCTTCTTAATCCGGCATTCTCCCCGGATTCGCACGAATCGGAAGCCGAAGAGCATTTGGCCTATTGGGCCAAGCAAGTGAACGGCGCGGGATTGCTGGACAAGATCGCGTACATGGACATCGAGACGCACCTTCTCCCGCGCCTGCTTCGCGATGGTGATTCGATGAGCATGGCCCACAGCCTCGAGGTAAGACCCGTGTTTCTCGATCATAAGGTGGTGGAGCAGGTTCTGGCCCTGCCAGCCTCGATCCGTTTGCAGAAGAAGCGTCTGCTGCTCGCGGCAACACAAGAGCTGTTCCCGGATGGCCTCTACGAAGACCTTGCTTCGCGGCCGAAGCGAACCTTCACATTCCCCTTTGCCCATTGGCTTGCACACGACCTCCGGGCCACAGTGGAAGAAACATTTCAGGCTCAGCGTCTTCGCCGTGTCGGCTTGCTCAATCCGGCAGCCGTTGGCCTGTTCTGGCAGCACTTTCTGCGGTCGCCCGCTTCCGTCGGCTGGTCCCGCGTCTGGAGCCTCTTCGTTCTTCAGCGCTGGTGCGAGACGATGAATGTGGGGCCGTGAGCCGGAACAAGCCTGATGCGCAAACCCCGTCTTGCGGTCGTCTCCCCCTTCATTGACAAGCGCCACGGCACGGAACGCCGCGTCGCTGAATGGGTCTCCCGGCTTGATGAGGATTTCGAAATCCACTTGTACACCCAGCGTGTGGCAGATGTCGATCTCGCAAAAATCACACTCCACCGCATCCCGAAGATTCCGGCGCCACATTTCGTGAATTTCCTGTGGTGGCTCGGCGCAAACCACCTGTGGCGTTGGTGGGACCGGCGCCTCCGTGGCTTGAATCCTGACCTTGTTTTCACGCCGGGCACAAATTGCCTGGACGCCGACGCCGTCTCGATTCACATCGTCTTTGCCGAGTTCTATCATCAAGTCCGAACAGAACTGAGATTCCGAAGCAATTCACTTTGGTTCTGGCCCCGGCTTCTGCATCGCAGACTCTATTACAAGCTCATCATGCTCTTGGAACGGAGGATTTACACCAACCCACAAACTTCGTTGATTCTTATCGCGCGGAAGACAGCGGCGGATCTACAACGGTGGTACGGGCGCAACAGTAATCTTCCCGTCGTGTACATCGGCTTGGATCATGCGAAGTTCAATCCGAAGATCCGCCAGCAGCTTCGAATCGAATCACGCAAGCAGTTGAGCCTCGCCGACGACTACTTTGTCTTGCTGGTCATCGGCAACGACTGGAAGAAGAAGGGTCTCCTCACCTTGCTCGACGCGCTTCAGAAGTTGCCGGACCTTACCGTTAGCTTGCTCGTCGTGGGACGGGATGATCCGTCTCCCTACCAGAAACGCCTGCAGGAATATGGGCTCGCAGAAAGAGTCCGTTTCCTACCAGCGAGACCCGATGTCGAGTTTTACTACGCCGCCGCGGATGCCTACGTGGGCCCTTCTCTCGAAGATACCTTCGCGCAGCCGCCTGCCGAGGCAATGGCCTGCGGCTTGCCGGTGATCACATCCATCACCAACGGCACAGCCGAGATCATCACTGATGGAGTAGACGGGCTGATTCTGCGGGAGCCGACGGACGCCGCTGACTTAGCCGCCAAGATTCGCCTGCTTTTGAACGATGCCGGGCTGCGAAGCCGCCTCGGCGAGCAAGCTGCGCGAACCGCTCAACAATACACCTGGGACAGAAACGGCGAAGAGATTCGAGCCATCCTGCAAGGAGTGCTGCAGCGCAAAGTTTCTTCGGGTTAATCCCTCGCCCGTTCAGGCCTTGCTGCTCGGATCCGCGCTGCGGTACCACGCGACAAAGCGCTTGAGGCCTTCTTTAATTGGGATGGCGGGCCGATAGCCCAACAACCGCTCGGCTTTGGAAATGTCCGCCCAAGTCAAAGGCACGTCGCCCGGCTGAGCGGGCTTCTGTTCGCGGATTGCTTTCTTGCCGGTGGCGCGCTCGAGCAATTCGATGAGTTCTGAAAGCTTGACCGGATGAGAATTCCCGAGATTGAACACTTCGAAGGGAGCGCCACCAGCCTTTCCGGGTTGGTAATCCACCGCCGCGAGCACTCCGGCAACGATGTCCTCCACATGCGTATAGTCGCGCCCCGAGGAGCCATCCCCGAAAACCGGCACTGGCCTGCCTGCTTCGATCAGTGCGGTGAATTTATGAATTGCCAGGTCGGGCCGCTGACGTGGACCGTACACCGTAAAGAAGCGCAGGCAAATCACGGGGAGCGCAAAGAGATGCGCATACGTATAGCCGAACAGCTCACCCGCGAGCTTCGTAGCAGCATAGGGCGAAACCGGGCGAAGTTCCGGTTGGTCTTCAGAAAAGGGAGCGTGGCTTGTCGCTCCGTAAACGGAACTTGACGAACCAAAAATGAACTTGCGAACGCCCAGTTCGCGGGAAAGCTCGAGCAGATTCACTGTGCCCGCGACATTGACGCGCTCGTAGAGGCGCGGCTGCTCAATGGAAGGACGAACGCCCGCGCGTGCTGCCAGATGAATTATGACATCGGGGTGTGCCCAGGAGAAAATCTTGCGAATCGATTCTGCTTCGCAAATATCCGCTGAACAAAACTCGAATTCACCGGCGCGGCGAATGTCGGCGAGATTAGCCTTTTTCCAACTTGGCGGATAGAAATCATCGAGATTGTCTACGATCGTCAACTGTACACCTCTGCGAAGCAGAGCCCCAGCCAGATGTGAGCCGATAAAACCGGCGCCGCCGGTGAGAACAACGCGCAGAAGATCCATGGTCCTCCTAGAAAAGGAATAAAAATGAAAGCCTCAGGGTACCAGTAAATGCTTTCGCGAAAAAGCGGCCCAAATCGCACGAGCTTCAAACAGACCACTCGGCGATTCGCAGCCGCTTCGACCCGGCGAACACAGTTGCCGTTTCAATTTGTGCCGCGCTTCGAGCGTGTGAGAAGATCCGTTTTTAAGTGCAGTTGCACTCTCGGACTTTGCGCTATTGAGGACCCTGGACCAGGATGCCGCAGAACATGCCCTTCACTCCTGCGCACTCAGAGCCGCCGAGGCGCGGAATCATTATTGGTTTGTTTCCCGACCTGTTCTCTGTGGGCGGCGTGCAACTCGCGGGGCGGCATACGGCCGCGGCACTCGCGGCATTCGCGGAGAAACATCGCCTTGCCTATCGTTTCCTGAGCTTGAATGACTCGGAGGGAGAGCAATGGGTGCGCGTTGACGGAGCCGGCTTTGCGGCCAGCGGATTCGGGCGAGCAAAGCTCCGCTTTTTGTTCGGTGCGATGCAACTCGCGCGCAGGAGGCCTTCGTTCGTTCTTGCTGCCCATCCGAATCTCGCACCGATTGCGGTGGGAATGAGATCGCTGGCGCCACAACTCCGTATCGTAGTAATGACCCACGGCATCGAAGTTTGGACTCCACTACCCTGGCTCCGGCGGAACGCGTTGAGGAGCGCGGACTTGGTTCTCGCTCCTAGCACATTCACTGCGCAAAAGCTGGCAACGACGCAAGGCATTGCCAAGGACAAGGTCCGTTGGCTCCCTTGGGCACTCGATCCAGACTTTCAAGCACTCACGGCTAGTCCCGAACAGCTTCCGCGGCCTACCGGTTTTCCCTCCGGGCGGTTCATCCTGACCGTGGGGCGATGGGCTGCAAACGAGCGTTACAAAGGAGTAGATGACATACTCCGTGTCCTGCCAGAGCTCATCGAGAGTGTGCCGGATCTTCACCTCATGGCGGTCGGTGATGGCGATGACCGCCCGCGGCTGGAAAAAACCGCCAAGGAGCTGGCAATTTCGCATCGGGTTCATTTTCTCCGTGGACTCACCCGAGAAGAGTTGGCGGCCTGCTACTCGCGCTGTGACGTGTTTGCCTTGCCGAGCAGCGGAGAAGGATTCGGCTTTGTATTTCTTGAAGCCATGGCGTTTGGGAAACCCGTCGTGGGCGGCGCTCATGGCGGGATCCCCGATTTGATCGAAGAAGGGACGACGGGATTCTTGATCCAGCAGGGCGATAAGGAGAAGCTAGCCGCCGCTCTGCGAAGGCTGCTCTTGGATGACCGATTGCGCCACGAGTTCGGTAGGGCCGCGCGCGAGCGTGTCCGGAACAGGTTTCGGTTTGAAGATTTCGAGGCAGGGCTTGGAGAAGCCCTTGAGCCTTTCGTCGTCATCTGAAAACTGCCGGCCCATGGAAGGTTTCGAGCCGCTGCCTTTACGATCCTGGCTCAATAGCACCGAGTGAAGTGTCTTGGGTTTCCCTGGTGAAGCGCCTCGTGACATTTGGCACAGAGCGTGATCAGGTTGCGTTCGCAATCATCTCCTAGCCGGCTCCGCGGGTTAAGGTGGTGCACCTGGAGCTCCGTCATGCTCCCGCAGCGTTGACACCGCCACCCATCACGCTCAAGCACTTGCTGGCGCAGCCGTTCGTACGACTCCGGATCAAGCCGTAGTCGGGGACGTTTCTGTCGAAGGGGAGTCAAGAAGCCATCCGTAGCTGCTCAAGGAACGCCCGCTTTTGAGGAGGCGGAAGCAATGCAAACAGCCGACCCAACGACATGAGCAATATGTCGGGATTGCCGCCCTCCATACTCGCTCCTGCCAGAAAGTCCGCACAGATCATCTCCAGGCAGTACCCACGGGATTTGTCACTTCCGAGCATCAATGCAGCAGTGTCCAGGGCTCGTTCGATGACCGGCAACTGACTCTTGTAGACTTTGAAGTAGAGAATCTCCCAGGGTTCAGTTTCCTGCCCGGTCAGATGCCGCTCGATCTCTCGTTTGAATTCTTCCTTCGGGAGCTCATGGGCTTTGTGCAGCCAGGTTGCACAATCGAAGCGCTTCCCATCCCTCCGCGCGACCTTGGCTAGCTCCGCCGCCTTGGTCCAACCCACCTGCTTTAGTTCCCGATGGATCTGCCGTGGCAGTTGCTCATGGATGGCCATCAGGTAGTACGCCTTGCGCCTCGACTCCGGGAATTTCTTCTCGAGGAATTCATCAAAGGACTTCAGATTGTCGATGCGCCAGTACTGTCCCGCCCGCACTTCGCATAGATAGTGACCCAGCTC
>Ga0187846_10000991_pt1 | contig 16300 bp, 16 predicted proteins | sample TC_taG_FD_161473 | JGI IMG/M metagenome (GOLD analysis project Ga0187846, IMG submission 161473) | Biofilm microbial communities from the roof of an iron ore cave, State of Minas Gerais, Brazil - TC_06 Biofilm (v2) | ecosystem: Environmental > Terrestrial > Deep subsurface > Cave > Wall biofilm...
GCGACGTTTATGATCGGTTCGTGCCACATTTCTTCTTCGGATGCGAAGGCGACGATCGCGTCACTTCGTGGGCGTTCGACGCCAGACGCAATCCGTTGGGCGCGCGGCTTAATGCTATTTTTGGCTCCGACCTGGGCCATTACGATCTGATGGATATGCGCGACGCAGCGGCCGAGGCTTACGAAGGCGTCGAACTCGGATTGATGAGCGAACGCGACTTTCGCGATTTTGTCTTCGTCAATCCGGTAAAGCTCCACTGCGGAATGAATCCGGACTTCTTCAAAGGCACCATCCTGGAGAAGGAAGCCGGAAAGGTAATGGCAACGAACACGGAATGAGCAGGTGCTAGCGGGCAGCGCTCGGCGAGCACGGATTGTGGGCGCTCGCCGGCATTGTTGCCAATTCACGCGATTTCGCTCAATCTTGCACAAGCAACAGGTTTGGTTCCCAAGACATATGAAGCGGTTCAAATCGATGTGCTTTCTTAAACGCACCCGAATCGTGGGCCTCGCGATTATTCTGATGGCTGGTGTCGTAATGACATTCTCGTCGGGCTCGTTTGCGCAAGACGAAGATTACCTTGCGACGCCGACACCGGCTCCTTGGCAGTCCCCAACGGCCGAGATGATCGTGCAGGGCAAGGCTGACTTCAACAAACATTGCGCGCCCTGCCATTCCGAAAGCGGCAGGGGTAATGGTCCCGAACTCAAGGTTATTCCCGATATCAAGCCCAAGGATTTGACCACGATAGCTGCTCGGAACGGCGGCGTCTTTCCCTATCAAGACGTGGAAAACACTATCGACGGACGCAAAATGGTTCCGGCTCACCAGCGCTTCGATATGCCGTTCTGGGGTGTGAACTTTCAGCGACAGGGCCAGGAATTTACGCCTGGGAGCGAGGCCCAGACCAGAAAACGAATTGAGGCTATCGTCGATTACATAGCGACTCTCCAGCAACCTTAGAGTAGCTCCCTCGTCCGCAGAGTAGCTGCCTCGTCCGCGATTTCGCGTTCCGAGCGCTTCTCCCGTCATCCTTAACCTTTCATGGCGCTTGACAGCATCGGCCGCCTGACGCGATAAGGCCTTCATGGCAGCTTTCAAAGTTGAAAAAGTGCTCAATTGGGGTGTCGCCTACTCACCCGAGATGCAGACTGGCGGGAAGCCCCGGCCGCGATGGGACACGATCCGGGCGCAGGTCCGCGACGCCGAGGAACTCGGCTACGATGCAGTGGTTGGCGCTGAAACCCAGCACGACCCGTTTCTCATGATGGCGCTCGCCACTCAGGAACCGTCCAGGCTTCAGCTCGTCACTGGTATTGCGCTGGCCTTCACGAAGAGCCCGGTCGCTACCGCCTACGTCGCCTGGGATCTGCAGGCGATGAGCGGTGGGCGTTTCGTGCTCGGCCTGGGGACCCAGGTCAAGGGGCACGTCACGCGGCGTTTTGGAATGCCGTGGTCGAAGCCAGCTCAGCGAATGAAGGATTATGTGGGCGCGATGCGTGCCTGCTGGAACACCTGGCAAACCGGCGCTCCGATCGATTTTCGCAGCGAACATTACAATCTTTCGCTGATGACGCTGAACTTCTCGCCGCCACCTGTAGACCATCCTCATATCCCGGTCACGATTGCAGCGGTGCAGGAGCGAATGCTGCAGGTCGCTGGACAGGTGTGCGACGGTGTCCGTTTGCACGGCATCGTCACTCGGCGTTACCTGGACGAAATCGCCTTCCCCAACCTCAAACGAGGCTTCGCAAAATCCAACCGTCCTTCAGGCGATTGGGACAAGTTCGAAATTTCTGGGGGCGGTTTCATTTGCACCGCCCCCGACCGTGATTCGCTGGCCCACGCGATCGAAAGAACCAAATCCACCATCGCATTTTATGGCTCCACCCGGTCTTATCGGTCGAGTTTCGAACTGGGTGGCTGGGCAAATCAGGCGGCGGAACTACACAAGCTGTCAGTGCAACAAAAATGGAGTGAGATGCCGCGCCTGGTTAACGAAGAGATGGTTCATGCGTTCGCCGCGGTCGCCATTTATGGTGATATCGCGCCGGTATTGAAAAAGCGCTTCGCCGGCATGAATCGGATCGGCTTCGAAATCCCTATCAGAAATGAGCACGATAAGGGGGTATTAAAGGAGATCATCGAGGACCTTCATCGCGCGTAAGGATCATTGGGAACTCAAAGAGCTTAGATCGAAGTGCATGAACGATCATGGGCACGTCATGCAATCGAAAGCGTCACTCTTGCTGAGTAAGGTCTCCTGTCTTAATATCCGCAAGCGCAATTTCAAGAACGTTTGCGCAATTAGATAAAACTACAGCGAGAGGGGACGAGGTATGGTTAGCATTTCGCGACGGCTTGGAGCTGAATTCATCGGCACGTTCTGGCTGGTGCTGGGGGGATGCGGCACTGCCGTGTTAGATGCGGCCTTTCCGAAGGTGGGCGTAGGCCACCTTGGAGTCGCGCTGGCGTTCGGGCTCACGCTTCTCACAATGGCCTATGCGATCGGACACATCAGCGGATGCCACATCAACCCCGCGGTGACATTCGGCCTCGCGGCAGGTGGGCGCTTCCCAGCTCGCGATGTAATCCCGTACGTCGTTGTGCAGGTGCTCGGCGGAATTTTGGCCGCCTGGGTATTGTACATTATTGCAAGCGGCCAAGACGGTTTTAGTTTGAGCGCCGGGTTCGCAGCCAACGGATATGGAGCGCATTCCCCTGGTGGATACTCGCTGCTGTCATGCTTCGTCAGTGAAATTGTGATGACGGCAGCTTTTCTGTTCGTCATTATGGGTGCCACGGACAAACGCGTACCGCCGGGCTTTGCTCCTCTTCCGATTGGCCTCGTACTGACACTCATCCACTTGATCAGCATTCCAGTGACCAACACTTCAGTAAATCCCGCGCGGAGCACAGGACCGGCAATATTCGTTGGCGGCTGGGCGCTAGCGCAGCTTTGGCTCTTCTGGTTGGCGCCGATCGTAGGTGGTGTCTTAGGCGCTCTCATTTATCGGGCGGTGGGCTCTGAGGCGCCGGCCGCTCAGTAACACCGGCGGTAGCTCCGGCCAGTGCTGCCGACTAAAAAACTAGTCTCAGCCTTTTCAGGATTGGGTCTCGCTAACGGCGGATGTCGTTCCTTATCGAGCAGTCGGTTGGAAGGCTGCGCAACGGAGGGGCCGCCGTCGATGGCAAGTGCGTGAGTTATCGTGGTTGAAGTATCGTGCGCGCCTTGGCCAGCAGGTCACGCTCGCTCTTGTGGCTCGCCCGCTGCGCGGCTTCTTCCAGATCCACCCACGTGGCCTCTGCGATTTCCGCGTCGTGCGCCGCGAGGTCGCCGCCGTTAACCTCCATCAGATAGAAATAGACCCGCTTGAAGATGCGTACCAGCGGCAGGCCGGGCCTATCGTGCCAGGAATAGACGTAAGAAACGTCACCAAGCCGCTCACCGGGTATGACTTGCAGCCCGCTTTCTTCGCAAGCCTCGCGCACGGCAGCGTGCTTCACGGCCTCGCCGGGTTCGACGTGCCCCTTTGGCAACACCCAAGTGTCGCGCCCGGCGGGTCGCACAAGCACCACCTGAATATGCTGGTCAGATTCGTGCCGGCGCCAAATGATACCGCCGGCCGAAATTTCCCTCCGCACCTGAGGGGTCTGTTTATGTTGAGGTTCCTTTGCCTTGGCAGCCACTACGGACTAGCTTACACGGGCCGGACGCCATCCGAAAACTACCCAAGGACCGCAGCCGACTGAGCCGCAGCCTAGTGCAAAGCGAACGAAATGAAGAATGCTTTCGAGTTGTACTGATGCCGGCGCGGATCTAGCCGAACTCGCCGCGGATGTAGGCTTTGGTATGTATCTCGCGTGGATCTTCGAAGATCGCCTCAGTCGTTCCGTACTCGACCATGTAGCCGGTGCGTCCGCCGCTTGACGTATCGACGTATAGAAAAGCCGTCATATCGGCGACCCGCTTGGCTTGTTGAAGATTGTGAGTGACGATCGCGATCGTGTACTTTTTCTTCAACTCCGCCATCAGCTCTTCGATCCGATGCGTGGCAATTGGATCCAACGCGGAGCACGGCTCATCCATCAGCAGCACGGCCGGCTCGGTCGCTACGGCGCGCGCGATGCACAAGCGCTGTTGCTGACCACCAGATAGCGCTAGAGCACTCGAGCGGATTTTGTCCTTGACCTCGTCCCACAGCGCAGCCTGGCGCAACGCCTGCTCGACCTTCTCCTCGAAACGGCCCTTGTAGCGATTCAACCGCAGGCCAAATGCGACGTTCCTGAACACGCTCATGGCGAACGGATTCGGCTGCTGGAACACCATCCCGATATGGCGCCGCACTGCGACCGGATCGACCCGGGAGGCGTAGATATCCTGGCCGCGAAAAATTACGCGGCCCTTGAGATGAAACCCTCGCACGAGGTCATTCATCCGGTTCAGACACCGGAGGACGGTACTCTTGCCGCATCCCGAGGGACCGATGAAGGCGGTAATTGTACCCTTCTTTAGTTTCACGGCGACATCGCGCACGGCTTTGAATTTGCCGTAGTGCAACTCAGTTATGTCGCAATCGAGCAGCGCATCATCACGCACCGCGCCATTGCCCGGATGATAATCTGATGCACCGTTTGTATTTTCGTTTATCATGATAGGTATGAGTGTTATGTCGGTCGCGGCTTAATCGGCGGAACGCCCAGCCAGCGCCTGACCGATCACGTTGAAGACCAGCACGATCACCACCAGCACCAGCGCGGCAGTCCACGCTAGTGCTATTTGGTTCTCAAATGGCGAGCCAGAAAAGTCATATATAATCACGGCGAGCGAAGCCGTCGGTTTCATCAGATCGCCTATCGTCTTCGGCAGGAAATACGGATGTGAACCGCTGATCCAGTACTCGCTAAATAGCGCGGTGAACAATAGCGGTGCAGTTTCGCCGGCGGCCCGCGCGACAGCGAGCATCACGCCGGTGAGCATCGCCGGTGCGGCAGTCGGAACCACTACCCTGGTCACCACTTGCGTCGGCGTCGCACCCATACCGATTGCGGCTTCCCGCATTCTGACCGGAACTCCTTTAATCGCTTCATCAGCGGTTAGCAGAACAGTCGGTAGCATCAGCAGCGCGAGCGCCACTCCCCCCGCCGGCGCGGAAAACTTACCCGTCGCCATCACCACAACTGCAAAGCTGAAGACCCCAGCCAGGATCGAGGGCAGACCGGTCAGTACTTTCGCGGCAAAGCGCACCGCTGACGCAGTACGGGTATCGGGTCCGAATTCACTGACAAAAATCGCCCCTAGTATGCCCAAGGGTACACTAAGCCCTGTGGCGATCGCAACAATGACGAGAGTACCCACAATCGCGTTGCCGAAGCCGCCCCCAGGCGCCATCGCCGCAGGCGGAAGGGTAGTCAGGGTTGCCATGTTCAATGCTGCGATGCCGCGAATCACCAATAGATAAAGCACCGAGAATAAAGGAAACAGCGCCGCGATTGTCGCACCACCGGTAAGAATGCTCATCATGTAACTAAAGAGAGTACGGGGCCGTCGCAGCGAGCGCTCGAGGCTCTCAAGGTCTAACTCACTGGTTGCACGCCCGTCCCCAAACGAAGCCGCCATTAGCGTATCCCCTTGAGCCCGGCGTCGGCGTGCTGAAGAATCAAGGTGCCGACCACATTGACTATCAGCGTAATTGCCAACAACACCAATGCGGCATACATCAATGCACCAACTTCGATCTGATCGGCTTCCGGAAAATGGTTGGCGAGTAAAGCGGCGAGCGTGTTGGCGGGTGAGAACAACGACCAGCTAATGACGTTGGAATTGCCCGCCAGCATCGCCAGCGCCATCGTCTCGCCCAAAGCACGGCCAAAGCCGAGGATGAGCGCGCCGAAGATGCCGGTCGCCGCAGTTGGTACGAAAATGGCCAGGATCGCCTCCCATCGCGTCGCCCCCATCCCGAAGGCGGCCTCGCGCAGTTTCGCTGGTACGGCGACCAGCGAGTCGCGTGAAATCGCCGTGATTGTCGGCAGAACCATAATCGCCAATACGAGCGCCGCCGGCATCAACCCGGGGCCACTCAGTCCGGTTCCGAAGATAGGAATCCATCCAAGATGCGAGTGTAGCCAGTTACACGGCGGACGAACGAACGGAATCACCACAAAGATTCCCCACAAGCCGTAGACCACGCTGGGAATTGCGGCGAGTAGTTCGATCGTGACCTTCAGGACATTCTCGATCTTGTCCGGCAGCGACCCGAGCCATGAGTCCTCCAGCGGGCCGAAGGATCTCAGGATGGCTTCGAGTCCCGAAGACAGGAAATGCTCGCTCAGGAAAATCGCAATAGCTAGACCGAAGACCGTTCCAATAGCTAATCCGAGGATCGAGCTATAAAGAGTCCCCACGATCGCCGGCAGAATCCCGAAGCGAGCACGGTTGGCGTCCCAGACGGTCCCTTGGAGAAAATGCAGGCCATAGGCGTGGATCGACGGCATCGCCTGACGCCCGATGCTGACGACAATCCATCCGACCAGGATGACCGTAAACCAGGCTACGGCAAGGGTGGCGCCGCGAAACAGCCGATCGCCGACGACCTCCTGGGAACTTGGAGGCCGCGATATTTCGAACTCACCCGGCGGTACCATTTCACTTCGCGACGGCTCGCCCGCCGGGCCGATATCAACTACAACTTCGGCTTGGCCAGGAGTCATGAAATCTGGTCGAGCGCCTTCATGTCAGCATCGATAACATCTCCGGGCAATGGTATGTAACCCAGATCAGCGCTGAACGACTGTCCCTTCGTCAGACCGTATTTGATAACCGACTTGAGCGCATCCAAGGTTTTCGGATTTTCATATTTCTTGTAGCAGAGCAACCACGTGTAAGTGACAATCGGATAGGAGTCGGAATTTGCGGGATCAGTAACCCAGGCACGCCGGTTTTCCGGCAATTGCACGCTGGCTAGTGCATCTTTGCCGCTGTTCAAATCCGCTTTCAGGTATTTGCCGCTCTTGTTCTCCAATAACGCCATTGGCATCTTCGCCTGCACTGCATAACCATATTCGACATAACCGATAGCGCCGGGCGTTTGCTTAATCAAAGCGCTGACACCCGGATTGCCCTTGCCGGCGACGCCAACTGGGAAGTTAACCGCCTTGCCCGGACCCGGCCCATTTTTCCATTCGTCGCTGATGGCACTCAGGTGAGAGGTGAAGACGAAAGTAGTGCCACTGCCATCGGAACGGCTGACGACGGTAATCTTGGTGTCCGGAAGGCTGACTCCTGGGTTGGCCTTGGTAATCGTCGGGTCATTCCAACTTGTGATCTTGCCGAGAAAGATGCCGACGTACGCTTGACGTGAAAGCTTAAGCTCGGTGGTGACGTCGGGAAGATTATAGGCGAGGACAATTGCGCCAGCTGTCATTGGCAACAGCACGACACCCTCTTTGACCGGCGCCATTTCCTCGTCCGTCATCGCTGCATCACTGGCACCGAAGTCAACAAGGTGCTGCTGAAACTGTTTGATCCCCGCGCCACTACCCAGCGCCTGATAATTAATCTGGACGTTTGGATGGTCCTTGTTGTATTCGGTGAACCACTTTTGATATAGCGGCGCCGGAAAGGTCGCCCCTGTACCCTGCAGGGTCACCGCGTCTTCCGCACCGAACGCAGTTGCGAAGCCGGGTTCACCGAGTAACCGACCCCCGAGAATAGCGAGTACCAGGCACGCCGATGACACAGCAGCCAGCAGCGGCAACTTTCGCACGATGCGCATGATTTTTCTCCCGATGGTTTAAGCCCGGCGACGGGCAAGGCATACTTCGACGGCCAAGGATTAGATAAGAATTGTTACAGCAATGTGTCGCTTAAATGATGCTTTGGTTTCAGATCGTCCCTGAAACCCCCAACTCCTGGGGCGTCGATAACTCGGGACCGTCTTGCTAGCCCCTTCATGTTGGGGCTGTCAGCCGACATTCGAAGGAGTCGTTCTAGAAACAACGATTTTTCGCATTCAACGGATAAACATGCTCAACACCCAGCGCAAAAGCTGGCTGCCTTCCTTTAGTTCTATCCCTCCGGGAGAGATTACAGTGAGGGAAGCAGGCCGTGAAAATCCTTTTTCAACAGCCTGCTACGGCGGCCGAATGAAAGATCGTGGCAATCGGAACGGCGAATAAACCTGCTCGATCCGGCCATCGGTCGACTTTTGGGCCAAACGGTCAAGAGGGGAATTTCAAACCTGCGATTTTACTACAGGCGATAACTTATTCGGCAGCGGTCATGGGGATATAGCCTTCGAGGCCGCTCTTCATGCGGATCTTCATGTAATTCATTGAAACGCCGACCACACGAACATCGTGCCCCTGATGCACTTCGGAGAGTTTCTTGCCGTAGCGATTGGGTTGGGACAACACTGCAGCGTCAGTCGACAACCGCATAATCTTGTCCGCAGGACGCGTTAGCTCGACCACCGAGATGGGTACGTAGCCTGTCGCCCCGCTCTTTAACTTGACTTGAAGGAAGTAATGCGTCGAGCCGGTCACGTTAAGGAACTTGCCGCCGTGGACCCGTTCGACCGTCGGGCTCGACGTCTCGGGTTCTGCGTATGCCCACGCATCCTTCTTGAGCTTGAGCATTGCATGAGTCGGTTCCACAGCCGCCGAATACGTTGGTTCGGGCATGGTTACGTGGTTGCGCGCATAAGAATGGGGTGCTGGCGATGAGGCGGCTGCTGGAGGCACGCCTTCTTCTGATGGTTCCGCAGCCTGCGCGGCGCCGCCTTCGTCCGAGACGATTGTAGCGTTCGGCAGAACGCGCGGAAACCTGCCGTTTACTTGTGCGAATGCTTTCGCGTCGAACGCCAGCCCCAGAAACACGAACGTGATTGCCAGATACAGCACATGAACCTGCGCTTCATGGCCAACGTGACCTGCCATATTTCCCCTCCCCGTTATCCGTCAGCATGCCCCACATACAGTGCATCGAGTCACGTCACATGGTTTGGTCTGATGCTCGTAATGAGCTTTTTTTCGCTCCGAAAGGAGAAACCATTTATGGATATGGTGGTCGATGAAATCCCACGGCAGAATCTCGTCATGACCATAGCGTCGCGTCACGAAGCAATCGGGGTCGGGGATAATTGAACTGTCCACTGCGTCGCGCTTAACGCGCCGCAATTCCTGCCAGATAGGCCCCGGCTCGTCGTACCCAGCTGCGCTCAGCCGTTCCAGGATGGCGCCGACGCGGCGGTCCCCGCGCGACACCAAGGTCTGGAAGTAGGCATCACGTGGTGATTCGGCGTCCAGTTCAATCGCGCTGCCGCCAAGCCGAGTCAATTCGGCGCGCAGCAGCGCTATCTTTCGCTTGATCGAGCGCGCATCCTCCATCGGGTCCCATTGGAATGGGGTCCATGGTTTGGGCACGAATGGATTGAGCGAAACGGTTACATGGCCTGGCGCGCTCTTTTGCGCGCGCACCCGCTCGAGGATTGTGGCGCTCAAACGAGCGATCGCCAGGACATCGTCGTCGTGCTCCTCGGGCAGACCGATCATAAAGTAAAGCTTGAGGTTCTCAATACCTTGGCCAGCCAGCATCGCACTGGCCTCGAGAATTTGAGGTTCGGTGAGGTTCTTGTTGATTACTTTGCGCATCCGCTCACTGCCGGCTTCGGGGGCGACGGTCACGCTCCGGCTGCCGTTACGTCTGAGCGCAGCAGCGAGTTGGGGTGAAATGCAATCAGCTTTCAGAGACGAGGGCGACAACCGTCCGCCACGGTCGGCCACCGCATTGGCGATATCAGCAACACCCGGCACACTTGCCATCTCCGCGCCGACCAGACCAATCACGCTACGTTCGCTCAAACCACGTGCCGTTTCGGCAATCAGCTTCTGCGGACTCCTGTAACGAATCGGACGGTACATAAAGCCTGCCGCGCAGAACCGGCATCCCCATTGGCAGCCCCGGCTGGCTTCAACCAAATACATATTGCCGAACACCGATTCCTCAGTCAGGATCAGCGACGCCGTGGTGAAGTTATCCAAATCACGGATCATCCGGCGTCTCACACGCGCCTCGCCAGAGCCCCGGTAGATGACCGTGCGAATTCGGCCCATTTCGTCGAACTCTGGTTGGAAATAATCGGGAAGGTAGGCGCCGCCAATCTGCGCCAAAGCCTGCAAGCTGTTTTGGTCAGCAATAAGACCGCCCTTACGCTCGCGTTGGTAAACGGCCAGAAACTCCGGCACCATCTCCTCACCCTCGCCGATCAGGAACAGATCGATGAAATCGGCGATGGGCTCGGGATTCAGAAACACCGCTGAGCCACCTGCGATGATCAGCGGATAATTACGCCCGGCACGGTCGCAACGGCGCAACGGAATCCCGGCCATCCGTAGCAGCGTGAGCACATTGAGATAGTCGGTCTCGAACGCAATTGAGAACGCGAGAATTTCGAAATCGGTCAGCGGACGTCCACGTTCGAATGACGCCAACTGGGCGCCGCTGCCACGAATCGCAGCGCGCTCATCCGGGTCGGGCAAGAAAGCGCGATCGGCATCGACGCGGCGGGTTGACTCAAAAATATGGTAGATGGCCTGGAAACCAAGGTTCGCCATTCCCAGCCGATAGACGTTCGGATAAACGACGCAGACCGAGATATCACCGCCGCGATGGCGCTCGTAGAGCACCCTTTCGTTGGCGATGCGCGCCAGCGCGCGTTTGCGTAAAAACATGACCGGCTTTCAGGTTAAGCTGGAACGAGGGCAGGCTCAAGGGGGACTCTGCGCTGGTTTCCACCGATAGTCCGGTCAGTCCCATCATCTTGAACTCATCGCGCGGAATGACGCATGTTCTTCGTGGATGGCGCCAGGCGCTGCGGTCGCGAGCCCTAGGCCGCTGCCCGTTCCTCAGCATCCGACAGTCAGCCTTTGCGCAGTTTGCGAAGCTGGCGCTGTGTCAACATCCACCGCAACTCCGCGGTACCTGGCTCGATTGCTTTAGGCAGATCCAGCGCCACACATGCACCTTTCTTGAATCGGATCGTGACGGCGTCGTTGGAAGTCAACAGCAGCCCCACCAGCTTGCTGAGTTGCGGCTCATGTCCGACAGCCAGGACACTCCCATGGCGCGCGAAGGGAGCAAGTGCGGCGACCGCCTCGCGCGCCGAAACATCGCCGGAAAGGGCGGGCAACACTTGCGGCGGCGGATTGTTCGAGTATTCGCCGGCGACCAACTCCGCGGTTTCGGCCGCTCGCGATAGCGGACTAGTCAGGATAGCATCAAAGCGGAGCCCCAGCGCCCGCAAGCCGCCGGCCGCGCCACGTGTCCGCTCGCGCCCTCGCACAGTTAGAGAGCGGGCCTCATCGCCGCCGGACTCGGCCTCGTCCTCTGCTTCCGCATGACGCATGATGTAGAGATTCATGCAGCGTTGACCCCCGACGCATGTCCATCCGTCGACGACGATATTCCGGCCAAGCCGGCAAAGGCTGACGCTTCGCCTGCTTAACCGCGGCTCCCAGAATCCTAACTCTCTCGCGCGGAATCTGTGAGCTTGTCTCGGTTGGGACCAGCGCCTTTCAAGTAATCGGAGATATGGGTGCGCAGCTCATTCTGGACCTCGTCAATCGAACGGCGAGCGTCGACCAGGATAAAACCAAATTCACTCGCCAACCCCCGGTACTCTTCGATCAGACTGCGCTGGTAGCGCTGAAACGAATCGAAGAGGTCGGTGCCCAAGGCAAGGTGCATCCCTGATTCCCAATAGTCCATACCTTTGCCCTGGACCACACGCGGGATCAGAGACTCAATGTCGATATCGAGATAAACCACGAGGTCAGGCACGAGCGCCATTCCGAACAACTCACGCGTCCAGGCCGGATCGGCCCCCATCGCAGTATTGCGCGCGAACGCCGTGTACATGTATCTATCAGCGATCACGATGAAACCCGCCTGCAGCGCCGGCAAAATCTCGTGTTCCAGACGATCCGCGAAGTCGGCGGCGTAGAGCAAGCTGAAAGTAGTCACGGTGAGTTGATGGCCAGCCTTCGCTTCGTTTATGGTTTCATGCAGCAACGGCGAACGAGTCCATCCGGTATTGCTCACCGCATAACCCTCCAGCTCAAGCCAGGGCCGCACTAATTCAATTTGAGTGGAACGGCCTACCCCATCGGTGCCCTCGATAACGATCAAATGACCGGGCAGCCGCTTTTGCGCCAGGTACGGCAGACCGTGTCCGTACCAACTCTTACCGGCTTTGGAAAGCGAGGCCATGATTCCCCCGGGCACGCTGACGGTCGTAATCGAGCAGGACCTCCTGCACCATTTTGCGCACCAGGCGCTGCTGAGCGGGGATTTCGCCGGTCGCCTCGATCGGCTTCAAGCCAAATTCTCCACCCAATTGGTCATAAATCGCGAGGACACGGCTTTGGAACCGGCGGAAGCTTTCCACCAGGTCGACCGCAAGCGTCACGTCCATTCCAGCTTCATGATATTTGAGCTTGGCGCGGCCCGCGAGGAGACGCTCGAGCGAGATGTCAATCGGCACTCGAAAATAAAGCGTCAGATCGGGGCGGAGCGCGAAGCTATAGACCTGCCGTACCCATTCCGGATGCACCCCGCGGGCAACATCACGGGCGAATGCGGTATAAACGTAACGATCGGCCAATACGATCATCCCGGCTTTGAGCGGCGGTAGAATCTGATATGTCAGACGATCGGCAAAGTCGACCGCATGTAACAAGCTGAAAGTAGTCGGGGTGAGCAGATTCTTCTTCTTGCCCCGGCTCATCGAGCGGCGCACCAGCCGTGATGAATTCCATTCCGTAAAGTGTACCGGGTAGCCGCGCGTGCGCAGCCATCGTTCGAGCAGTAAAAGTTGAGTCGACTTGCCGGAGCCGTCAATCCCTTCTACGGCGATCAGGCGCCCAGGATAAGGATGAGGATGGTAGAGCGGACTCTTTGGAGCACGAGCCGCAGCCGCTACAGAGTCGCCATCAATGCTCCCAAGAGAGTTCGTCGCAAGACCTGCCGACCGAGCGTCAGATGCCGAAGTCTGAGACTCTAACTCGCTCAATTTTGCAGAATCACCCGCCGATCCAGCAGTTTCGCCAGCAGGTCTATCCGTCTCTCGCAAGTCCATAATTCGAGGTCCGCCTTTTCTCGGCCAGAACCAATCTCGATCTGAGCCAGCCCCGGCGAGTAGACCACCGCGACCGTCTTCACCACACCGCGATGGCTGCGGTCGAGGGCGTCGGCCACCCGCAGAATAGCGGCCATCCCTCGCGCGACCCGGCGTTTTCCGGCGCTTAAGGCCTGCCACTCAGGGGAGTCGAGCTGGGCAGATTGTTTGCGATGGGCGCGCAATGCCAGCGCTATCATTTCGATTTCGACCGGTTCGAAACCTAGCAGATCAGCATTTTTAACCAAATAGTAAGAATGCCGGTTATGCCGATCGTGGTCAATCGCGTGGCCGATATCATGCAATAATGCAGCATACTCCAGCAACTCTCGGCTGCTTTCAGGCAGTTCGAGCGGGAAGGCGGTCGCGTCAAATAGCATCAATGCCAGCCTGGACACTCGCCTGCCATGAAGGTTGTGGTCGGCAAAGCGGGTGGCGAGGGCGTTAACCGAACCTCGACGGATTTCCGGCGCGCTATGCTTCGTCGCTTCCGCCAATTCGAGCAGCATGCCCTCGCGCAAAGCCCACAAGCATGCAACCATTTCCTTGGCGCCTGAGTGGCGCAATACGAAGTCCGCTAGCATCGCTGCTGCGTGTACCTGGTCGACGCGCTTGGCATCTATCCCCGGCAACGCAAGGCGCCCCACGGCATTGGTGGCGACAATTTTTCGGCATAGTCCCGCGATTTCGGCGGCCGACGCGGTTGAACCATGAAATGCCCCAAGGTCCTCCCCGCGAGCTGCCCGCGCCATCGCGACCAGTGTGTTGATGGTGCCAGAGGTGCCAATCGCGCGAACCACCCCGGTGCGCCGAGCCACCCGCATCTGCTCACCTATTTCCGTTTCGAAGTGACTTACCAGGCGCTTGCACTGTGACGAGCTGGGTGGATCGCTGACCAGAAAATGCTCCGCCATCCGGGACGCACCGAGTTTCGCACTCTTCATCCACAGCGCGCGTCGATCTTTGACCAGCACCAGTTCAAGACTCCCGCCGCCCAGGTCGACAAGCAGATGAGGTCCACCTTCCAGACCGAGAGCATGCTGCGCGGCATGATAGATGAGCTGGGCTTCTTCGCGGCCCGAGATTACTTCTACTTGGACGCCGGTTTCGCTTCTGATTCGCGCGATAAATTGGTTTCGATTGCGAGCCTCGCGCACCGCGCTCGTAGCGACTGCGCGCATCCGGTCTATATGGCGCATTTCGACCAGGCGGCGGAAATGAGTAAGCACGCGTACTGCCAGGTCCATCGCCTCTTCGCTGAGCAGACCCGTGCTAAATGACCGCCGTCCGAGCCGAACTACCTCTTTGACGCGGTCAACGACTTCAAGGTGCCCCTCGGGGCTGACATCGGCAATCAGCAGGTGGACCGAATTGGAGCCAACGTCGATCGCCGCTAGCCGCATAAGCTCCAGCGTATCCTGACCGAGCGCTCATGTCATCTCGTCCGCCGTATAGCGCGAAAGGTTGTCCTCAGCTTTCGAAATCGAGTCGATGCGCAGCAAAAAGATTCCACCTTTAAGCTTCAGTGATCTATTCATTGCCGAGAGCGACTCGGCAATTCCATGGAGAGTCGAATATTATATCGATATACATGCCACGCAGAACGCACTATAATCATGACCTGAGTCGGTGGTGTACCCTTCTTCGAGACTAACAAGGAAGTAGTTATCGCAAACAAATCTTAACCGAACCGTCATCGACAGATAATATTCCAAATTGTCCGACAGCAATGGACGTTCGGGAGGGACTATCCTTCGGGTCTTAACTGTGTGAAGCAAGGCCAAGTCGTTATACTAACAATGGATAGGTGAAAAGGCGCTCAGAGGAGGCTGTCGCCTTACGGAGCGCTCTTTCGTGTCCAGGGAATAGGAGGGCACTCGTGAGGCACCCTTTCCCGGAGAGTCAGCCGGGCAATCGAACATCGGCGGCGCCGTCGGCAACCAACCGGCCGCCAACACAGACCTGCTGCGCGATTGTTAAGAGGCGGTGTTCCCCCTCGGCCATGAGACCCGTCACTTCGCCCGCGCATCGTATTATGTCACCAGCGAACGCCATTGCGCGCAAGCGAAAACTCAGCTTGCGGATGAATGCTCGGGGACCCAGCCAATCAAGCAGAGCTTCGCTCAGGAGCGCACCGAGCATCTGGCCGTCGATTACGGGTGCCGGCAGCTTGCGTTCAGCAACGTAAGCGGGATCGTAGTGAAGCCGCGCCCAATCCCAGGTCGCGCCGGCGTATGCGATCATGCGCACCAGATCGAGCTTACGCTCGAGCGTCGCCACCTGCTGGCCGACATGAAGCTCCGTGGCGTGGGCCGGGGTTACGATTGATGCCTCCGCCACAAGCTCCGAATGAGGTGCATGGGCAGGCACCTCTGCGGTACTGGATCCTTCGCTGCGCTTCGGATCCTCCAGCGGCTGAAAAATCAGCGTCTCGCGATTGCGCGCGAGCATTTCGGCCCGCCGATTGTAGAAAGTCGCTACCGCAATCACTATCAGCATCGTGCCACCGCGCGACGAACCGCGCTCCGAAATGTCCTCCAGCCGCCAGTTCACGTTGATCCGATCTTCGGGCTTCACCGGCTGCAAAAATTCATACTCGTGTCCACCGCGAATCATGCGGCATCCACTGAGGGGCAAGTCCCAGGAATGGCCGATGTAGCCGTCGGCGTTGGGCTGACGATGCGCATACTGGTTCGTTTCACAGATAAAGGTGGGTGGCGCGATCACGCCTGGATAACCCGCGGCTCTCGCGTACGCATCGTCAAAGTAGAGCGGATTCTCGTCGCCGATAGCCAGGGCGAAATAACGGATCGAAGCCCGCCCGATTTCCTCGGGCGCAGTGTAGTTGAACTCACGCCCGATCCATTGCCTGAGTTCATCCGTCAGAAGACCCAAAGTAGGCACTCCTCATTCGATGATTGCGAATGAATCCACTTCGAGCTGGAACTCAGGGCGCAGCAAGCGTTCGCATACGACACCAGTCGAGGCCGGCAGCGGCGCTCGCATTATTCGGGTGCGGACATTCGCGACCTCGCGATAACGTGGCAGCCCGGCCGGCGTTACATATTCGATAGTCTTGACCAGATGTTCGGGACCTCCACCCGCCGCAGTTAGTACGCCGAAAA
>Ga0187846_10000992_pt1 | contig 16268 bp, 15 predicted proteins | sample TC_taG_FD_161473 | JGI IMG/M metagenome (GOLD analysis project Ga0187846, IMG submission 161473) | Biofilm microbial communities from the roof of an iron ore cave, State of Minas Gerais, Brazil - TC_06 Biofilm (v2) | ecosystem: Environmental > Terrestrial > Deep subsurface > Cave > Wall biofilm...
CAGACGATGATGAGCAGATCCGTCACCGATCCGACGAGCTATCGATTCCAGGCCAATATCCACGGCACGGAGGACACGCCAACCAACACCCAAGAAATGCAGAGCTGGAACCAGTGCGAGCACGGAAGTTTCTACTTCTTTTCCTGGCACCGGATGTTTCTCTACTTCTTCGACCGCATCTTGCGCGCCGCCGCGCAAGACCCGAACCTGGTCTTGCCGTACTGGAACTGGGGCGACCCGGCGCAGCGCACGCTGCCCCTGCCATTCCGCCAGCCGGCTGACGCCACCAATTCGCTGTACATTGCCCCGCCCGGGCGACCCACGGCGCTTGACGCCGGCACGTGGAGCCTCTCCTCGGCCACGGTAGACGATTCGGGCGCCTTCTCCGACATCAACTTCGAAACGGGAGGCATGTTGGGCAATGGTTTTGGCGGGGGGACGGCGACGCCGGCGCAATTCAACGGTGCGACCGGCGACCTGGAAATGCAACCCCACAATGTCGTGCATTCGGCGTTGGGGGGGCTGATGGCCATCGTCGACACGGCGGCGCAGGACCCGATCTTCTGGCTGCACCACGCCAATATCGACCGGCTGTGGAACCATTGGATTCAGCAGGGCGGAGGCCGCGCGGACCCAACCGATGCCGCCTGGCTGAACACCACCTTCACCTTCTATGACGAGGCCGGACACGCGGTCTATCTGACAGGCGCCGAGATTGTCGATACGGTGGGCCAACTCAACTACCGCTACGACGACGACCCCCCGCCGCCGATGTTCATCCGGTTCCCGATCACCCTCGCGGAGAATGCCGCAGCCCCCGGCGGAGAGCGGATCAGGCTCGAAGCCTCGCCGGCCACCGTGCGGCTGCCGCTAAACGAACAGGCACGCCAGGCGCTGGGCGCGCTCCCCGGCCAGCCTGACCGCAAGGTGTTCCTGCGCCTCCAGGACATCCGCACCGAGAAGCCGCCGAGCTACTACTACGCGATCTATCTCAATCCGCCGGCCGGGCAAAAGATCGACGAGCATACGCCGGGCTTCGTCGGAAACCTGAGCCTCTTTTCGATGGCGCGTCACAGGATGCCCAGCGGCATGCCCATGCCTGGCGGGGAGATGTCGGTTAACTACGACGTCTCTCGGCTCGCGGACCAGATCCTGCGCAATTCCGACGAGCTTTCTGTCGTCTTGGTGCCGCGCGGCCTCGTCGGCCCCGGCGGCGAGCCGGCGCCACTGCCCCAGGAGGCGGCAGGCACGGTCGGGAGCGTGGCTTTGATCGAGCAGTAGCCGCTTCGTCCGAAGCAGAGGCTTTCCTGACGCTCAGTGCACTGCGGGTCGTCCTCTGGGCCTGCCGGACGACACACTCCTCTTTGATGCGAGCCGGTCGGCAACCCAACACCAGGATACCGTCACCGATCCCGTTGCCGGAACGAGATAGCCCCGCCGGCCTGCGCCAATTTGTACTCTAGCGGTTTCGCCGGCGCACAAGTGTGCCGGCCAATACCGCCGCGTCCGCGTGCGGCGTCAGCGCAACGCTCTTATCGTCCTGCGATCCTCCGCTAGCCAACACCACGAGGCTGCCTTCGCGCGGGAACTGCCGCGTCCGCCATCCGGGTGCGACGCCATGGCGGTCCGGCTGGAGCCAGATCTGGAACAACCGGGTCGCTGCGACCTCACGGTTGTACCCGGCACGGAGGCAGCCCATTGATGGGCCGGTCTTGCGTTGCGACAGAAATTGCTTGGCCATTTCAACGACCTGACCGCAGCCGGCTTCGATTGCCCGAGCACATTATCGCCGAAGGAGAATTCCACTTCCGCTCTCCGCGCGGCCGGCAGAGGCTGACGCAACAAGGCGGATTATCGAGCGGACTTCCGCGATAAATCAACGTGTCCGCAAGGTCTCCGAGCGCATCCGTATGCAGACCTCGGGAGCTTCGTCAGAGCTTGCTCTCGGCGGTTTGATAGGCGCGGTGAATTTGCTCGGGCAGCGCGTCGGTCTCTTTCAGTCGCTCTGTCACGCGGGCGCGCAGCTCCTTGCGGTCGGCGACCAGAGCTGCTGCTCCGACAGCGGCGACATCGGGCTCTGCCTCGCCAAAGCAGTACCAGATGAAACGATCGAGAAGTTCCGGCTGAGCCAGAGTTTCGCCCATCTTTTGCCGGCAATCGTTGTCCCAGGCGTCCGGTGCGCCAGTCAGGATCGCGCGGAGACAAGCCAGATCGGCGATCGATTGGAGCAATGTGCCGCCGTGCAGCGCGGCGCCGCAGGCGCTTGCCAGTTCGTTGCACAGCGGGGCCACATCTTTGGGGGCTAGAAACGGCACGACCAGTGCAGGTTCCTCGTGTTGCTCCAGCTCCAGCTTCATCTGCACTTCGAGGAGATGACCGACAAGCGCAAACCGCCCATTGCCGATCCATTCACGCAAGATGTCGAGATTGGGCTTGAGAAAACGCCGAAATGGACCGAGCCGATGCAGATAGGGCCCCGAAATGAACTTGGCGAGCATTCGGTTTGGTGCTTCGCGCGGCTGATCCGTCAACGCCGGAACCGGCTCGGCAAAGTCGCTGAACGCTGACCAGATATCGTCGAGCGGCCAGATGTTCTCGGTCAATCGTGGATGGACGTGGTGACCACAGCCGTGCAGTGCGACCAGGTATTCGGCGAGGTTGCCTCTTCTGTCCGCCTCCTGCAGCGCCCGGGTCAACGCCGCTGCATCCTGGTCGCCGATCTCGCGTATGACGTCCGCGTAGCGCGGGTGCGGCGCGACGTCGCCGGCATCGCCGGCGTTGACCAACGTGCCGAAGGCCAGCGTTTTGGCCAGCGGCACCGGAGCGCGGAGGGCGATCAGCGAGTCAATCCGATGTTCCCCGGGGCTCTGGAACAGAAACTCCATGAGCCGCTGCAAAGGACGCACCGCCGGACCCGAAACCAACTGCTCTCCGCCCTCTTCGAGCCATAACTCTTCCGGCGCACCGGGCTCGGACCTCACGTCGACGTCGACCGCGGCAGGGCGGTAACCGGTCAGCATGCGGTCGAGAAGAGCCTCGCCGAACAGGCGGTTTCCGGGTCCGATGATCTGCTCCTGACGACGCCGCAAAATCTGTTCGACACCGGGGTATTTCGCCTGTATCGCCGCCCAGCCGAGCAAATCGACTTCGTCGACCTCAAAACGCAGCAAGCGGTGCAGCACCTCGAAGCCGGCCAGCGTGCGCTTGGCGTCCCGTACAGTGCCCAGGATCGAGGGCACCAGGATCCCGAGGAACTGGCTCAGGCGCTGCCGGTGCTCGCCGGGCTCGTCGACCAACTCGCGAAAACGAGCATCGACGAGCCGTCTGATTTGCCGCGGCAGGACCGGCGGCAACGGTACTGCCAGCTGGACGACCTTTTCGAGATAGGCCCGGCCGCGTTCGATCTCGCCGTTGCCAAGCGCCGGTGCGACCCGGTCGGCGTCGTATGCGAGCAAATAGGAAAAGCGCTCAAAGTCCGCGACCGCGCGCACCAGCTGCACGCAGGCGGTGATCTCGCGGTCGCTCAGCCGGTCGATCTCGTCGATCAGAACGAGGACGTCGATTTCAGCCTCTTCAAGTCCACGCGACAGTTCGGCACGCATGCGGCGTAAGGTGTCGCCGCCGGGGAGGCTCTGCCGAAGGGTGTCGAGACCCGCGGCAGTGGCTCCGCCGTCGCAGAACCAGACGCCGTCGGCGGGGGCGATGCGTTTGCCGTATTTGAAAATTGTCTGCGCCAAGCCCTTCAGCTTTTCCGACTGCCCGCTGTCGGGCTTTTTCGCGTTCGCCTCGAGCGCCGCCGTGAGCTCGCCGAAGAAGGCGTGGATCAGGCCGTTGCGCGAATTGGCCAGCCATGGGTTGAAGGAGACAACGATCGCCGCCGGATGGCTCGTCTCAGCGAGCTCCGCGACCATGTTGAGAATGGAGGACTTGCCGCTACCGCCTGGTCCGGAGAGGCCGAGAACGATGCCGGTCGCTCGCCCCTCGGGTTCGATCAACGCCCCCAGCAGCCGAGCGACGAAATCCTGACGCAGCAGCCGGTCGTCCCCCTCGCTCTCGATCGGCCGCTCGACGTTGTGATTCATTGAACCGACAGTGATTCCTGATCCGCGCAGCCGCGGCACGTAACCGGCCTCGGCAACGCAGGCTCATTCTTACCCCGAAATTTGCTAGTTTACGGTTAACGATCGCCCCTTGTGACTCATCCGCCGACTTCGTCATTTAGAACGGCGGTGGGACCTTACGGCACCAATACGGCGGCACCCTGCAGCGCGCCGCTACGCAGATCGTCGAGCGCCTCGTTTGCCCGGTCGAGCGGGTAGGTGACCGTCTCGGTCCTGACCCCGGCTTCGGGGGCCAGTGCCAGGAATTCCGTGGCGTCGCGTCGAGTGAGGTTGGCGACCGAGCGAAGGATCCGCTCCTCCCACAGGATCCGGTATGGGAAAGACGGAATGTCGCTCATATGGATGCCGCCGCAGACGACGGTACCGCCCTTTTTGGTGGCGGCAAGTGCCGCCGGCACGAGCGGCCCGACTGGCGCAAAGATCAGCGCGGCATCGAGCGGCTCGGGCGGCAGCGCGGTTGAGTCGCCTCCCCATTCCGCGCCGAGCGAGCGCGCAAAATCCTGCGCTGCCACATCGCCAGGACGGGTGAAAGCAAAAATCCGCCGGCCTTGATAGCGCGCCACCTGGGCGACGATGTGCGCGGCCGCGCCGAAGCCATAGATCCCGAGCAGCTTCGCGTCGCCCGCCATGCGCAAAGTGCGGTAGCCGATCAGCCCGGCGCACATCAGCGGCGCCGCCTCGACATCGCCGTAGCGCCGATCGATCGGAAAGCAATAGCGCTCGTCGGCGACGGTTAATTCGGCATAGCCGCCGTCGATCTGATAACCGGTAAAGCGGGCACGGTCGCACAGATTCTCCCGTCCGCTGCGGCAATAGACGCAGACCCCGCAGGTCCAGCCGAGCCATGGCACCCCGACACGGTCGCCAACCGCGAAGCGATCGGCGCCTTCGCCCTTGTCCATGACGATCCCGATGATCTCGTGGCCAGGTACCAGCGGCAATTTCGGATCGGCAAGCTCGCCGTCAACGACATGCAAATCGGTTCGGCAGACCGCGCAGGCGCGCACTGCGATCAGCACCTGCTGAGATCCCGGGCGCGCCTCCGGCAATTCTGCCGCGACGAGCGGCCGCCGTGCCGCGGTCAGCACTTGTGCACGCATCAGCCTCTCCGTTAGTAGTGCTCGGCGTGAAGCGACAGGATGATAACGCCTGCCGAGAGACTGTGCTCTACGGGCCGGTGAAAGAGTTCCTCGAAAGGCGGGGATACGAGGTCAAGGGCGAAGTCCGGGGCTGCGACCTCGTGGCCCGGCGCGGCGACGAGCCGCCGGTCGTCATCGAGCTCAAGCTGCGCTTCAGTCTGGCGCTGGTATTGCAGGGGATCGATCGGCTGGCGCTGACCGAGCGCGTCTATCTGGCGGTGCCACGGCCGCCGCGGCGGCGGCGGCGCTCGCGCGGTCTTACCCCCGATTCGCGCGACATCCGCAAGCTGTGCCGAAGGCTCGGGCTGGGGCTGATGCTGGTCGGCGGCGGACGGGCCGTCGAGATCCTGGAGGAGCCCTTGCCCTACCGGCCGCGCCCGGCAAAGGTCCGCGCGCTGCGCCTCAAGGATGAATTCGACCGTCGCATAGGCGACGCGAATGTCGGCGGGGTGGTCGGTGTCCCGGTCGTCACCGCCTATCGTCAGGATGCCCTGCGTTGCGCCCGTGCGCTCGCTCTCCGCGGGCCGATGCGGCTCGCGGCGTTGCGCGCTGCGGCGGGGGTGCCTAGCGCCGCGCGCATCCTGCAGCGCAACGTTTATGGCTGGTTCACGAGGATCGAGCGCGGGACCTACACCTTGAGCGAAGGCGGCGGCCGGGCACTGGTTCGTTTCGCGGCCGCTATCGCCGCCTTGCCGGCGGGGTCGGATCCGGTCCAATCATGCCCGGTCGCTGCCTGATGATCACTGAATATAGCGAGGAGCGGCAGAAGAGCCTGATCATCGATTATTTCGGTCATGACGCGCGGATCCGCCTCTTACGCCGTGCCGCGACTTTCGGCGCGCCGGTTTTTGTCGTCGATTTCGACCGCGGGCAGCGCCATTTCCGGACTTTGGGCTCGTTCGGCGCCGGGGCGCAGGTGACCGAGCAGTCGAGCATGGACCTGCTCTACCCGGCGCGCCTGGTATTCCACTATGAGCGGCTGATGTCGCTCGCCTTCGCAATGATCGAACGCCCGGTTACTGCATTGTTGTTGGGTGTCGGCGGTGCAGCGATGTGGCGCTTCGTGCGCGCCTACCTGCCCGATTGTGCGCCGACCCTGGTCGATTCGGACGAAACGATCATCGCGCTCGCGCGCCGCTGGTTCTACCTGAACCAGCCCGTCGTGCACGACACCGCGCAGCGGTTTCTCGCCGGGACGACAACGCAGTTCGATGCGATTCTCGTCGACCTCTACGGTCCCGCCGGCCCGGCCGACAGCGACGAAGTATTCTGGACCCGATGCTTCGACGCGCTCACACCCGGCGGCTGCCTCGCCAGCAATTGGGCCGATTTTGCAGTCAACCCGAACGTCAGGCCGATGGCCGAAATGCTCGCCGCTATCGCTCGCAGCCGCGGTCTCGAGCCGCTCTTCGTGACCCGCCGCGGCTTCCGCGACAACCTCGCGCAATACGTGCCGACCGCCGCTGGGAGCGAACCCGAAGCGCTCGACGGCGCGCTCGAGCGCTTTGCCCTGGAGCGCCACCTTCCCGACCGCGGCCGTGGCATCCTCGAGAATTGTCTGGTCACGAGAAATTTCCCGGTCGACTAAGTACCTCGGATGCGGGTCGCCCCCTTAGAGCACCAGGGCGGCCGGTTCAGGCGGCTCCTGAGGAGAATCGAAATGAGGAGGAGTATTTGTTCTGCACTTTTGGCCGCGGCGGCTTGCGCGCTGCTGGCGGCGTGCGGGCAACCGGCAGCACCGGTGCAGCCCCTCCCTCCCGGCCCGACCCCTGACGAAGTGGCTGACTACGCTGGGGCACAGGCGCAGTACCGGGCCGCACTGGCATCGGGCAACGGTGACGTCGTCATCCAAACCACGAATACCTTCGCGCTGATCGCCCAAGCGATTCTCTCCCGGCAGGACCCGAGCCTGTTTGACGCGCAGTTGGTATGCGAGAGGTATCGGGTTGCCGGGCCGCGTGACCGGCGGGATCTGCGAGCGACTTACGAGCCGCAATTCGCTCAGGACTGTGAACACATCGACTGGCGCTGCAACCAGGCAACGATCGCCATCCGTCGGGATCTGGAAGCCAGGATCGCAGCTGCCGACCGTGCGACCGTTGCTCAAGCGGGAGCCGGGCGCCCTTGATCCGGGCGCCAGGAGCCGATAGAGCACGCTTCAGAGAAAGTTGATTTCTTCAGCGGTTGCCATAAGCTCATGTATAATAAAAGTCATAACAGTATACCAAGCTGCTGGGATAAGTACAAGTGACAGTAAGGACAGGATAGAATCCCAAGGTGACTGTTGGGTGCTACCTATGGTCCATAGGACCTCAGCAGGAACGCTCTTCTCGTCGCGGTCCGACTCAATACTTTCCATGGTGATCTCCCGCCTAAGTGCCTGTCCAGCGTGTCGCGAACCAGCAAGGCCACAGATGTATGAGCGAAATCGGAGAGGACCATCTCGGAGCTTCCCGAGGGACGCTTCAGAATGATCCCGATATGTTCCTTTGGAGGACATGGCGGTGGGACGCCTTCTACATGCCGGCTCAATCCCGCCCGAGTCGCCGAGAAGGCCGGCGCTGGCACGAGTGTCTTCGATTGAGTTTCTGGCCTACCGGTGACGCTGGGCAACACCACGAAAGCCGAGCCGCGTCGATCGTTGGGTGCCGGAAGTGGGACGTAGTGGTTCGTTGAACTTCTCACAGGGCAAGGGGCATGATTGGCCCGCTGCGGGCCTACAACCTTATCGTTCTGAGGGGAGCACCCATGCGTCGAACGCTTATTGTGATTGTTGGAGTGGTTGCCTCTCTGTCGGCTGCACACCGCACTTCGGCGTTTACGACGCAGCCGGTCGATCCCGTGACTACAATCGACCGCCAGGCCGACCCGGATCAACTTTCGGACAAGGTGTCGAACGGCCAATCCGGAGTACCGACTTTTGGGCTGCCGGGTGGGCTGCGGTTTTAGTTTTCCGCGCATCGTCGAGCAGCAGCACGAACAGCCCATTTGTCACGTTCCCAAGTACGGTATTCGTGCCTCTGGCCTTCGTCAAAGTCGCGCGCATGGCATATCTCGGTCACGTTCTACCGGACGAAATGGAGCCCGGCCTGGGCGAGACAATGTTCTATGATTCCGTCGGGATGGCAGCGCCATCGGGCGTGAACATGGCCTATATAGAGGTCGACCCGGATACCGGATCGTCGAGATCCTCGACTAGGCCGCCGTCGATGACGCGGGCACGATCATCGACCCGCTGCTCGCTGCCGGGCAAATCCATGGCGGGGTAGTGCAGGGCATCGGACAGGGCTTTATGAGGAGGTGCGCTACGACCGCGAGACCGGCCAGCTCTTAACCGGCTCATTGTTCGACTACGCGCTGCCGCGCGCGGATCTGCTGTTCGGTATCAGGTAGCAGTTCCAGGAAACGCCGTCTCCTACGAATCCTCTCGGGGTCAACGGAATTGGCGAGAGCGGCTCGATTGGTGCACCGCCGACGATCGTGCGCGCAATGCTCGATGCATTGGCACCATTCGGCATCGCGCATCTCGACATGCCGCTCACTCCGCAAGAAATCTGGGCTGCCACCCAGACTGCCCGCGGCAGACACAACCGTCACCCCCGCGAAGGCGGGGGTCCGGCGCCCGCGCTGCAGGTCAGTGGCCAGCCCGGCAAGGCGGTGCAATACGACATCGGCAATCCGCTAACCGCTACGAGGATGACGCAACACCAGCTGCCGGCATCGTTCTACGCGCCGCTGCGCGTCGTGCTTTACGAGAACGACGCCGGCCGCGCGACTTTCGAATATGACCGGCCTTCCTCGCTCTTTGGATAGTTTGGGGATCAGCGCGTCGCCGTAGTCGTGCGCGAGCTGGATGCCAGTCTTGACAGCGTGCTAGTCAAAGCAGCCAGCTGAAGAGCTGCACGTTTATTGAGTCGGTGTCCGCTATTGTCGAGTGGGCGAGGATAGATCCAGGTGTCCGATCGTTCGCGGAATTGATAAATCCGGGAGATCAAGCATGGCGTTCAAAATCAGGGTTAATGGTGTCGATCGCACTGCCGAGGTTGACGGTGATACTCCTCTCCTCTGGGTGCTGCGCGACGTATTCGGAATGACCGGCACCAAATTCGGCTGCGGGGTGGCGCTCTGCAGTGCTTGCACGGTCCATTTGGACGGAACGCCGACGCGCTCCTGCATCACGACATCGATAGTATCGGCAGCGCGGCAGTCACCACGATCGAAGCTATTGGGGACACCGAGGCCGGTCGAAAGATTCAAAAGGGGCGTGGCTCGATCTCGAAGTTGTCCAGTGCGGCTATTTGCCAGTCGGGCCAGATTATGTCCGCATCCGCACTGCTGGCGAACAATCCGCATCCGCCAGATTCCGATATCGACGATGCAATGTCCGGCAACATCTGCCGGTGCGGTAACCTATCTCCGCATTCGCGAGGCGATCAAACGGGCCGCGCAATCAATGATTCTCGATCACGTCATTGGCCGGGCTGCCGGCCCGGGTCTCTCGCAACGCCAGTTCCTGCAGGTCGGAGCGGCCATGGACGGAGGCCTGCTGCTGCGTCTCAGTCTGCCGCTCCCAAACGGCGAAGCAGAAGCGGCTCACGGGGATGGCTTCGCGCCCAACGCCTTCATCCGCATCGATCGCGACGGGCAGATTGTCCTGACCATGCCTCATGTCGACATGAGCCAAGGGACCTATACGTCCATTCCGATGCTGCTCGACGAAGAGTTGGAGGTGGACCTAAACCAGGTGCGGCTGGAGCACGCTCCGCCCCACGAAAAGCTCTACGGCAACCCATTGTTGGGCGGGGTACAGGCAACTGGCAACTCGAATGCGGTACGCGCGTCGTGGCAGCCCTTGCGCCAAGCTGGTGCGATCGCGAGAGCCATGCTCGTGTCGGCGGCGGCAAAACGCTGGAATGTCGATCATGCGTCCTGTCACGCGCAAAGCGGCGAAGTGTTTCATGCGTCGACAGGACGAAGAGCCAAATACGGCGATCTTGCCGCCGACGCCGCCCGCATGCCTGTGCCCGAAAGTGTGGTGCGGTTCGCGTCCGCCGGGTCGTCTGCGCGGTCGATTGCGGCACTGTCGTCAACCCCGACACCCTTCGCGCGCAGATCGAGGGCGCGATCATCTTCGGGATCACGGCGGACAGACCAACTAAAATCGGCGTAAAATCTGATGGGGTCATCGCTTTGTGCGATCAAGGGAGAGTTGTCGTGAAGCAGCGGAACGCGACAGCCGCCGTCATCGGTGCCGGCGATTATATCGGCGCCGCCATTGTCAAGAAATTCGCGTCAGACGGGTTCGCCATCTTCGCCGGCCGGCGGCGCGGCGAGAAGCTGGCACCACTGGTCGCTGAAGTCGAGGCGGCAGGCGGACAAATCGTCGGGCGCTCGCTCGATGCCCGCAACGAGGAAGAGGTGACTGCATTCCTGCGGGACGCCGACGCGATGGCGCCGCTCGAGATCTGCATCTTCAACGTCGGCGCGAACGTCAATTTCCCGCTGCTCGAGACGACCGAGCGAGTGTTTCGCAAGGTCCGAAAAATGGCCTGCTACGCGGGCTTCCTGGTTGGTCGCGAGGCAGCGCGCCTGATGCTGCCGTGCGGCCGGGGGCACATTTATTTCACCGGCGCCACTGCCGGCTTGCACGGCGGGGTCGGCTACAGCGCCTTCGCCAGCGCCAAGTTCGGCTTGCGCGCAGTCGCGCAGAGTGCGGCGCGCGAGTTCGGACCCAAGGGCATCCATGTCGCGCATTTGGTGATCGACGCCGGCGTCGATACCGCGTGGGTGCGCGAGCGGATCAAGGAGCGGGAAGGCGAGGCCGCACTCGCCAAGCTCGACCCCGGCCGGCTGATGCGGCCGGCTGCGGTCGCCGAGGCCTATTGGCAGATCTATCAGGAGCCGCGCGACGCCTGGTCGTTCGAGCGCGAGATCCGACCCTTTGCGGAAAAATGGTGAACCATGGTCAGGGTCGAGTTCCACTTCGATTTCGGCAGTCCCAATGCCTATCTGGCGCATCTGGTGATACCGGAGATCGAGCAGCGGACCGGTGCAAAATTCGAATATGTGCCGGTGTTGCTGGGCGGCGTCTTTCGACTGACGGGCAATCGGTCGCCCGGCGAGAGTTTCGCCGGCATCAAAAACAAGCTCGAATACGAGCGGCTCGAAATGGCCCGCTTCATCAAGCGGCATCGGATCACGCGCTTCCGCCAGAATCCGTTCTTCCCGGTCAACACCCTGACCATCATGCGGGGTGCGGTCGCCGGCCAAATCCTCGGCGTCTTCGTGCGCTATGTCGACGAGACGTACCGGCACATGTGGTCGGAACCGAAAAGCTCGACGATCCGGCAGTGTGGCGGGCTGCGTTACTCGAATCGGGTTGTGATGCCGCGCAGTTCGAAGAATTGGTCCAGGACCCGGAGGTTAAGGCGCGGCTCTTGGACAATATGCAGCGCTCTGTCGCGCGCAGCACCTTCGGCTCACCCACCTTCTTCGTCGGTGACCAGATCTTCTTCGGCAAGGACCGGCTCCGCGACGTCGAGGAGATGATCGTCGCGACGCGCTGACCAGGTGCCGCGATGTGAGTGGCGCTCGGGGCCCCGGGTTTTGGTATCTTGCGGCTTGTCAACACCAAATCACGGAGAAGAGGGATGGCTAACGGAATGACACGTCGCGAATTCGCGATCGCCGCCGGGGCGGCAAGTCTCGCGGGCTTGGGTTCGAGCGGGCGGGCCACGGCCGCCGACACAAAAACGTTGCGGTTTATCCCGCAAACGGATGTGCAGGTGCTCGATCCGATCTGGACCACGGCCTATGTTACCCGCAATCACGGCTACATGGTGTTCGACACGCTGTTCGCGGTCGACTCGAAGTTCAAGCCGCACCCGCAGATGGTCGAAGGGTTCGAGGTCTCTTCGGACAGGCTCAATTACAACTTCGTGCTGCGCGACGGGCTCAAATTCCATGACGGCCAGCCGGTGCGCGGCGCCGATTGCGTCGCCTCAATCAAGCGTTGGATGGCCCGCGACGCGCTCGGCCAGACGCTCGCCACCGTCGTCGCCGACATGAAGGGCGGCGACGACAAGAACTTCTCGATCCATCTGAAGGAGCCGTTTCCGCTGCTGATCGACGGGCTCGCCAAGGTGTCGAGCCTGGCGCCGTTCATCATGCCGGAGCGGCTCGCCAAGACCGACCCGTTCGAGCAGGTCACCGAGATGGTCGGATCGGGTCCGTTCAAATTCGTCAAGGAGGAGCACCAGCCGGGTAACCTCGTCGTCTACGTGAAAAACACCGACTATGTTCCGCGCAGCGAGCCTCCCGACTGGGCCTCGGGCGGCAAGGTGGTGAAAGTCGACCGCGTCGAGTGGCATGTTGTGCCCGACATCGCGACCAAAACCGCGGCAATGCAGAACGGCGAAGACGATTGGTGGGAGAATCCGCCGGCTGACGTGTGGCCGGTGCTCGAAGCCTATACCGACATCGCATTGGCACCGCTGGATCCGCTCGGCGGCACCGGGTGTTTGCGCTTCAATTTCCTCTACCCGCCGTTCGACAACGTCAAGATGCGCCAGGCGGTGCTGATGGTGACGAGCCAGCCTGACATCATGACCGCATTTGTCGGCGATCCGAAAAACTGGAAGCTCTGCCCGTCATTCTTCACGTGTGGGACGCCAATGGCCAGCGACACCGGCTCGGCGGCGCTCACCGGCAAGCGAGATTACGATACGGCCAAGAATCTGGTCGCCGAGGCCGGGTACAAAGGCGAAAAGATCATCCTGCTCGATGCCGTCGACCAGCCGCTGATCCATGCTGAGGCGCTGGTCACGACCGAGGCGCTGAAAAAACTCGGGCTCAATGTCGAATATGTTGCCAGCGACTGGGGCACGGTCGTGACGCGCCGCGCCTCCAAAAAGCCGCCGGCGGAGGGCGGCTGGAACATGTTCGAGACCGGCTGGGTGGGTTCCGATACACTTGATCCGACTACCAATGTTATGCTGCGCGCCAATGGCGACAAGGCTTGGTTCGGTTGGCCGAAGGACGACAAGCTGGAAGAGCTGCGGATGCAGTGGATAAATGCCAGCGATTCGGAGGCGCGCCAGGACATCGCCGCAAAGATCCAACAGCGTGCCTTCGAATTTCTTCCCTATGTTCCGACCGGGCAATTCCTGACCAAGACCGCCTTGCGCAAGAACATCAAGGGTTACATCAGTGCCCCGGCAATCTTTATGTGGAACATCGAGAAGAGCTGACGGCCGGCTATTTCACCACCAGCACCGCGCATGGCGCCAACCGGACGAGACGATCGGTGGTGCCGCCGATGATGCGCTCGTAGAGCTGCGTATGGCCCATGAAGCCGACGACGAGGAGGTCGGCTTTCAGCTGTTTGATCAGCCCGATAATCGCATCGACCAAGTGGCCGGGGACGAGATGGGTCTCGATCTCCACCCCGGCTGCGTTCGCCTCGGCCTTTGCCGCGTCGATGACGGGGGCGAAGCGGTGGTTCGCCTCGTCCTTTTCCTCGGCGATTTCGTCTATGCTCGCCGGGAACCGCGGCAGCTCCTCGACGGTCACCATGTAAAGCTTCGCGGTGACCTTTCGCGCCAGTTCGATGCCCCCCGAAAGGGCCTTCCGTCCGCCTGGTGAGCCGTCGTTCGCCGCCAATATCCTGGTATACATTCTACTTTCCCTCTGCGGTAACGACAGCCGCGGCGCTAGCCAGCGGCTTGAAATCGGGCTGAAACCAGCGCTGCGCGATTAGTGTTGGCACCACGGCGCTGCCGATTACTGCGGTCAGTAGGATTGTGTATTGGCGCTCGTCAATAATGTGGTTGGTCAGCCCGAAGAGAGCCGAGATCGACCCGAAGGTCAGCCCGGTTGACATCATCAATGTCGTGTACATCCCTTCCCTTCGTTCGAACCGGAAGATGCGTGTCAGCGGCAGGATGCCGACGAATTTGGTGACCATCTTGACCGCGAGATAGATCACGATCAGTCCGGCCGCGTCGACGATAACATGGGCGCGCACCAGCGACCCCGCCTTTAGAAAATAGAACGGCGTCAGCACGGTGAAGGCGATGACCCGGGTCCGATGCATCAGCTCGCGGTCGGCAAGAAACACTGGTGCGAGCACCATGCCGATCAGGTAGGCCGGCAGCACCGCCTCGCTCTTCGCGGTGTTAGCGAGCCCACCGAGCACAAACAGAACCAGCAGCACGAATTTGATCTGCGGCTCGCTGACCCGCGAGCCAAGCCTGGCGAAGAACCACGGCGTCCAGCGCGGCAACAGGAACAACGCGGTCAGGGTCGCAGCGGCGAAAGCGAGCAGCCAGAAATTGTAATTGGCGAATACCAGGCCGAGCGCAAGAACGGTTCCGATATCGTTGATAAAGCACGCGGCCAGGATGATTTTGCCGATCTCGGTCTGGTTGAACCCGGTCTCGACCATGACCGCGTAGACGACAGCGACCGAAGTCGTCGAGAGTGCGATGCCGGCGATCTGGGCCTGCGCCCATGGCCAGCCGGAAATGAAATGGGCCCAGCCGAGGACACCGAGGTAAGGCGCAAGGAAACCGACCAACCCGATCGCCATCGTCGAGCCGAAATTCCGGCGAATGACCCTTATGTCGATCTCGGCGCCGGCGAGAAAGGTCAGCAGGATCGCACCGAAGCCTGCGAGGTAGTTGACCCACGGCGTCAGGGTGAGGGTGACAAGATTGCCGGCGACCGCACCGATGATGATCTCGAGGAGGGCGACCGAGACCGCGACCCAGGCCTGCATAGTCGAGGCGATCAGCGCCAGCCCGACCCACAGCGCAGATGCGAACCAGATGTTGTCCATCCCAAACACCCCTTGTTCGTCCGCCGGCAACGGCGGGCGTATTCGGACCCCGAGCGTGGCTAGGGCAAAATGAAACCCGCCGATCGGCGGGTCGGAGACAGACCCCGCCACGCGTCGTCACGCAGCAGGAGTCATCAGCCCTTGCAGGCGGTTACGGGGAACTCCATCCCCTTGCAGCAGCACTCTAACCCGTGGCCCAATGCGCGATCAATAGGCGACGGTCCCTAGCCGCGACGTGATCGGCGGGCAGGATTTATACGGATACCGTGATTGTCACCGAAAGCGGGCTGCCGTACCGGCGCGCCCGGTCTTCGGCGTAGCGCCGGGGCCGACCTTGCCCTAGCATGCTCTCCGACCAGCCTGCAGGGAGGTATCCGCAATGCCCGCCGACCCTAACCGTGTGATCCTGACCGGTGAAAACCCGTTCATCCGACTGAGCCAGACCGACGGCGGCCCCAACACGACGAATGCGAGCTTTTGGCGCATCATCACCTGTCCGGCCGGGCCGGGGCATGTTCTCTACCTCAACAGCGAGTTGACGGATAACCGCTGGCGCATCTACTCCGACAACATCGCAATGGCGCGGTGGCTGCAGTCGACGGTCCAGGGCATGCTCAACGCCGACACCGCCGATACCGCGATCCCGGTGCTCGACGCCCAATTCACGAAGTCGGGTGACCCGCACCATTTCTGGACGGAGAGCGTGGCGGCACGCGGCGAAGAGATTGCGCTCACCTGGTATCAGATCGGCGAGCCGCTGCTGATCCACACGCAACCGAATGCAGAACCGGATCGCCGCCCTTATGGCGTGTGCACCCTGCTGATCCCAGCTCTCGGCGCGCGTCTGACACGCAACGGCCTCCAAGCGCTGGGCCGGCCATGGCCGAGAGAGCGCGAAGGGCGGCCGTTCAGCACCTGCGCGCTGGCGTTCTCCGAGAGCTGGACCGAGGCCCGCTAAGCCGAGGCCCGCTTCAAATGTCGGCGTAGGCGCGAGTCTCGCCGCGCGCGCCGGGGTGGGTAACGGCACCCTTCTCGGCATCTCCGACGGTCTGCGAATAGCGCCACAGGCAGCCCGATTGGTGATCGTTGCGGCGCGACTGCCACGCCCGGCGCCGCTCGGCGAGCTCGGCGTCGCTCAACGCCACGTCGATCGTCCTCTTCTGCGCGTCG
>Ga0187846_10000993_pt1 | contig 16246 bp, 18 predicted proteins | sample TC_taG_FD_161473 | JGI IMG/M metagenome (GOLD analysis project Ga0187846, IMG submission 161473) | Biofilm microbial communities from the roof of an iron ore cave, State of Minas Gerais, Brazil - TC_06 Biofilm (v2) | ecosystem: Environmental > Terrestrial > Deep subsurface > Cave > Wall biofilm...
TTCAGGGTCTGTGCGTAACTCCTGTTAATTAGTTAGATGCGCCGGTGCTATCCTCGGGCCGACCGCTCCGTCATCTCGCGCTCGGCGCGCTCCTTGATCCGATGGAGCTGATGGGCGGTAACGACGTGACAAAATCGTCGCCACGACGGATCAGGGGAAACGACCCGCGGAACCTTTCCGGTGGCGGGGGTGCGGATCCCGGCGGCGTTTATCGCGGCCCCCCCAAGGAGCAGCGCGGCACTCACGAGCATCGCAATGTGAAAGGCGCTCGTCGACGCGTCGCGCGCGGCGCTTCGGACCTCCTCCGAGGCGCCCGGGCCGGGCATATTGAGGGGCGCCACCTCCCCGCGCACCGCCGGGGATGTAACGTCCAGCCCGGGAATCCGCCCCGCAAGCGTGGTGTAGAATTGGGCGGTCAGCACGACGAAGAGAGCGGCCACGGCAAGTTGGGGCCCCACGTCCGAAATCGCGTTGTTGATGGCCGACGCCACCCCCGCGTGTTCGACGGGCACCGAGGCCATGAGCGTCGCCGTGAGGGGAGCCACCATCACCATAGCCCCGAGGCCGAACAACAGGAGGCCGGGCAGGATCCCGGTCACATAGCCTGCAGGCGGGGTGAACGTATCGACCGCCGACAGATTCAGCCCCCATGCCGGGCTCGTGGCGGGGATCCGCGCAAACCAGAGGACGCCGAGGGCCATGAGGGCCGGCCCCGCCGTCATGAACCAGCGCGAACCGTAGCGCGCCGCAAGCGCGCCAAACCGCGCGGAGAACAACGCCATGAAGAGCACCCCCGGAGCGGTGGCCACCCCGGCGGCCGCAGCCGAATACCCCAGGGTCCCCTGGAGAAACAGCGTCATGTAGTAGAACGTAACGGCCAACGCCGCGTAGATCACGAGCGTCGAGAGGTTCGTTACGGTGAAGTTTCGCGAACGGAACAATGACGGCGGGACAAGTGGATTTCGGGCACGCAGCATCCACCACGGCAGCAGGACCGTGGCCACGATGCCGACACCAAGCGCGGCGAACGCCGCCGGACTGTGCCACTCGCGCTGCTGTCCCGAAATCGTCCCGACGACGAACCCGCCTACGGCGAGGGCCGTGAGCAGCGTGCCCGGAACATCAATCGCTTTTGTCGCTCCCGCGTCCCGGCTTTCACGGACGAACCGCCCGGTCATCCACAGCGTGATCAGGATGAGCGGCACGTTGATCAAGAACACCGCCCGCCAGGACACGGTGTCCACCAGCAATCCGCCCACAAAAGGCCCGAGGATCGCAAGGCCGGCCGTGGCGCCCGACCAGACGCCAAATGCCCGCCCTTGCTCCTCACCGGAAAACGTGGCCGTAATCAGCGCCAGCGACCCGGGCACGAGGAAAGCGCCGGCCACTCCCTGCAGGACGCGGAACACCACCAGCCATTCCATCGTGGGGGCCAAGCCGCTCAGGATCGAGGTCACGCCAAACCCGGCGAGTCCCCACGCGAACATCCGGCGGCGACCGTACACGTCCGTCAACCCGCCGGCCAGCACCAGGAGCGCGCTCTCCGCCAGGAGATAGCCGCTGTAGACGTAGGACTGGCCCTCCAGGACGCCAAGGAAGTTCGCGCGAAGATCCTGCCCAATCCGGGGAAGCGCGACCGACACGACGCTCGAGTCGAGGAACACGATACACGAGCCAAGAATCGCCGCCCACAGTGTTCCGCGCTTCTCACTCACAGCTTAGATCCTCGGAGTGTACAACCAGGCCGGGGGCTCGACATTCTCTGCCGAAAGGGCCCCGGGTGATCTCCCCGGTGTTACTGCTCGTAGCGCTCGACCACGTTGGCGTCGCGAACCTTTGCGTCGCCAGGATTGCGGCGCGCATCCCGAAGGGCACGTCGCTGGTTTAGATAATCCCAGCACTGGTCCAAGGTGACCTGGATCTGCTTGAGCCGCGATCGGTCTTCGTCCGTTGCCTCTCCCCTCGATTCTTTCTCCCACAACGCGTGTTCTTCGGCCGTCAATTGATTGATGTTACCGAGTACGTCCAAGTCTTGCATGTGTTCCCTCCGTGATGGGTTCGATGTGTTCCTGTCACCCGGGCTTCGCCTCCTCGCTCGGGCCGGCGGACGGTAAGCGAAGCGTGGGAAGACGCGCTTCAATCGTGTGACGGAGCGGCTCAAGCCACGGCGGCAAGCGAAGCCCGGTGCCAAGCGCCTGAGGGGCCTCGTCCACCGTGAAACCCGGCGGGTCCGTCGCGATCTCGAACAGCACTCCGCCTGGCTCGCGGAAGTAAATCGACCGGAAGTAATAGCGGTTCAGAACGGGCGTGACGCCGAGGTACTCCCTAACGAGCCGATCACGCCATCCGTCCTGCGCCTCGTCGGTCGCCGTACGCCATGCGACGTGATGAACCGTTCCGACCGCTACGTGGCCGGGCGACGCATCCGGGGCGCTGACAATCTCAACCCAGGCAGCTGGACCGCTATCGCCCACGCCATACCGGCGCCGGTGACCGACCGCCCGTACCAGATGGAACCCCATCACGCCCGTCAGGAACGCCTCGGTCTCATCGTACGCGCGCTCGAGCAGCGCGACGCTGTGAAACCCGCGGATTGCCTGAGAGACCGGCACCGAACTCCCCGTCCACGGATAACCCGGATCTTCTCTGGAATCTTCCACGAGCTCGAGCTGCAGCCCGTCTGGATCTAGGAAGGCAAGCACAGGTTCATCAAACGGGGACTCCAGTCGCTCGGCCGTGATCCCATGGCCGCCGAGGCGATCCTCCCAAAATCCGAGGGAATCGGGAGGAACGGCAAATGAGATAACGGTCGCCTGCCCCACCCCGTGGCGCCCGCGGGGAGCGCGCGGCCACGGGAAAAAGGTCATGATCGTTCCAGGATGCCCGAGTTCATCGCCAAAGTACAGGTGATACGTCCCGGGATCGTCGTAATTAACCGTCTCCTTCACCAGCCGCAGGCCGAGGATCCCCGCATAGAAGTCTACATTCTGCTGGGGATCCCCGGCGATGGCAGTAATATGATGAATCCCAAGAAGTGGGCGCATGCACTACGCCGACCCCTGCGACAGGGTTGTGCCGGCTACAGCAGCCCCACGCTCTTGAGCCAGTTGGTCGCCGCGTCGGTCACCGACTCCCCATTGACAACCTGCAGTTGCAGCTTCCGGCTGACTTCCGAGGTGAGTTTGGGAGCCAGCGGGTTCAGCGCCGCCGCGATCCCCGGGGCCCTTTGGAGGGTGTCGTCGCGAACAATCGGAGCCGGGCGATAGATGGGGAACAGGCTCTTATCGTCCTCCAGCAGGACGAAGTGGTCTTTCTCGATGAGGGCGCTTGTCGTGTAGCAGACATTGAGGTCCGCCTTCCCCTGCTGGACGGCGGTGAACGTCAGCGCCTCATCAAGCACCGTGACCTTGCCGAACGTGAACCCGTAGGCCGGTTTCATGCCGGGGAGGACGTTCGGATCGTTCGTCCCATCCGGCGGGGAGGCGATGGTGAGCGTGGAGGCCTGGGGGGCGAGCGCCGAGATCTTCGTCACCCCGAGCGCTGCCGCTTTGGCCTGGGAGGTGCAGATCCCGTACGTGTCGTTGAGCGGCGCCATGTCAAGCCAGGTCAGGTGAAACTGTTTCTCATAGCCCGTCTTGACGAGCGCGTAATCCTGCTGGTCATTGTGCGTCGACTGCAGCTTCAGCCGGGACAGCCCGGTGGCGGTGAACTCCGGATACAGATCGATCTGGCCGCTCACGATCGCGCTGTGCACGATATCGTTCGTCCCGAGCTTGGCTTTTTCCGTGACGTCGAACCCCGCATGTCGAAGCAGCAGGACCTCCAGCTTGGTCAACAACTGGGCCTCGGTGTCAAGCTTGCCGCCCACCGTCAGGTGGATGCCGGCGGCGGTCGCGGTACCCGGGCTCCCTCCCGCCATCGCCGCGCTCACCATCGCACCCGCGGCGAAGAGAGCGAGTAGCCGTCCTCGGAAAGCACTCACGCGCCGTAACATCATCATCTCCCCCTTCCAGCGTGTTGGAGCCACCCGGCCTACCGGTGCCGGCGGAGCTCGTCGTTCCCCCTACAAAGCCGACGCATCGTCATGGCGCGCCCGCAGACCCGGGGACGTCAGGACGCGCTGGACGACGCCGAGGCTGACCTCGGCGCACAAGGCCAGCACGGACACGGGAATCGTGCCGGCCAAAATCTGCGTAGTGTCCACCCGGTACATTCCGGCGAGGATGTAATCGCCGTACCCGCCTGCGCCGATAATCGATGCGAGCGTGGCCGTGGCGACGACCTGGACGGCGGACGTGCGGGTGCCGGCCGCGATGACCGGCAGCACGAGTGGGGTCTGGATGCGCAAGGCGATCTGCCACCGGGTCATGCCCATCCCACGGGCGGCGTCGATGACGGCGGCGTCGATGCCGCGCAGGCCGGTGTATGTATTCACAAGGACAGGAGGGATCCCGAGGACGGTCAGCGCGACGAGCGCGGGCGTAAAGCCCAATCCGAGGTAGGGAATCGCGAACGCCAGGAAGGCGATGATCGGCACGGCACGCATCAACCCGCTGATGTTGACCGCAAGGAACGCCAGAATGGGGCGCCGCGCCACGATCGCCCCGAGGAGGACGCCGGTCAAGGTCGCCACTGCCACGGACGCCGCGCACAGAGTGAGATACTCGACGGTATGCCCCGCATAATCGTTCGCGGGATTTCCCACGAACCGGAGCAGGCCGGTCAACACCGACATCCGTCTCCCGCCGCGAGCCGCGCCTCGCTCATCCGGATACCGCCGCCTGCCGGCCGCGGTCGAGGGCGGTCTGTACGGCCAGCAGCAGCAGGTCGGTGAGCACCGCGACAATGCCGATCACAAGGCCGCCGGCCAGCACCTCATCGTAGTTCGCGTTCTGAATGCTGCTGAAGATGAGGTCCCCCAGCCCTCCGGCGCCGACGAGGGAGGCGAGGGACGCGATGCCGATCGTCGTCACGGTGGCGATCCGAATCCCGGCGATCACCAAAGGCAGTGCCAGGGGGGTCACGACACGTAGGAGCAGCTGCCCGCGATTCATCCCCATCGCGCGGCCGACATCGAGGAGCAGCGGGTCGATGCCGGTGACCGCGGCCACCGTGTTGCGGATCAGGATCAGCTGCGCATAGATGACGAGAGGGATGATAATTGTCGTCGTGTTAAGGCCGGTGACCGGCACGAGCAGGGCGAGCAGGGCGAGGCCGGGGATCGTATAGAGAAGGTCCGCGACGGTGATCACCGGAAGGTAGAGCCCCCGGTACCGGGCGACGATGATGGCCACAGGCAGGGCGATCAGGATGGCGATGCCCATGCTGCTCCCGACGATCGTCAGGTGCTGAACGAGCAGGTTGGGAATGCTCGAGGGATCGCTCAGCGCATAACTCGATGGCGTGAGAAGGAACCGCACGGTGCTACCCGCGCCGCCTGATCTTCGCGATCTCACGGGCGATCCGGGCGAGCGTAATGTACCCCAGGCGGTCCTCACTGTCCGCCCGGTGCACCACGAGCGCAGATGCTCCCGTTTCCAGCAGCGCGAGCAGCGCCTCGAGCAGAGTGGCATCGGATCGGACCGGCGCCAACGCGGAGTCCACGGGCCCTGCCCCATCTGGCGGCCCGTCCAGCGCGACGGAAACCGGCAGGTACTCCAGTTGACGACGGATGTTGTCCGCCCCAACGAGCTGCCGGACAAACTCGTTGGCCGGGCGAGCAAGCAGGTCAATCGGCGTCCCGAGTTGCACCAGATGGCCTGCCGACATGACGGCGATCTGGTCACCGAGCCGGAATGCTTCCTCGACGTCGTGCGTCACGAAGAGAATCGTCTTGCGGACACCGTGCTGGATGCGCAACAGCTCGGCCTGCATGTGATCGCGCGTGATCGCGTCGAGTGCGCCGAAGGGCTCGTCCATCAAGAGGATCCCGGGATCCGTGGTGAGGGCGCGCGCCAACCCTACACGTTGCTGCTCGCCGCCGGAGAGCTGCCGGGGAAACCGCGCCCCGTACTCCGCCGGATCGAGACCGACCAAGGTGAGCAATTCCTCGACGCGCCCGACCAGTCGAGCCGGGGACCATCCCGCCACCTCCGCCGTCACACGGATGTTCTCGGCAACGGTCATGTGGGGGAAGAGGCCGACCTGCTGGATCACATACCCGATGCGCCGGCGTAGCGCGATCGGATCCTCGTCGTAGATGTTTGTGCCGTCGATCAGGATGGCCCCGGCGGTGAGGTCGACCAGGCGGTTGACCATGCGGAGGAGCGTGGTTTTGCCGGATCCGGAGGACCCCAGGATCATGCAGATGACCCCCGGGGCCACGTCGAAGGTCACCGCATTCACGGCGGGACGCCCGGCGCCCGGATATGCCTTGGTCACGCCGCGGAATGCGATCTTTGCCACATCCCCCTGGGGACGGGGCGGAACGTCGCCTGCTCGCTGCTCGGCAGGACCTGGCGCCTCGCTCAGTGCTTGCCGGGTCATAATTTGGTTCGATAACGTTTCGATGCAGTCGCGTCTTCCCCTGGTGCGGGCCGCGTTCCGTCAGGAGAGCGAACACACGTGCGTGAAGTTGACGGCCATCGAGATGTAGATCCTGAGTGAAGGCTATCGAACGATGAGCACCGGGCCGTGCGCCAGGTGCAGGACGCGTTCGCTCACGCTCCCCAGCACCAGTCCGCCGATCTGACCCAGGCCGCGGCTCCCCATAACGATGAGATCCGCTTTGTGCTCACGGGCTGCTCCGACGATCTCGGCGGCGGGGTCGCCCGTGCGGTAATCGCGGCGCACCGCGATGTCCACACCGCCGAAAACTTCCTCCGCTTGATCGAGGAACCGCATCTTACATCCTGTCGCTCGCTTTGAAGTATTTCCTCGCGTACGCGACAATTTCTCTGTCTGTCGGATGGTCGACGGTTTCAATACCCACGACCCTGGCTTCCAAGTTCCGGTCGTGGGCCTGCACGTACCTGAGAAATTCGAGTTTCGCCGACGACGGTCCGACGATGAGCACCGCATCGGCAGTCTCCACCGACTGTGCGACCTCGTGATAAAATCTCGTGGCGTCCTCGGGATGCTCTTTGGGATCCCCCCACCCTTTGGGGTGTCTGTGGATCAGGTGTTGCGGAGACAGGACCGTCGTCTCGTCGATTGGTTCTGGCTGCACGTGACCAGGCGTCTCCGGCTGCACGTGTAAGACACGGGCTTCCTTGTGATCTATCCAGACCACCGCGTGCGTCATTCGCGCGACCTCCGTTGTTCGTGGACGGCTTGCCAGCAGTACCAGGCCGCCACCGTCCGGTAGGGCCGGAACCGTTCGCCCTTGGCCTCGAGTTGCTTCGGCGTCAACAGGGTCCGCAGGCCGTAGGCCACCGTGTAGCCCTTGCGAATCCCGTAGTCCTGCACCGGCCACACATCAAGCCGGCGCAGCTGGAAGATCAAGAACATCTCGGCGGTCCACCGCCCAATGCCGCGGACGACCGACAACTGGGTAATGATCTCTTCGTCAGGGAGCCTGCCGATGCGGCGAAGGGGAACAGTTCCATCGGCGACCTTCGCGGCGAGATCTCGGATCGAGGCAACCTTGGCCCGCGAGAGGCCAGCGGTGCGAAGCTTCCTGGGAGGGAGGGCGAGGACGGTTTGAGGGGAGAGGTTCCCGTTGAACAGCGCCACGAATCGTCCGTGGATGGCCGACGCCGCGGCTCCAGCTAACTGCTGATAAAGAATGCTTTCGGCGAGAGCCGAGAAGTGATCAGAGGTCCGCTTCGGCAGGCGAAAGGGACCGGTCCTCTTCATGAGTTTCGCCATGACTTTGTCACGGCGGGCAACTTCAGCGGCCGCGGCGGAGAAGTTTATTTTATCCATACCAACCCTCTACGCGTGACTTCCATCGTTCACGGTATCGCCGGGGTGGACCGTCGCTCCGTACCGAGAGTGAGTAACGCGATAGCTTGCCGGTACATTCCGCGGCGGCGGGCTGGGCCGGCGCTCCGGACGAGCATCAAGCCGGGGCGGGCATCTGCGCACCGTGCCCTCGTAGCCGGAACCCCAGCATGAGGAACAGCACACCAAATACCAGCGCATAGAGTCCGATCAGCCACACCACAGCGAGCGCGCCGGCGCCCGGGTGATACAGGAGAAGGAGCCCGAAGATTATCGAGGCCAGCCCTCCCAGCACCAACGTCCACTCCCGGCTGATCTCCTTGCGGAGCCGGATCGCGGCCGCGATCTCGAAGACGCCTGTGATCAGAGCCCACCAGGCAATGAGGTACAACAGCACCAACGCGGTGATCCCGGGCCACACGAACGTAATGATGCCGACGATGATGCCCGCAAGCCCTTCGAGGACGAACAGCCACCACCGCGCGTGCGCCTCCGCAGCCCGCACCGCGGCGATCAGCGCGAAGACACCATCCACCAACGCGTAGGCCCCGAACAGAATCACCAGGGCCGCGAGCGTCAGGCCGGGCCATGCGAAGGCCGCCACGCCAAACAGAATGGCGAACAGGCCACGGAGCGCGAGGGCCCACCAGTTCCGAGCCAGCACTTGCATCATGCCATCCACCCCCTCCTAGTGAAAGCTTTCGCCTGGAACTGTGCCGTGCCGCGTCGAAATTCCCGCAACGAACCTTCCTACCGAATGAGCCTCCCCTCGTCGATTGTCTCGATGGTTCGACGAACAAGAAGGGAATGGAGGGACGCGACTCTCACGATGGCGCACCTCCGCGCCTTGAGATGACCGACCCTGTCAGTGGCTGTCGGGCCGCCCCAACTTCATCGCGAGGAAAAGATATCGGTTGAGACTGAAGAAATGTGACCCTTCCTCACCTAGCCTCCTGAGGTCCTCGGCCCAGGCACTCGCTTCCTCCTGTGTAACGCCACGTTTGCCGGGAGTGAAATCAACAATCATGTTCATGAGCCCATAACTATAATATTCGGATCATACTCGGGGTTGAATATGGGAATGACTTCTCGACAACTAATTGAGAATCCTATCCCCGCCGGTTCGTTGAGAGTTTTGCGATAGGCTAATTGCGCTTGTGCCCAGAGGAAGCCGTGGATGAAACGGAACGTTCGGTGGTGACCGCCTTCCATGATGACAAGGTGGTCAGTTCGTGGTGCAGCCCGAGATTAGGGCGACACTCTGCTACCTGCCATCATCGCGACGATCAATTGTGGTCGAACATAACCGGTGTTCGGGGCCGCGCGAGTCTCAAGAGCGGCGCAACAATTCAGTCCGGTCGTGCGTGGTTGAGTGATTTGTCAGGGACACCTGTCTGGAGTCGATCGCTCGGACTCGGGCTCCCGCGATGCACGGCCGGCACGAAGCAATAGCCTAAATCCCCAGCGCCTCGATGAGGAGCCGTGCGGCAGCAGCTCCGGAATACTGTTGCTGCCCCGTGATCAAATTTCCATCTCGCACCGCGTGTGATTTGAACCGGCCGTTCACGATGAAGTTGGTGTTGGGAATCTTCTTTGCTTCTTCCTCGATCCAAAATGGTTGGATGCGCCTGCCGACATATTCATCCGCAAACTGCTCTTCGGAGTTGGCGAAGCCGGTCCACGTCTTTCCCTCGACGAGGAGCCTGCCGGTGGAGAGCCGGGTTGTCAGCAGTACGCAGGTGGCGTGACAGATGACCGCGGTGGCCTTGCCGGCCTCGTAGAAGTCCGCGACCAGCTTGTGCACGCGCTCGTCATTGTAGAACGTATACATCGGTCCCTGTCCGCCGACACACAGGAGCCCATCATAGTCGGCCACTCGAACGCCAAACAAGGACTTGGAGTCGTCAATCAGCTTTCGGTGGTCCGGCGAGTTGATGAAGCCGAGGCTGATGAGATCAAAAGCCGAATATTTGCTGTCGTCCCGTGGATCGCTCCATTTGTCTCCCTCGAGCTTTCCACCCTCAGGACTCGCAATATCGACATGGTATCCTCGCTCGGTCAACTCCCAGTAAGGATGGGTGACCTCGGCCCACCAGAAACCGATCGGCCATCCGGTCTGCTTGGACACGGCCGGATTAGACGCGACGATCAGGATCCGTTTCGGCTTGTCTGAGTTGAGCACGTCGATGCTTCCGGCCATTTGCCTCGCCTCCCATCACGTCAACGCTCTTAATCTGCTACTGCTCCCATTTTGCCCGGCCCAGAATAAGGGAACACCGTAACGTCTGCGTCACGTCATGTTTTCGGTCACGTATCACACGAACGGGCCGGGCAGGTGACCGGCGTCGACCGCGCCGATGAGTTTCGGCTGCGCGCACCGTCTCTCTCTATGCATCGATGCTGCTTTCGCCCCATGAAAAGTGCGTGGAGCGGCCGACAGGTACGACACGCCCTACCACATCCAGGTGAATGTTGACTATGCCGCGAATTCCCCCAGCATAGTCAGTATGTGATTCTCTGCACAGAAAAAGGGAGAAGAGAAGGGGGGAGTGATCTTGGAGCGTGACCGCCTTATGAAGCCGATCTCGCGCCGTCATTTCCTTGCTACCGGAGCAGGCGTGGTCGCGGGGGCCATGGCCGCGGCTGCCACTCGTCTGCCGGCTCGGCTCGGCCCAACACAACCGACCGCGACCGCCGCGGGGGCCCTAAAGAAGTTTACCGGCGTTACGGTCAACTCCGTTTTTGTGAGCGGCGAGCACGATGACACCCTCCTCCGCGAGCGCATCGCGGACGTGAAGGCGACACTGGGCATCAACCTCACCGTAACCGATCTCGGGGCCGACGCGATGCACGACAAGATCGCGGAAGGATTCCGCAGCGGCCGCTCCCCGTACGAGGTAAGCACGGTTGTCGGGTTCTGGCTCGCCGAGATGGTCGGTCCCGGATCTTTTGAGCCGCTGGAGAAATACGTCAGCAATCCCGAGTTGACGCCACCGGATTTTGATTTTGAGGATTTCGTGCCCAAGCACCTCGACTATATCTCCTACTGGAATCTCGCCGAGCATCGCAACGGCCGGCCCGGCCAGCTGTTTCTGCTCCCCGGCCCCCACTCGGACGCTCACATGGTGGTCTATCGCAAAGACCTCTTTGACAAGTACGGGGTCTCGGCCCCCCCGAAAACGTGGGACGAGTATGTGCAGGTCGCCAAGAAACTTCACCACCCTGCCGATGGCGTGTACGGCACGGCCTTGGTGGCAAAGCTCGACCCGTCGATCTCTCTGAGCGAGTGGGCAAACCGGTATGTGTCCTTGGGGGGAAGGATGTTTACCGGATCCCTGAAAGAGAAGACGGTGACCCCTCATCTCGACAGCGCGGAGTCTGTAGCAGCGCTCGAAAACATGGTGGAGTTGGCCGACTACTCGCCCCCCGGCGTCTCGAGCTATGCGCTGACCGAAGTCGCCGATGGCATGTCGGCGGGGAAACTCGGGATGATCATGATGTGGGTCACGGTAGCGGGCAGGGCATGGGCGCCAACACTCTCCAAAGTCGCCGACAAAGTCGAGGCGGCGGTGCCGCCGGGCAACGGGGTCACCATCCGCGGCGGGTGGGGCATGGGGATCCCGAAGGACGTCAAGAATAAGGAAGCAGCCTGGGCAGTCATCCGCTACTACTCAACCAAGGAAGCGGACCGCGCGCGAGTCCTCAAATACGGGACGGCCGCCGTCCGCCGATCCACGTTTAAAGACCCGGAGGTAGTCAAGGCGTACCCGTACTACCCCACATTCGCGAAGCTCCTCGAAGCCGCGACGCCGTATCCGAGTCTCCCGTTTCCCGAGTCCTGGGAGATGGTGATGGAACCGTCCAAGTACTGGAACCTGGCGATGACGAAGCAGCTCAAACCGAAAGAGGCGTGTCAGAAAGCCCAGGAGGCCGTGCAGCAGATCCTCAAGAAGGGCGGCTGGAGCAAGAGCGCCTGAGGAGTGAGCGGAGCCGGGACCGCCCGAGGGCCGCCGATGGGCGAGCGGGCGGAGGCTCACTCGGTTGTTGTCGGAATGGCCCCCAGCCGCTGGCGATGGCTGGACAACAACCCCCTGGTGTTTGTTCTTCCTGTCACAGTCTACTTGCTTGCCTTGGGGGTCTATCCGCTCGCGTCGTCGTTCGTCCTCTCGCTGCACGAGTATCATATCGACAGCCGCAGCTTCGCCTGGGTCGGGCTCAGCAACTACGCGGCTATCTTCCAGGACCGGGAATTCTACCAGGCGTTCCGGAACACGGCGATTTTCACCGTCGCGACCGTCAGCCTCGAGCTCGTGCTGGGGATGGGGCTCGCGCTGTTCATGTCGCGCCGGGTGATCGGACGAAGCTTCCTCAGGACCATCCTCATCATCCCCATGATGACCACGCCCATGGTCGTGGGGCTGATGTGGCGGTTCTTGTTCAACACGGATTTTGGCATCGTCGACTACGCGTTGAAGGCCGTGTTCGGGCTACCGCCGGTCAACTGGCTGGGCAGCGCACCGTATTCACTCCTCTCGCTCATCATCGTGGACGTGTGGCAGTGGACACCGTTTGCGTTCTTGATCCTGTACACCGGCCTCGAGACGCTCCCCGCGGAGTTGCTCGAGGCCGCCCGGGCCGACGGCGCACACGGCATTCAGGTGTTCTGGCATATCACCATCCCCCTGCTCCTCCCCCTGATCACGATCGTCATTCTGATTCGCGGCATGGACAGCTTCCGGGCATTCGACACTGTCTACACGCTGACGTTTGGCGGACCTGGGCGCGAGTCGGCCACCCTGAGCTTCCTCGCGTATATGGAAGGATTCGCCTACTCTCACCTCGGACTGGCGGCAGCCATGTCTTACACCATGGTGGCGGTGATTTTTGTGGGAGTGACCGTGTACCGGTTTGCGGTGATGACCCGGGTGACCCGGTAAGGATGACACGGGTCGCCGATCGGGTTGTGACCTATGCCGTGCTCGCGGGCATCGTGGCCGCCGTGGCGATCCCGTTCGTCTTCATGGTCATGACTTCGTTGAAAACGAACCTGGACACCCTGGAGGTCCCGCCTAACCTGCACATCTTCAACTGGGACACGATCCGGCAGAATTACACCGAGGTGCTCCGAGAGCGGAATTTCATCGAGTACACGCGGAATTCGATCATCATCGTGTTCGGCGCGACCGTCATCGCCCTGCTCCTCGGCACGCCCGCCGCGTATGGGTTCTCGCGATTCTCGTTTCGCGGACGCAACGACCTCGCGTTCTGGATCCTGAGCAACCGTTTCCTGCCGATCATCGCAGTGGTGATTCCCATCTCACGTATGGTCGCCGCGGCGGGGGCGCTGGACACCTACCCGGGTTTGATCGGCCCGTATGTCGCCTTGGAGCTCCCGCTCGTGGTGTGGATCATGCGTGCGTTCTTCGATGATATCAGCCCCGAGATTGACGAAGCGGCGCTGGCCGACGGGTGCGGCCGCTGGGCGGCCCTGGGACGAGTCATCCTCCCGCTTGCCGTTCCCGGCCTTGTGACGACCGCCATCTTCGCCGCCATCTTTACATGGAACGAGTTTCTCATGGGGCTGTTCATTGTCACCACGGCGGCCTCGCAGACCGTTCCCGTCGGCGCCTCGGGCCTGCTCACGATGGAGCGCACGATCGAGTGGAACGTGACGTCGACGGTAGGGGTCGTGACGATCGTGCCGGTGCTGGTGTTCTCGCTGCTCGTGCAGCGGCACATCGTGCGTGGCCTCACCGTTGGGGCGGTCAAGTAGCGGTGAAGGAGAAGAGAGCAATGACGCGACAGGAACTCGTGGTCATCTTCGCCCGTCAAGGGGCGCCCGAGGCGCTCCAGCAGCACGTCCAAACCGTGGCGGACCACGCCCTCCGGATCGCCGCCGCGGCGGCCCAGGACGGCCACGTGGTGGACCGCGGACTGATCGAGCAAGCGGCCATCCTCCACGACCTCGGGCTCCTCAAACGGACGGGGACGCCTGTGACCATTCCGGAATATGGGGAGAAGGCCGCGGGGCTGACGAGCGATGACATCACCCACGGCATTCTCGGCTACAAGGCTGCGGTGGCGCTGGGCGTTGACCGGAAGGTCGCGCGGGGGGCGCTGACACATCTGTTCGGGCCGGACAACGCCGCCTGCGCGGCGCTCGGGATCGCCCCGGCCGCAGAAGAAGCCATCGCTGCGCGCATCGAGGAGCGGATCCTGGGGTACGCCGACCTCCTGGTGTGGGTGGCGATGCTGGGGCGCAACCCGTGGCGTGAAGGAGAGGCAGCCATCCTCTTCGGATTCCAGCCCTATGCGGGCTTCTTCTGGAAGCGGGCGACGGGGAGTCCACTCCCGCCGGATCACGTTTGGGTGCGGCGCGTCCTCGACACGGACCGTGAACTGCGCCGCTACGCCACCGCCGCGGACTTCGGCATGCACTGAGACGAGATTCGAGAGGGGTACGCCGCGCGCCCGCGCTACAGCCTGAACGTTCGGTCCTGTAAGATTACCCGACCATCCAGCTCCACGACCGGATCACTAATGATGAGATCGAGGTGCAGCCTGGCCCGGACGGTTCCACCCGGGAAGGCGGCGTTACTGCCCGTGGACAGGTGGGCCCATCCCAGGACCCGTTCTCCCTCGAAGCTGGGTTCCTCTCCGACGAGGGCGGCGCGGGGATTGGTCCCCATCCCCCAAGCGGCGAACGCGTACACGTTCGGATCCTGAAACTCATCCAGCATCCGGCGAAGCCGATCCGCTTCCTCGGCGCCTCTGATCTCCGTCACACGCCCCTCCCGGAATTCCATCCGCACCGGCCTCCCGAGCTTCCCAAGATGCGTTATCGCCCCGTCCACGACGGCCGTCCCGTTGACGCTTCCCGCTGCCGGTACGTTGAGCACGAGTCCGGGGGGGAAGAAGTCCAGATCGCCCGGGATTCGGCAGAAGCCGTCCGCAGTGACCACGGGGTGGCCCAGCACCATCGTAATGTCTGTTCCCGCCTCTGTTTGCAAGCGGGCGGACCGGCTGCGGGCGACTGCATCGGCGAGCCGGACCGTCAAGTCGGCGAGGGCCGGTACGTCCACAGAGAGCGTACGGATGAAACCGTCCTCGGAGAGGCCGGGGGCGGAGATGACCCGCGTCCCGGCCTGCTGGGCTCGAATGCGGGCCTGAGAGTGGGAGAGCGAAGCCGTGGTGTAGAGGATCGCCGCGTCCGCCTGACACATCGCCTCCGCCACCGCCGAGGGCGGTTCGCTAGGACTGTGTTCGCGGGCCGCGAAGACGGCCAGCACAGGGTCGGCCCCGGCCGCCGCCGCCGCATCGACGAGCGCCTGCGGAACGCTCGGCGGCCGCAATGTGTCAGTCACGACGACGATCTGCTCACCTGCCTGGACGCCCAGGCAGGTCTCCATTCCTGTCCGCGCGGCTTGCGCCAGGTCCGGGATGCGCACGGCGTCCACTACCGCGCGACGTAGCCGCCGTCCACAGAGAGGACATGGCCGGTGACCATCGAGGAGGCGTCAGAGGCGAGGAAGAGCGCAGTCCCGACGATCTCCGACGGTTGGCCCATCCGGCCGATGGGAATGGCAGCCTCGATCGTCCCCCGGTAGCTGCGATCGTACTCCAAGACGCGCAGCACCATCGCCGTCTCGAAGGGGCCGGGAGCGATGGCGTTCACGCGGACGCCGCGCCGGGCCCACTCGATGGCCAGGACCCGGGTCAACTGGACCACGCCCCCCTTGCTCGCGCAATACGCCACGGAATTCGGCAAAGCCACGAGTCCTCCAATGGATGAGAAGTTGATGATGCTGCCGCGACTTTGCGCCAGCATCGTTCTCCCAAACGCCTGGCAGAGGCGGAACGTGCCGGTGAGATTGACCTCGAGGACGCGTGTCCACTCCTCCTCCGGGAACTCTTCAGCAGGCATGCGGATCGTCACGCCCGCCGCGTTCACCAGCACATCGGCGCGGCCGAACGTGGCCAGGACTGCGGCGTGTAAGGCCTGAACATCCGCGGGCTGGGTCACGTCTACCCTGTGGGCGAGGACGCGGCGCTTCTTTGCGTCAGCCTGGGCCTTTACCTCCGCGAGCGGACCGTCCACCACATCGGCCAGCGCGAGATCGGCGCCCGCGTCCGCGAACCCGAGCGCAATTTCACGTCCAAGTCCGCTCGCCGCACCGGTCACTACCGCCACGCGCCCCGTCAGGTCGAAAAGATCCCGCACAGCCGTCACGGCGCTCCCCCCCGTCGAGGACCCCCTCAGTACTGCGGTTCGAGAACTGGGCGGTCCTTCTCGAATTGTGTCCGGGAGAGGGGCTTTGGGACCGTCACCTAAATTAATGAGGAACGGCCACTCGTCTGAGGT
>Ga0187846_10000994_pt1 | contig 16223 bp, 15 predicted proteins | sample TC_taG_FD_161473 | JGI IMG/M metagenome (GOLD analysis project Ga0187846, IMG submission 161473) | Biofilm microbial communities from the roof of an iron ore cave, State of Minas Gerais, Brazil - TC_06 Biofilm (v2) | ecosystem: Environmental > Terrestrial > Deep subsurface > Cave > Wall biofilm...
CGCCGGCCGCTTCTCCAGAAACGCCTTCGTGCCTTCCGTCTTGTCCTCGGTCGCGCAGGCCATGCCAAACAACACCGCCTCGAGATACAGACCCTCGGCCAGTGTCATCTCCATGCCTTTGTTGACAGCTTCCATCGCGTACTGCACGGCCAGCGGAGCGTTCGCAATAATCTTCGCCGCAATTGCCTCCGCGCGCGGAATCAGCTCCGCCGGCGTCGTGACCTCATTCACCAGCCCGATGCGATGCGCCTCCTGCGCCGTGATCATCTCCCCGGCCAGCGCCATTTGCATCGCCAGGCCTTTGCCGACCAGCCGCGGCAGCCGCTGCGTCCCGCCATAACCGGGAATGATCCCCAGCTTCACCTCCGGCTGCCCCAGCTTCGCATTCTCGCTGGCCAGCCGCATCGTGCAGGCCATCGCAATCTCGCATCCCCCTCCCAGCGCGAAGCCGTTGATGCACGCGATCACCGGCTTGCCCAGATTCTCAATCAGGTTCAGCACGCTCTGCCCGCGGTGCGTGTACTCTTTGCCGCTCACCGCATCGTGCTTGGCCAGTTCGCCGATGTCGGCGCCCGCGATGAATGCCTTCTCGCCCGCACCCGTAAAGATGACTACACGAACGCCGGAATCGTTCTTGATGTCATGAAACGCCGCCCGCAGCTCCTCCATCGTCGCCATGTTGAGCGCGTTCAGCACCTTCGGCCGGTTGACCGTGACATAAGCAATCGAGTTTTTCTTTTCCAGAAGTAGGTTTTCGAAGTTCATAAACGATCTCTTCACCACAGCACAGAGACATGGAGAACTTCACACCGGGACGTCCTCCGTGACTGGGTGTCTCCGTGTGGATCTTTTCTGATATCGGCGCTCATCCGTGACGAATTTCACGCGCCGCTGGCTTTGGGCCCGTGGTGGTGCGCCACCGCTGCGATCTCTTCCTTCTCCAGCCCGCAGCTCCGGCAGCGCGGCGTCCACAGCCGGTCGCCGAATCGCTTGCCGCATCGCGGGCACGTCCACAGCGTCAGCCACCACGCGCCCAGCAGGTAGACCGCTACCCACCCCGCCAGAATCGCGAAATCGATCCCTTCGCCCAGCTTCAGCCGCGCCACCAGCACGCCCACCAACGAAAAACTGAGAAACAGCGCGACCATCAGATTGCGCCGCGCTACGTAGCTGTGCCACGACCGCCGGTAGCGCTCACTCTCCTCGCGGCTGCTCTCGTTAGGCATCACGTTCAGGGTTTTCTCCGCGCTGACCGCCCAGATAGAATCTTCTCACGGGCGGCGAGACCGCTGCGCAAGAGCCGCTCCCAACCAGCGCTCATCAGCGCGAATCTGCGCCTAGAGTTTGTTCGCCTTCGGATTGTTCGGGTCGGCATAGTCATAGAACCCGCGGCCCGTCTTCCGGCCGTACCAGCCCGCCATCACCAGCCGCTTCAGCAGCGGAGGCGACGCGAACCGCCGCTCCTTGAACTCGTCATACATCACATGAGTAATGTAATAAGTCGTATCCAGTCCCACGAAATCGAGCAGCGTGAACGGCCCCATCGGATACCCGCAGCCCAGCTTCATCGCGTTGTCGATGTCTTCAATCGAGCCCACGCCCTCTTCATACGCGCGGATCGCATCGAGCAGATACGGCACCAGCAGCCGGTTCACGATGAATCCCGTCTTGTCCGAAGTCCGCACCGGAACCTTGCCCAGCTTTTTCCCGAACTCGTAAGCGGCTTGGTATACCTCGTCAGAAGTAGCGATCGTGCGCACCACTTCGACCAGTTTCATCAGCGGCACCGGATTAAAAAAGTGCAGCCCAATGAACCGCTCCGGCCGCTTCACCGCCGTCAGCAACTCGGTCACCGAAATCGACGACGTGTTCGAAGCGAAGATCGCGTCTTTCTTCACGATGCCGTCGATCGACGCATACATCTTCTTCTTCTCTTCCACATTCTCGATGATCGCTTCGATGACAATGTCGCAGTCGGCAAGATCGGCTTTGTTCGTCGTCGCCTCAATACGCTGGCGTGCAGCATTCATCTGCTGCTCCGTGATGCCGCCCTTCTCTGGTGGCCGGTCGGCGAATTTTGCCAGCGACTTGAAAATTGCGAGAAGGCCTTTGTCGAGAAACTTCTGTTCCACTTCGAGCACTGTGACGTCGAATCCAGCCATCGCGCAAACCTGCGCAATGCCGGACCCCATCAGCCCACAACCGAGAACACCTACTTTCTTGATTTCCATGATTGCTTCCTTCTTAAAATCAGCTTTGTCATTCTGAGCGAAGCGAAGAATCTATGTAGTTTTCTTACGGCGCCTGCGATCCTCAATTCGGCTTCGTGCCGCCGCCAATCTATTAAGCCCTTGTCATTCTGAGCGAAGCGAAGAATCTATGCACTTCGCTGCGGTTCGAACGGATGATGCTCGAACCACTCCTTGCTCAAATCAGCCCACGTCGGATTTACCGACACAACGAGGGCAATCTTCTTGATCCGCAGCCAGCCTTTGATTTCCTTCTCCCGTTCAATCGCGTTTCGAATGTCTTCGAAGCGTTCGAAGTACACCAGGCGATCGAGCCTGTATCGAGTCGTGAAATCCGAAGCTCTGCCCTCTTTATGCTCGCGTACCCTCCGGATCAGATTATTCGTCACACCCGTATAAAGCGTTTTGGAGCGGTTACTCATGATGTAAACAAAGTAGATCTTCGGGCCACGGCAATGCATAGATCCTTCGCTCAGGATGACAACCAATTCGGTCGCGGCTTCAACTCATACCCTCCACCACCATCGCGATCCCCTGCCCGCCGCCAATGCACGCCGTCGCCAGCCCGTACTTCTTCTTCCGCCGCCGCAGTTCATACAGCAGTGTGATCACCAGTCGCGTCCCGGTCGCGCCCAGCGGATGTCCCAGCGCAATCGCCCCGCCATTCACATTCACCTTCTCGCGATCGAGGCCCAACTCTTTCTCGACTGCCAGATACTGCGCCGCGAACGCCTCATTTACCTCGATCAAATCAATGTAATCGAGCGACAACCCGGCCTTCTGCAGCGCAATCTTCGCCGCCGGCACCGGACCGCGCCCCATCACTTTCGGCTCCACGCCCGCCACGCCCCAGCCCACAATCCGCCCCAGGGGCTCGATCTGCCGCTTGCGCGCCTCTTCAATCGACATCACCACCACGGCCGCGCCGCCATCCACAATGCCGCTCGCGTTCCCAGCCGTCACCGTTCCATTGCGGCCAAACGCCGGCTTCAACTTCGCCAATCCTTCCAGCGTCGTCTGCGGGCGCCGGTGATCGTCTTCCGTCAGCGACTCCCCCGTCGGCTCGCCCTTCGAATTCCGCAGCGGCACCGGCACCAATTCTTCCTGAAGTCTTCCCGCCTGGTACGCCTCATCCGCGGACTTCTGCGACCGCAACGCAAACTCATCCTGCATCTCGCGCGTGATCCCTTGTTGCGATCCATACAGCTCCGCGGTATTCGCCATATACGACCCGCAATAGGAATCCAGCAGCGCCACCATCAGCGAATCTTCCAGCTTTCCCCCCGGCGCCAGCGCAAATCCGTCGCGCCCGCGGATCACGAACGGCGCCTGCGACATCGCCTCCATCCCGCCCGCAAGCACAATCTTCGCCTCTTCGGTCTGGATCATCTGCGCCGCATTCACAATCGCCTGCATCCCGCTCCCGCACAGCCGGTTCACCGTCAGCGCCGGAGTCTCAATCGGAATCCCCGCCCGCAATCCCACGTGCCGCGCGCCATACAGCGCATCGCCCGAAGTCTGCTGCGCGTTGCCCATCACCACGTGATCGAATTCCTTGGGATCAATCCCCGCGCGCCCGATCGCCCCCTTGGCCGCGACCGCGCCCAGTTCCTGCGCCGTAAAGTCTTTCAGCTTGCCGCAATAGCGGCCAAAGGGCGTACGCGCCCCGCTGACGATGGCAATATCTCCTGGCTTCAACATGACAATGATTTCCTGACCGGACTGCAATAAGAGCGAGCGGAACCTGAAACCCAAACTTGTCAGTGTAGCAGCGTGCGGATTGAAATGACCAGACGGGGACTCACCCGGGGCGACCTGATTTGACGCGCGATCTGTCTTGTTGCATAAAAGAACAGCGAGGAGAGCTCAATGGGCGTAAAAGAGAACGTAACCTCGATTGGCCAGCCGGTGCCGGAATTGCCCGTGGCTGACGTCGAACGCGCACAGCAGCATTACAGAGATGCGCTTGGCTTCAAGATAGGATGGCTTTATCCAGGCAAAGAGATTGGCGCCGTGTCACGTGATAATGTGGCGATATTCTTTCGCAAGAGAACGCCGCCGTTCGAACCTGCCGTTCACTGGGTATTCGCCGAAGATATCGATGCGTCCTACCAGGAACTGAAGTCGTCAGGTGCGAACATCGTAGACCCTTTGGAGAAAAAGCCTTGGGGATTGCGGCAGTTCACCGTAAAGGACCTGGACGGGAACCTCTTCTATTTCCACCATGACTGACCGCAACGCTGCATAACCAGGGGTTGGAAGGAACTCCGCAATTCCGCGCCGCAAGTCGAAGGCAGACTCGCTTCACTCCGCGCCTCAGTCATGAAAACCTCTGAGACCTACGCCACCGCTCCCGCCGCGAGCGCCGCGGGACCTAGCGCCGTGACCTGCCCGGGCCCGTGCGCCAGTGACGTCGAAAGCGCGTGCTCGGCGCGGTTGATCACCTCAGTCACGACATCTTCCGGTTCGTAGTTCTGCCGGATTACGGCTTCCGCCAATCCCGCCGAGAACTGCATCGGCTGGCCCGCCGATCCGTCTTTGCCCGGCAGCCTCACCTCGGCAACCACCTTGCGCAGTTTCTCGATCGCCATCATTGCTTCCTTCTGCGCCGTGTCGCCCAGAATGATCGCCACCGTGGCCGTGTCATAGCGGAACGCAAGATCGTTGGTGCGGATGTTGGCGGCAAAGAGCTGTCCAACTTTTTCCATCGCCGATTCCACCGCCGCCTCGCCGAATTCCTTTACCATCGTGGCGGCCTTGCCGAATTGCAGCAGCAGCACCGACAGCGGCGACGCATTCTGCAAGGCGCGCTTGCTCTCGGCCAGCAGCAGATCGATGTACGACGCCCGCTTCATCAATCCCGATTTTTCATCGGTCACCGACAGGTTCTTCACCAGCCGCCGCAGGCCCGCGTTGTTGAGCGCGATCACCATCTGATCCGCCAGCGTCTTCAGCACCACCGAATCGGTCTGGCCCCAGGTGCGCGGCTTGTTGTGCAGCAGCACCAGCATGCCCGCGGGATCCTCGCCATTCACCAGGGGGAACGCCAGCAGCGACTTCGCCCCCAGTTCTGCCAGAGCCTTGCGGAGCGGCTTGGTTTCCGGCGCATTCAACAAGTCGCTGAAAACCAGCGGGTCATGCGACGGAGCCGCGTCCTGCAACCCGCACACCACTTCCACCAGGGCCGGGCCGTTCCCCGCCTTGATTCCTTCCGCGCAGAATTCCTGCAGCGCGGTCGGCGACAACCCCGGCGTGCGCATCGCCGCCACGCAGCGCGAGACTTCCCAATGCCCCCCGATTTCGTTGACCGCGGTCGTTAATACCGCCGTCGCCGTCGTCTGGTGATACAGCTTGCGCGTGATCTCGGCCACGCGCGTCACATTGCGCATTTCCGCCGCCGGATCATGCGGCGGATGAGCCGGCGCAGCCGGCGCCGGCGCTCCCGAAGCCGCGGCCGCGGCCGCAGGCGGGAGCGGCGCCGAACCCGAATATCGCGGCGTGACTCCCGCCGCCAGATAAAGCCGTTGCAGATCTTCGTTGCGCTCTTCTTCCCGCGGAAACAGCTCCTGGATTCGCTGCAGCCGCTCCACCGCCTTGTTGCGCATCCCGTACTGCACCAGAATCTCCGCCTGCAGCATCAGGTCCTGCAACGTGGACGCTCCCAGCGTCGGCTCCTGCGCGTGGGCCGGCTCCGGCGCCGCTTTGCTGAGAGGCGCAAAGCGCGACGAAATCACCTTGAATCGATTCTCATCGACCTTGCCTTTCAGCAGGTCCAGCCGCTTCAAATGCCCCGACTCGTAGGGGTCCACCTCCGCCGCGCGGTCGAGACATTCCGCCGCCTTGGCAAAGTCTCCCGTGCTGCAGTAGAGATCGAACAGCTTGAGCAGAGTCTGGCTGTAGTCGCCTTCGCGATTGGCCGCGTTGTACAGCTCGCTCAGGAACTCCAGCATCAGCGACGACGGACGCCGTGCCGACACAATGTCCTGCATCACCGCCGTGAACTGCCGCCGCTCGCCGCGGCGCCGTTGAAATTGTTCCAGCTTGCGCGCCAGCGCCACCGCTGCCTCGTCCTGCTCGGCGGCAATCAGCTGACCGATCAGCGCCGTCACCTGCTCCATGCGGTTCGGATTCTGCTCAAACAGCTGCCACACCAGCGGTTCGGCTTCCGCAAATCGCCCCGCCGCCAGCAAGGCCTCGGCATAGGTATCGCGCAGCTCCACCGTAGCCTTCCCGGCATTGACCTGCGGCTCGAGAATGAAAATCGCCGCCCCAATCTGCCCTTGCGCGAGCAGGCTCTTGCCGTAAGCCAACGCGACGTCCGGATCGGAAGAATCCTCCTGATACGCCCGCTCATGCCACGGCGCTGCGTCCCCTGCCGCCTCCGCCGTCAGCTGCGCCACGCGCTTGAAAGCCCCGGCCGCCTTCTTCCGTTCCCCCGCCTCCGACGACAACTCCGCCAGCCGCAGATAATTCGCCTGCGTCGGCTCCAGCGTCACCATGCGCTCCAGCACCTGCACCGCTTCCGCTTTCTTCTCCAGCTTGGCCAGATCGCCCAGCGCGGCTTCGTAGGTGCCAACCGCCAGCTTCTTGTTCGACCCTTCCAGCAGCTGCCCGAAGCGGAACTTCTGCTCCCACGTCGGACTGCCATAGCGCGCCAGCTTCTTGTAGGTCAGGCTGGCCCGGGTGGCGTCCCCGCCAATCACCTGCCGCTCAAACAGTTCGCCCAGCAGGATCGCCGCCTCGCGGTTGCGGTTCACTGACAGGCAAAGGTCGGCCGCCAGCTGCCGCACTACGTCGTTTTCCGGATCATCCCGCAGGACTTGCAGGTATTCTTCCAGCGCCTCGGGCGTCTTCCCCTTCTGCAACAGCTTTTCCGCGCGCTCGACGCGGCGGGTCACTTCGGCTCGGTCGACTCGTCTGGTGGTGTCGGGCATGAGTCAGGTTCAGGACGGACTACTCTGTCCTCGATTCTAGGAGTGGCCTCCGGCAGCAGCAATGCGGCAACCGCCCGCCACGATTACGAAGGTCACTGGCAGGCGCACGTTGGGTCGATCCGGTTTCGTTTTTGGAAATCGCTCTCAACACCGCAGCCCGGCCCACTCCGCATTGAATCAAGATCGGCAATGCGCCGCACGTACACCCCGAAGCCCTTCTTCCCTCGATTACCAACGTAAGCCGCATCCGCCCTTTTCTGCTGCCTGCCCCATCCGCACTCCGCTAGCCTCAGGACGGGCAGCGTGTTTCTCCCGCTCGCCCCAAACCATCGTGACCATCCACGCCGCATCCCTGATCGTCCCTGAGCCCGGACTGCTGGTCTGGTGCCTCATCGGACTGGGCGCCGGCATTGGTTTCTTCGCCTACGGCTTTCATTTGCTGCAGCGCCGCCGCCTCATCCTCGACACGCCTTTTTCCAAGATTCGCAGCGCCTCGCTCGGCATGGTCGAAGTCAGCGGCCTCGCCGTCGGCCCTTACACCATGATCGCGCCGGTCACCGCCAGGCCCTGTTACTACTACCGAACCGTCGTCTGGGAGTGGAAGCAGAACGGCAAGAATAAGAGTTGGGTCCGAGTCGCCGGCGAGTGCATGCACCTGCCCTTTTTCCTCGACGACAACACCGGCCGCGTGCTCGTCGACCCCCGCGGCGCCGAACTCGACCTCCATCGCGACTTCCAGCAGGAATTCTGCGACTCGCTGTTCACCACCAGGGAACCGGTGCCCGATAACGTTCGCGCGTTCCTGACCCGCCACGGCATCGTCACCAGCAACAAGATTCGCGTCGAGGAATTCTGCATCAAGCCCAAGAACGCGCTCTTCATTCTGGGCACCCTGGCCGACAATCCCGGAATCGAAGCCACCGCCCAGCCAGTCAGCGAGAACGTTCAGCTCTCCTCCACGCATTCCATTTCGTTCACATTAGCCACCACCAGCACGTTTTCCGGCTCGGTGCTTGGAGGAAACATCGACACCGGTGCCATGGCCGAGCGCTTGCTGACACGGCTCGCCCCGCAGGTCAGCCCGCAGGTTCAGGTGATCCGCCTCTCGACCGCTCCCGGCGCGACCAGCCCCGCCGACATGACCCAGCAGGAGAAAATCGTCGCGGCTCTTGCCAAGGCTGGCATCTCGAATCCCGCAGCCTGGGCTGCCGCCGGAGTCGTCGACCCCGCCCTTCAGGTCAGCGGAGCTCCCGTCGTCGTGGCCGATCCAACCGCCGTCAGCGTGCTCAACGGAGGCGCTCCCCAGCCGGTCGCCGCGGGCGACCTCAAGGCCAAAGGCTTCGATCCTCATCCTCCGGTCGTCCTGATGAAGGGCACCAACAACAAAGCCTTTATGATCTCCTGGCGCAGCCAGCAGGACATCGCCCGCTCCCTGGGATGGAAGTGTTCCCTGATGATCTGGGGCGGCCCGATTCTGGCCCTGCTCAGCCTCTACGTCCTTCTTAGCCTCACCCACATGCTCTAGCCGTGTGCCACGAACCCCTTTGTGGCGCGGACCGGCCCTGAGCTTGTGGCGCGGGCGCCTCGCCCGCGCGAACTTCTTTACCCCGGATTCCCGCGCATCTCACGGATCAGTTCTCTTTGGGTTTGTCATTCCGAACGCGAGCCAGGAATCCGTTGCTGGGAAACGATCCAGTGCTGATGCAGCGACAGCCGCCCCGCCTGCCCCGAGCGGAGTCGAAAGGGTGTCCCGCTCCCCCGACCGCCACCCACCTCATCTCTAAACCCGCCCTGCCCGGCCCCAACGGACCCCTTTAGTACAATGAAGCCCGTGAGTGACGCCGTTCGCATCGGAATCCTGGGAGACTTCAACCCCGAATTCCGCTCCCACCATGCCACCAACGACTGCCTGCAGCACGCCGCCGAAAAGCTGAAGATGAAGGTGGAAACCGAGTGGCTGCCCACGCCCTCGCTCAGCGCTGCCGACGCCGAGAAAAAACTCGAAGCCTTCGACGGCCTCTGGGCCTCCCCGGGCAGTCCCTACAAGAGTTTCGACGGCATGCTCAAGGGCATCGAATTCGCCCGCCGCCGCAACTGGCCCTTCCTCGGCACCTGCGGAGGCTTTCAGTACGCGCTCATCGAGTTCGCCCGCAACGTGCTCGGCATCAAAGACGCCGACAGCGCGGAAAACAATTCCGGCTCGAAAAACATCGTCATCTACCCTGTCGCCTGCGCCGTGCCCGACCGCAAAGGCGACGCCCCCAGGCTCTCTGGCGTCGTCCCTGAAATCCGCCTGCGCCCCGGCTCCTACCTGCAGTCGTTTTATGGCAAGGACAAAGACGTCGTGAAGGAAGAGTTCTTCTGCAACTTCGAGGTCAATCCCGAATACGAATGGTGCGCCATGGAGGCCGGATTTCCCGTCGTCGCCCGCGGCGCGCAGGACGAAATCCGCGCCATCGAGTCGCCCACCAACCGCTTCTTCATCGCCACGCTGTTTCAGCCGCAGCTCTCGTCCACGGCCAAAAAGCCGCATCCCATCGTCCTGGCGTTCGTCCAGGCCGCCGCCGACTGGGGCAAAAAGAAGCTCGACGACAGCGTCCTGGAGTAGCTCTCCTGTGGCGCCGACCTGCCCTGATCAAGCAAGCGCAGCGCGTCGAAGGGGCCCTGCCCGCGCGCCCTCCTTGGTCGAGAGGTTGCGATTCTGCGAAGCGAAGCGACGAGCAACCTCGGAGTCCTCCATCCCCACCAACCCCGCCATTACCAAAGTCCCTGCCCCCGCCAATCCCCGACCGCAGCACCAAACGCATCTTCAGCCCGCCCCAGCCGCACGCTAGACTGCGCACGAACTGAATCCAGTGTGTACGGGCCCCGCCCGTTCCCGGAACCCTCCCCCAATTGATCAGCCGCGCCCGGCGCGCATTTTGAGGAGCAGCAGTTTATGCACCTGCAGTGGCTCGACTCGCATAGTCTTCCCGTCACCGCCCTGATCGCCTACATTCCGGTCATCGCCACTGTGGTCACCTGCGTCTTCAGCCTGATCCTCACGCGCGCCACCTTGCGCTACGTCGAATCCACCGACAAAGGCCTTGCCCTGGCCCGCGAAGAATTCGAACGCGAATGGTCGCCCGAACTCCACATCAAGCTCGAGCAGGTCTCCGAGTCCGAAGCCCGCGTCGTGGTCACCAACCTGGCCAAGATTTCCGTGCTCTTGCAACTGCTGCAGCTGCGCAAGATCTCCTTCGCCGTGCCCTTCGAGCGCTGGACCTTGAACGATCCCCTGGTCGGCGGCATGACCTGGGGGGAAAACGTGGGCAAGCGCCTGCTCTCCTGCACCGGCGATGAGTTCAGCGGACAGATCGCGGCCTCGATGACTTTCTTTGCCTCCGGCCGCATGTTCCGCACCGACTGGTTCCGCTTCTACGTGCAGGTGCACGGCGGACGTATCACCCGCTTGATCCCGACCAACATGCCCGCCCGCCGCGTGCGCGTGCTGGAAAACCACAGAGGCCCCGAGCGCCGCCGCGAGATGGTGCAGGACGTCACCGCCGACGTGGCCCCAAAACAAGAGAAGAAAAAATGGTTCGCCCTCGGCGCAGGATCGTAGGCGCAGAAAACTCACTGCCGGTAACGTCACCAAAGAAACCTGAGCGCCCGCCGTTGCGCTAAAGATTCCCGCTTCTGGGGCCGATACCCCTCACATGATCAGTCCAATCAGCCATCCCATGCCCGAAGCCAACCCCGCGCCGACACCGGTTCGCCCCACGCCCGCTCCTGCTCCGACTGCGAAGAGCGGGGAAGTGGCGCGGGACCAGGTGACGCTCAAGAGCACGGGCGACGTCGACCACGACGGCGATCAGAAGTAGCGCAGCGACATGCCGCCGCGGAGAAGCGGCTCGCGCCGCGTCTCCGCCGCTTGCCTGCTCCGACCGCTCCAGCTCGCGGACCTCCTCCACCACCGACTCGCTCTAGCCGTCGATGTGTGTCCACTTGAACCGCAGCGACGCCGAGTTCATGCAGTAGCGCAGGTAAGTGGGCTGCGGCCCGTCGTCAAACACATGGCCGAGGTGCGCCTCACATTGCGTGCACGAAACCGCGGTGCGCGCCATGCCGAAGCTGGTATCGCGAGTCTCAGTGACGTTTTCCGCAGCGATCGGTGCCCGGAAGCTCGGCCAGCCCGTGCCGGAATCGAACTTGGCGGCCGAATCGAACAGCGCGTTGTCGCAGCAGACGCATCGATAAATCCCGTGGTCGTGGAGTTTCCAATATTTGCCGGTGTAGGCAATCTCGGTGTCGGCACGACGCGTGATGTCGAAAACTCCCGGCGCGAGCTGCCGGCGCCATTCGGCTTCAGTCTTGACCACCTGCTTGACCGTGACTTTCTTCAACCGCTCGCCCGCGTCCGAAAACAGCACAATCGTCACGTCTTTCGCCGGACCGGGCGCGGCGGCATTCGCTTCCTGGGGCGCGCGCGGCCTGCTCCACGACCACAAGACCATCTCGCCAATCGCCGCTGCCGCGCCCACCAGAAACACGCGACGCCGCATTCCGCCGGCCGCTGGCTGGTTGAGATCGGAATCAAACATCGCCTGCTCCCCTAAGCCTGGTCCCCAAACGCGGTTGCATCCGCGGTGGCGCTGTAAATTGGATTGAGAGGATGGACAGAAGTTTCGGGTTCTTATTCCTCGCAATTCATTTCATCCTTGCTTTTCGCTTTCTATTCGCCAATAATAACGCCATGGCGATCACACGCAGACAGCGGGAAGTGTACGACTTCATCTCACGCTTCGTGGCCGAGCACGGCTATTCCCCGTCGTTTGAAGAGATTGGCAACGGCCTGAAGCTGAATTCGCTGGCCACCGTGCACAAGCACATCACGAATCTGGAGAAGAAGGGGCTGCTCACGCGCGACTACAACCGCAGCCGCTCCATCGATCTGCTGCCGCCCAAAGGACGTCTCAAGCAGGCCATGAGCGTCAACACCGGCCTGGTGCTGCCGCTGCTGGGGCGCATCGCCGCCGGTCAGCCGATCGAGGCGGTCGAGAATCCGGAGACGATTTCGCTGGCCGACTTCGTGCGCTCCAAGGAAGTCTTCGTCCTCGAGGTGCGCGGCAATTCCATGCAGGACGAGCACATTCTCGACGGCGACTACGTGCTGGTCGAAAAAGCGAAGACCGCGCACAACGGCGACATCGTGGTCGCGCTGGTCGATTCCAACGACGCCACGCTGAAGCGCTTCTATCGCGAAGGCGACAACATCCGCCTGCAGCCTTCCAACGTCAGCATGCAGCCGATCGTGGTGCACGCCGCCGCTGTGCAGGTGCAGGGACGCGTCATCGGCGTGCTGCGCAAGTACTGAACCGCCGTTGCCGGTACCCAGTTGTCAGTGACCGGCAAAGCCTGCGCGGGAAGAGCACGGCTTCAACCGCGTTGACCGCCGCTCCGGATGTCGGGCTCTTGCCCCTGAGGTTTTCTTTACCGATGAAGACTCGCATTGCTGTCATCGCCGCATGCCTCGTCTTGTGCGTGAACTCGCGGGCGCAGGTCTCGACGAATTCAGCAACCTCAAGTACCGCCGGCAAGGAGGTGCCTGTGACGGCTCATGCCAGGGGAAGTTTCGATGTGAGGTTGACGCCGCAGGTCGACGCTGACCTCAAAGATTCAGGCCTGAGCCGCATGACGGCGGATAAGCAGTTCCACGGCGATCTGGAAGGCACCGGCAAAGGACAGATGCTCGCCTTCGGCACCGGGGCCAAGGGATCTTCCGGAGGATATGTCGCCCTCGAGCGTGTCACCGGGACTCTGAACGGCAAACGCGGCAGCTTTACGCTTCAGCATACTGGCACCATGACGCGAGGCGTGCCGCAGTTGACGGTGACGGTTGTGCCCGACTCGGGCACCGATCAACTCACTGGAATCTCAGGAAAGTTGACGATCACCGCCGCCGCCGGAAAGCACTCCTACGACTTCGAGTACACGCTGGCGGAAAGCCGCTGAGGGCGGGGGGCGCCAGTTTCCGGCTCAGTAGAGATGAAAATCGACTTCCACGGCAATCTCGACTGTGACCGGCTCCCCGCCCTTTAGCGCCGGCTGGAACTTCCACTGCGAGACTCTCTCCACGGCGTGCTTGTCGAGGCCGCAGCCGAGCGGAGAGGAGACACGAACGTCGCGCACGTTGCCCTCCGGATCCACTATCAGCATGAGCGCAATAGTTCCCTGGTACTTCAAACGGCGCGCCTCATCCGAAAATTCCGGCTCAGGACTGGTGATCGCTTTTGGAGGAGATACTCCGTTGCGCACGCCGATGACCTTGATGGGAGGCGCGGATTGATTGGCCGCACCCGAATTGCCCGAGTTCGTCTGGTCATCCTGCCCCAAAGCCATTCCCGGAATCGCCAGAAACTCAGGCGACACGCGGCACTGAGAATACTGCTGCGGCGGAGCAGAGCTTAGGGCCGCGCGCACGCAGGGCTTCCAGTAGTCGGGGACGAGGTCGGCGAAGTGGTCCTGCGCATTCAGAAAGATCCGGGAGAGCGCGGCGGATGCGGTGTCCGCCGTCACCGCCCCGGAGGCGAAATCGGCATCAATGTCGACCACTCTGAGTTTCTCTTCTGCTTTTCGCTTGTCTTTGTCATTCTCGGCACTTTCCACCGCTTGCAGACCGCTCTTGTACCATCCCAGGTACAGGCGCCGCGCCTGGATTCTCAGATGGTGGCCGGACAAGTGAACGTCTTTCACCTGCACCGCCCCACTCACCGTCCAGTCGCCGACCATGGGATCGCCGGAAGCAGCGCCGGCCGAGTCGTAGTCCAGCCGCGCGCCGGCATAGAAACCTCGAAGCAGGAACGTCTTGCCCTTGTACTGATCGCGGAGCTGGCGTTCAAGGTCATCGGAGGCCTGCGCTCTCTCGACAAGCGGAATCGCGGCGGCCATCAACGCTACGGCGGCGAGGACGAGGGTTGGAATTCGGCGGCGAGGCATGGCGTGCATTGTAAAGGACTCGTCCGGAAGAACGAAAACGAAGCTGAAACTTGCACGGGCTGGCCTGAAAATTCCGGGCGGACAACCCGGCGGCAGTTGACCAGCCATTGTACATACACAAACAGCGTTACATGGGGTTACTGGCCCCCGGCGTCCTGCCCATTTCGTAGAATGGCCTTTCCTGCGACAGCAGCGGCCCTAGGATCGCGCGGCGGGAGCAAGGTGGGCCTGGACCATCCCGGAACGAAGGAACGCGCTCCTGCGACGTTTCCGCGAGCCAGAATTCCTCGCCTGGCTGCGTGGAATCAACGACTTCCACCAACTTTCAACGACTTACAAGTTTCCCGCTCATCTTGCCGCCGCGAAAATGCTCTGCCAATCGAGCGAAGAAAACGCCCGGGAAACCTTTCCCGGGCGTTGCCCTTGCAGAACTTCGAACCGCTTGCGGTCAGAACCGATTAACCAACGTGCTTGGCCAGCGCCTGCGCGATGGCTTCCTTCGGACGATAGCCAACCAGCTGCTCCACCACCTGTCCGTTCTTGAAAACCAGCAGCGTGGGGATGCCGGTCACCTTGTAGCGCATGGGTGTGGCGCTGTTGGAGTCGACATCCATCTTGCCGACTTTGAGTTTGCCCTGGTAGTCCTGGGCCAGCTCGTCCACGATGGGAGCCAGAGCGCGGCACGGGCCGCACCACGTTGCCCAGAAGTCCACCAGCACCGGCGTCTCTGACTTCAATACGTCCTGATCGAAGTTCGCATCGGTCACTTCGACGATTCCCTTACCTGCCATGGTTCGTTATCTCCTCGTAGTAACGTCGCGCTCTCGGCCGACGCTCAGCGAAGTGTCGTTGCCGGGTCTTGCGAACGGTATCAGTGCTCCGGTCGAAACCGGGACAACTACTTATCGTAGCACCCGGATTGGATGCTTGGGCAGGGGGGAAAGTCGCAAGGGCTGGGGCCGTTCCCGAAACGGACGGCCAATACCGGGGCCGCGCAAGCCGCCCATCCGGCGGCTATTCCAGGGATTTCAGGAAGCTGATCACCTGCCAGCGTTGCGGCTCGGGCAGACGGCTCCACGAGGGCATGCCGTTCTTCTGGCTGCAGCAGATGGAGAAGGATTGCAGTTTCCGGATTTTCGTGGCGCGGCTGGAAGTCGGCGGATATTGTGCGTCATGCCGCGGGTCCCGGTCATCTGTCTCATGATGCAGATCCGGCTTCTCACCGCCGCCGACACCGAAACGTACGCGGAATTGCGCCTGGAGTCGCTGACCCTGGAGCAGGAGGCGTTCAGTTCGTCGGTCGAGCAACACCGCAACCTCACCGTGGACGATCTGAAATCCCGGCTGGGCCCCAATTCGGAGAATTTCGTCTTCGGAGCCTTTGACGGAACCCGCCTGGTGGGAACCGCGGGCTTCTTCCGCGAAAAGGGGGCGAAGACCCAGCACAAAGGACATGTCTGGGGCGTTTACGTCGCACACCCGGCGCGCGGCCAGGGAGTGGGGCGCAGTCTGATGCAGGCAGTGTTGCAGCGAGCCGCGCAGATCGAAGGCATCGAGCAGGTTCAACTTTCCGTCACCGACACACAGACTGCCGCGGGGGGCTTGTATCGTTCTCTGCGATTTGAGCCTTATGGTCTTGAGCGCAAAGCTCTGAAGGTTGGCGGACGCTACCTGGACGAAGAGTTCATGGCACTGTTCTTCAACAGTCGCCCGGCGCCCTGAACGGCCTTCCGGAATCAGCAGAAAAGAAAAAGCGCCCTCGACTTTTCAGTCCAGGACGCCTCGGCAGCCCTCCCCCAGAACTGCCAAACCACGCATCGATCCTAGATTCGCCCTTGTTTACTGTAAACGTCACTTTGGTAATTGCAATTTGCCGGGGGTTATACCCAGGTGTGGACTTCAGTAACCTGCAGGGAGAAAAGGGCGCGAATTTACTGCTTCTGCCAGGTCTGCCCGCCGTCGACTGTGGTCCAGGTTTCGGCATTCGAAGTCGTGATTCTGCCGTGCTGCGCGTCGGAAAACTGGATGCTGGTGATGTCGCCGGTGAGAGCAGTTCCTCCTG
>Ga0187846_10000995_pt1 | contig 16202 bp, 13 predicted proteins | sample TC_taG_FD_161473 | JGI IMG/M metagenome (GOLD analysis project Ga0187846, IMG submission 161473) | Biofilm microbial communities from the roof of an iron ore cave, State of Minas Gerais, Brazil - TC_06 Biofilm (v2) | ecosystem: Environmental > Terrestrial > Deep subsurface > Cave > Wall biofilm...
AGCCGGTAGATCCGTCCAAGTGTAACTTGACTCTACGGTATCCTTGGTGTATCTTCATTGTAGATACGGATGAAGACGACCGTTCAGACTTGGGGCAATAGCCTGGCGCTTCGGATTCCAAAAGTCATTTCCGAAGATCTCGGAATTGGCAAGAACTCGGTCATCAAAATGACCGTCGACGATGGGATTCTTGTGATAACGCCCGTCAGCGGTCGCAAAGCACGTCTCCAAAAGATGCTGAAGAAAATCACGCCCGACAATCTGCCGGCCGAGAAGGAGCCGTTCGGTCCATCGGTCGGCCGCGAGTGGTGGTAGGATCAACCCGGCGACGAGCACCGGATCGCGGCGATGTGATCGGTATCGATCTCTCTCCGCGAAGAGGGCGAGAACAAGCAGGGCGACGGCCCGTACTGGTCTTGTCTCCGGCCGACTACAACGCGAAGGTCGGGCTTTGTGTTTGCTGCCCGGTAACCTCACAAGCCAAGGGATATCCCTTTGAGGTCAACGTAGAGCGGACGCCCGGCATAGAAGGGGTTGTCCTCGCCGATCAAGTGTCAACCCTCGACTGGCAAGATCGAGGCGCATCACACCTCTCCCGCGTCCCGAACTCGATTCTCGAAAGGGTCGTCGAAAAAATCAACGACCTCATCGGTTAAGCGTCGGGCCGTCGAAAAAAATCCGTAGCGCCCGGCCTCAAGAGGCCGGGACTACATGAGAATAAATCACGTGCCGGTGCCGCCGCCGATGTGCAGCACGTACTTGAAGATGAAGCGGTCGAGCTGCGTCGTGGTCTGCGGCGTTCCCCATTCGAGATACATCTCGTTGCCGTTCCCGAACTTGCGATGGTAGGTGGTGGCGAAGTTGGTGGCGGTCGGCGAGTAGCCGGTGCCCGATATCGTGCGGTACGCGAACGTGAGCGTCGCATTAGGTCCCATGCTATAGCCCAGCCCGAAGCGCCGCAATAACTGCTGGATGTCGCAGCCGGTGAAGTAGCAGCGTTCTCGGTCCCCCGTGTAGCTCGCCACGGCGTTCAGCTTCGGCGTGACTTGCATCTTGCCAGTGGCGAAAAACTCGTTGAAATAGAACGACGAGTAGAACGACTGCTGCACGCCACCAGGCGCGAGAAAGCCGGCGTTGGGCCCATAGGACCAGCCGGTGTCGATCGACTGCGGCGTGCCGTCGCGGTAGAAGAGCCCGAAGAAGTTCGTGTGCGATGAAAAATCCTGACCGCCTAAGTAGACCGGATAGCCAACCGTATATTGGCGTATTTGGCTGTCCAGCGGACCGGTGTTAAAGGTAAGCAGATTCTTGAACGTCAGGTTGACGAACCACGAGTACTCGCTGTAGTGGACCTCGCCTGACTGATCGAGATAACGCTCGGCGCCAAACCCGAAGTTGTAGTTCTTGAGCGGCGCGCCCGGTTTACCGTTGCCGTTGAAGTTTCCGTACGCGGCCGGTCCGCGGATGTCGTTGATCAACGTGAAGCCGTCGACCGGATTAAAGTATGGCCCGAGGTCGCGATAGCCGGCGCCCGCGCTGTAGTTCGCCCGGTTCACGTTCTCGAGGACGAGGAGACTGTGCCCCTTGGCAGCGTCGGGCACGTACTGACCCCACTCGCTCCCGTATTCGAACACCGATTCTGCTCCGGTCTTGAGGCTCGAGACGCGCCCACCGAAGTTGAATAGCGAATCGGTGCACGTCGTCAATTGCGCCGCGCCGACGAACGGGCAGGGAGTGACGCTCGAGCCGTTGTTGGTATGATGCGCCTCGACTCCGTTGAACCAAAAGCGCGAGGCCTGATCGGCGGTGCGGTGATTGAAACCGTACGCCTCGTCATTGAAACCGGGACCGAATGCCGCCAGTGCCCCGATCGCATTGAGACCGGCTGTGCCTTCGACCTTGGCGCCCGCGTTGAATTGTCCGATCGACGGCGTGTAAAAGGGCTGGTTGATCGGCCCGTTGATGCTGAACTGTGCAACCGGGTTCAGATAGGCAGCACCCTGTGCGAAAAATGGCCGGTACTCGTTGAGCGCGCGTTGGAATTGCTGCGGCGTGATAGTCTGCTGGTCGGCTTCGACGTTCGAATAGTCGGGGTTGAGCGTGCCGATGAAGGCGAGCGTGTCGTTGAACGGCACCGCGCCGTCGACACCGAGATGCGGCGCGTGCGACGGCCCCGCAGTGCCGTTGAGTTGCGGAAACGAGTTGCGATTGGCGCCCGCGCTCGCAAGCCCGAACACATTCGCATATGGCCTTGGGCGGCCGGACGAAGCCTTGAAGTCCAGGCCGGTCACGGTCGGCCAGAACGTCGAATCCTGCCAACCGCCCATTTGCCGGTCGTACGCCCACGTAAGGTCCTCTTCTAAGGATGACAGATGGCGCACGAAATTGATGCGCCACGATCCCGGCGACCCGCGCAGGTTCTTGAGCGGGATGATCATCATGACGGTCCACGTCGTGCCATCTGTTTTTGCGGCAGCCTGCCACGCCGGCTTGTAGACCGCTGATTCCGTGCTCTGCTGATATCGCACGCCGCGCGGCGTGACATAGTAGTAATAGCCGCGGCTGCCATTGCCTTGCGGATCGATGGCGATCGTGACGGTATCGTCCAGTCCTAGCCCGACGTCGTTCGTCGTCTGCGTGGCGATGATCGGGAAACCAGCTTGCTCGCAGCGGAATGCGACGTACAAGTTGTCGTCATCGAAGAGCAAAAACGCAGTTGTCTTGACTTTCGCCTCGGCGCGGGTGGTGTAGTTGAAGAAATCCGTGGCGACCACGCCGGTTTGCCACGCCGGGTCGGACAGCGTTGTATCCAACGGCATCGGATGCGGCGCTCGAACCGCGGGGATCTTGTCGCCGCGATCGACCACCGCACCGGCGGTGCCCGGACAACTGAAAATGAAAAAACCGGCGAGCAATACGATTGCCGTAGCCCGGTTCGGTGCACCCACTTTTTCAGAAAGATCCTTCGCCGTGACCGAAGGTCCAGTGCGAGGAGTGCCCGCTCGCACCCGTCGCGCTCTGCCGTGTTTGTACTCGTAAAACGTATGTTTGTTGCAGGCCGGCCTCCAAGAGGCCGGCACTACAATGTTCTAGCCCGGCGGCGGGCCCGTCACGATCTGTACGAAGTCGGTGACACGCAGCCACTTGGCAAACGCGTTGCGGACCTGCTGCGCGGTCGTGGCCGCATAGCGGTTCGCCGCGATGGTCGGTTCATCCAGCGGCAAGTCCAAAATGGCCCGGCTGAGCAGGCCATTGGCGACGCGCTGCTCGCTCGACTCGCTCAGCGGAATCGACGACAGCAGCTCGGCCTTGGTCCGTTGCAGTTCGCCCACCGTCACGAGGTCTGTCTGCATAGAGCGGATGTCGCGCTCGATGAGCGCGCGCGCTTTCGAGACGTTCCCCGGATCGCAGCCGTAGTTGACTTGGAACGTGCTTCTGGTCTTGCCGATGTTGAACGAGTTGCCCACGAAGTATGCGAGGCCGGCTTTCTCGCGCACGTCGATCGACAACCGCGACGCATAGAAGCCGCCGCCCAAGATCGAGCCGCCGACGCGCAACACGTAGTAGTCGGGATCCGAACGAACGACGCCGATCGTTTCAGATAACGACACGTTGTCCTGAACGCGCCCGGTCGCCGGTACGGTCGCCGCCGACGGCGCATTGTTCGGGGCAGGCGGATAATCGGTCGCAGGCCGGGGACCGGTGGCAGTCCAACCGCCGAACCATTTTTCAATCGAAGCGCGCGCCTCGTCTGGCGTGACGTTGCCGATGACGACGATCGTCGTCAGATCGGGGCGGTAGACTGACCCGAAGTAGGCCTTGACGTCATCGAGCGTCAGCGCGCTGACGGTCTCTGGCGTCGGCCTGCGCTGCTGCGGATCCGTTGGCGGATACAGCCCCTTGAGCTGCGCGACTTCGCTCAAGTAATCGGGACTCTTGAGTTGCCCGCCGATGAAGCCGGCTGTCTGCTGCTGCACGATTGGGAACGCGCTCGCGGGGAGCCCCGGGTGCAGCTCACCGTCGGCCAGCAGCTCGACGCCGCGATCGAATTTGGACGAAAGCACCGTGAGCGCGAACTCCGTGCCGCGCGAGGATTGCGCGGCGATGTCATCGAGCGCTTTTTGATACGCGAGCCGGTCGAGCGTGGTCGAACCATAATCGAATAGTCCGCCTAGAACTTCATCGACGCCTTCCTTACCGGGCGGCGTCTGGAGATCGGCGTTGCTCTTGACTCTGCCGACCACCGTCACCGTCGGGCTGGCGCGCTCGGTCTGCACGATGAGGCGCAAGCCGTTTGCAAGCACGACTTCGCTTGGGTTGATCGTCGACTTCGGCACGGAGATCGACGCGAGCAAACCTTGTGCCCACACCGGCAGTTGCGTCGGCTTTGTTTCCGACGACGAGAACGACTCGGCGCCGCCAAAACCTCTCGCATTGCTCGGCGCGCCGGCGGGTTTCGGGTTGAGCACACCGACGAGCGCGGTCGAATTGTCGAAGTAGCGGCGCAGCACGCGGTTGACGTCACCCACCGTCACCTTCTGCAGCGCCGCGATGTCCTCGTCGGGAGACGAGCGGCCTTCGACCGCGACGGCCTGCACCCACGTGTCGCTCAAGCCAGTGATCGAATTGCGGTTGAACTCTGCTTGCGCGACTTCTTGACGGATTGCAGCGTCAACCAACTCGGGCGGCACGCCGGTTTTCTTGTACTGCTCGATGATGCTCTTGAGGGTTTCCGCCATCCCCTTCGTGTCGGCGCCGGGCGGCAGCGCGGCGTACGTAAATCCGGCACCGGCCTTCGGCAGCCCCGTGAACGGGAAGTAGCCTGCTTGGAGGGCCTTGCCCATCGGTCCGAGCGCGTAGATGTCGCCGCGTTGGCTACCGAGCACGTCACCGAGAATCGTTGCTGCCGCGTAGTCGGGGCTGTCGAAGCCCGGCAGACGGTAGCCGACGAGCGCGATCGCGAACGGCAGATCGCTGTCCAACGTCAGCGTCGTCGCTTTGAGCGGCTGCAGATGCACGGCCGGACGCGCCGGCGTGGGATGCGCTGGAATCGCCGCAAAGAGTTTGCGAATCGACGCGAGCGCGGCTTGCGGATCGACGTCGCCGACGATGATGAGCACCGCGTTGTTGGGCTGGTACCATGTGGTGTAAAATCGCTTGAGCAACGCGCCGGTCGTCTTCTGGAACGACGGCCGCGTGCCGAGCGCGTCATGTTCGTATGGCGTGCCGGCGAACAGATCCGCCTGCGCCGTCGAGAAGAACCGGTAGAACGAGTTGGAAAGGTCTTGCGCCACTTCTTGCTCGATCGCGCCGCGTTCTTGCGCCCAGTCGCTGTCGAGGTCGAGCACCCCGTGCATCTGAATCGCAAAGACGTGCAGCGCGTAGTCGAGATCCTTGGAGGGCACGGTGTAGAAGTAGGTCGTGATCGTGTTCTGCGTCTGCGCGTTGTTGTTCGAGCCCATGAGGGCGCCGATGTCGGCGAGCTGGGTGGGCGTCAAACCCTGCATGCTGCGCGCGAACGCCATGTGCTCCTGAGCGTGCGCGGTGCCGGGAAAGCCCCGCGGCGACTCGTCTGCGCCGACTAGGTACGTCATTTGCGCGGTGACTGCCGGCGAGAGCGGGTCGCGCACGATGATCACGCGCAGGCCGTTGGGCAGCGTCGCGCGCGTCACTGTGTTCGCGTCGGCCACCGCGCCCCGCGCGACCGATGCCATTTGAACAGGCAGCAATGCGGCGGCGCAACACAGCGCCCAGACAAAGCGTTTCAAATGCGTCTCCTTATGAGAGGGGGCGCGCCGTTCGTCCCCTGAAAATAGCCGGGTCTTGAACAATCTCGCAGACCGCGTGCGCGGTCTGCTGCTTATCGGCCTCGAAGAGATCGAGCCATCGCGTTGGACGTCGCAGTTTGTTGCAGAAGCGGCAGGCGCCATCCTCTTTTGCCGTGATGCCGCAGATGCTTCGCAACTGAAAGACCTCGTGCAACGTCTGCAAGAGGTTGCGCGCTCGGCGGGCCGTCCGCCGCTCCTCATCGCGACCGATCAAGAAGGCGGGCCGGTGCGCCGGCTCGGCCCATTGGGAAGTGCGTGGCCGGCAGCGATGGCATTGGGTGCAGTTGGCGACGTGGCGGTGACGCGCACCGTGTATTACGCGATCGGCGGCGAGCTGGCGGACTTCGGAATCAATCTGGATTTCGCGCCGGTGGCCGATTTGAACAGCAACGCGCGCAATCCGGTCATCGGGCTGCGCTCGTTCGGCGACGATCCGGCGGCGGTCGCCGAGCACGTGCGCGCTGCGGTGGTTGGACTTCACCGCGCCGGCATCGCTGCGACCGCCAAACATTTTCCCGGCCACGGCGACACCGCGGTGGATTCGCACGACGCCTTGCCGAGCGTGACACGCGATAGAGAGCAACTCTTCGCGCGCGAGTTCGTGCCGTTTCGGGCTGCAGTCGAGGCTGGCGTCGATGCCGTTATGAGCGCGCACGTTACGGTGCCACTGGCGACAGGCGACCGTGTTCCCGCCACGCTCTCGCGCACCATGCTTGACGACTTGCTGCGCAACGAACTCGGCTTCGAAGGCGTCATCTGCACCGACGACATGGAGATGCGCGCGATCGCGGACGCGTACGGCCCGGGCGAAGCAGCAGTGCGAGCGCTGCAGGCCGGCGCGGATCTCATCTTGTTCCGGTCCCTCGATTCGGCGGCAGCGGCGGAAAAAGTGCTCGCGAGTGCGGTGCGTGAAGACCGCCTCGACGAGGCGCACGTCGAAGCCAGTCTCGACCGCATCGAAGCGTTACGCAATCGTCCGGCCGCAGCCGAATTCATTCGTCCGCGCCCGGCGGCAGCCGATCGCCAGGCGAACGCGGCGCTGTCGCGCGAGGTTGCGCAGCGTGCGATCACGATCGTGCGGAGCGCAGGCGGCGTGCCGCCGTTGCCGTCCAGTGGCGTCGCGCGCATCTTCATCGTGAACTTCACGGCGTCGGACGCGCCGGGCGAGCGGCCATCGTCGAGCGCGCTGGTGTCGAGCGCGCTCGGAAAGGCGTTCGCACACGCGGGCTATCGCGTGACCGAGCAAGTCCGCGGCTTGGAACCAGAGGGTCACGAGTACAAGCAACTGCTCATGGCGGCGGGAAGTGCCGACGCGTTCGTGGCAGTGACGCGGCGCGCGTTCATGCACCCGCTGCAAGCCCAGGCGGTCGCAGATCTCGCAACATTCGGAAAGCCGATCGCCGCGGTCGCAGCGCGCGAGCCGTATGATGCACTCGATCTTCCGGAGAATGTCGCCGTCATCGCGACATTCGGCGACGATGAGTCTTCGCTCGAGGCAGCGGCGCAGGTGCTACTTGGCCGAACGCGCGCGACCGGCCAGCTACCGGTCCGCATCGAGCACCCAGTAGGATTTCATGATTAGCGCATGATCGAACCGCGCAACGAAAACGTCACGCTTCCGTCCACCATCGCAGCTGTTAGCGCAGCGATCGGCACGGTCTGCCCGTGCGCAGTCTTGCACGTCCGCCACAAAGGCGCGATCGTTTGTGACGCCGCCTTTGGTCATCTTGCGCCAGACGGCCCGACCGCGACGAGCGAAGCGATTTTCGACATCGCGTCGCTCACCAAGATCGCGATCGGTACCGCCGTGCTTGTGCTCAACGATCAGCGGCGGCTCGCGCTTGACGACCCGATCTCAGGCGTGCTGCGCGGGTTCGCGGGCCGCGATGCGCGCCGCGCTCGCGTCACGTTTCGACATCTGCTCGCGCACACGTCGGGACTTCCTCCGAGCGTCAACGCGCGCGCAGAGACAAGTCCGGCGCACGTCATCGAGCGGGTGAGCGCGACGCCGCTCGTCAACGCGCCGGGCGAGCACGTCGTCTATAGCGACTGCGGGTACATCCTCCTCGGTGAGGCAGTGTCGCGTCTCGCGGGCGTACCGCTGCCCATCGCGCTGCAGACCTTGGTCTTCGATCCACTTGGCATCTCCAGCCTCGGGTATCTGCCGTCGCCGGCGATTGCGGACCGCGTCGTCTGCACCGAGCGCGATGCGTGGCGCGGCAGACTCTTGCGGGGCGAGGTCCACGATGAGACCTGCTGGTCGATGGGCGGCGTCGCAGGTCATGCCGGGCTGTTCGGGACCGCTCACGACGTCGCGACGCTCGCTGAACTGTACCGCAACGGCGGCAGCGCCGGGGGCCGGCGCATCTTGTCTCGCCCCAGCGCGCTCGCCGCGGTCCGCGAGCAAGCCAAGTCAGACGACGAACGGCGCGGGTTAGCATGGGCGCTCAAGCCGAGCGACGCGCGGCCATGGGGCCGGTCGCTGTCGCGCGAATCGTACGGGCACACCGGGTATACGGGCGCGTCGATCTTCGTCGACCCGCGTCGCGCGCTCACCATCGCGCTCTTGACGAATCGCGTTTTCCTGAGCCGCGACCCCGTCCCCATTGCAGACCTGCGCGAGCGCGTCCACGAAGCGGTGATAGCCGACATTGGATAAGACCACTCGCATTTTGGATGTAGTGTTCCGAGCGAGCGTCAGCGAGCTCGGAGGTACGACATGCGCATCATAGGATTGATGTCCGGCACGTCGCTCAACGGCATCGACGCTGCGGCGCTCGACATCGAGCGGCATGGCGACTCTCTCGACATCGGACTGCTCGGCCATGGAACCGTAGCGTACGATGCTGGATTGCGCGCCGCGCTCGAGCGTGCGCTTCCTCCGCACGAAGGCAGCACGCGCGACGTGTGCGCGCTCAACGAAAGCGTCGCCGAAGCCTTTGCCGACGCAGCTGTTGGTCTTGCGCGCCGCTCCGGAATCGATCTGAAGAGCGTGGACGCGATCGGATCGCACGGTCAAACGCTGTATCACATGACGGCATTCCAAAGCGGCGTGCGCGCGACGCTGCAGGCGGGATCGCCGTCGATCATCGCGCAGGCAACCGGCGTGACTTGCGTGGGCAATTTCCGCGTCGCCGATATCGCCGTGGGCGGCGAGGGCGCTCCGCTCGTGCCGTTCGTCGACTACCTTGTGCTGCGCAGCGACACCGAGAGCCGGATGGCGCTCAACATCGGCGGCATTGCAAACGTCACGTGGCTCCCGGCCGGCTGCAAGCCCGAGGACGTACGCGCGTATGACACAGGTCCGGGCAACATGCTCATCGACGAGTGCGTCCGCATTGAAACGCGCGGCGCCAAGCAGTACGACCACGAGGGCGCGCTCGCAGCGAGCGGCTACCCTTCGGACGTCCTCGTCGACGAGTTGCTCGAGCACGCGTGGTTCCGCCGTCCATCGCCGAAGTCAACCGGACGCGAAGACTTCGGGGAAGCGTTCGCAAGCGACGTCATGCAGCGAGCTGCCAAAGTCGGCATCGACGGCCCAAATCTGATCGCGACTGTTACTAAATTGACCGCGCGGAGCGTGGCAGCGGCCATCCCGCGCGAATGCAACACGCTGATCGTCTCGGGCGGAGGCGTGCACAACCGGACGCTCATGAAGATGCTCGATGAGGAACTGCGCCGGCGCGACGTGGCGCCGGCGATCGAGCGATCGGACGCATTCGGCATGCCCGTCGACGCGAAAGAAGCGATGGTGTTCGCCGTGCTGGCGCACGAAGCGCTGCTCGGCCGAGCGAACAATTTGCCGTCGGCGACCGGAGCGCGGCGCAGCGTCGTAATGGGCGAAATCGCGCCAGGTGATAACTTCGCGGACCTGCAGCGGCGCATCTGGGGAGCGCAGTAGTGGCGGGTGTCGCTGTCGGCATTGACGCCGGCGGCAGTGAAACAACCGGAGTACTCGTCGACGAACAGGGTAATCTGGTCGCGCGCTCAGGCGCCGGCGGCGCGAACTTGCGCAACGTCGGCCCGACTGTCGTCGGCCAGGTGCTTGCGGCAGTGCTGGCACCGTTGCTTGCGCCCGGCGGCGTTCGTGTGGTCTGCATCGGCGCTGCCGGCGCCGGACGAGAAGCCGATAGCGACGCGGTCAAGGAGATCGCGCGGCATTTGATCCCAGCGGAAACCACGCTCTTTGTGAAGCACGACGGCCAGATCGCGCTGCGCGCGGCGACGGCCGACCGGCCAGCGATGGTGGTGATCGCGGGTACAGGCAGCATGGCATACGGTGAGCGCGCCGACGGCACGCCAGCTCGGGCTGGCGGTTACGGCACGCTCATCGGTGACGACGGCGGCGCATACGCCGTCGGCCTTGCGGCGTTACGGCACACCGCGCGAGCACTCGACGGCGTCGACAAGCGCGGCCGCCTTGCCGACTCCGTCGCTCACGCGCTCGGGGCAAAGACGGCCAACGAGATGATCGAGCGTGTCCATCGTTGGCCGCCCGACGTTGCCAAGATCGCGGCGCTGGCGGTGCTCGTGGGTGAAGCGTGCGACGCCGGCGATGCGGCGGCGGAAGACATCGCTGTCGTCCAAGCCCGAGAATTGGCGTCCATCGCAGGACACGTCGCCAGTTCCGTCCGTGGCGATACACCCGAACTTCCCGTTGCGCTGGCCGGCGGCGCGTTCGATGCGGTCCCGCTCCTGTTCGACGCCGTTGGCCGCGCCGTGGAGCGAAGCGGCAAATGCGACGTGTTCCCGCTCAAAGTCATGCCGGCAATGGGAGCCGCACTGATCGCGCTCGACGAGGCGCGCCGTGCGACCGCCGCGCCGTGACGTCGCAAGTGGTGTAAGGCGGTGCAAACCCAGGTAAGCGATTCCTCGGAAGTGCAAAAAAAGGGCGGAGAGACGAATCTATCGCTCGTCACAAGACTCCCGACCAACCAGCGGCATGCACTTGACTGAGAGGTTCAAGGTAACTCGTGGCTCAATTTGGCGAGGTCCTCACCTGCTTGCCGCATCTATCCTAGCATTCTCGACTGCCCTAGGAATGTTGCTCGCGATACCTTTGGTGATATACGCGTTCAGGAGGCGCGTTGTTTAAGTCTATGGACCGCGTGCCGCTGACGGAAGAAGTCAACCCCTCGACAACCGATCTCGATTCTCTCGACACGCACGAACTGCTGCACCGCATCAACGACGAAGATCGTCGAGCCGCCTGGGCCGTCGAGCGTGAACTCGACGTCATCGGTACGGCCGTCGACGCGATCGCCGAGCGCCTGTCGAAAGGCGGCCGTCTGCACTACTTCGGCGCGGGATCGAGCGGGCGCGTCGGATTTGCGGACGCGGCCGAGCTGCCGCCGACCTTTTCCGTTCCAGCTGACATCATCGTCGCCCACATCGCCGGCGGCGAGCAGGCGCTCACCCGCGCAGTTGAGGCGGCAGAAGATGATGCGGCCGCCGGAACGCGCGACGTCCAGGCCGCCCGCATCGGCGCGCGCGACGCTGTCATCGGCATCTCGGCAAGCGGCGCCGCGCCTTACGTCGTCGCTGCAGTGCGCGCCGCCAAAGCAGCCGGCGCGCTCACGGTCGCGCTCGTCGCGAGTCAAGGCAGCGAACTCGCGCGCATCGCCGCCATCCCAATCGTCTTGCTCACCGGTGCCGAGGTGGTCTCCGGTTCCACTCGCATGAAGGCGGCATCGGCGCAGAAGATGGCCCTCGCGACGATCAGCACGGCGGTCATGGTGAAGCTCGGGCGCGTCCACGGCAATTTGATGGTAGACGTAGCGCCGACCAGCGCGAAGCTGCGCGCGCGCGCCGTTCGGATGACCGCTCTACTCGCCGGCTGCGATCCATCGAAGGCGCGAGAGGCGCTTGAGGCATGCGCCTATCGCGTGAAGACCGCGACGGTCATGTTGCAAACCGGACGCGACGCAGAGGCCGCGCAACATTTCCTCGATCAGCATGGCGGCGTACTGCGAAAAGCGCTGCCCGCGCGCATTCCTAAGACGAAAGCAAGAAATGGCTGAGCAAAAAATCGTCCTCGTGACCGGAGCCTCGTCCGGTATCGGCGCCGCAATCTCCTCGCGTCTGACAAGAGATGGACACAAGGTCTTCGGCACCGGCCGGAACGCCTCGGGCGTGACGAACGACGGCGTCACGCTCATGGCGCTCGACGTGCGTTCCGACGACTCGGTGCGCGCGTGCGTGGCCGGCGTTCTTTCGAAAGCCGGCCGCCTCGACGTCCTCGTCAACAGCGCAGGCTTTCTCCTCGCCGGCGCGATCGAGGAAGCAACGATCCAGCAAGCCCAAGACGAGTTCGATACGAATTTCTTTGGCATCGTGCGCATGGTCAAAGGCGTGCTGCCGACCATGCGCAAGCAGCGAAGCGGACTAGTCGTGAACATGAGCTCGCTCGCAGGAATCGTTCCACTCCCGTTCTGGGGTTTCTATAACGCGAGCAAGTTCGCGGTCGAAGGCTATTCGGAGTCGCTGCGGATCGAACTCAAACCGTTTGGCATCCATGTCGCGATGGTCGAGCCGGGCGCGATCAAGACGCCGCTCTACGCCCATCCGACGACGACGCCGATGCCGGAGTATTCCCCATGGCGCGACCGCGCGCTCAAGTCGATGAAGCACTTCGAATCGATAGCGCCGGGACCCGACGCGGTAGCCGCGGTCGTGTCCAACATCGTGCGCAACAAATCGCCGAAGCTGCGCAACGGCCTGACGCGCGAAGGAACGATTCTTCCCATCCTGCGGCGCTTATTGCCGGATGACGTCTTCGCAAACGCGCTGCGCAGCAATTTTCGTCTGGACAAAGAGGGCTCGTAAGAAAGAGAAGGCGCACAAAAAATGTAGTGCCGGCCTCTTGAGGCCGGCCGCTACTCTAGCGAGCGCGCTCGAGAGCGCGCTACCACATACGTTGGTTTACGCAACCGCCTTGAACGCGATCGCCGCCGTCATAAGGCGCTTGGCGCTCGCCGAGCTCAGATCCATCGGTACGAATACGTCGCCTTCAGGACCGCACTTGGTAAACGTGATGCCGTCTGCAGCTTGCCTGACGCTCGCGCACAGATACGTGTCGCTCGACGTAAGCAGGCCGGATTTGAAGTGGTCCACCACTTCGACTAACTGGCAGCTGTCGTCATTCGCGCTGCGATACATTTCGAATGTCCGAGCAACGCCGGCAGCGTCTCCTTTGTATGCCACCGAGAATTGCGCGCCGTCGCACCCGGCGTAGGCGTGAGAAAAACAGTTCTCCGCTGCTGACACGTCCTTGCTCGAAGATGCGCCGATGTCGAGGCTGCCGCATGCGCTTTGCGCCGCTGCCACGGGAGCAGAGGCGGTGGGCGATGCCGCCGCCGGCGCCAAGCTAAGCAGCGTAGCGCAGAGCGCCGCAGCCGCTGCAAATGCAAAGCGGTCAGCGGCTAGGGTACCTGCGTGCATGACCAATAACTCCTTTCGCCGTGAGAAGGTCGCTAACGCCGAGTATACTAACAGCTCGCTTGTAAGGTTTCATTATCGCTTGATTTGAAAGACCTTTAAATTGGCATTTCTGAGGCGCGCCCGCGGGGTCTAAAGGCTCGAAATCCAGACCCCGGTCCGGCTGGCGGGCCACAGGAGACGGCAAAAACCGGGCGCAATACCTGGGCCACGCATAGGGGGTAACACCGCCTGGATATCTTCGTCGCGCAGGCTCTCAACGCGCTGCTCTACGCCGCGGTCCTCTTCCTGATCGCCGCCGGCCTCAGCCTGATCTTCGGGGTGATGCGAATCATCAACATGGCCCATGGCAGTCTGTATGCCTTTGGGGCCTTTGTCGGCGCCTGGTTGCTGGGACTCGCGGCTGGCTCTTCAGGAATGCAGCCGCCGTATCTGATCGTGCTTTTGCCCGTAGCCGCGGTTGCAGTCGGGCTCGTAGGTGCGGTCATCGAGCCCCTGCTTCGTCCGCTGTACGCGCGCGCGGAAGAATACCAGCTGCTGATGACCTTTGGCCTCCTGCTCATCTTCGAAGACGGCATGCGCTTCTTGTGGGGACCGACACCGCTCACCGCGAGCACGTTTTGGTCCGCGTTCGGCAGCATCGACATCCTGGGATCGACGTATCCCGTCTACAACATCGTGGTGATCGGGCTGGGACTGTTGAGCGCCGTCTTGTTGTGGACCCTCGTCTACAGGACCAAGTTTGGCGTCATCCTGCGCGCCACGTCTCAGAACCGTCGCATGGCCGAAGCCCTCGGCATCAACGTCAGCCGCCTCTATCTTCAGGCCTTTGCTCTCGGTTGTCTCTTGGCCGGGCTCGGAGGCGCGATCGTCGTTCCCATCCAGGGTGCGGTGCTCGGAATGGGCATCGATGCGCTTGTGCTCTCGTTTGTCGTCGTCGTGATCGGCGGTATGGGTAGCCTGGAAGGCGCGCTTATCGGCGCGATAATCGTCGGCGTCGTCCGCACCATCGCCGTCCAATACTTTGCGGAACTGGAACTCGCGGTGCTGTACCTGATCGGCGCCACCGTGCTCATCCTGCGCCCAACTGGTCTGCTGGGGAAGGCATGACCACCAACGCAACGGCGGCGGAAATGCCCGCGGTCGCACCCCTGGATGCGGGGCGGCGCGACAGAGCAAGTGCGATGCGTTGGGCGGTCGTGCTGGCAATCGTGCTGTTACTTCTGCCGCTCGCCGAACACGTTCCGGTGATCGGGGTGATCGCATCTCCGTTCCAGCGGGTCGTGTTGACGTATGGTCTGGCGTACGGGATCGCGGTGCTCGGCTTCAACCTCTTGCTCAGGTACACGGGCCTGCTGTCATTCGGCCACGCCGCGTTCTTTGGCGGCGCCGCGTACGCCAGCGGACTGCTCATCAAGTACTTGCACGTCACGTCGATGGAAATTTTTCTGCTTGCCGGCGTAGCGACCGGGTGCTTGCTGGCGGCGCTCTTCGGGTTTGTGTGCGTGCGGTTCACCCGGTTCTTCTTTGCGACCCTCACGCTGGCGCTGTCGCAAGTCGTGTGGGCGCTGGCCCTCAAGTACTTCTACATCACCAACGGCACCGATGGCCTGCGCATCCCCACCCCAACGCTGCTCGGGCACTTCGTCGCGTCCGCCGACGTGGCCAGATTTCTTTCGACGACGTATTACTATTACGTGGTCGTCATCTTCTTCGCGAGTGTGGCGGTGCTGTGGGTGATCGTCCATTCGCCGTTCGGCAAGGCACTGCAGGCGATCCGCGACAATGAGACGCGAGCGCAGTTCGTCGGGATAGACGTCCTGCGCTATCGCTGGAACGCGTTCGTCATCTCTGGAGCATTTACAGGCCTGGCGGGCACGCTGTGGGGTCCGCTCAACGAGGTCGTCACGCCCGACGCGCTCCACTGGACGTTCTCGGGCAAAATCGTCTTCATGGCCGTGTTGGGCGGCTTCAAGAGCTTTGCCGGGCCGGTCCTCGGCGGCGTCGCTTACAATTACTTGGAAACCTACGTCATCAAAGCGACCGTGTACTGGCAGGCGCTGCTCGGCGTCATCCTCGTGCTCCTCGTGCTGTTCATGCCGAACGGAATCAGCGGCGCTCTCGAGTCGCTCGGCCGGCGCCTACGCAGGACGACCTGAGATGCCGTTGCTGACTGCGACCGGGTTGCGCAAATACTTCGGTGAGACCCACGCCGTCGACGATGTCGCTTTTCGGGTGGAGCCCAAGGAACTGGTCGCGCTCATCGGCAGCAACGGCGCGGGCAAAACCACGCTCGTCAACCTGCTCAGCGGCTTTGTTGCGCCGGACGAAGGAACGATCGCGTTCGAGGGCGCCAACATCACCAAGTTCTCCGTGCATGAGCGCATCCGCGCCGGCGTGGCGCGCAGCTTCCAGATAGTCAATCTGTTTGATCAGCTCACCGCGCTCGATAACGTGCGCCTCACGATCTTCTCCCGCGATGGCAAGACGCGAGCGGTGTTGCGCCTTGCGGAGAGTGACGGCGAAGCCCGCAACGAGGCCCTTGGGATCCTGCGAGAGTTCGGCCTGGAAGAAAAGCAGGCGACTCCGGCCATGGACCTCGCGCAGGGCGAGCGCAAACTGCTGGACGTCGCCGTGGCCTACGCGCTGCGCCCGAAGCTCATCCTATTGGACGAACCGACGAGCGGCGTCGGTACGCGCGAGAAGGGGACGATCATGGACATCATCTCCCGGGTCGTCCGTGAACTGGGGTTAGCAGCGGTGATCGTAGAGCACGACATGGATGTGGTCTTCACCTATTCGGATCGGATCGTGGTGATGCACCAAGGGAAAGTCCTGGCCGAGGGCACGCCCGAGCAGATCCGGGCGCACGAACGCGTGGCCACGATCCTTCTCGGGCACGCGTGATGGGCGCGCGCGCACCGCAAGCTGGACCAC
>Ga0187846_10000996_pt1 | contig 16200 bp, 15 predicted proteins | sample TC_taG_FD_161473 | JGI IMG/M metagenome (GOLD analysis project Ga0187846, IMG submission 161473) | Biofilm microbial communities from the roof of an iron ore cave, State of Minas Gerais, Brazil - TC_06 Biofilm (v2) | ecosystem: Environmental > Terrestrial > Deep subsurface > Cave > Wall biofilm...
TGTATTGGTAGCGTTCTGCACTTTCCAATCTGGAGTTCCTGTCCAGCCGCTGAAATCATGTGTTTCATAGAACACTCTTCCAGGAACTGATGTTAGTGTGGGTGTTGGAGAAGGAATCACTGAGGTTGATGTTGATGTTGGAGAGGGAATCCCTGAGGTTGGAGGTGGTGTTGGAAAAGATATGAACAAAAGAGGCACAACATAAAGCCCCACTGTAACAATGCTCGCCAGTACTGCAAAAGACCGATTTGCATTCCGCCAGATACCTTTGGGAGATGATTTCTCAATAACTGCTCCCAGGATAAACGCTAAGACCCCTAATGAGACAACGATGCTGCTCGCTATGTTTATTACGAGAGGTGGTACCTTACTGAGTGCATGCAGCAAGATACCTGCCAACAAACCTAGCGAAGCCGTCGCAATAAGATAAAGTAATGCACTTGCTTTGAAACGAGAGAGCGTAGGACGACTGCTTATGGTCATCTTGTTATTCATAGTGCTGGCAGTAACAGTAGTTTGACTCGTGCTTTTGCCGTTTGACGTGATATCATTGCTAACCTGCTCAAGGCCGTTCATGGTAACAGTAGTTTGACTCGTGCTGTTGCCGTTTGAATCTGCGGCTTGTTGGAAGGCACGCGCAAATTGAGAGATGGAAGCAAACCGATCCTGCGGGTTCTTTGCCAGGGCGCGGAGGATTACCGCATCGAGGTCGGCAGGGATACGTGGATCGAATGTGCCCGGTGGTTGCGGAGTGGCGGTGAGGTGCTGGTACATGATTTGCTCTGAGCGACCCTCAAATGGGTAATGACCTGTCAAGAGTCTGTACGCCATGACAGCAAGAGCATATTGGTCTGTTGCAGGGACAGCCTGGCCCCTCCACTGTTCTGGGGCCATGTAAATTGGGGTGCCACGAACGGCCTGGCTCGAGTGAGAGGTTGTGGCACTGAGTTTTGCGACTCCAAAGTCAGCCAGGAGCAGATCAGGGCGATTCGGGTTGTCTTGCCTGCTTCGAATGAGGAAGTTGGAGGGCTTCACATCAAGGTGGATGATCCCGTGATCGTGTGCAAACTGTAGAGCATCAGCAGCCTGGTATACGAGTTGGGCAATATCATTGAGTGGAATTGATGCAGGATTGCCTTGCTCCTGTAGCCAGTTCGAGAAAGAGCCCTCCGAACAGAATGGCATCACCATGTAGGTGAGGGTTGCGTCATTAAGATTTTCCTCGCCGAAGTCAAAGAGGGGCAAGATGTTCGGGTGATTGAGCTGAGCAATTGCCCTTGCCTCACGTTGGAAGAGCCGGGCCGCATCTCTGGCCGCGTCGCTATTGGGATAAGCAGCGGCTTCGGCTCGAACTACCTTGATAGCTACTTGCCGGTTGATGCGTGTATCCTCGACGAGATAGACTTCACCCATGGCGCCGCTTCCAAGCAGGCGCAGGATACGATACCGACCATTTTGCAGTGCTGAAAGTGTCATCTTCTACCTCACTTATCATCAGTAAGTAAAAGGAAGATAGAGCGATGAACATGAAAATAGTATAACACGTGCGTGGGGGGGATGAAAGAGATACGCATACTTTTAGCAGGGCAGCTCCAGCGAGGTGGACAGCGTTTTCCATGAGCCACGTGGATGGTGCAGCCAGCTTTTCGAAATAAGGAGAAACCGGAGGAGTTCAATCCGATCGTGCTGGATTTTCCTAAGAGGGTTGTAGCAAAAAAATGAGGGCCACCAAAGCAGGTGGCCCTTTAAATTTTGATAGAAGTGGCTAATGGCCTAGCCTACGCTGCCCGACATCTCCAACTGGATCAGGCGGTTCAGCTCAACCGCGTACTCCATCGGGAGTTCCTTGGTGATCGGCTCAATGAAGCCGTTGACGATCAGCGAGTAGGCCTCGGACTCATCCAGCCCACGACTCATCAAGTAGAAGAGCTGATCCTCGCCCACTTTCGAGACCGTCGCCTCGTGACCGATTTCGGTCTGGTTCTCTTCGACACGGATGGTCGGGTATGTATCGGTGCGGGCATCCTCATCCAGCAAGAGTGCGTCACAGCGCACGTTGGACTTCGTGTGGTGTGCGCCTGGATTCACACGCACCAGGCCACGATACGAAGCGCGGCCAGTACCCTTCGAAACAGACTTCGACAGGATTTGCGAGGTTGTATAAGGTGCCAGGTGCGTCATCTTCGCGCCAGCATCCTGGTGCATGCCGTTGGAAGCGAACGCAACCGAGAGAACATCACCGCGAGCGCCCGGCTCCATCAACAGCACCGCCGGGTATTTCATGGTAATTTTCGAGCCAAGGTTGCCATCGACCCATTCCATCGTGGCATCACCATAGGCGGCGGCACGCTTGGTCACCAGGTTATACACGTTCTTCGACCAGTTCTGGATGGTAGTATAGCGAACACGTGCGCCTCGCATCACTTTGATTTCTACCACCGCGCTATGCAGGCTGTCGCTTGTATAGTTTGGCGCGGTACAGCCTTCAACGTAGTGTACATAGGAACCCGGGGCAGCAATGATGAGTGTGCGTTCGAACTGGCCCATGTTCTTGGCATTGATGCGGAAGTAGGCCTGCAACGGGATCTCGACGCGCACGCCCTCTGGCACGTACACGAAGCTACCGCCGCTCCACACGGCGCTGTTCAATGATGCGAACTTATTATCCGAAGGCGGAATGATCGTGCCGAAGTGCTCCTTAACAATGTCGGGATACAGGCGCAGAGCCGTATCCATGTCGGTGAAGATCACACCGATCTTTTCAAGGTCTTCGCGTACCTTGTGATAGACAGCCTCACTCTCGTACTGAGCAGTCACGCCCGCCAGGTACTTGCGCTCGGCCTCTGGAATACCCAGGCGATCAAATGTTTCTTTAATCTCAGCGGGCACCTCGTCCCACGTCTTACCCTGCTCCTGTACTGGCTTGATGTAATAGAAAATGTTATCGAAATCTATTCCAGACAGGTCAGCGCCCCAGGTTGGCATTGGGCGTTTCTCAAAGAGCTCCAGGCTCCTCAGGCGGAACTTGCGCATCCAATCGGGTTCGCCTTTCATCTCGGAGATTTGCTCAACGATCTTGCGACTCAATCCCTTTTCGGACTTGAATGCATAGTTTTCGGCCATGTGGAACCCGGGATATGCCTGTGGTTCCGCTTCAAATACCTGACTCATAGAATTTACTCCATCTTGCAGGCTAACACCTGGTAATATGTGATCCAGAAAGTCGTTCGCTTCCTGATTAATCCTTACTTGCACACTCGGATTTAACTAACCGTATTATATGTTTTCTGCCAGGGATTGTCAAGGCGTGTGGGAAGAACTGCTTGACACATCGCAAGATAGCTTGCTATCATGTTAGCAGCTAAAGTACTCTGCGCCCGTAGCTCAGTGGCAATTTGAGTCGTACAGGTGTTCATGGTATAATTTCGTCTAAGATGTCGGTGTAGCTCAGAGGATAGAGCAAGAACCTTCTAAGTTCTGGGTCGCAGGTTCGAGTCCTGTCACCGACGCTACAACTCATAATCCTGTGCCATACGAATGCCGTGCTGATTGCTGTTTTTCGCTGGTATCAGACGTAGGCTTGCATGGGCTGTCCCCACATGATCAATGGGTATTAGATACACTTTATCTGTGTCTGGGCTGTAAACCCCGAAATACTCCACTTCTCCTTGGTAGTGCCTGCGCGTCATAGTGTTTTTTTGCCACGTATAGGCATAGTGGTTGCTACATGGATTGAACGTAATTGTTTTCTGATCCTTTGACAACCACGCTGTCTTGCACTGCACGCGCCAGAACTGTCTGTCAGCATCCTCAATGACTAGATCATAACGTTGGTTTTCTCCATATGGCTTGAGAACCGTATATCCTGAATAAACCAATCTCCCGATGATAATCGCTTCGCTTCTCTCACCCATTTCCTTGTGATTGAGTCGTTTTGGTCCAAACAGTCCCATGTTGTTTACTCCTCTTTCTTAGATGCATAACTAATCAGTCTTAGTTTTAGATGTCACGCTGGTAATTGGATACATGGAGTCAATGACTACAGGGAAAGGGATAGCTAAAATGGCTATTCCTTTGCATATAGCCAAATCGCATATAGAAGAGTAAAACGTGGAACACATAGACCCTGATCGGAATTTACAGCGTTAGTGTGGGCAAACCCTCTGTTATGAAAGCTGCTCTCCTTCGTAGAACAAGGATCCGTGTAAAATAGCATGCGATCCTGGTCAGGGTGGAGGGCCACTGTGCGCGGGCTTTCCGTTTATACACGCTAGCCCTCCACCAGGTCGCCCAGGGCAACCACCGCGCTTCTGCCTGAAAGGGCCTGCTCCAATAATGACGAACGTCTCGGTCATCAGACTTCGATCCAGAGAGCGCCGTCGCGGACTTCGACCCTGTAGCCAGGCTCCGGCTTCATCGCGGGTCCCCGGAGTACCTGGCCAGTGGTCACGTCAAACCTGCTGCCATGGCAAGGGCAGGTCACCGTCGTCTCTTCGAGGTCGCCCTCTGACAGCGAACAGCCCATATGCGTGCAAGTGTCGCCAATGGCGTAGAATGTACCGGCGACGTTCGCGATGGCCACCTTGGTGCCCGCGACCTTCACCTGCTTCATCTCGTCCTCATCGATATCCGATGCCTGCCCGATGTTCACGAAATTGTCCACTTGTCCCTCCTTCTCTCGTAGAGCTTTTCAAGAATGGTGTTCTTCCATGCTATCATCATCTCCTGTTTGTCTTATTGTACACCATACAGGGTACAACAAGCGGGGTTTGACACTGGCTCTAGAATAGAGAGGGTTACAGTATTATTGATAACGGAGGTAACACATGTCATCATCGACCGGTTCTGATCCTGCTGTCAAACCCCTGCAGGTGGCAATTATTGGCTATGGGCTTGCTGGTTCTGTCTTCCATGCGCCTCTGATTGACTCCACCCCTGGTATGACTGTCGCTGCAATTGTAACTGGTAATCCAGAACGGCAGGAGCGCGCTCATGGCGATTTCCCCAATGCGGCCATCCTTTCATCGGCAGATCAACTCTGGCAAGACCCCTCTCTCTATGACCTGGTCGTGCTAGCGTCCCCCAATCGGACGCATGTCCCCCTTGGTTTGGCTGCAATGGATGCTGGACTGCCCGTCGTCATCGACAAGCCATTTGCTCCATCTGTAGCTGGCGCTGAGCAATTAATCGCGACGAGCGAGCGTACAGGCAAACTTCTCACCGTTTTCCAAAATCGACGTTGGGACAATGACTTTCTGACTGTACGCCAGTTGCTTGATGCAGATCTCGATCTGCTCGGGCCGATAACACGCTTTGAATCTCGCTTTGAGCGTTACCGCGCAACGCCGCGTCCTGGTGCCTGGCGAGAACTCCCGGGTGAGGAAGAAGCAGGTGGCCTGCTTTTCGACCTCGGCAGTCACCTGATTGACCAGGCGATGCTCCTCTTCGGACAACCAGTACAGGTCTATGCCGAAGTTGATAAACGGCGCCCTGGTGCGCTTGTAGATGACGATACTTTTGTGGCGCTCCGCTTTGCTAATGATGTCATAGCCCACCTCTGGATGAGCTCAGATACGCGCATCCCAGGACCTCGTATGCGCATCAGTGGCTTGCGTGGCACGTACGAGAAATGGGGATTGGATCCCCAGGAAGAGGCTCTGAGCACAGGTATGCGGCCAGGCGACCCTGACTGGGGACTCGAGCCGCCCGAGAAATGGGGAAGACTTTCTACAGATATTGGCGGCATACATATTGATGGCCCGGTAGAGATGCTACCAGGTGCTTATGAACGCTATTACGCGCTCCTGCGTGATGCACTTCTCTTTGGCGGGCCACCACCAGTTGATCCAACAGATGCAGTGATCACGCTGCGAGTCATCCAGGCTGCACAACAAAGTGCCCGTAACGGGACTGTCGTGCAGTTATAAGTTACTTTAACAACAGCCTTAATACCAGTACTGCGCCAACACCAACTAGCATCGCTATCAGCACATTTTTGGTGCGTATCGCCACAAGCAGCGTTGCCACCGATGCAAGCGTTTCAGCCACGCTGCTGGCAAGCACTGTGGGCGCGATGATAGCTACCAGAACCGCGCCTGGTATCTGCCGGAGCCAGGCCTCAACGCGAGGAGAGGGAGTTACAAGGCCCATCAGCCAGAATCCCCCTGCTCGCGTGATGTAGGTGACGAAGGCCATACCCAGGATAGTAATAAGCGTAAGGGTTTCATTTGGCATCGGTCATCGCTCCGGCTACGCTCCCTGCTATTCCTCCCAGCAGAATATACCATTTCCCTGGCAGCCAGTGCGCCGCGGCTAATGCCACAATTGCTGCCACTGCCCAGGGAAGGAGATTTGATTTCCCTTTCCACATACCGGCAAGCAAGGCTATAAAAACCGCTGTAAATGCAAAATCCAGTCCCCACTGTGCCGGGTTCTGAATTGCTGCCCCGGCGGTCCGCCCAATCACCGTGGAACCGACCCATGCCACAAAAAGGGTCATGCCACTGCCAAGTAAGAAGGCTGCGTCACGCCCACCTGCTGCAAAGTCGCTCATAGTCAGCGCCCAGCTCTCATCGACCATGAAAAAGACGGAAGAATATGCCTTCCACAGCGGTAATTGCGCGAACCAGGGACGCAGTGATGCCCCCATTAGCAGGTGGCGCATATTTACAACGAAAGTGGTCAGGATGATCGTAATGGCCGGGAAAGGCAGGGTTGTCCATAATGATAGCGCCACGAACTGGGACGCACCTGCATAAACCAACCCACTCATCAGCAGCGCGTCCACGATGCTTAACTTTGCCTGGTGTGCCAGCACGCCAAAGACGAAACCGATAGTAAATCCGCTTATCGCCAGGGGAATAGTGCGCCGCGCACCAAGCAGTGCCCCTGAGAGTGTAAACGTTATTTTGTCGCTGGTGACTTTGTTGTTTTCACTCAAATTTGCTTTTTGCATAGCAATGAACCCTTGTTATAATCGATCAGGCATCAATCTAACGAAAAGCTCATCAGCATCCGTAGGGGCGAGGGTGGTGGAGCGCGGAAGGGTGGGCCTTTATGGTCGCCCGCAGTGTTTCGCCTCCACATCCACCCAGCCGCTCTCGTCCCTACGGAATCCTGGCGTCGCAGCTTAGGTTGATACGTATTAGGCGACGCAAGTGTCCCTACTCGACAGGGATCTTAGCCTCCGCGTTTAGCGGTAAGATCTCAAGCTCTAGACTTGTATCTGCTCAGGAATATACCATCATTATACTGAAGAGTTCGCCAGCCAAATCGCCATAATTTTGACAGCCAAAGTTAGCAACTCATCTACTAGCACTAAAATAACCAGTAAATTGACTTAAGCAGGTTATATATAGTATACCCAGAAAGAGGGCAACTTTCAAGGGGGTGTTTCTGAGAGTCGAAAAGTATACCACTCGATTCCCTCCCCGTATTCCCAAGCAGGTCTCCTGTACTGAAATCAAAAAAAAACTCGGCAGCATCATACCACCGAGTTCCTCGCCTACCAGTTTGAGTATTCACCCAGGGGAAGCGTTTACTCTTCGAGAACAACCTCATAGATTTCGATGATAGGCGCTGCCGCAAAGAGGGAGGCCGTTTTGGCTATCTGCGCCTGCATATAGCTACTGCCCGCCCCGCTGGCCTTGGCATCAGCTTCGGTTTGCCATAACGTAACTTCCACGGCCTTGTCCGTCCCCCGATCTAGCAGCACCGTGACCCTTTGGAATCCTGCTTTCCGCTTGGTTTCTGGCAAAATTGACTCACGAAAAATCTGAAATGCATTGTCTACTTTGCCTGGCTGATACTGCAAAGTGGTAACTCGTGCGTACATAGTTGATCTCCTTTCTGTGTGGTACTTCCTTTCTAGGATGGATGTGGACACGAACCTGAGCGATAATGTCAACTGACAGAAAACTACTACGACGCGTGAACAAAGGGGGTGCCATCCCCCATCGCTGGCTCCTTTCGAAAAAACCTGCCCTTGCTATGGCTTATGAGTGAGAATTAGTTATTGTCAAATTGAAATGGCGACCACAAAGCTTCCTCAATTGTGGTCGCCATCCCATTGCTATTTCTGAACTGCTCTTCTAAACTGGCTGAAAGATGGGCCCTTCGGAGAACGACCCATGCGGCTGAGACGGCCTAACCACAAGACAAAGAATGCTCCGGTGCTAAAAGCAGCCAGTAAAATCTTGGTGACGTCAGGAATCGGTTGTACACGGACGCCTTCTTTAGATATAACAATGGCGGCAATCGGACGACCCGAGGCACCTCCTCCGCCACCAGAACCACCGCCAGTTGTATTCCCCTGCGCATCGACTGGACCGCTTCCGGACCCCATGCCCAGGCCAACGGCCACCTCGGAACAAGGGATGACGGTATAGTCGCCGCGTTCCACCGGTTCTCCAAATATCGTATCTGCCCTGGCAGTGCTTACCATCCGGCCGAGAACCTGCTCTACGGATTCAGTTGAAGGTACTTTCGCTTTCTCCTCTGTGATCATGCTGTTCTTCTCCTTCTCGTGGACGTGCTCTTCGCATCAACAACGAAATAAGAACTACTGCTGCCAGCCCTGTCAAGACGATGGCGCCAATCGCACGAAAGGTTACATCATGGATGGGCAAACGGAGTATTGTGTCTCCCTGGCGAACCTCGACTGCCACAGGCCGGTGCCAGGTAAAGCTACCACCGGGCCAGCGTACCTGGACTACGCGCCCGACAGGTGTAGTCTGCCTATCGAAAGCTGTAACGGATTTACCTCTCGTTTCGCTGATCTGCAAAGCAGGTGCCTTCAGTCGTTGTAGCATACGGAACACGCTCGCTTTTCTTTACTTGTTACTCGTTACTCCTACGTTTGAGCACATCTATACGGTAGATGTGCCTCCTCATCTTATCACACGATACATTTCTGTTGATTAATGTAAGGCACAGTCCAATTCGAAGAATTCTCCTTGCCAGTTTGATCGGCCACCCCCGTGTCATGCTGAGCGCAGCGAAGCATCTGTCTGGATGGATATAGATGCTTCGCTGCGCTCAGCATGACAGGGCTGGACCTTTCTGCTGCTGAGGAACTGTCAGATGCATTTGAACCATGCCTAAGGCATGGTAAGAGCTATCAATCTTCTTCAGCTATTCGATCACTTTGTACGTTTGCCACCACAGGTAGAGCTTATGTCTCAGATGTGGTTCGTATCTCGCCCGTACCCGGATTAGTTGTAAGGCAGCACAAACTGTTTCAAGTGGTGGATTGGTGGTATCAACCCAATATTTGATCAGCTCTGGAGTTGATATCACCTGCAAGTGCGGGGTATTCTGTGTAAAGAAAGAAGTTGCTCGCCGGTCATCGCTGCAAATAGACCAGTTACGATGTAAGGCGATGGCGCCTGTTATAGCCTCACCATCATCAAGCGCAGCAGCAAAATTGACGAAAGTGATATTTTCTGCCTCCGTCTCAGGCGACACAACGATTAGCAAGCCGCAATCAATAAATGGTTGTAAATCGATCTGCTCGTACTTTTCAGCCTCGTCGCTGTCGTGCCCAGTATAGATCCTTAAGGCTTCCTCGTCGCGTACGTATGCTGCAACGGCAACTGATTTAGAAATGGACTTCAAGATGTCACCTATGTGTCCTGATGCATACAAATTGATAATGCAGCAGGCATCCAGGATAATACAATCTTGAGAAAAAACAATATCCGTCGTCAACTTCTTCCCCTAAGCGCCCAGTGATTGCGTCATATCAAGATCAATGATGGTATCCTCTGTCACACCACTTGAGTGTTGCCGCAGCACCTCGGCGATCCGCCGGGCCTCAACGCGATCAACGTCAAGGAAGCGTGCAAACTGTCCTTCTGTAATCAATCCTTGATCGAAAGCACCAAGAGCAAGATATTGATAGCGCACAGGTAGTTTCTGATCCCGCATTGGAATGGTTCCAAGCCCAAGCTGTTGTTGGGCTTCGCGCGCCTTAAACCCTATTGCGCGTAACTTATCCCACGTACCTGCAGGGAGTAGCCTCATATCTTCAAGGCGTAAGGTGATTGCTGCCACGGAGACACCATAATAGTGAGCCAGTGTACAAAGATCAGCAGGCGTAATTTTTTTCTTCGTTCGTAAAATGTCATGAAAGCGCCGCGCTAAGCCACTCGCTGGCATCAAAAAGTAGCGTGCGAAATATCCGGCAATGCGCTTGCTTTCTGGCAAGCGCTGGTAGCTATCTTCGAAGAACAGGATCGGCTTGTAACGATAAACTAGAAAATGACCATAGACATGCGCTAGCGACCAGCGGCGGCGTTCCTCTGAATGCAGGCTGTTAATCGCAATGCACCCACCTAACTGGTGGTCGTACAGATACATCGCCGAAAACTTTGATGGAGACAGGGGCAAGTAGAATATGCGCAGGCCGACATCCTGCTCAAGGATATCACGCAAGATTGGAATCGGTCCGTCGCCTAGCCCAAGGCGATTGTGCTCTTCGATGGCAACACTCTCTGCTGCCTGTTTAGTCCGTAATCCTGCAATCTCATATTCAGTTGGATATTTACGAACGAGAGGCGCTCCTACAATCTGTTCAAGCTCAAAGTAGTTGCGGGAAAATTGCTCCAGGGTATCGATGTATGGAGCAATTTTTGCTTCATCTTCGAGGGTACGCAGATAAGACCCGCGAAACTGTATTTGAAATGGTTCGACTTTTGGACGTGGTCGCATAAAGTCGTTCACCTGGTGTCCATAGGCACGGGCCAGCTTAATCAGCTCCTCTGCTTTGATGCGCCGCTGGCCTTTCTCTATAGCTATAATCGTCGTGCGGGCAACATCGATAGTCCTGGCAGCGTCTTCCTGCGTCAACCCACGCTTGATGCGTGCCCGTTGAAGCTCTTTCCCCAATTCGCGCATATCAATCGTGTCGAGGATGCTGGTATTCATAAATGATGTGTTCCTTAGTATTCCTTGTAGGTTGCAAATCTCGGGAAATCGTATTCAATAATATAAGTATATGGTCTAAATCTGACATTGTCAACATTTTTTCTAGCTAATCCTACATAATTGTCAGATTTTAGAACGTGGTTGTTTTCAAATGCATATCAGGTCGCTTAAATCTCTCCAAAGAAAAGGGCCGCAGGAGCTCCGGCACTTCTCCTTTAACCACCAGCTCAGCGATAGCTTTGCCGGTGATAGGGCTTAGCATAATACCGACACTGCCATGCCCGGCGGCGAGCGTAACGTTTTCCCAACCGGGCGCTGGTCCCAATACAGGCTGATTGTCGGGAGTCCTGGGGCGCAGACCTGCCCACATTTGATCGATAGCGCTGCTTTCGAGCGCCGGAATGAGCCTGGTGGCTGTGTTCAGCAACCACGCTATGCCGCCCGCCGTGAGCTGCTTATCGAATCCCACCTCTTCTCTCGTTGCGCCCACAATTACCGTCTCCCCGCTTTTAGGTGCGAAATAAGCAGCTTCGCCAAAGACGAGATGGCGTAGAGCTGGTGATGGCTGGCGCAATGTAAGTATCTGACCTCGCTGGGGGCTGACAGGCAGCTCAATGTTCAGCCACTCGCTGCAACGAGCTGCCCATGCTCCAGCAGCAATCACCAGGTGATTACAAGCAATCGTCTCTCCTTGTTCAGTGTACACACCTGTGGCTCTTGCATTATGATGTTGCACCCCTGTAATTCCCTTGTGACTATACAGCTTTGCCCCATGCTTAGCGGCAGCCAGCGCAAATGCCTTGACGACATGTGAAGCTTTGATCTGCGATTCTTCAGGCGCATAAATGGCTGCACAGACACCTGGTGCCAAAAGTGGTTCGCGCTGGCGTGCTTCGTCTCCTGTTAACCAGTGCAGTTCGAGTCCGAGCGGTTGCCACGCTTTCAAGCGCTTGCGCAGGTTGGCAATATGCTTTGCGTCGCGCACAACACGCAGCGCGCCCGCCTGCTCATACTCCATGTCGATGCCGCTCGCATCTTCAAGCTCTGGAACCAGTGCAGGAAAAAGGGCAAAACTGGCCAGCGCCAGGTCTGCAAACGCTCCCGGTCCTGTGAGCGACCCCAACGGCGCAAGCAGGCCAGCCGCCGCGCTGGACGCCTCCGCGCCGATTTCACCGCGATCTAAAACGGTGACATCGATGCCTGATTTGCGCAGGTGATAGGCGATAGCGCACCCTATAACTCCTCCCCCAACGATGATGACATCTGTCGTGGATTGCATGGCAAGTTAACCCCCTTTGATGAAAGATGTGCCGGAACCAATGTAACAAATATAACACTTGTAACACTTGTAACAGTATATCAGCAAGAGATCTTCGATACCGGCAAACCCTCTCTCGAGACCTCATTCTTCCTCCGGGACGAGGGGGACAAAAGCGCCTGCTCAGAGCCTGTGCAGCTCACCCTCTAGACCTCTATGAGCGTCCACACGGACAGCGTGGTGCTTCCTAAGCCTTCTCGCGGGATGTTCCGCTATCCACTCGATACTGTAATTTCTCGTATAATCTTGCCACATAGACAAGAAAGTCTTCTCTCCAAATGTTGATTATTCATTATGTTACTTGACAGATACTGTGAGATGATGTATCTTATAATTAAGCCTTGCACTGAGATTATTCAGGATAATCATTGCACGCTTGCCGAACCGGGTAAGCGAAAGGAACATCATTCATGAAAGGGAGACGAAGATCACCAGCTCGCAAGACGAGCGAGAATACTGAAAGCATGCCAAAATATACAATCGGTATTGTCTCTCAACTTTTAGGGCTGCCACCTCAAGTGCTGAGGCGTTACGAAGAAGCAGGTTTGCTGGAACCTGCACGGCAGAGCGGAAAAAACCGTTTGTATTCTGACCAGGATGTGGCGATTCTTGAGGAGATTGCCGAACTTTTTGAGCAAGGAGTAAATGCGGCAGGCATCCGTTATATCATCCAGATTCGCAGGCATGTACTGATTCTCCAACAAGAAGTCGATGATGCGCGAGAGGCACAACATCTTGCTGAGGAAGAGAAAAGCCGGATGGAGATGCATCGTCAAGAGCCTGGCAAAGACTTTTAGCAGTAAAAAGTTAATCTGCATAATCTGCGGAGTTGGGGAATAGCATCAAAAACTTACTTGTTTTAATTAACAGAAACTGTTAGGTAAACTAACAAAAAATACAAGATGTATGGACGGGTACCCTGGTGAAGCGAAAGCTCAGCAGAAGCGCTGGTGGAACCTGGCAGGGGGACAAGCACAAGGCCCCCGCTCAACCACTCCACCACCCCTTGTCCCTACAGAAAAGGAGTCTATCAAGATATGGCCAAAGTTATTGGTATTGACCTTGGAACGACGAACTCAGTAGTGGCGGTTATGGAAGCTGGCGAACCGACCGTTCTGGACAACAGCGAAGGGTCACGACTAACTCCTTCCGTCGTCGCGATCACCAAAGCAGGTGAGCGGCTGGTAGGCCAGGTTGCTAAACGCCAGGCAGTAACCAACCCCGAAAATACCATTTATTCGATCAAGCGCCTGATGGGTCGCAAATACGAGGACGCCGAGGTACAGCGCACGATGAAAGCTGTGCCCTACAAGATCGCGCGTGCTGCTAATGGTGATGTGAGGGTAACCATGGGAGGGCGCGAATATAGCCCACCCGAGATTTCGGCAATGATCCTGCAAAAGCTGAAGACGGATGCCGAAGCTAAGCTGGGTGAGAAGATTACGCAGGCAGTGATTACAGTTCCTGCCTACTTCAATGATAGCCAGCGCCAGGCGACCAAAGATGCGGGCAAGATTGCCGGGTTGGATGTCTTGCGCATTATCAATGAGCCTACGGCTGCTTCACTTGCCTATGGGCTGGATAAGAAGAAAGACGAAACGATAGCCGTCTATGACCTTGGTGGTGGTACCTTCGATATCTCCATCCTGCAGTTAGGCGAAGGCGTCTTTGAAGTCAAAGCAACCAATGGCGATACGCACCTGGGTGGTGATGATTTCGATCAACGCGTCATCGACTGGCTTGCAGATGAATTCCGCAAGGAACAGGGCATCGACCTGCGCAAGGATCACATGGCTTTGCAGCGCTTAAAGGAGGCAGCAGAGCGAGCGAAGATCGAGCTGTCTTCGTCAATGCAGACGGAGATCAACCTGCCATTTATCACTGCGGATGCCAGCGGTCCAAAGCACCTGGTGATGAGCCTGACAAGGGCGAAGCTAGAGCAGTTGGTAAATGATCTGATCGAACACACACGCGGTCCGGTGATGAAGGCGCTTGAGGATGCAGGTTTCCAGGCAACCGATGTCAACGAAGTTGTACTGGTCGGTGGGCAGACACGCATGCCTGCTCTCATCGACATGGTACGCAAGCTCTTTGGTAAAGAGCCACACAAGGGCGTCAACCCTGATGAAGTGGTAGCAATCGGTGCGGCAATCCAGGCTGGCGTCCTCAAAGGCGATGTCAAAGATGTGCTTTTGCTCGATGTCACTCCCCTCTCCCTGGGTGTTGAGACCCTGGGTGGTGTGATGACCAGGCTGATTGAGCGCAATTCGACTATTCCGATACATAAGAGCGAGATCTTTAGCACAGCAGAAGATAGCCAGCCTGCGGTCGAGATCCACGTACTGCAGGGCGAACGCGAACTGGCTCGCGACAACAAGAGCCTGGGTCACTTCCGGCTTGAGGGCATTGCCCCCGCTCCGCGAGGTATCCCTCAGATTGAGGTAAGCTTCGATATCGATGCCAACGGCATTCTCAATGTCGCTGCCAGTGATAAGGCTACGGGCCGCGAGCAAAAGATCACCATTACTGCCTCCAGCGGATTGTCCAGGGAGGAGATAGACCGGATGGTGCGCGATGCCGAAGTCCACGCTCAGGAAGACCGCCAGCGCAAGGAAGAGATCGAATTACGCAACCGTGCCGATAGCCTGTCATACCAGGCTGAGCGTACATTGAGAGATGTTGGTGACAAGGTCTCAGCTAACGTGCGCAGCGAGGTCGAGGAGAAGGTAAAGGCGGTACGAGATGCGCTTTCCGGTACCGATTTGACTGGACTTCGCACCGCTGTCGATGATCTTGAGAAGTCTATGCAGCGTATCGGCCAGGATGTCTACAGCCAGGCCGGGGCTGCCGCTGGCAGTGGTACCGAATCACAAGGCCCGGCAGCGGGTGGTGATTCCGGTACTATCGAAGGCGAGTACCGCGAAGTATAATGTAGTAAGGAGATGTAGCCCTACTTTACGCAAGGCTTTCTTAGCAAACGCGCCTTATATCTCCCTGTCTGAAAGACCTGGAAGGTATAAGGCGCACTCAGAATAATAGATACACTTAAACTATCTATTATTTTGTGCTCTACTTCTTTTATGAAGTATGAATTGGAAACCAACAACAACATCGCGTACATCTGCCACTATCATGTAGAGTTTTGTCCGAAGTACCGGCGTAAGGTGCTCGTGCCACCCGTAGACGAACGTTTGAAAACTATTATCATGGAAACCATTGAAAAGTGGCGACAAGAGTTGATCGAGTTGGAAATCATGCCCGATCATCTACACCTGTTGGTCGGCTGTGATCCACAATTCGGGATCCATCGGCTGGTGAAGTACATCAAGGGAACGAGTAGCCGCTACCTGCGCCAGGAGTTCCCACATCTCAAGCGTAAACTTCCTAACCTATGGACAAATCGCTATTTTGTTGCCACGGTTGGAGGTGTCACCCTGGAAACGCTGAAACGCTATGTAGAGAGGCAAAAAGGCCAATGAAGAAAGCGTACAAGTTCAGGCTCTACCCCACTAAGAAGCAAGAACACAAGATGTTTTGGACGCTTGCCAGGTGTCGAGAATTGTACAATGCCGCTCTCTCTGAACGCAAAGATGCCTACACCTATGCTGGGAAGTCCATCAGCTACTACGAGCAAAAGCGGGACTTGCCTGAAATCAAAACAGAAATCAGGCAAGAGTACCAGGACATTTATTCCCAGGTGCTTCAAGACGTGCTCTTGCGTCTGAAGAAAGCCTTTGATGCATTTTTCAGACGCATCGAGAATGGCGAGAAACCAGGCTATCCCAGGTTTCAGGGACGCAACCGCTACAATTCCTTTACCTATCCCCAAGCAGGAGGCTTTTCCTTAACGCATGATAGCCGTGTCTGCTTCTCAAAGATTGGATCGATCAAGGTGAAGCTGCATCGAGAGATCCAGGGAACCATCAAGACCGCCACAATTAAGCATGAGGCTGGGC
>Ga0187846_10000997_pt1 | contig 16198 bp, 22 predicted proteins | sample TC_taG_FD_161473 | JGI IMG/M metagenome (GOLD analysis project Ga0187846, IMG submission 161473) | Biofilm microbial communities from the roof of an iron ore cave, State of Minas Gerais, Brazil - TC_06 Biofilm (v2) | ecosystem: Environmental > Terrestrial > Deep subsurface > Cave > Wall biofilm...
CTGCTTCTCGGTTCCCTGCTGGCTCCCTCAGCAGATCGATAAGCAATTGATGCTGAAGGATTTGTTGCGATGAAACGCATTTTTCTCCCTGAGCTGAGGGAGAAAACGGGAAAATCCGCTACACTTTTGCCTCCCTGCAACCGGTCGGGACGATGATCAACTGGCTGGCCAATCCGGCGCGCTTCATGAGGTTCAGCGCCGCGGTCCTGCGGTGGTTCGGGTGGGCGACAGTCGCCGTTCTCGTCGTCGGGCTTTATCTGGCGCTGGTCGTGGCACCGCCCGATTACCAGCAAGGCGAGAGCGTGCGGATCATGTACGTGCATGTTCCGGCCGCGTGGATGGCGCTCAGCGTTTATCTTTTCATCGCCGTCGCGAGCGGCACCGCACTTGTGTGGCGGCATCCGCTAGCAGAGATCGCCGCCGGGGCGGCAGCGCCGATTGGTGCGGCCTTCACTTTCGTCTGCCTCACGAGCGGCTCGCTGTGGGGGCGCCCGATGTGGGGCACCTGGTGGGTATGGGATGCGCGGCTGACCTCGGTGCTGGTGCTATTCTTCTTGTACCTCGGCTATATCGCGCTGGTGAATGCGTTCGACGAGCCGGGCCGCGGGGCAAAGGCAGGCTCGGTGCTGGCGCTGGTCGGCGTCGTCAACCTGCCGATCATCAAATTCTCGGTCGATTGGTGGAACACCCTGCACCAGCCGGCGAGCGTGATGCGGCTCGGCGGGCCGCGGATTGACCCCTCGATGCTGGTACCGTTGCTGGTGATGGCGGTGGGGTTCCTGCTGCTCTTTCTGAGCTTGCTGCTGGTCGGCATGCAGGCCGCCTTGAACGAACGCAAGGCGCTCGCGTTGCGTCTCAACAGTATGCCTGCGCCGGGCCGCGTCGCCGGGCGGGAGCACCCGATGCCCGCTCAATCGCCGGTGCGTTGAGGCGACCGGCGATGGGCGATGTCGGCCATTATCTGGCGATGGGTGGCTATGCCGCCTTCGTATGGCCTGCCTACGGCACCGCACTCGCCGTTCTCGGCGGTCTTGCCTGGCATTCCTGGCGGCGGTATCGAGCGAGCACCGAGGCTCTCGAAAAGCTGCAACGCGAATTCCGGCCTAGGCGATGACCCGCAAGCAGCAGCGGCTTGGCCTGTTGGCGCTCGGTATGGCGGCACTCGGCGGTGCAACCGCGTTGGTACTCGTCGCGTTCAACGACAACCTCGTGTTTTTCTACAGCCCCAGCGACCTCAAAGCGAAGGCTGTGGCGCCCGACCGCCGGGTGCGGATCGGCGGCGTCGTCGAGAAAGAGAGCCTCTCGCGCGGTCCCGACGGGCGCAGGATCTCGTTCCGCGTCACCGACGGCGCGACCGATCTGGCCGTCGTCTATGACGGCTTGCTGCCCGATTTGTTCCGCGAAGGGCAAGGTGTTGTGGTCGAGGGCAAGCTGCGCGCCGACGGCGTTTTTGCTGCTGCGACGGTGCTCGCCAAGCACGACGAGAATTACATGCCGCGCGAGGTCGTCGAGGCGCTGAAGAAGAGTGGGCATTGGCAGGAAGGCGTGGCGAGCAAGGCGGCGGCGGGTCCAGCCGGTATTATGCCTTTACGATGACGCGCAGGCTCACTTTCGTGCTGCCGGCGGCGCTATTCGCGGTGCTCCTAATCGTGTTCGCGATCGGTCTGACGCATGACCCCCACTTCTTGCCGTCGGCGCTGATCGACCGGCCGGCTCCGGATTTTGCCTTGCCGGGTCTCTACGACACCGCCAAAGGGCTGTCGCGCGACGACCTCGGCGGCCGGGTTACCTTGGTCAACTTCTTCGCATCATGGTGTGCCCCCTGTCGCGAGGAGCACGTGCAGCTAATGGCCTTGGCGCGTCGTTCGGGCGTCACCCTCGAAGGTGTGGCGTACAAGGACAAGCCGGAGGATGCGCGCCGTTTCCTGGATGGCCTTGGCAACCCCTATCGCCGTATCGGCGTCGACCGCAACGGCACTACCGCGATCGATTTCGGGGTGTACGGCGTGCCCGAGACCTATGTCGTGGACAGCGGCGGCCACATCCGCTATCGCCAGGTAGGCCCCCTGACCGAGGAGGATGTCGAACAAAAGATCCTGCCCTTGATCGGCCGCATCACGGCATCGGCCGGTCAGCCGGGTTGAGCTCGTCGCAGCTCAAGGCTCGGGTTCGCGGTCCTCGCTGGCTACGGCCGCGAGGTAGCTCGGGAGGTCGCGCCAGCCGTACGCGATGGCTTCGACCGCCGAGCCGCCGACCGCGAGCGGCTTGCGGCTAACTTGTTGCGCGCCGAGCCGCTCATAAAAGAAGCGCGATGGATTGTCGCGCAGCACCCAGACGATTGCAGAGCGCCGGCCAACCGCGGCGAGACGCCGGAACAGTGCGATCAACAGGCGCCGTCCGATGCCCTGGTTCTGCCAGTCCGGGGCGACGTAGAGCGTGAACACCTCACCGGAGAAGAAGCGATCGCCGCGATTGGGTCCGCAGCTGCCGAAACCCCGAACGGCGCCCCCCGCCTCGACGGCGATGCGCACGTCGCGGGGCTCGCGCAGGATCACGCCCCGCCAACCTAGCTCACGCCGACGCTCCGACAACCCCACCAGGTAAGCGGTGGACAGCATGCCGGCGTAGGTCGTGCGCCAAGTCTCGATGTCGAGCCTTGCGATGGCTCGCGCGTCCGCCGGTCGCGCCGCCCGGATCGTGATCTCGGCCATGGCAGCATTCTGCCCGGTTTCGCTCGCAGTGGGGAGTGCTATGGTGCGGCGATGACGAGATACCGTCGCCTGCGTCTGATCCTATCGGTTGTAACGGTGGTTCCGCTGACGATCGCGAGTGCGGCCGGCACCGCGAAAAAATCCGCTGCAGCGGCTCTGCCGTCGGCTGCAACACAGCGTCTCGGGAGCGCCGAAGGCTGGACGGCCTATGTCTATAAAGAAAAGTCGGGGCAGGTCTGCTATCTCGCCGGCGAGCCGCAGAAGAGCGAGCCCGCGGGTGTCAAACGTAAGCCGCCGACGGCCATGGTCACTCACCGTCCCGACGAGAAAGTCGCCAACGTCGTCAGCTTTGACGAAGGGTACCCGTTGAAGGAGGGCAGCAGCGCCGCGCTCGATGTCGGCGGCACGAAATTCGATCTGTTCACCAAGGGGAACAGCGCCTGGGCCGCGACCTCCGATCTCGACAAGACGATCGTCGAGGCGATGGCCAAAGGCAAGCAGGCGATCCTCAAAGGCACCCCGCAGAAAGGCAAGCCGACGACCGACACTTATTCGCTCGGCGGTTTCGCTCAGGCACTGGCGATGATCGACAAGGCCTGTGGGATCAAGCGGTAGGTGCGGACCACCCATATACCGCTAGTCATGGCGACCTCAGATCCGTCCGAAGCGCAGCACCCAAACCTCGTGGGGCTCAGCCGCGCCGCACTCGCCGCCGAGCTGGCGGCGTTCGGCGCCGAGCCGTTCCGCGCTCGCCAGCTCTGGCACTGGATCTACCATCGGGGTGCCACCGACTTCGCTGCGATGACCTCGTTGTCCAAGACGTTTCGCGAAGAGCTCGCAGCGCACTACGCGCTTTGCCGGCCGGCGGTGTCCCGAGCGCTGACCTCGATCGACGGAACCCGCAAGTGGCTGTTGCGCTTTGCCGACGGGCAGGAGGTCGAGACCGTCCACATCCCCGAGGAGGAGCGTGGCACGTTGTGCGTCTCCTCGCAGGTCGGCTGCACGCTCAGTTGCACTTTCTGCCATACCGGAACCCAGCGGCTGGTCCGCAACCTGACCGCGGCTGAGATCGTCGCTCAGGTCATGATCGCCCGCGATGCGCTCGGCGAGTGGCCATCACCGCAGGCCGATCGGCAGGTGACCAACATCGTCCTGATGGGAATGGGTGAGCCGCTGTTCAATTACGACAATGTCGTCGAAGCGTTGAAGATCGTCATGGATCCGGAGGGTCTGGCGATCTCGCGGCGCAAGATCACCTTGTCGACCGCGGGTGTCGTGCCGGCGATCCGCCGCTGCGGTGCGGAAATTGGGGTCAACCTTGCAGTCTCGCTGCACGCGGTCCGCGACGACATCCGCGACCAGCTGGTTCCGCTCAACCGCAAATACCCGATTGCCGAATTGCTCGATGCCTGCAGGAATTATCCCAGAGCGAGCAACGCGCGGCGGATCACCTTCGAATATGTCATGCTGAAGGGCGTCAACGACAGCCCGGCCGAGGCGCGCGAGCTGGTGCGGCTGTTGGCGGGCATCCCGGCTAAGGTCAATCTGATCCCGTTCAATCCCTGGCCCGGCGCGCCCTATGAATGCTCCTCGGAAGCGGCGATCGGGGCGTTCTCCAACATCGTCTTCGCCGCCGGCTATTCGGCGCCGGTACGAACTCCGCGTGGCCGCGACATCCTCGCTGCTTGCGGCCAGCTCAAATCGGCGAGCGTGAAGCTACGCAAGCGCGAACCCCAGCCGCTCTCCGCCGCCTGAGCGCCCGCTTCCGGCTCCCCCGCGTGCTGCCCTTTCTTGGATTTGCTGTGGTCGCCTATGCGACGCTGGTCGGCGGGCTCTATCTCTTTCAACGTCAACTGCTCTACCTCCCCGACCGGACCCGTCCGGAGCTCCTCGGGTTGGAAAAGCTCGGCGTACGGGAAGTGACGCTGACGGCCGAGGACGGGCTGTCACTGCTATCCTGGTATTTGCCGCCGCGCCCCGGGCGGCCGGTCATCGCCTATTTTCACGGGAATGGCGGGCATATTGGCTATCGCGCCGAGCGCCTGCAGCGTTTCGCGCATGAAGGTTACGGCGTGCTGATGGCCGAGTATCGCGGATACGGCGGCAACCCGGGTACCCCGAGCGAAACTGGTTTTTACACCGACGGCCGGGCGGCGCTCGGTTTTCTCGACCGCGAAGGGGTGGCGCCCAACCGGCTCGTGCTCTACGGCGAGTCGCTCGGCTCGGGTGTCGCGGTGGCACTCGCCGTGCAGCACGAGATCGGCGCGTTAGTCCTCGAAGCTCCGCCGACCAGCGTTGCCGAGGTCGCCCAGTGCCACTTTCCCTATGTACCGGCCTCCCGAATGGTCACCGACCGGTTCGACTCGCTGTCGCGCATCGCTAGGGTCAGGGCGCCGATCCTGGTTTTGCATGGGGAGCGCGATCGCGTCGTCCCGGTGCGCTACGGCCGCGCCTTGCTCGACGCCGCACCAGAGCCCAAGGAAGGTTGGTTTGCGCCCGAGGCCGGGCACGAGGACCTCGCAAGTTACGGCAGCCTCGATGTCGTCGCCGCGTTTATCGACCGCCGCCTCGGCGGCTAATCGGATCGGCTCAGCGCGATTGCTTGCGCCAAACGAATGTGGCCGTGCAGGCGGAACCTTTGTATTCCCCCTTGACGGTACCTTTCGGATCGATCTGAGCATCTACCCGCATAGCGCGCCGATACTGCAGTGTCACACTACCTTGCGGGCTGACACTGCCTTCCCACAGTTCCAGGGCGGCGCTGTTCCTTATGATCAGCATGGCCGGCACGCCGTTCGGCGGACACTCGGGGCCCCAGCCAGTTGGTTCCCTCGATACTCCGACATAGTCGCCGTCGAACGGCATCGTCGGCGCGGGTGCCTTCTGCCACCCCAGCTGCCAGCTGCAGGTGCCGGTCCATCGTCCCGAGGCGTTACCGTGGCTGTCGATCTGGCCGTCGAAACGGAGGCCGCTTTGGTTTCGCATGACGAGTACCTGCGCGCTTACGGATCCTTCTGTGGGGCCTCCCCACCTTGATCGCGCGACGCCGTTTACGATGGTCAACTCTGATGGCAGGCCGGGCCGCGAGCAGAAACGGATGCGGTTGCGGTCGCCGGTGTCCGTATCCTCGAGCGTCTTGGAGACGCCTACATAAGTGCCGTCGAACGCTGTCGTCGTCGGCGCGGTAGCCTGGGCGACGGCCGGTATCGCCACCGCGCATGCCGCTATCACCGAAAGGACGAACAGGCGAAATATAATTGCTTGCCTGAGAACGAGCGGCGGCGCGGTGGATCGGATCACTGGCCTTTCTTCTGCCAGACCACCTGGTAGCTGCAGGAGGCGGTAAACCGCCCCGTGACGGTACCTTGACCATCGATCTGGCCCTCAAATCGGCTGCCGGCCGCAAAACCGGCGAGCGCGTGCATGACCAGCACTCCTCGCGGACTTACGGACCCTTCGGCAGTGCCCAGCGCCTTTGTCCGCGCGGTGCCGTTGACGATTGTCAATGGTGCTACCCGGCCGCTCGGTGGGCATTCACGCGTCGAGTGTCCCAGCATCGTACCCTCCAAGGTTCGCGATACGCCAATATAAGTGCCGTCGAACGCCGTCGTCGTCGGGGGAGCCTGCGCGACGGCCGGTGTCGCCACCATGCAAGCCGTAATCGTCGAAAGTATTCTCGCCCGACCAAACATGCTTCTCTCCTTGATTTGGAGCCGAGGATAATACCTCGCGGGTCGGACGACGGAAAGGAACGGGCCAATGTCCGAGACAGTAAAGAAGGTGGTGCTGGCCTATTCGGGAGGGCTCGACACCTCCGTGATCCTGCGCTGGCTACAGGAGACCTATCGCTGCGAGGTCGTCACTTTCACCGCCGACCTCGGCCAGGGCGAGGAGCTCGAGCCGGCGCGCCGCAAGGCCGAATTGCTCGGCGCCCGCGAGATCTTTGTCGACGATCTGCGCGAAGAGTTTGTGCGCGATTTCGTCTTCCCGATGTTTCGCGCCAACGCGCTTTATGAGGGCGCCTACCTGCTCGGCACGTCGATCGCGCGGCCGTTGATCGCCAAGCGCCAGATCGAGATTGCCCGCCAAGTCGGCGCCGATGCCGTCGCCCATGGCGCAACCGGCAAGGGCAACGACCAAGTCCGCTTCGAGCTCAGCTATTACGCGCTCGATCCCGACATCAAAGTCATCGCACCCTGGCGCGAGTGGAACCTCACCTCTCGCACCCGGCTCCTCGACTACGCGGAGCAGCACCAAATCCGGATCGCCAAAGACAAGCGCGGCGAGGCGCCGTTCTCGGTCGACGCCAACCTGCTGCACATCTCGGCCGAGGGCAAGGTGCTCGAGGACCCGTGGGCCGAGCCCGAGGAATACGTCTACAGCCGCACCGTCGCGCCCGAGGAGGCCCTCGACGCCCCGCAATATGTCGAGATCGCCTTCGCGCGTGGCGACCCGATGGCGGTCGACGGCGAAGCTCTATCCCCGGCGGCGCTGCTGACGCGGCTGAACGAGATCGGCGGCAGGCACGGCATCGGCCGGCTCGATCTGGTCGAGAACCGCTTTGTCGGCATGAAATCGCGCGGCGTCTACGAGACGCCGGGCGGCACGATCCTGCAGGCGGCACACCGCGGGATCGAGAGCCTGACGCTCGATCGGGGCGCGGCGCATTTGAAGGACGAGCTGATGCCGCGCTATGCCGAGCTGATCTACAACGGATTCTGGTTCTCGCCCGAGCGCGAGATGCTGCAGGCGTTGATCGACAAGAGCCAGGAGCATGTCGAGGGCGCCGTACGGCTCAAGCTCTACAAAGGCTCGGTTCGCGTCGTCGGTCGGCGCTCGCCGAAGAGCCTCTACAGCCTCGGCCACGTCACCTTTGAGGAGGACGCGGTTTATGACCAGCGCGATGCCGAAGGCTTCATCAGGCTCAACGCATTGCGCCTGCGCCTTGCCGCCCGGCGCGGCCGAGAATGAGGCCGCGCGTTCCTCAGTGCACGTGGCGCTGCGCCTCGAGCCAGTCCATCATGATCCGGTTGAACGACTCGGGATGCTCGACATTCGGGAAATGGCGGGCGTTCGCGATTTCCTCATAACGGCCGCCGGGAACCAGCCCGGCGAGCCGCCGGTTCTCGCTCGCCGGTGTGCCCGGATCGTCGGCGCCGCAGACCACCAGGGTCGGGACGCGGAGTGAGGGAAGCTGCGCGACGAAGTCAAAATTCATGATCGCCGCCGAGCAACCGAGATATCCGGCCGGTGTCGTCGCTGCGACGGTGTCGCGGATCTGCTTCCACCGCCCGGGTTTCCGCGGCTTGAACCCGTCGGTAAACCAGCGCTCCACCGTGCCATCGGCGAGCGGCTCCAGCGAGTTCGCCCGGCGCACTGTGTTCATCCGCTCATCCCACAGCGCCGCCGCACCGGTTGGGCTCGACGGTAGCGTGTCGCTCCACAGCACCGAAATCAGCTTGGCGCCATGGTCGATCGCGAAAGCCTGGCCGATCATGCCGCCGATCGACAGGCCGATATAGTGCACGCGGGGCAGCGAGAGGCCCTCGAGCACCGCAGCAACGTCGCCCGCGAGCGCCTTCATCGTGTAGTCGCCGGCGACGGGGTCGCTGCCGCCATGCCCGCGCATGTCGATGCGCAACACGCGAAACTCCGCTTGCAGCAGCGGCGGCATTTGCTCGGCCCACATTCCACTGTCGGATGCCAGCGAATGGGTGATGCAGACGACGGGTCCATTTTCGGGGCCGATGAGATCGAAGTAGAGACGGCGCCCGGCGAGCGGCAACAGCATGGCAATTCCTCCAGATTTGATAGAAGCGGACTTATGATGGGACCATGACCGGCAGGCCGGTGATGATCGGGTGCGCGAGGTAGAGGACGGCATAGAGCAACAGCCCGGCCGCGATCCGCAAGAGCCCGATATCGCGCCAGTGCAGACGGGTGCGCCCGGCGAGGAGTGCCGCAAACGGCAGGTTCGAAGTCACTTCGGTCAGGCGGGGCCAGTTGCTGCCGAGCGCGAGCTGCTTCTTCTGATCGATCAACACCGTACCACCGAGCGCCAAGCCGGCAAGGGAGCCGAAGAACAGCATCGAACTCAGGTCGCCGTTGGCGATCAGATGACTGACCGCCCACAGCCCGATCGCCCACATCACCGGGTGGCGCGTCACGCTCAGGATGCCTGGGGCCGGATCGTCCCACCGAGCCGATCGCTCCATTCCGACCGCCGTTGGATTGCGCGTCGTATAGCCGGCGACCAACAAGATCGTTGCGAACGGCATAGCTGATACCGGGACGAGTGCAGTCCATCGTTGCCGCGGCCACAGCACGATGGTCGGCGCGGCCGAATAGGCGGCCACGAACCAGGCGAAGATCACTAATGAAGTCACCGAATACACGGCGAGAAAGCCGCGCTCACCGAGTTGGTCGCGCAGCGAGCCGCGCAATCGCGTGCTCGACAACAAAATGTGGCTGCCGCAGAAGGCGATCCCGGCGATGAAGAGGGAAAAAAGCGCCTTGTCCATGCGACCGCGGGCTCACGGGCTCGTCAGGCAAGGTATTCGAACATCAGATCGCGCAGGAAATACAGCAGCACGATCAGAATAACCGGTGAAATGTCGATCCCGCCGAGATTTGGAAGGAAGGATCGAATCGGCCGCAGTGCCGGTTCCGTAATCCGCCAAAGAAAATCACTGGCCGAGGCGACGACACGGTTGTAGCGGTTGACGACCCCGAAGGCGAGGAGCCAGCTCAACACCGCCTGGGCGATCAGCAGCCAGATAAAGATTGTGATCACCGTGTTGACGAGGTGGAGGAACGCATACATCAGACCATGCCTCGGCGGCGGCGACTGGCCGGACGGTAGCCTCAGCGGCAGTGGTCTGCAAGTCGCGCAGAACGCGAATGGCACTCGCGCGCGAACCCGCGCCAGCGGAGCCGCGCTTGACAGAGGGCGGTACCATCCGCATAGTCCGCCGCGCTTGAGACGGGGTGCTCGAGACGCGAAACGGGGCCGTAGCTCAGCTGGGAGAGCGTCGCGTTCGCAATGCGAAGGTCAGGGGTTCGATCCCCCTCGGCTCCACCAGACTGCGGTCAAGATATTTTCGACAAATAAATTAGTTATGGATCGAAGCGCCGAGACGCCGCCTTCTTAGGTTCCAAATAGGTTCCATCGGGCCGCAATTCGGGTTGGATCGGGATAGGGGGATTGTCGGTCCTAAGCCCGCGTCTGGGCAGCCACTGGCCCATCAACGAGAGGTTTAGAGTAGCTTCCGCTCGCGTCCGATGTCGGGAGAACCCGTCATGGATCTAGAGTTAGGGGTTCGACTCGACTGCTCTCGGACGCGCCAGAATTGGTGACCCCCGAATCCTTGGAGCCATGCGCGCCCCGTGGGATGAATTCGCGCGCAAGTCGGAGCATCATCCATCGCCCCGCGGCGATCAGCGTGCCCCGCAGGCTAGACTAACCTGGGGGACAATTTTTGGACTCCCTCTTGCGGATCATATCAAGGGATGAACCAAGCCGATACGGCGGTGATTGCCAGCAGGTGACGCTACCCCTTTATCTTTGCCCGCAACTGGCGCCGGAGCCTCTCAAGGCCGCTGGCGTTCGTCGCATGGCCCGGCTAGCGTTCCAGCTAGGGAGATACCGTGGAAAACCAATACAGGCCGGGATCGATCGTGCACGCTCGCGGGCGTGAATGGATCGTCCTACCTGAGCGAGAGCCCGAGGTTTTACGACTCAGACCCTTGACCACGGCGCAAGGCGACGAGATCGGCCTGTTCCTGCCGCTCGAAGGGCAGCGGGTCCGGCCGGCCCGGTTCGCCGATGTTCCAGAACCGAGCCCGTACTGGCCGAAAACGGCCGAAAACCAAACTCAAATTCATCAACCGCGGCCCGGCCGTTCGAGTTTTCACACGGACTGGGTCGATTTGAGACGCTCCCCTGGCTGGCGGCAGGGTCTCCCACCTCGGCTTAGCGCAAATCCCGCCCGGCGATCTCGACATTCCCATCCTCGGTCAACTGGCGCCGTCGCAGCTTCCGCTCGGCGATGCTCTCGAACCGGGTCGGCTGGAGGTAGTACGCCTCGACGCAGCGCTCGGGGGTGGGCCGCTCGGGAAGTAGGCGCTGGAAACACGCGCCGCGAGACCCGGACGACGCCCCGATACTCCCCGACCTCGACCCCAAACTCCACGGCCTGCCGCTCGGCGTTCCAACGGGCATCCTCGGGGAAGGAGAAGAACATCGGGGTCTCCGATCGGGCGCTGAGGGCTCTAAACGTTCGCCACGAGGGACGCAACAGCTAGCACTCTTCCTTGGGTCTGTGCCCCGCCCCACTATGCCCGGGCGATGTGTGGCTAAGGACACCCGACGATCTGTGCCGCTCCGGCGACGCCAAAGATCTCGATAAGACAGGCCACTTGGTCGAGCAAGTCTCGGTCTCGATAGTCTTCGCCCCGTTCAGACAAGATGACCATGGCAATAAAGCCCGGAGCGATCTCTTCAAGCCAGCGGGCGTATTCCAAGATGCCATTTATTGTGGCCATCGGATGACGCACCCGTCAAAATTGCGTCAATTCCCCGCCCTAGATAAGCTGCGCCCTGAACCCTTAATGAGAGGTTAAAGGGGGCAGAGCGAGCTCTGCGGGGAGCTGCACAACCGGATGCCGGTGGTCCTCGGCTCGGAGACGTGGCCTGAGTGGCTAGGGGAGGAGCCTGCCGACGCGCGCCACCTCAGGGCTATGCTCGCGCCCTACCCGTCGGAAGAGATGACATGCTGGCCCGTCAGCACGCGGGTGGGCAAAGTCAAAAACAATGACCCCAGCCTAATCGAGCCGATATCACTGCGATGAGCTTGCATAGATGGCTGGCCGCGCTCTTCGTCATATTGGCGGTTGCCGGTTGTGCGCAGGTGGCAACCCAGCATGAGCAAGCACCAGTCCCGTCCTATCCGCATGACAACGGGCCGGATATGCGCAACGGTATGATGTAGCGGGCTGGACCATCGGACCTCGCCGGACCGCAGCAGCCAAGCCTGAAGCGGCTCCCTGACTGCCGGCGATGTCAGCCATCCGGCCATCGCTCAGCAGCGGCCCCCACCGTACACCGGTCGGGACCCATCGCGAGCCTGGCTCGCCTATTAGAGCCGGACAGAGGCTCCAGCGCATCCCCGCTGGCACCCGGCCCTACTTATCTCAGTCGGATCCGCGCAACCGCCGAGGTTTCGCACGCGTGATGGCCACTCAAAACTTAACGAAATACACAGAGCCAACGCCATCCCTCGCGCGCGCGTGCCCGCGCTATGGCCAGGCGAAACTCTAGCCCCGGCAAATCGTCCAACCCCGCCCCCCTCCTCGCATCGGGGTTGCCGGGCCGCCGCACCCACGTCGGCCCGGACCCGCTTCTCAGGAATTGACGACGGCGACGGCCTCGATCTCGATCATGAAATCAGGTCCGGCGAGACGGGTAACGCCGACGGTCGTGCTGGTCGGGGTCGCCACCCCGAGATAGCGCATGCGGATGTCGGCGCACTTCTGGAACTCGTCGAAGTCGGTGACAAAGGTGTTGGTCTTGACGACGTCGGCCCAAGTGGCGCCCGCCGCCTTGAGACACCGGTCGAGGTTCTGGAACGTCTGTTCCATCTGCGCCCGCATGTCGCCTTTGCCAACGCAGTTGCCGTCGACGTCGCGGGCCAATTGGCCGGCGGTGTAGACGATCTTGCTGCTGCCGCTCACCGTCACGACGTGCGAGTAGGACGGCTTTCCGCCCGACATTCTGACATTCATGCCTTCCGGCTGAAAGCGCTCGATCTTTAGAACCATTCTGCTCTCCTGCTCAGGTTCGCACCATGCGGCCGGCATTTGGCGCACAAGACGGGGCGGCGAGGTAGCAGCTTGGTTCCGGTAATGCGCGACGATCGTTTGCGAACCGCGTCAGCCGACCGCGGCGCGAAAAGCTCGCAAATAGTTGCTGCCTGCGATCCTGCCGGCCGGGTTCGTCAAATCGATACGGTTATGGAACGGTCTTGCGAATGAGAGAGGACGTTATCATTGGTGACAGGGCAGGGGAGATCGCCGATGTTGGGCCCCTAAGCTGCCCTTGCCTGTGGGACATGGAACCGGCTCAGTTGAGAGGCTTTGCGACTGTCCGGTTCCGGTGCGACAACCGCCGCAAGCGAACGCTCAATCTTCGCACGATCTGGCCGTCAACCGATCGTCCGCACCAGGGCCTGTGCTAGCAAAAGCAGAGCAGTCGCCTGTCCAATTCCGAACGCTACGGCCTACGGTCGCCAGCAAATCAGGCTGCCACCGCCCGGTCGTCTTCAAAGCCGAAGGCGCAGGGCGTCACCACGGCTTTCCCTTCGAAGGTCCGCGTGACTTCGACCGCGATCAGGCGATTCCCCAGGCCGGACTCAATTCAAGCGTCAGATGGTCGAACAGAGCCCGCTCATGGAACGCGATCACGACCTGGCGATCGTGGAGCAGCGCAGCAAACTGGGCGATATGGACTGTGAGCGCCGGCTGAATATTCCTCACAGCGCCGTCATACCGCCGTCCACGAACAGCAGGGCGCCGGTGACGTAGGAGGCATCGTCGGAGGCCAAAAACAGGACCGCGGCGGCGACCTCCTCGGCCCTGCCCGGGCGCTTCAGCATGGTGCCTTGTGCGGCCTTGGCGTTATACTGCTCGACGGTCTCGCCGGCCGCTGCGATACGGCGCTGATGGAACGGCGTGAAGATCGGGCCGGGGCCGACGGCGTTCACACGAATGCCCTCCGGCGAGTGGTCGGCGGCGAGCGCCCGCGTCAAGCCCGCGACCGCGGCCTTGGTGGTGTCGTACTGCAGGTTGCCGCCGCCTGCGACGACGGAACGTACGGAGGCGACGTTAACGATGGCGCCGCCCTTGTTGCGGCGCATCAGGGGAACCGCCGCCTTGGCACAGAAGGCGTAGCTCATCAGGTTGACGTTGAGGATCTCGTTCCAGCTCGCCGCACTCGCCTCGTCGACCTTCTCGTATTTGCGGATGCCGGCATTGTTGATGAGAATGTCGAGGCGCCCGAACTCCTGCGCAGCACTGTTGACGAAGGCGAGGCATGCGGCCTCGGTACCAACGTCAGCCTGCGTGAAGGTGACCTTGGCGCCGGCGGTCTCGAGCTCGGCCGCCACGCGCTGGCCGCGCTCGCCGTCCCGATCGCAGAAGGCCACGCTCGCGCCCTCGGCGACGAAACGCCTGACCGTCGCCTCGCCGATCCCCGATGCCCCGCCCGTCACCGCTGCGATCTTGCCGTCGAGCCTTCCCATGTTCGCCACCTTTCATTGCATTGCGAAACGCGCATCCACGATACGTCGTATCCATCCGGCGGGCACCGCCTTGTTGGCCCGGCCTAGGTGTCCGACCTTAACAGACTGCGGAAGAACCCCGAAATCTCGAGTGTTTCCACTTGACCCATATGCTGATCGCGGTCACGGCGATGTTTTTGCAACAAACCTGCGGCTCGATCGCCCGGGCGCTGCCCGCGGTGCTCGCGCCGTTGATCATCGCGGACCTACATGCCGATGCCGCCTGGGTCGGGATCTATTTCTCGTTGACTGCCTTTGCCGGGCTGATCGGCCAGTTGGGATCGGGCGGCTTCATCATCCGGCACGGCGCCATTCGCATGAGCCAGATTGCCCTGCTGTTTACAGGCGCCGGTTTGGCAGTGGCAGTCCTCGGTGGTGCCGTCGGCTTCGTTCTGTCTGCCTTGATTGGCAACGGCGTTGCCTCCGTTGCAACCCCGGCCAGTTCCCAGTTGCTGGGGCGCTGGTCCGTCATGCGCTACGCGCCATTTGCCTTCTCCATTGCCCAGTGCGCGATCCCGGCAGGCATTCTGCTGACCGGCTATCTTGGCCCCGTGACGGCGCAGTCGTTTGGCTGGCGTGACACGATGCTGGCGAGCGCGGCGCTGTGCTGGGCCGTCGCGCTGATGCTCCAGCCACTACGTGGCCGGCTCGATACTGAGTCATCGGCCAGGCATCCGATCCGCCTGTCGGATTTGCGCACCACGATCACTGCAGTGCTGGCGGTGCGCGAGCTGCGCTCCTTGTCGTTCGCCTGCTTTGCGTTCAACGGCACACAGGCCGTGTTTGTTGCCTATTTCGTCACCTACATGAGCTCACAGGGCCATCCGCTGGTCGCAGCTGGATCGCTATATTCGACCGTCATTGCGGTGGCGTTGCCGGGCCGCATTTTATGGGCCTGGGTGGGCGGCTTCTATGTCGCGCCGCACTTAGTCTTGGGCGGGTTGGCCTTCGGCATGGCTGTCAGCATTGGGCTGATTGGCACGTTTACGCCTCATTGGCCGTTGCTGGCGATCGGCGCGGTGACAATGGTGGTCAGCGCCACGGCGTTGTCCTGGCACGGCATCATGCTGTCGGAAGCCGCGCGTCTGGCGCCGCCGGGACGAGTGGGCGCGGTGACCGGTGGGGTGCTGTCATTCGGCCAGATCGGTGCGCTGTCCAGTCCCGCGGTCTTCTCGTTGCTGCTCGGGCTGTCTGGTGGCTATAGTGCTGGTTGGGTGGTCTGCGCGGTGCCGGCCGTTCTGGTCGGCGTAAACATGTTCCGCCAAGGTAAGCCTATGCAGCAGCGTAATGCGCTGTGACGGCGTTGTCAGGATAACGAACTGGTCGGGCAAGGGAGCCGGCGGTAGCCTCTCGCATGACCGATATCTCTTACCGCGGCCATCGCTTTCCCCCGATCGTCATCCAGCACGCCGTCTGGCTCTACCTTCGGTTCGCCCTGAGCTACCGCGATGTGGAGGAGCTTCTCGCCGAGCGCGGGCTCGATGTCTCGTACGAGACGGTGCGCAGTTGGGTGCTGAAATTCGGGCCGATCATTGCACGCAGGCTGCGGCGGAGCCGTCCGCGCCCGAGCAATCGCTGGCATCTCGACGAGATGGTCGTCCGGATCGCCGGCAAGCATATGTACCTGTGGCGCGCGGTCGATCATGAAGGCGAGGTTCTCGAAATCCTTGTTCAGCGCCGACGGGACAAATGCGCAGCCGTCAAGCTCATGCGCAAGCTGCTCCGCAAGCAGGGCTTCGCGCCGAAGACGGTGACGACTGACAAGCTGCGCTCTTACGGCGCTGCCTTCCGGCATCTTGGGCTTTCCTGCCACCATGAGCAGGGACTGCGACAGAACAATCGGGCCGAAAACAGCCACCAACCGGTACGGCGGCGTAAGCGTAAGATGCAGCGCTTTAAGTCAGCCGGATCGGCCCAGCGATTCCTCAGCATCCACGCCGCCGCCCACAACAATTTTAACCTGCAACGCCACCTGGTCTCTCGATCGACCCTTCGGATCTTCCGGGCAGAAGCAGCCGCGCAATGGAGCCGTGCAACCGCAGCGGCATGACCCGCGCCACAATCAGACCACCATCACGGCCGATGCTGCTCAACTTGACAAGGCCGAGGAGAAGCCCCAGCGTTGCCGGCGCGCGTCGAGATAAGGCTCGT
>Ga0187846_10000998_pt1 | contig 16190 bp, 14 predicted proteins | sample TC_taG_FD_161473 | JGI IMG/M metagenome (GOLD analysis project Ga0187846, IMG submission 161473) | Biofilm microbial communities from the roof of an iron ore cave, State of Minas Gerais, Brazil - TC_06 Biofilm (v2) | ecosystem: Environmental > Terrestrial > Deep subsurface > Cave > Wall biofilm...
GCTGTGCAAGGACGTCAAGCCTTCCTGGCCCAAGGGCAAAGACTTGTTCCTGGATTTGCTAGTCCTGGCAGACAAGCCCAAACGCTGGAAACTGCTCAAAGCCTTGCTCGATCCCATGACTCTGCGCGCTTTCGAAAAATAAATCCTCAGCCAGCTCAGCCTCGATAGAAAAAGCCCGGGACGTTCCAAGGGATCAGACGCAAGTCTGTCGAGCAGCGCGCTCCTCTCTCTTGTTGCCCTGACAAGCCGCTGAAAGGGCGGAATCGAAGGGTTGGCCTGAAAAGCGGCAAGAGAAGAGGTATTGAAGGGTAGACCGTTGAAATGAAATGATTTTGCACCGCGTTGTTGGAGGGCAAGGCATGGCTAGGCTGACGGCCAATTCAGCATCAGGATGGGTTAGAGATGTGTTAGAGTCTGGATTCGCTTCGGCAAGAGGCGAATCTCTCGGAATTCCACTGGATGAGCAGGAGGGTCGCGTGCCCAGAGTCCTTCTGACCACGGTTTCCCGGGATCAGTTGTTTTATGACTACTATCGCGAAAACGCACCCGATAACTTCCGCTGGCGTTTTCAGATGCCGCGCCATATTTCCTTCGGCCTGCGATTCCTTCGCCAAAACCTGCCTGAGCTAAAAATTCTGGAGTATCCGACGCGCGCGGAGTTTTCGAGAGCGCTCCAACAGGGCTGGGACATTTTGGGTTTTTCTTTTTATCTCGAAGAAACTCCCCGCATCCTGCAGATGGCTGAGGAGGCGCGCCGCGCCGGCGTCAAGCAACTTTGGGCGGGCAACTACGGGGCTTTGACGCCTTCGATTCAACCGAATTTCGACCAGGTATTCACAACCTACGGCGAGGAGAAGGTGGCGCAGCTTCTCGGGAAAAAGATCGAGGCGATTCAGCATCCGCCCCTCATCGTTCGCTTCTCCCTGCCCGGAGGATGGCCTGTCCCCGTAGGGATCCTGTTCACGGCACGCGGGTGCAGTTTTCAATGCACTTTTTGCCAGACGACTGCATTTGCTCCGCAGCCCAAGGCCATCTCTCTGGAAGCTCTGGAACGCGTCATCCGCTTCTACGTGGCGCATGGAGTTCGTTACGTTCTCATCCTGGATGAAAACTTCGGAAATATTCCCAAGCATGCGGAAGCTGTCATTGAATTGCTGGCGCATTACGGAGTTCACTGGCTGGTGCAGTCGCGAGTGGATCTTTTCTTGCGGAATTTCGACGAGTGGCTTGCGAAGGGAATGGAAGGCGCGCTGTTCGGCATCGAAAGCTTCCATGCCGATGTGTTGAAACAGATCCGGAAAGGCGAAAAGGTGGAAGCTGCAATGGCGTTGTCGGAGCGGCTCAATCGCGCGGGAGTTTATGCGCATGGCTACTACATCATCGGTTTCCCCAGCGAAACCGCGGAGTCGATCCGTCAGGACTTGAGAACTCTCGCCTCCCTGCAACTCGACGTCACACAGATCACCATCGTAACGCCTCACCCGCAGACTCAATTGTGGGGTGAGCTCGAAGCCAAGTTCGGCATCTCGGAAAAGGATTGGTCGAAGTTCGACACGAAGCACATGGTATGGAAGCACCCGAATTGTGAACCCACAGTGATCGAATCGCTTTTAGCCGAAGGGTTTCGACTGTGCTACGGCCGCGGCTGGCTTCCTCGCGTAATGCGCAAGTTCCTCTCGAGGCGACGGGTACAACGAGACATCGCGAGCATGCTCTTCAATCCCGTTCGGGCCCGCTGGGCAGTGCCTGCGCGCCTGCCTTACTTTGCCGGTTAGCCGCTGATGAGACCGCCCTTCTCGCTAGAGCGACCGCAGAAAATTGATGATGTCTTGCTGCTCTTGGGTGCTCAACCGATTGAAATTGTGGATGACCCTGTTTGCCTCGCTACCACGACTCCTGTGAGCCCTAATCGCTTCCACCAGGTTAGTCGTCCGTCCGTCATGGAGGAAGAAGATGCGTTGTCCGACACCCCAGAGCGGAGCTGTCCGGAACTCATCGGGGCCTGCTTGGCCTTGCGTGATGCCGTCGGCAAGGCCTTTGCCCATGTGGTGGACAAGGAGATCGGAGAAGAGGTTCGCCGTCTGGTTGGAAAGCGCAACACTTGGGTTCGTCGAGGATCCGCTGGCAATCTTCGCGCCGGTGGTAAGCGAGGGCGTGTGGCAGTGAGCACAGCCTATCTTTATGAAATTGGCCCGCCCATTCACGGTCGATGGAGTGTCGGGCGCGGGAGTGGGCGGGGCTAGCATCCGCATGAAGTCGGCAAAGGCCTCGATGTCTGAGAGGACTGCCGTATTGGTGGTGGAGGTGGGCGTGAAGTTGACTGTGTCTTCGGGTGTAGGGTTGAAAAGACAGCCGGGAGTCTCGTCACGCTCTTGGGGGAACAGTTGGTTCGTGACCCCCATTTCGACGTTGTATGCCTCGCCCGAAAACATGAGAAGCGATTTGTTCTGTGCCTTCCACCCGAAGCGAGTAATGGTGCCGTCGTTTGCACTGCGGTTTGCGTTGCCGCTCAGGTGTGCGTTCGGGTGACCGTAGATGCCTAATGCCGCCTTCACGGATGCGTTCGCCTTCGCGTTCGCGAGGATCGTCGAGTCGGGGATCGCTTCGATCAGCCCAGCGCCAAACAGAGGGGTCGGGATGCGGAAAATGATGTTCGGATTTCCGCCCTGACCGGTGAGCGGGTTTCCGGCAGGCAGGAAGTCCGGTTGGGTGATGTTGCAACCCGCGGCGTCACTTCGGCCGGTGATGACAAAGATGTCGTGCACTCCGCCGTCGTTCGTTCCGTTCGGATTCCGCTTAAAGCGTGCTTCCCGGACGGGGCCTTTTTCGGTGATGAACCATGGCACCTGGTTCTTTGCCCCGTTGAGAGTGGCGATTTCCAACAAGGGGTTCTGCGCAGGGCTGGATCCGCCGGCATTCGGCTGCGAGTGGCAAGACAAGCACTGGTTCGAGTTGAAGCGAGGCCCGAGCCCATTGTTCGCGCCTCCCGTCACGACCTCGATGTCACCGAACCTGCCGAGCCCGTCCTGGAAGAACGCGGTTTCGTCCGCAGTAAGGCCGTTCAGGGGACCGCCGCTACCCGCCGCGCCGCCCCGCACACCGGGGTCTACGGGCGCTGTCCCCGTTTGGCCCAGTGTGCAGAGACACGCTGCCAAAACCGCAGCCACGACTCCGCCGAAACCTTTACAATTGAATGCTCGCAATCGGACTCGCATTTCATCTCCTCTTGAGGGCCGGGGCGGCGCGCTTGCAACGGCTTTGTGAGGAAGAGAATCAGCTCAGCCGCGACCCGCTGCGTCGGGCGTTCAACACACGAGGTGACGCGAAACTCGTTTTCTCGGCTCCATTATTAAACGATTGGCGGAGCAAGGATGGGAAAGCGAATTCGAGATTTGTGCTGCAAGTGCAAACACCCGCCGCGTGGAGCGAGCTGCGGGCATCGTTTCAAAAGCCCCCCAAAGGTTCTGTAATCAATTGACTCTAAGAATGGAGCAAAATGAAAAACAGCGAGAGCGCCAAGAAGAATCAGAGGAGGGCTGGGCCGCCCTCCCCTGCAAGCGACGCCCATGCCGACCTGAAGGTCGGCGCTACATGAACGGAGCCATCACGACACTTTCGCTACGTCGTGAAAGTCCTATTTGTGCTGGTATGAGGTGACTTTGGCAAGGTCGTCGCGATGCGCCTCGCCCACCGTCAGGCTTCCAATCATTTGGCCGACTGCGGGATTGTCCTTCGATCGTGCCGCCAACATGGCATAAGCCTTGTCCATGGCGTCGCCATTCGGATAGACAATCGCGAGGAAGTACAAGCCTGGGTTGTCGGAGTGAATCTCCTCGGTATCGAAGTTATACATGAGGATCGTGCCGTCGGCAACTTCGCTATCGAGTACTGGCTGAATATACTTCTTGACATGCTCGACTAACGCCTCGCCCTCGCCCGGTTTGGATTGCCAGGCGGCGACGCGAAGGTAGCCAGTTGAGCCCGAAGCAGACTTCCCGCCGTGGGCGATGGTGTGCAGGAAATAATCACGGTGCTTGGTCACGCCGGAATACGCGGATCCGGTCGCGCTGGAGCGCAAGGTGTCCAAGGCTTTCAAAATTCCCGCCCGGCTCGTAGAGGTGAACCAGTCTTCGTGCGTAAAGCCCTCTTCCGAGTGCACCAGGTTGACGTCGTTACCCCAGGCAATGATCGTCCCGTCGGCGACGAGGCGCTGCAGAGCCGAATTCGTCTGGTCGCGCTCCTTTTCGAAAGCCGCCCATTGACTGCGCGGGACGGCCCATTCGGAGACGTACGTATAGTAGGACTGATCTTGCGCTTGAGCCGGTGGCGCCTGAAGCGCGATACCCAGCCCAATTAAAAAGACGATAGCCAGAAGCGTGAAAGTCCTCTTCAACATGATTCTTCTTCCTCCTGAATGTGTGATTTCGTAGAAATGCCCGACAAAAATTCGCAGGAGTGCAATCCGGAACTTGTCGGGGGCCGAAACGAGAGCCAAAGCTACCCCGCGCCCTAATTCATGTCAAGGCGAAAAAGCCATTTCCCTTTCACATGGGGACGAACTAACGCCCCATCCGCTCTTACTGGAGTTCCTTCACAGCGTGTTCCAGCAGGGCGAGCCCGCCGCGTTGCATCAGGCGACTGCCGGGGCCACCAGCGTGTACGAGGACGAAAGCTGGATGGCATTGTGCAGCGTGCGATACAAGGGACAGCGCATGGGATAAATGCCATGCACGCGCTCGATCGTTTCGCGCGCCTGTTCCGGAGCCACGAGACGCAGGTCCACATGAATGCGCCGGATAACGAGCACGCCTTCCTCTTTTTCCACCTCGCCGGTTACTTCCGCGACAAGCTTACCGTTGCTGGCATCAATTTGACGCGCCTCCAGCGCGCCCGCGAAAGTGCCCATCATTCAACCGGCGGTTGCGGCAATCACATAATCGATCGTAGCGGCGTGAGATTCCGTCAGCTTAGCGGGATCAATTTTATAGTGCTCTGCGATGGCCCCGTGGACGCTGAACGCGACCGGGTTGGGTTCGCCGGGCAAATGGGCAATGCGCAACGGGCCCGATTTTCGCTCGATGCGCACTTTGGAAACATAAACGACGTCGGACATCGCCTGCCTCCTGCTGTTCTACGGTCACAGCAATGTAGCAGCAATCGCAGAAACTTGCACGCGGCTGCCGGCCAGCTTTGCGCGGGCATGAGGGGCGTGACGTGGGTCACGTCGAATCGTGACCGCTGTCACGGCTGCCGAAGATTCTTCGCGCTAGAAATGGTGCTTACCAGCAGTTGGAAGCGAGCTTATGGCGAACCGCTTTTGGTTTGTCCCTCTTCGCGAACAGCGTATAATGCGCGGCAAAGCCATGCGCGCTCCCTACGGTCTGGAAATCATCGAGAGCTGCCTCGCCTGCCCTCACCGAGAGGACCGTCTTTTCTGCAACCTTCCCCCTGCCGCCTTGAAGAAACTGGCGGAGATTACATCGGCAGCCTCTTATCCCAAGGGCGCGACGCTTTTCGTAGAAGGCCAGAATCCGCGCGGCGTCTTCATTGTGTGCACGGGCCGCGTTAAGCTCTCCACCTCTTCAGCGGACGGCAAAACGCTGATTTTAAGAGTCGCCGACCCCGGAGAAGTGCTCGGTCTTGCCGAAAGCCTTTCCGGAAAAGCGTATCAGGCCACCGCGGACGTCCTCGATCCGGCGCAAGCGAACTTCATTGCGCGGGAGGAGTTCCTTCGTTTCCTCCGGGATCATGGAGAAGCAGCATTGCGAGTAGCGCAACAGCTCAGCGAGGATTATCACGCTGCGCTGTCAGAAATGCGTACAATCGGGCTTTCGCATTCGGCGGCCGAAAAATTTGCCCGGTTCCTGCTGGACTGGTCTGAGGGCCGCGAAGAGGAAAACGGCATGATTCGGCTGAAGCTAACGCTGACCCATGAAGAGATTGCGCAGATGATTGGCGCATCTCGAGAAACGGTTACCCGGCTTTTTGCCGACTTCAAGAAAAGGCAGCTTCTGGAAGTGAAGGGCTCAACCGTTGTCATCCGTAACCGGGCAAATCTAGAGGGTTTGTCCCAAGCCTAGCCATCGGGCTTACTGAGTTTCATTTCCCCCTTCCTATTTGACTGTAAAGAACCGCGTTTGTGACGTCCGTCACAATGCTGTGTGATCTATGTCCTATCCACGAGGTAGGAACTGCGGAAAAAATGGGCCTGTTTGGAACGAGAGCCTGTTCAAGGCCGAAACCAAACGCGCCGACGAGGGGGGTAACTAGAAATGAGGAATGAGAAAGTTGTGGTGATCTTCGCCGCCAGCCTGATCGGGCTGCTGCTGTGGATTGCAGGATCCACACCTAAGGCTTCCGCGATTCCCGCCTTTTCGCGGAAGTACCAGACTTCCTGCACAACCTGTCACAACGACTATCCCGAACTCAACGATTTCGGGGAGGCGTTCAAAAAGAACGGCTTCAAGTTTCCCAAGGACGACGAAGTATTTGTGAAAGAGCCTCCGGTGCTTCTGGGCGCCAAGGCGCAGAAGGAGGCCTTTCCCAAGTCCGTGTATCCGGGCGAAATCCCCGGAAGCGTGCCCGTCGCCTTCCGCTATTCGGGAAACTTCACGTACAACAGCAAGCAGCCGTTGGCGAACGGGTTTCTCCCACGAACCGATCTATTCGTTCCGAACACCTTCACAATCATCGGCGCGGGCAGTTTTGGGCCGACACTTTCTTTCTGGATCGACAACGATATTTCCTCAAACGGCTCGGACGCGATGGCCGGCCTAGGCGACGGTTATCTTAAGGTGAACGATCTTGGGCACTATATCGGCTTGCCCAAAGACACGCTCAACCTGCGCATGGGCCAGTTCGAGATCGATTTGCCCATCACGCAGGCGCGCACGATCAACCTGACGCCCTACGACGTTTACAGCCAGGCCAGTATCGCTGGTGTTCAGGGCACGACCAACAATCCACTGATGTTCGGTATTCCACAGCGGGGCATCGAACTGGGCGGCTACCCGAACGATGGGAATTTCACCTGGTCGCTCGCTTTCGTGGACGGCTCGAACAACATGCCGGCCATGCGGAACTACAAGGACATCTACGTGCGCGTCTCGCAACGCTTCAATCTGGAGCGTGATCCGAGCGTCCGCAAGGAAGTGCAAGCGGCCGGCCCGACGGGGCCGCGCGATCACACTTCCATCCGTTTCGGCGCTTTCTATTACTACGGCCGGAACGCCCTGAACATCAACGGGAGCCTCTTCCCCGCGTTGCCGACAATTCGCGAACCCTTCTACCGCGTGGGCGGGGACGTTCGCTTCAAGTACCGGCAGTTCGAGTGGTATGGAGTCGGCATGTACGGCCATGACCAAAACGTGATCCCGAACTCGACCAGCACGGCGTTTCAGCCGGGCACGCCGGTTACGTTCACCGGCGGCTTCAGCGAAGCGGAATATTGGATCTATCCGTGGATGATCGCGCTGATGCGGTACGACTTCGTGAACTCGCCCACGGACATGATCAACGGCCTGTCGCGGAACGCCACGCGCAACCGCTTCAGCCCGGGCATTCAAATGCTGGTGCGCGCAAACGTGAAAGTCGCTTTCGAATACCAGCACCGGTGGGAAGTGCCCATCCCCGGCGCAACAGACTTTTTCCGGCCCAATGGTTTTGTGAGTGGGATAGACTTCGTTTTCTAGTTTTTTAATCCGTGGCCAGCCCGCAAGGGCTGGGCACAATCTAAAAAGAGAGGAACAAATGCATAGATCCAAGAAAGCATTCTTAGTGGCCGGGGCGATCTGCCTCATTCTTCTGCTTGCCGGCGCCAGTTGGGCGGGAGACATCAAGGGCAAGGTGACGGCGCAAGGCATGCGCTCCGCGGAAAACATCGCCGTGTATGTGGACGCCATCCCGGGCAAGAAATTCGATCCGCCTGCTCAACACATCACCATCGACCAGCGCAAAATGACTTTCGTTCCCCGCGTCGCTGTGGTGCTTCAGGGAACCACCGTAGACTTCCTCAATAGCGACCCGGTCGGCCACAACGTCTACTGGCCGTCCATCAGCGGAAACAAGAAGCTGGCGCACAACCTGGGCACGTGGCCTAAGGGCGAAAAGAAATCGTTCCAGTTTAACGACCTGGGGACGGCTTCGCTGCTTTGCAACGTCCATCCGGAGATGTCCGGTTACGTCGTGATTGCGCCGACTCCGTACTTCGCGGTCACCGACAAGGAGGGAAATTTCGAGATCAAGAACGTCCCTGCGGGCCACTACACTGTGAAAACGTGGAGCGAAGACGGAAAGCCCACGAGCCAAGCGGTGGATGTCGGCGCCGGCGCGGTTACAGTTGACATCACCGTGAAAAAGTAAGAGACAGAAACCCTGCCGGTGCGAACACGAAGCAAACTCGTGGACTTGGAGTGGCTCGAGTCGAACTTTCCCTGCATGACGGCGTGCCCGGTTCACACGCAGGCGGGGCGATATGTGACGCTGATCGCCCAGGGGCGGTACGAAGAAGCGTACCGCTACGCCCGGGAGCCCAATCCCTTCGCTTCTATCTGCGGACGCGTCTGCGGGCACCCGTGTGAACCCGCATGCCGGCGCGGGCAATTCGACTTGCCCATCTCCATCCGCGCCCTCAAGCGATTTCTCACCGAGCGCTATGGCCCGGAATCGCGCAATCCCATCGATTTGTTTCCTGAAAAGCCGCCGGTAATTCATCCCGAGAAAGTCGCCGTCATCGGCTCCGGCCCGGCGGGCATGTCGGCGGCGCACGATTTGGCGCTGCTGGGATACGCGGTGACAGTCTTCGAAGCCGCAGCTGTGCCGGGAGGGATGATGCGCCTCGGCATTCCGGAATACCGGCTGCCGCGCGACGTCCTGCAGGCGCAGATCCGCGAGATTCTTGACCTCGGCCCCGAGCTTCGCGTGAACCAGCGCCTGGGGCACGATTTTTCGCTCACTGACCTGCGCGGGCAAGGCTACAAAGCCGTCCTTCTCGCTTTTGGGCTGCACAAAAGCCGCGATCTGAATCTGCCGGGCAACGATCTGGACGGCGTCGTCAAGGGCATCGATTTTTTGCTGAACGTGAACCTGGGCTACCGGTTTTCCATCGGCAAGCAAGTGGTGGTGATCGGGGGCGGCAATGTGGCCATTGACGTGGCGCGAACGGCCATGCGCGAGCAGCAAAGAGCCCAGGCTGAACCTGCGGTCCTGCCCGATCATCTCACGCCGAGCGAGATGGACGTGGCGATGAAGGAACTCATGGACGTTTCGCGGGCGGCATTGCGCATGGGTGCGCGCGAAGTCCATCTTGTATGCCTCGAATCGCGGGAAGAAATGCCTGCGTCCGAGGAAGAAATCGAAGAAGGGCTGCACGAAGGAATCAAGATTCATCCCTCGCTGGGCCCGAAACAGTTCGTCGGCAAGAACGGGAAGCTCACCGGGCTGGAGACGATTCGCTGCACCTCTGTTTTTGACGCGCAGCACCGTTTCAATCCGACCTTTGCGCCGGGGACAGAAAGCGTGATTCCGTGCGACACCGTGATTCTGGCGATTGGCCAGGCTTCGGACCTTTCTTTTTTGACTCCGGCGGACGGGATCGAAACAACGCGGCAAGGCACGGTCAAAATCAATCCGGAAACTTTGATGAGCACGGCGCCGGGAATCTTCGCGGCGGGCGACATTGCGTTTGGGCCGCGGCTGATCATCAGCGCGGTGGCGGATGGAAAGAAGGCGGCCGAGCAGATTGACCGGTACCTGCGCGGGCCGGACTGGAAGCCGAAACCAAAATACGTGCGCGTGACCATTCTCGATCATCACGAAATGGCCGGGCACTACGACGAATATTCGCGGCTGGCCGTGCCGGTGATCCCGCTCGAGCGCCGCACCGGCATCGCGGAAGTCGAAACGGGATTCAGCGAGGAGCAGGCGCGGAGCGAGGCGTCGCGGTGCCTGCAATGCTGGATCAACACCATCTTCGAAGGCAACGAAGAAGAAGGCACCGAATGCATTTTGTGCGGCGGATGCGTGGACGTCTGCCCGGAAAATTGTCTGAAGCTGGTGCCCTTGAGTCAGTTTGAATTTTCCGAGGAAACGAAAACGCGGTTGGCGCAAGAAACGGAATACCGCGCGCTCGATTTGCAGCACCTCGCGGCGGGCGATTTGCCGAGCGCCGAAGGCTCAGTGATGGTGAAAGACGAAACGATTTGCATCCGCTGCGGGCTGTGCGCCGAGCGCTGCCCCGCGCACACCATCACGATGGAAGCATATGAAGTGTTCGACCGCGACCCGAGTTTGATTCCTGTGGAGCAGATTACGTTACGCCGATGAGCGACATGGAAAAACCTTCCACTTCGGGCGAGAGCGCAAGCGCGCAAGGAAGCGACGGAGTCACTCGCCGGGATTTTTTGAACGAAATAACGCTCGGCGCGCTGGGCATCGCCGGACTGGGTTCGGCGATCGTCACCTACCAGTATTTTTCGCCGAACGTGTTGTTTGAGCCGCCGACAACGTTTCGGGCCGGCAACCCGGGCCTCTTCCCCGTCAATTCCGTAACGTATTTGCAGGACCAGCAGGTCTATATCGTGCAGACCACACAAGGCTTTTATGCCGTGTCGGCGGTGTGCACGCATCTTGGCTGCATCACGGCGTGGCATCCGGAGCACGACATGATCGAATGCCCGTGTCACGGAAGCAAATTCAAGCCGGACGGCGCGAAAATCGAAGGGCCGGCGCCGCGGCCCTTGCCTCATTTTTCCATCACGCTGACCGCCGACGGCGAGCTGCTGGTTGACAAGCTGCAAGTCGTAAATCCAGTTCAAGTGCTCAAGGTCTGAGGAGAGCAAAGCGATGGCGACAACATTCCATCAGGCATTTGAGCGGCTGCGCGAGACGCGTGTCTGGAAGTCAATCTTCCGCCGGGGCCCGGCGCTGACAAACCGCACGCGCAGCCTCGCTGTGTTCGGAAACCTTTTCTTGCACTGGTTGCCGGTCAAGGTGCGCGAGAAGTCTCTGCGCGTGCGGGCCGCGTATTACCTGGGCTCGATTTCGTTTCTTTTGTTCGTGGTGCTCGCTGTTACCGGCGTCCTGCTGATGTTTTATTACCACCCTGCCGTTCCTCAAGCGTACCGGGACATGAAGGATTTGCGCTTCGTCGTTTCGAATGGCGTTTTCCTGCGCAGTGTCCACCGCCTGGCGGCGCAATTGATGGTGCTGCTGGTGTTCTGGCACATGTTTCACGTCTTTTACCGCGGCGGGTACAAGCCTCCGCACGAATTCAACTGGGTGGTGGGCGTAATTCTGCTGCTGGTCACGCTTTTCTTGAGCTACACCGGCTATCTGCTGCCCTGGGACCAACTGGCGTTCTGGGCCATCACGGTGGGAACCAACATCATTTCGGCAATGCCGTTTGTGGGTAATCGAATTCGTTTTGAATTGCTGGGTGGAAACCTGGTGGGCGAAAACGCGTTGCTGCGATTCTACGTTCTCCACTGCGTTGTTTTGCCCTTGATTGCGGTGATTTTTATTGCCGTCCATTTCTGGCGCGTGCAGAAGGATGGCGGCTTGACGGTGCGGCCCGACGATGACCGAAAAAGATAAAATCGAGACGGGATTCAGCTCGAACGCGAAGAAGGACCCGCAGCGCATCGTCTTCATCACCAAGAAGACTTCTGCGAAGGTGCAAGGGGAAGCGGGTCCGCAACTGATGACCTATCCGCACCTGGTGGTGCGGGAAGCGATCGCCTTCGAAGTCCTGGTCATCGCGCTGGTGCTGGTTGCGCTTTTCTGGGATGCGCCGCTTGAACAACTCGCGAACCCTCTGCTGACGCCGAATCCCGCCAAGGCGCCGTGGTATTTTCTCGGTCTGCAGGAACTGCTGCATTATTTTCCTCCGCTCGTCGCGGGAATCATCATTCCGACGCTGGTGGTCGTGGCGCTCATCGTGATCCCCTACTTCAACATCAACGTACAAGGCGAGCCGATGTGGGAAAAAGATCAGGCGTGGCATCTGCTCCTGTTTGTTGCCACCCTGATTGTGCTGATCGCTTTTCTCGCAATCTTCCGAGCCTGGACCGTTCTCATTCCCACGATTGTGATTGGCTGCTTCGTGCTCTTCTCGTATTTCGTCGCGCCGGGGAAAGGGTCATGGATGGACTATCTGCGCACGCGACCGGTTTCCTGGTGGGTGATGACGTGGTTCATTTTCGTCGCCGTAACGCTGACGCTGGTTGGCACTTTCTTCCGAGGCCCTGGATGGTCCTGGGTCTGGCCGTGGAGGCCACATGGCGGCTGAGGAGATGGGGAGAATCTCGCACCGGATGCGGCTCGCCTTCGCGGTCGCTAGCGTCATCTTCGTAATTGTGCTTGCGATCTCTCCCGTCAAGGACCTGCGGCGCGAATGGAAGCAGTACAAGCGCGCCTACGTGCAATTCGCGCAGAAGCGGCCAGACACGAAACGCCTGCTGGCGGATTTCCGTCCGGGGATCGATCAAATCTGGCTCCCCGAGATGGGTGTGGTGGACCGCTGCACGACCTGCCACCAGGGCATCACGCAATCCACCCTAGCCGAGGCGGCCGTTCCCCAGCCCTTCCGCACGCATCCGCCCATCCCGCATAACGTGCGGGAGTGGGGCTGCACGATCTGCCATCGCGGACAAGGGCCTTCGACCGAAGTGGCGGAAGCGCATGAGACGACCCTAGCCTGGGAGCAGCCGCTCCTGCCGGTCCGCCTCATTCAAGCTTCCTGCGGTACATGCCACCGAGCAAATCTTCCCGAAACACCGAAACTCGACCGCGGCCGTCAGCTCATCGCGGAATTCAATTGCATAGGATGCCACCGCTTGCAGGATGGCGAGCGTCCGGCGATGCTCGGCCCTGATCTTACAAACGTAGGGACAAAGGTCAGCCGGGAGTGGATTTACAAGTGGCTAAAAGAACCGCAGACGCTCACCGACGCCGACGGCAACGTTACGTTGGATGGTTATGAAACGGAAGAAGAGCCCAGGATGCCGAAGTTCCGCTTGACCGAGGCCGAACTGCGCGGACTCTCCGGCTATCTGAGCACGCTTCGCAGCAAGACGGTGCAACCCTACAAGTTCGACCCACGGGTTGTGGCGGCGTGGAGCAGGAAGCCGGACCTGGTCGATCAAGGAGAACTGCGCTTCCGGCAGATGTTTTGCTCAACGTGTCATGCTCTGGCTGTGACGCGGGGCGGCGAAACGAAACTGATTGGCGGCGATATCGGACCTGAGTTGACGAAAGTTGGAAGCAAAGTGAATCCCGAGTGGCTGGCAGCCTGGCTCCGCGACCCGCAGGCCTATCTGGCGCACAGCAAAATGCCCCGATACCAGTGGTCGGATGAGGACCTCTACAAGGTGACGCAATACATCAACACAAAACTCACAGACCCAGACCTCTTGAGCAATGTGCCAAGCCTGGGAACGCCGACACCAGATGAGATTCAGCTCGGGCAAAGGTTGTTCGTCGAGAAGGGGTGCGCGAGCTGCCACGTCGTCGAAGGTGTCAAGCCACAAAAGGATTTTGGGCCCGACCTTTCCGCACTGGGCGGGAAGAATGTGTCGGAGCTGGAGTTTGGCGAGTCAAAGATTCCGCGAAGTTTGGTCACCTACATCCAAGCGAAACTGACCGACCCTGTTTCCGTCAATCCAGCGGCGCGCATGCCGCAGTATCGTTTGAATCCGGCGGACCTGGAGGCGGTGACCACGGCCCTGCTGAGTATGACCGGCACTCCGGCCACCAGCGGATTGGAACGGTTGATTGTGCCGCGAACGGAAGCCAGCTTTCATCCGGCAGGGGCCTTCGGCGAAGTCTACGAGCGCTACAAATGTTACGTCTGCCACGCATTCAATGGCTATGGTGGAGACCTTGCACCGGATTTGAGCTATGAAGGCAGCCGGGCGCAGCGCCAGTGGCTGATTGATTTTCTAAAGAGTCCGCAAACGCTGCGGCCAACACTTGTGCTGCGCATGCCGGAATTCAACATGACCGACAAAGAAGCCACCACGCTCGCCGATTACATCGGGATGGTCCTGCAGAATCCCTCCGTCAACCCGGCGAGTTTGGAGGCCAAACAGTTCACTCCGCAGATGGTTTCGCTCGGCAAGCAGCTGTACGAAGTGAAATACCAGTGCCAGGCGTGCCACACGATTGGCTCATCCGGCGGCTATGTCGGACCCAATTTGAGCAACGTGGGTAACTGGATGACGCCGGCGTGGATCGAAGCCTGGCTCAAAAATCCGCAGGCACTCGTGCCCGGCACAATCGAACCGCGGCGGCCATTTACGGAAGACGAAGTCAAGGATTTGACGGCGTATTTGCTGACTTTGCGGCAGACCGTGAAGCCGCAAAAGACGGCGCGCGCAAACGGGGCGAACACACCCGAGCCGGGAGCGATGCAATGAAACCGCGCTGCTGGCTCGCTATGCTTCTCGTGGTTGCTTTGACTGGGCTGCCGGGGTGCCGGAAGAAAGGTGGGGCGGCGGCCGATGCTTTCCGGCAAGCCTATGATACCGAAGCGGACTGGAACGACGCCCAGCATGTAATCCCGCTCGGCTATGAGCAAGCGCAGGGCAAACGCGTGTTTTATGCGCAATGCGTCTGGTGCCACGCGGACGCGACGCCGGCGGGGCCTTCGAACCGCTCGAATGTGACGCCTGTCCCGCCGCTGATGAACGATGGGGCTACGCTGAATAGCGCGAGCGACGATTACATGCAAAACATCATTACCCTGGGCGGCAGCGCGATGGGCAAATCGGCAATGATGCCGCCTTACGGCCAAACGCTCAGCCAGGATGACATCCGCGCGGTCATTGCGTTCACCCGGGCGATTGCCCAGCCGCCGTACCAACCTCCGGCTCACCCCGGCTCCAAGTATTCGGTAAAATAGCGGCCCATGACGGTGCGGAATCAGAACATGAAGATCGCCGAATTCGCGCATCGCGCGATTCGTCACTCCCTTCTTTGCATTTCGCTCCTGTTTATTGCGCAGGCGGGATTCGCGCAAGTGAGCCCTGCCGAAATTAAGAATCCCGACCTGAAAGCCGCGGAGGCAAAGTATTTTCCGCAGCTCAAATCGCTGAACCGCGAGATCAGCGCAACGCAATTTCCGTTTTCACTTTATCTCAGCCGCTATGTAGGCCTGGACCCTGCGAAGCAGCCGGAGGCGGATTCGCGCGGGCTCGAGTTTGTGCGCTTTCACGACCGGGCGGTGCTGAAGATCACGGCAAACTACAATGCGGCGTACAATGCCGACCTGCTCAGCCAAAACGAGCGCGCCAGCCGCACGTTTCAAGATGTGGTTGTCCCTATTTTGAAGCTAGTGACCAAGGAGATCCCGCCGGATGTGACCTGCGACGCGATCGGCTTCGAGGTTTCCTATCATGCGCGGACTCCGAATCGAAACTACGATTACGAAGGAAAAGAGATCCTTGTCGTGGTTTTCGATAGAGCCGACGCTTTCGCCTTTCTCCAGGCCGGCGCCGCTGAACAACAGGAGATTCTGAATCGCTCGGACGTTTACGTGAACGGAAAGGAATTCGGGCTGGCGCTGGGCGACCACGATCCGATTGATGTCGAAGCGCTGCCGCGTGCGGTTCCCCGGAAGACGCTCGAAGCTTCCCCAGCGGCCGCAGCGGCTGCTGCGAGCCAATTGGCAGTCACGAATCCAAACCTGGCTGGGCCGCGCCGGGGGTCAGGTTCAGCGAGCCTTGCCACACCGGCGGCGACGGCGGCAAATGCGCCTGCAACGAGTTCCATGAATGCTTCAGAACCCAAGGCGGCTGCGCCCACGCAAGGCGATTTGGATGACTTGCAGGCAAAGTACAAGACGCAACTTGAAACGCTGGCTAAAGAGGGCGCCGCCAAATTTCACTTCGTGGACTATGCCCCGCCTTCGTTTGCCATTTTTCAAAATCAAATGGTTTTGCAGCTGACCTTGCGGAATTCCCTGCACTTCGATGCCGAGAAAAGCTCCATCTACAAACGCGCTGCGCAAAGCTTCGATCTTTTTTTGGCGCCCCAGCTCAAAGATCTGCTGAACAAGACTCCCGCCGACGCAGAATTTGATGCGTACGACTTCTCGGTCTTAAACCAGTTGGCTGCTGCGCCTCATCCCTTGTCCGAAGCCATCGAGTTCATTTGTCCCCGAAAGGCTGCCCGGCAGTTCGCCGATGCCGAGA
>Ga0187846_10000999_pt1 | contig 16170 bp, 9 predicted proteins | sample TC_taG_FD_161473 | JGI IMG/M metagenome (GOLD analysis project Ga0187846, IMG submission 161473) | Biofilm microbial communities from the roof of an iron ore cave, State of Minas Gerais, Brazil - TC_06 Biofilm (v2) | ecosystem: Environmental > Terrestrial > Deep subsurface > Cave > Wall biofilm ...
CCGGGGGACAACGTGTCGATCGCGGTGGGGCTGATTGCCCCGATTGCGATGGAAGAGGGGCTGCGCTTTGCGATCCGCGAGGGCGGCCGCACCGTCGGCGCCGGCGTGGTGACCAAGGTGCTCGAGTAGAGCGTTTTCGGCCGCGCGGTGGCGCGGCGAATTGCAGCGAATGCAGAAATGAACACTAGGAGATTGCTCGGCGTGCGTCGTGCGGCCGGTGTAAAATTGGCGCCTCCAGCGCCCCTCGAGCCGCGCCGCGCACAGGCCAATAGCTCAACTGGCAGAGCGTCGGTCTCCAAAACCGAAGGTTGGGGGTTCGATTCCCTCTTGGCCTGCCATCTCGCTCCCCGCGACAGCGAGCGCTAGTGGTCGACGCCCGCGCCCTGTACATGGTCGACCGGATAAAGATCGTCGTCGCTGCGCTCTTGCTCGTCGGGGGGCTCGCCGGTTTTTACTTCTACTCCGCGCTGCCGATGGTCGCGCGGGTCGGGATGGTGCTCGCCGGCATCGCGGCCGGAGTGGCGGTCGGCTGGTTTTCGGCGCCCGGGCGGCAGCTCGCCGACTTTGCGCGCGAGTCGATCACCGAGGTGAAGAAAATGGTCTGGCCGACGCGCAAGGAGTCGTTTCAGATCGCCGCCGCGGTGTTCGGGTTCGTGGTGGTGATGGCGCTGTTCCTGTGGATCGTGGACAAGGTGCTCGAGCTCGCGCTGTACGACCTGATCCTGGGCTGGAAGCAGTCATGACCAAGCGTTGGTACGTCGTCCACGCTTATTCGGGTTTCGAACGGTCGGTGCAGCGCACGCTCGAGGATCGGATCCGGCGCGAGGGGATGCAGGACAAGTTCGGCAAGATCCTGGTGCCGACCGAGGAAGTGGTCGAGATGAAGGGCGGGCAGAAAAACATCTCCGAGCGCAAGTTCTTCCCCGGCTACGTGCTGGTCGAGATGGAAATGGACGACGAGGCGTGGCACTTGGTGAAGAACACGCCGAAGGTGACCGGCTTCGTCGGCGGTGCGCATGGGCGCAAGCCGCCGCCGATCAGCGACAAGGAAGTCGAGGGGATCCTGCATCAGATGCAGGAGGGCGTCGAGAAGCCCAAACCCAAGGTCCTGTTCGAGGTGGGCGAAGGGGTGCGGGTCAAGGAAGGCCCGTTTACCGACTTTCACGGCATCGTGGAGGACGTGAACTATGACAAGAGCAAGCTCCGTGTCTCGGTCACGATCTTTGGCCGCGCGACGCCGGTTGAGCTGGAGTTTGGACAGGTGGAAAAGGCCTGAGGCGGCCGATTGGCGCACGTGGCGGGCGCGGAGCGCCGCGGACGAAACGGGCTCGTACGCGCGGCAGGAGCCCGACGAGGATCGGTCGAACTACGACGAGGCGCGGGTGAGCATGCGGTCTGACGGCCGCAACTGAAGCAACTTGAGCGCGGGGAGGCCGCATCGGGGCGGCCGTCGGCACCCGCAAGGAGACCAACGTGGCGAAGAAGGTTGTCGGCTACATCAAGCTGCAGGTACCGGCGGGCAAGGCGAATCCGAGCCCGCCGATCGGGCCCGCGCTCGGCCAGCGCGGCCTGAACATTATGGAGTTTTGCAAGGCCTTCAACGCGCAGACGCAGGGGCTCGAGCCGGGCTTGCCGATGCCGGTGGTGATCACGGCGTTTCAGGACAAGAGCTTCACGTTCATCATCAAGACGCCGCCGGCGACCGCGTTGATCAAGAAGGCGGCGAAGCTCGACAAGGGCAGCGCGCGGCCGCACACCGACAAGGTCGGCAAGATCACGCGCGCCCAGGCCGAGGAGATCGCGAAGGCGAAGCTGCCGGATCTCACCGCCGCCGACCTGGAGGCTGCGGTGCGGACCATCGCCGGCAGCGCGCGCAGCATGGGCGTGACCGTGGAGGGGCTCTAAAGATGAAGCTCACCAAGCGGCAGAAGGCACTCGCCACCGCGGTCCAGCCGGGGAAGCTCTATCCGATTGCAGAAGCGCTCGCGCTGGTGAAGAAGACCGCGATCGCGAAGTTCGACGAATCGGTCGACGTCGCGGTGAACCTCGGCATCGACGCCAAGAAATCCGATCAGGCGGTGCGCGGCTCGGTGGTGCTGCCGGCCGGCACCGGGAAGAAAGTCCGCATCGCGGTGTTCACCACCGGGGAGAAGGCCGAGGCGGCGCGCGCTGCCGGTGCCGATCTGGTCGGGCTGGAGGATCTGGCGGAAAAAGTGAAGGCCGGCCAGATCGACTTCGATATCGCGATCGCGAGCCCCGACGCGATGCGGGTGGTCGGGCAGCTCGGGCAGATCCTCGGCCCGCGCGGCCTGATGCCCAACCCGAAGGTGGGCACGGTGGCGCCGGACGTGGCGGCCGCGGTGCGCAACGCGCGGGCGGGCCAGGTCCAGTACCGGACCGACAAGGCGGGCATCGTGCAGTGCTCGATCGGGCGCGCCTCGTTCAGCGCCGAGGCGTTGCGGCAGAACCTGGCGGCGCTGGTCGAAGCGCTCAACAAGGCGCGGCCGCCCAACACCAAGGGCGTGTACGTGAGGAAGCTCGCGGTGTCGAGCACCATGGGACCGGGGGTCCGGATCGACGTGGCGAGCCTTAGTGGCTGATGGAACGTTCGGCGCGCCGGTCGCGGCCGCACCGAAAGACTTTGGGCCGCCGCGGTGCCGGTAGGGACCGCAGCGGGTTGTCAAAGACCGTAGGAACCGTAAGGTTTAATCGGACGGAGCGCGGAGACGGTGACCAGTCACACTCGTCCTCGGGTCCTCGATCCCGAAGTCCTACGCAGATGGCGTACCCCAACGCAGGATGCGCGCGCCGCAAGCGTTGCGGCGCGATTCCTGAACGACAGGACGCCGTAGGTGCCGGCGCGGGCCCCGAGGCCCGTCTGGCGATGACCGACTGGAGGTAGACCGTGGGTCTCAGCATGGAACAGAAGCAGGCGATCGTCGCGGAAATCGCGGCGCAAGTCGCGGCCGCCAAAGCGATCGTGCTCGCCGAGTACCGTGGTCTGGAAGTGGGCAGCATGACCGAGCTGCGCCGCAGGGCGCGGCGCTCGGGCGTGTACCTGCGCGTCCTCAAGAACACGCTGGCGCGCCGCGCCGTGAAGGACACGCCGTTCGCGCAGCTGGCCGAGAGCATGACCGGCCCGCTCGTGTACGGCATCTCATCCGACCCGGTGGCCACCGCCAAGGTGATGAACGAGTTCGCGAAGGGCAACGAGAAGTTCGTCATCCGTGCCGGGGCGATGCCGAACGCCGTCTTCTCCGCCAAGGAGGTGAAGGCGCTCGCGTCGCTGCCGTCGCGCGAAGAGCTGCTCGGCCGGCTTCTGGGCACCATGCAAGCGCCGATCGCCCAGTTCGTTCGCACGCTGAACGAGGTGCCGGCGCGGTTCGTCCGCACCGTCGCCGCCGTTCGCGACGCGAAGGCGCAGGCGAGTGCCTGACCGTTTACGCAAACCGACTCGCGGAACCCGTCCGATTCAGGAGTAACGACAAAATGGCTGTTGCCAAGGCTGAAATTCTGGATGCAATCGCAGGCATGACCGTCCTCGAGCTCTCCCAGCTGATCAAGGAGATGGAGGACAAATTCGGCGTCTCGGCCGCCGCGGCCGCGGTGGCCGTTGCCGCCCCGGCTGGCGCCGCCGCGCCCGCGGCCGAAGAGAAGACCGAGTTCACCGTCATGCTGAACGGCGCTGGCGAGAACAAAGTGAACGTTATCAAGGTCGTCCGCGCCGTGACCGGCCTCGGTCTGAAGGAGGCGAAGGACCTGGTGGACGGGGCGCCCAAGCCGGTCAAGGAGGGCATCTCCAAGGCCGACGCCGAGGCGCTGTTGAAGCAACTCATCGAGGCGGGGGCCAAGGCGGAGATGAAGTAAAGCGAGTGTCGATCCTTGAAGCTTTCTTGCGGCGCGGCCGGCGGCTTGTCGTTTGCCCGGCCCAGCCCCATTTTCTGGAATCTCGCATTTCTTGCCACTTCGCAGGCCGAAGCGGCGAGCGCCCCGGTTCGGCCGCGCTCGCCGCTCGCCTCGCATTAGGGCCCGTTGAGCCGGAGCATCCATGACTGCCCTCACCTACACGTCGACCGAGAAGAAGCGCATCCGCAAGAGCTTCGCCAAGCGGGTGGCGGTGTTGAACGTGCCGTTCCTGCTCGCGACGCAGCTCGAGTCCTACACCGCGTTCCTGCAGGCGCCGGTCCCGCCGGAGGCGCGCAAGAACGAGGGCCTGCAAGCGGCGTTCACCTCGATCTTCCCGATCGCGAGCCACTCCGGCAACGCGCGGCTCGACTTCGTGTCCTACTCGCTCGGCGAGCCGCCCTTCGACGTGAAGGAGTGCCAGCAGCGCGGGCTCACCTACGCCGCGCCGCTGCGGGCCAAGGTCCGCCTCACCATCATGGACAAGGAGGCCGCGAAGCCCACCGTGAAGGAGGTGAAAGAGCAGGAGGTCTACATGGGCGAGATTCCGCTCATGACCAAGACGGGCTCGTTCATCATCAACGGCACCGAACGGGTGATCGTGTCCCAGCTGCACCGCTCGCCGGGCGTGTTCTTCGAGCACGACCGGGGCAAGACGCACTCCAGCGGCAAGCTGCTCTTCTCGGCCCGCATCATCCCGTATCGCGGCTCGTGGCTCGACTTCGAGTTCGACCCCAAGGACTACCTCTATTTCCGGGTCGATCGGCGCCGCAAGATGGCGATCACAATCCTGCTGAAGGCGATCGGCATGACCCCGGAGCAGATCCTCGCCGGGTTCTACGACTTCGACACCTTCCAAATCGGCCAGTCGGCGGTCGAGTTCGAGCTGGTGCCCGAGCGGCTGCGCGGCGAGGTCGCGCGCTTCGATTTCGTCGACAAGTCGGGCAAGGTGATCGCGCAGAAAGACAAGCGGATCACGGTTAAGCACATCCGCGACATGGAGGCCGCCGGGCTCAAGCGCATGGGCGTCCCCGACGACTTCCTGCTCGGGCGCACGCTCGCGCACAACGCGGTCGACCGGGAGACGGGCGAGATCCTCGCGGCGGCGAACGAGGAGATCACCGATGAGCTGCTCGGCAAGCTGCGCGCCGCCCGCGTCGATCGGATCCAGACGCTCTACGTGAACGACCTCGATCAGGGCCCGTACATCTCGCAGACGCTGCGCATCGACGAGACCGCCGATCAATGGGCGGCGAAAGTGGCGATCTACCGCATGATGCGGCCGGGCGAGCCGCCGACCGAGGACGCCGTCGAGACGCTGTTCAATGGCCTGTTCTACTCCGAGGAGCGCTATGACCTGTCGCTGGTCGGGCGGATGAAGTTCAACCGCCGCGCTTACCCGGACAAGCTGGACGAGAAGACCCCGGGCTGGGTGCGCCGCTTCTACGCCCGCATCGGGGCGAAGGGCACCGAGGGCGCGGGGACGTTGTCGAACGACGATCTGCTCGCCGTGGTCGGCATTCTGGTCGAACTGCGCAACGGCCGCGGCGACATCGACGACATCGACCATCTCGGCAACCGGCGCGTGCGCTCGGTGGGCGAGCTCGCGGAGAACCAGTTCCGCGCCGGCCTGGTCCGCGTCGAGCGGGCGGTGAAGGAGCGGCTGTCGCAGGCCGAGAGCGAGAACCTGATGCCGCACGACTTGATCAACGCGAAGCCGATTTCGGCGGCGATCAAGGAGTTCTTCGGCTCCTCGCAGCTCAGCCAGTTCATGGATCAAACCAACCCGCTGTCCGAGATCACCCACAAGCGGCGGGTGTCGGCGCTCGGCCCGGGCGGCCTCACGCGTGAGCGCGCCGGCTTCGAGGTGCGGGACGTGCACCCGACCCACTATGGCCGGGTGTGCCCGATCGAGACCCCGGAGGGCCCGAACATCGGGCTCATCAACTCGCTCGCGCTGTACGCGCGGACCAACCAGTACGGGTTCCTGGAGACGCCGTACCGGAAGGTCGCGAACGGCAAGGTGACCAACCAGATCGACTACCTGTCGGCGATCGAAGAGGGCAACTACGTCGTCGCCCAGGCGAACGCGAGCCTGGACCAGGGCGGGAAGCTCCTCGACTCGCTGGTGTCGTGCCGGTACAAGAACGAGTTCACGCTGAAGGCGCCCGAAGAGGTGCAGTACATGGACGTCGCGCCGTCGCAGATCGTGTCGGTCGCCGCCTCGCTGATCCCGTTCCTCGAGCACGACGACGCGAACCGCGCGCTCATGGGCTCCAACATGCAACGCCAGGCGGTGCCCTGTCTGCGGCCCGAGAAGCCGGTCGTCGGCACCGGGCTCGAGCGCACGGTCGCGGTCGACTCCGGCACCGCGGTGATCGCGCTGCGCGGCGGCTTGGTCGACTACGTGGACTCGACCCGCATCGTGGTCCGAGTGAACGACGAGGAGTCGGTGCCGGGCGAGGTGGGCGTCGACATCTACAACCTCACCAAGTACACGCGCTCCAACCAGAACACCAACATCAACCAGCGCCCGATCGTGAAGGTCGGCGAACGGATCGCCAAGGGCGACGTCGTCGCCGACGGCGCGTCGACTGACCTCGGGGAGCTTGCGCTCGGCCAGAACATGCTGGTCGCGTTCATGCCGTGGAACGGCTACAACTTCGAGGACTCGATCCTGATCTCCGAGAAGGTGGTGGCCGACGACCGCTATACCTCGATCCACATCGAGGAGCTGACGGTGGTGGCGCGCGACACCAAGCTCGGGCCGGAGGAGATCACGCGCGACATCTCGAACTTGTCGGAGGGGCAGCTCGCCCGGCTCGACGAGTCCGGGATCGTCTACATCGGCGCCGAGGTCGAGGCGGGCGACGTGCTGGTGGGCAAGGTCACGCCGAAGGGCGAGACGCAGCTCACGCCGGAGGAGAAGCTCCTGCGCGCGATCTTCGGCGAGAAGGCGTCCGACGTGAAGGACACCAGCCTGCGCGTGCCATCGGGCATGTCCGGAACGGTGATCGACGTGCAGGTGTTCACGCGCGAGGGCATCGAGCGCGACAAGCGCGCGCAGACCATCATCGACGATGAGCTGAAGCGCTACAAGAAGGACCTCGCCGACCAGATGCGGATCGTCGAGACCGACACCTTCGGGCGCATCGAGCGGCTACTGACGAACAAGGTCGCGGCGAAGGGGCCGAAGAAGCTGGTCAAGGGCGCGCGCATCACCAAGCCCTACCTGGACGAGATCGAGCGCCACGGGTGGTTCGACATCAGCCTCACGGACGAGGAGGCGCAGGCCCAGCTCGAGGCGATCAAGGAGTCCCTCGAACGCATCCGCGGCGAGTTCGACAAGCTGTTCGAGGCGAAGCGGAAGAAGCTCACCCAGGGCGACGAGCTGCCGCCGGGGGTGCAGAAGATGGTGAAGGTGTACCTCGCGGTGAAGCGGCGCGTCCAGCCGGGCGACAAGATGGCCGGCCGCCACGGCAACAAGGGGGTGATCTCCAAGATCGTCCCGGTCGAGGACATGCCCTATATGGCCGACGGCACGCCGGTCGACATCGTGTTGAACCCGCTTGGGGTGCCGTCGCGGATGAACGTCGGCCAGATTCTGGAAACGCACCTTGGCTGGGCGTCGAAGGGCATCGGGCTGCGCATCGGCGAGATGCTGAAGGCGCAGGCGAGAGCGGCCGATCTGCGCCAGTTCCTGGAGCAGGTCTACAACGCGAGCGGCAAGCAGGAGGACGTTGCGAGCCTGGTCGACGAGGAGATCGTGCGGATGGCGTCGAACCTGGTCGACGGCGTGCCGTTTGCGACGCCGGTGTTCGACGGCGCGTCCGAAGTCGAGATCCGGGCGATGCTCGATCTCGCCTATCCGGCGGACAACCCGCGCACCAAGACGCTGCTGCTCACCAAGACGAAGACCCAGGTGACGCTGCACGACGGCCACACCGGCGATGCGTTCGACCGGCCGGTCACGGTCGGCTACATGCACATGCTGAAGCTGCACCACCTGGTGGACGACAAGATGCACGCGCGCTCGACCGGACCGTACAGTCTGGTGACCCAGCAACCGCTCGGCGGCAAGGCGCAGTTCGGGGGCCAGCGGTTCGGCGAGATGGAGGTGTGGGCGCTGGAAGCCTACGGCGCCTCCTACACGCTGCAGGAGATGCTGACCGTCAAATCGGACGACATCCAGGGGCGCACCAAGGTGTACGAGAACATCGTCAAGGGCGATCACAAGATAGACGCCGGCATGCCGGAGTCGTTCAACGTGCTGGTGAAGGAGATCCGCTCGCTGGGTATCGACATCGACCTGGAGCGCTACTGAGTGAAAGGTGAACGGGTGACGGTGGACGCGCGCCCGAGGTCCGCCCCCGGCCGGGGGTGGGACCGGCGGGCGCGTCAGCCTGTGCCCTTAGGCCTTCGGTTCCGGGCATCACAGCAAACTTCGCGAGGAAGCAGATGAAAGCACTGCTCGATTTGTTCAAGCAGGTCACGCAGGAAGAAGAGTTCGACTCGATCAAGATCGGGCTCGCCTCGCCGGAGAAGATCCGCTCGTGGTCGTACGGCGAGGTGAAGAAACCCGAGACGATCAACTACCGGACCTTCAAGCCGGAGCGCGACGGCCTGTTTTGCGCCAAGATCTTCGGGCCGATCAAGGACTATGAGTGCTTGTGCGGCAAGTACAAGCGGCTCAAGCACCGCGGCGTGATCTGCGAGAAGTGCGGCGTCGAGGTGACGCTCGCCAAGGTGCGCCGCGAGCGCATGGGGCACATCGAGCTCGCGAGCCCGGTCGCGCACATCTGGTTCCTGAAGTCGCTGCCGAGCCGGCTCGGGCTGGTGCTCGACATGACCCTGCGCGACATCGAGCGCGTGCTCTACTTCGAGGCCTATGTGGTCATCGACCCGGGCATGACCCCGCTCAAGCGGGCGCAGCTTCTGACCGAGGACGACTACCTGTCCAAGGTGGAGGAGTTCGGCGACGATTTCGCGGCGATGATGGGCGCCGAGGGCATCCGCGAGCTGCTGCAGTCGCTCGACATGCATCATGAGATCGACCAGCTGCGCAAGGAGCTCGAGGCGACGAACTCCGACACCAAGATCAAGAAAATCGCCAAGCGGCTGAAAGTGCTCGAGGCGTTCCAGAAGTCGGGCATCAAGCCGGGCTGGATGATCATGGAGGTGCTGCCGGTGCTGCCGCCTGAGCTGCGGCCGCTGGTGCCGCTCGACGGCGGACGCTTCGCGACCTCCGATCTGAACGACCTGTACCGCCGCGTGATCAATCGGAACAACCGGCTGAAGCGGCTGCTCGAGCTGAAGGCGCCCGAGATCATCGTGCGCAACGAGAAGCGCATGCTGCAGGAGGCGGTCGACTCGCTGCTCGACAACGGCCGTCGCGGCAAGGCGATGACCGGGGCGAACAAGCGCCCGCTGAAGTCGCTCGCCGACATGATCAAGGGCAAGGGCGGCCGCTTCCGCCAGAATCTGCTCGGCAAGCGGGTCGACTACTCCGGGCGCTCGGTGATCGTGGTCGGCCCGCAGCTCAAGCTGCACCAGTGCGGACTGCCGAAGAAGATGGCGCTCGAGCTGTTCAAGCCGTTCATCTTCCACAAGCTCGAGATGCAGGGCATCGCCACCACCATCAAGGCGGCCAAGCGCGAGGTCGAGGCCGAGACGCCGGTGGTGTGGGACATTCTGTCGGAGGTGATCCGCGAGCATCCGGTGCTGCTCAACCGCGCGCCGACGCTGCACCGCCTGGGCATCCAGGCGTTCGAGCCAGTGCTGATCGAGGGCAAGGCGATCCAGCTCCACCCGCTCGTCTGCGCGGCGTTCAACGCCGACTTCGACGGCGACCAGATGGCGGTGCACGTGCCGCTGTCGCTCGAGGCGCAGATGGAAGCGCGCACGCTGATGCTGTCCACCAACAACATCCTGTCGCCCGCCAACGGCGACCCGATCATCGTCCCGTCGCAGGACATCGTGCTCGGTCTGTATTACGCCACGCGCGACAAGATCAACGCCCGGGGCGATGCGATGGCGTTCACCGACGTCGCCGAAGTGAGCCGCGCCTACGAGAGCGGCCAGGTCGAGCTGCACGCCAAGATCACCGTCCGGATCCGCGAGCACGACGTGAGCGAGAACGGCGAGAAGACCTCGCGGGTGACGCGCTACGAGACCACCGTCGGCCGCTCGCTGCTGTCGGAGGTGCTGCCCGCGGGCCTGCCCTTCGAGCTGATCAACCGGCCGCTCAAGAAGAAGGAGATCTCGAAGCTCATCAATGCCGCGTTCCGGCGCTGCGGGCTGCGCGAGACGGTGATCTTCGCCGACCGGTTGATGAACGCCGGCTTCGCGATCGCCACCCGCGCTGGCCTCTCGATCTCGGTCGACGACATGCTGGTGCCGAGGGTGAAGCACGACCTGATCGAGGAGGCGGAGAAGGAGGTGAAGGAGATCGAGACCCAGTACACCTCGGGTCTGGTGACCGGCGGCGAGCGCTACAACAAGGTGGTCGACATCTGGGGCCGCGCCGGCGACCAGGTCGGCAAGGCGATGATGGAGCAGCTGTCGAGCGAAGACGTGATCGACCGCAGCGGCCGCCACGCGAAGCAGGAGTCGTTCAACTCCATCTACATGATGGCCGACTCCGGCGCGCGCGGCTCGGCGGCGCAGATTCGGCAGCTCGCCGGGATGCGCGGCCTGATGGCGAAGCCCGACGGCTCGATCATCGAAAGCCCGATCAAGGCCAACTTCCGCGAGGGCCTGAACGTGCTCGAGTACTTCATCTCGACCCACGGCGCGCGCAAGGGTCTCGCCGACACCGCGCTCAAGACGGCGAACTCGGGCTACCTCACGCGGCGGCTGGTGGACGTGACGCAGGACCTGGTCGTCACCGAGGACGACTGCGCCACCACGAACGGCGTCATCATGCGCGCGCTCGTCGAGGGCGGCGAAGTGATCGAGCCGCTGCGCGAGCGCATCCTCGGCCGGGTCACGGCCTCCGACATCCCCCACCCCGAGTCGCAGACGATATTGCTGCCGGCCGGGACGCTGCTGAACGAGGAGGAGGTCGAGGCGATCGAGACGCTCGGCATCGACGAGGTGAAGGTGCGCACGCCGCTCACCTGCGACACGCGTTTCGGCCTGTGCTCGAAGTGCTACGGTCGCGATCTCGCGCGCGGCACGCTGGTGAACGTGGGCGAGGCGGTGGGCGTGATCGCCGCGCAGTCGATCGGCGAACCGGGGACGCAGCTCACGATGCGGACGTTCCACATCGGCGGCGCGGCGTCGCGCACTGCGGTGGTGAGCCAGGTCGAGGCGAAGTCGGTCGGCGTCGCGCGGCTGTCGTCGCAAATGCGCTACGTCACCAGCGCCAAGGGCGAGCGGGTGGTGATCTCGCGCGCCGGCGAAGTGCTGGTGACCGACGACAACGGGCGCGAGCGCGAGCGGCATAAGGTGCCGTACGGCGCGACGCTCGCCGTCGACGACGGGAAGCCGGTCAAGGCGGGCCAGGTGCTCGCGCTGTGGGACCCGCACACGCGGCCGATCATCACCGAATACGCCGGCACAGTCAGGTTCGAGCACGTCGAAGAAGGGGTCACGGTGGCGAAGCAGATCGACGAGATCACCGGTCTTTCCACGCTGGTGGTGATCGACCCGAAGCGCCGCGGCACCGCCGCGGCCAAGGGGCTGCGGCCGCAGGTGAAGCTCACCAACGAGGCGGGCGAAGAGGTGCGCATTCCCGGCACCGACCACCCGGTGAACATCACCTTCCAGGTCGGGTCGCTGATCACGGTGCGCGACGGCCAGCAGGTGGCGGTGGGCGAGGTGCTCGCGCGGATCCCGCAGGAGACCTCGAAGACGCGTGACATCACCGGCGGTCTGCCGCGCGTGGCGGAGCTGTTCGAGGCGCGCTCGCCGAAGGATGTGGGGATGCTGGCGGAGGTGACCGGGACGGTGTCGTTCGGCAAGGACACCAAGGGCAAGCAGCGCTTGGTCATCACCGACCTTGACAGCGTCGCCCACGAGTTCCTGATCGCGAAGGACAAGCACGTCACGGTGCACGACGGGCAGGTGGTGAACAAAGGCGAGCTGATCGCCGACGGCGCGGTCGATCCGCACGACATCCTGCGCTTGCAGGGCGTCGAGGCGCTGGCGCGCTACATCACCGACGAAGTGCAGGACGTGTACCGCCTGCAGGGGGTGCGCATTAACGACAAGCACATCGAGGTGATCGTGCGGCAGATGCTGCGCCGGGTGCAGATCGAGGATGCCGGCGACACCAAGTTCATCCCCGGCGAGCAGGTGGAGCGCGCCGACTTGCTCGATGAGAACGAGCGGGTCGAGGCCGAGGGCAAGAAGCCCGGCACCTACAGCCACATGCTGCTCGGGATCACCAAGGCGTCGCTCTCGACCGACTCGTTCATCTCGGCGGCCTCGTTCCAGGAGACCACGCGCGTGCTCACCGAGGCCGCGATCATGGGCAAGAAGGACGACCTGCGCGGTCTGAAGGAGAACGTCATCGTCGGCCGCCTGATTCCGGCCGGGACGGGCCTCGCCTACCACACGGCGCGGAAGACCGTGCCGGCGCAGGAGCTCTTCGAAGAGCAACCGGGCGAGGCGGCCGAACCCGAGGCGACCGAGGTGCAGCAAGCCTAGCGCCGCGGCGCGCGCGGGCAGGGCAAGGGCGCACCGTGCGGTGCGCCCTTTTTTCTTGCCGTGCACGCGCGCTCCCCCCGGGGGCGCGCCCGGGTCGCGTGCGCCGCGGCGGCGGCGCGCGCCGGTCGGCGTTGCTAGCTGGCCATCTCGCTTCGCAGCATCGCCTCGATCTGCTCCGCCGGCACCGCGGGGCTGAACAGGAAGCCCTGATACGCGTCGCAGTGGAGGACCTTCAGCTGCCGCGCCTGCGCGGCGGTCTCGACGCCCTCGGCGACCACCTTGAGGCTCAGCGAGTGGCCGAGATTGATGATCGACGAGACGATGGTCAGGCTGTGGGCATCGGCGCCCATCGCGGCAATGAACGAGCGATCGACTTTGATCACGCTCACCGGCAGCTTCGCGATGTGGGAAAACGAGGAGTAGCCGGTGCCGAAGTCGTCGATGGCGATCTCGAGGCCCATCGCCCGCACCGCATTCAGCTTGGCGATGTTCTCCTCGATGTGATGCATGATCACGCTTTCGGTGATCTCGAAGTCGATCCCCGGCGCTCCCGGAACCGACCCCGCCAGCGCGCCTTCGACCGCGGCGACGAAGCGCTTCTCCCGCAGCTGCAGCGGCGACACGTTCACCGCGATCCGCGTGCGCGGGAGCCCCTTTTTTACCCAGCCGGCCGCGACTTCGGCGGCCTTGCGCATCGCCCATTTGCCGACGTGCAGGATGAGCCCGGTCTCCTCGAGGATCGGGACGAACCGCTCCGGCGGCACCGGTCCCAGCTCCTCGTCCAACCAGCGAACGAGCGCTTCGACGCCGCCGATCCGCCCGGTCGCGAGATCGATCTTTGGCTGGTAGTCGAGCGTGAACCGCTCCTCTTCCACCGCGCGGCGCAGCTTGTTCTCCAAAGTGAGCTGCTCGGCGATGCGGACATTGATGTCGGGGGTGTAGACCACCAGCGGCTCGGCCAGCGCTTTCGCCCGTTTCAGCGCGGCCTCGGCGTTGCGCAGCAGGCTGTCGGCGTCCGCGCCGTCGGCCGGAAAGAATGAAATGCCGGCGCGCACCGACAAGTGCAGCTCCTGGCCCTCGATGACGAACGGTTCGGCGAGGGCGTCCTTGAGCCGATGCTGCAGCTCGAAGGCAATATGGTCCGCGCGGTCGAAGTCGAGCAGGATTCCGGCGAAGCAGTCGGCCTGCACTCGGGCGAGGTTGTGGATGTCCCGCACCGCGAGCTGCAGCCGCTCGGCGGTCCGGCGCAACACCGCGTCGCCGGCTTGGCGCCCGAGCGTGTTGTTGATGTTCTTGAATCGCTCCAGATCGGCAAACACGACCGCCACGCTGCCGCCGCGGGCGCGCGCCGCGGCGATCGCTTGGGCGACCTGCTGCTGGAAGAGCGCGCGGTTGGGCAGTCCGGTGAGCGGATCGAAGTAGGCGAGGTAGTCGAGCTGCTCCGCCTTCTCGATATGCGCGAGCGCAAACGAAATGTCGCTCGCGAGCTCGCCCAATAGCTTCATCTCCTCGGCGTCGAAAAACCCCGGCTCCCCGGCGTACAGGGATAAGCAGCCGATGACGCGCTCGTCCACGGCGAGCGGCAGGCAGGCAATCGAGCGGTAGCCCCCGGACGGCTCGTCGGCCTGCTGCGGCACCGCGCGCGGATCGCGCTCGGCGTCGTTGGCGACCGCGGGCTGGCCCGTGTGCAGCGCCGCTTCGAGGAGGCTCGCCGCCGTGGCCGCCTCGCCCGGGTCGGCGCGCCGGCGCGCGTCCTCCCCGGCGTCTCCGCCGCGCTCGGCGGCCACCCCGAGCTGCCCGGAGCGAGGGTCGACGACGTGGATCCGTGCCAGACGGAACCGGCCTTCCTCGACCGCGATGCGGCACGCCTCGCCGAACAGTTCCGCGCGATCGCGGATGCGCACGATCGCAGCGTTGATGCCGGAGAGCACCGCATGGACGCGGTTGAGCCGGGCGATTCGCTGCTCCTGCTCTCTGAGCTCGGTCACGTCGGCGACGGTCCAAATACAAGTGGTGACCTGTCCGCTGTCGTCGCGGACCGGCGCGCTGCGGCCGATCGCCCACAGCACGCGACCGGCGGCGCTCAGGATCCGCAGGTCCGATCTGAACGACACCGCGGCGGCGGTCGCATGCCAGTCGCGCAGCACGCGCTCGCGGTCCTCGGGGTGCAGCGCGGCCGACCACCCGCGACCGAGCGCGCGCTCGCGCGTGAATCCGGTCATGTCGCACCAGCAGTCGTTCACGTACAAGCAGTCGCCGCTCGCATCGGTCAGGAAGATGCCCACCGGCGCGTGGCTCGCGAGCGTGCGGAAGCGCTCCTCGCTCAGCTTGAGCTGCCGCTCGGCCTGCACCCGCGCGCCCCGCTCGCGCGCCTCCTGCAGCGCGCGCTTCACGGCCGGCGCGAGGCGGGCGAGGTTGGTCTTGAGCACGTAGTCGGTCGCGCCGCGCTTCAGCGCCTCGATCGCCCGCTCCTCGCCGATGGTGCCCGACACGAAGATGAACGGCACCTCGGCCGGCCGTTCTTGGACGATGGCGAGCGCGCTCATCCCGTCGAACGCGGGTAGCGACAAATCGGACAGCACGACGTCGGGCCTGAACTCGTCCAGTGCGCGGCGAAATTCGTCCGCGCGGTCCACCCGCTCCGCGACGCAAGGGATGCCCGCGCGTTGCAGCTGATGCAGTTCCAGCTCCGCATCCTCGATCATGTCCTCCACCAGGAGGACCCTGACCTCATTCGACATGCGCGGGCCTCGGCAGCGCACGCCAGGGCGGTGGTTGGGACGGCGCCGCGACGCGCCCGGCAACCGATCGCATCGCGGACGCGCGCCGCGCCGAGGGTGCGGGACTGCTTGGGGTCCCCGGAGCGGGAACAAGGCCCCCCTGCGGGGCCGTTCGGCCCGGGCATCCTCGGTTACGCGCCCCGTGCGTGACGCTCCGAGTGCTCGGCATCCCGGTGTGGGTTCGGTTGCTGACGCGTTCTTCTGGGGGCGGGGGTGCAACCCGCATCGAGTAATCCTATCCCTGTAAACAGTGCAGCGTCAGCAGAGAATCCACCGCTCGCCACGGGCGCAGCCAAAAAGTCACACTGCGCAGAGCGTGGGACCGCCGACCGTACCTACAACGGACTTACCGAATCGGTGGCGGCCCGCCCGTCCCGACCCCTGCGGCAAAGCCTCGTTCGCGAGAGCGAGCATCCGCGAGGACGCGCGCCGCAGGACGTCATGCGAACCGTCCGGACTAAGCGGGATCGACGACGCCCGCGCCGCGCCGCCTCGACCCCGGCGGCGAACACCGTGGCCATCGTGGTTCCTTGGCTATCTTGTGCTCGTCGCCGCGGCGTTGTTCGCCACCGCCGGTGATTTCGGCGACAGAGTTGTTCTGATCGTGCCCTTTCTGTGCTTTTACGTGATGGCACACCAACTAGCGAATTGGCTGCAGAAACACATCGCCGAGCGAAGGAACTCAGGCTGAGCACCACGCCACTACCCAGCGCGCTACTACCACCGCAGATCGGGCGCTTCATCCTCGAGGATCCCAACTTAAGCGGAATCGACGACCCCCGCGCCGCGCCGCGCGCCGCTGCGGCGCGCGCGCGGCGGCGCCCGGGCCGGGGCG
>Ga0187846_10001000_pt1 | contig 16162 bp, 23 predicted proteins | sample TC_taG_FD_161473 | JGI IMG/M metagenome (GOLD analysis project Ga0187846, IMG submission 161473) | Biofilm microbial communities from the roof of an iron ore cave, State of Minas Gerais, Brazil - TC_06 Biofilm (v2) | ecosystem: Environmental > Terrestrial > Deep subsurface > Cave > Wall biofilm...
ATCGCGGCGGCGGGCTTCGCGGACGACAAGGACGGGCCGCTATTCCGCACCACGGGGCGCTCGACCGGCACGCCGCACCGCATGACGCAGCAGGACGCCTACCGGATGATTCAGCGGCGGGCAAAGCAGGCGGGCATCAAAACCCGCATCGGCAATCACTCCATGCGCGCCACCGGCATCACCGATTACCTGAAACACGACGGCAGCCTGGCCGAAGCTCGCAAGATGGCGAACCACGCGGACACCCGCACCACGCAGCTTTACGACCGGCGCGGCGACGTGGCTGCGCTCGATGAATACGCCAAGGTGGGGATTTGAATGAGCGACGGAAGAAAGTGGAAAATCCTGTTTCACAGTAGACCACACGCTAAAGGGGTTCCCGTTCAGGAAACTTTTTCAACGCCTGAGGAAGCCAAGCGCAAAAAAGAAGCTCTGGAGGCAGAACTCACGGACACTCAAAGAGCCGAGCGCGCACATTTTTCGGTCGTACTGTCGTCACCCCCGAAACCATCCTTAGGGACTAGTTTCAAGCGGAAAACACCAGGTTTCGGCGATAAGCGAAAACGGTAAACATATCGCGCAAACGTGGGTTTGGATTATTGCAGCCTATCCGCCTGACTCCATGCGCTCAAGTTTTTCGGCGGCGCTGGATACAATGAAGGCGCTGCGGCTGATGCCCAATCGCTTCGCGCCCCTGTCGATGCGCTCCAGCAAGTCCGGGTCAATGCGTATCATGGTCGGTTTTTTGTTGGCTTCCCGCTCCTTGGCGGCGGGAGGCTGCCCTGCCCCGGAAATGAACGCCTCCGCCTCGCGGTCGGTAGCTGCTCCCTGATTGCGCTTAGGATTCTTAGCGATTGCCATACGCTACCTTTCCGTTATCGCTTGTATGTACAAATAGAAAGCCGGTAAGCTGCCTAAATTCGTCGCTGGCTTTAGGGTCGTTGTACTCAAGAACGGACAATCCCGCCGCCGCTGCGTTCGGGAATGCCTTACGGCGGATTATCTGCACCGGCGCAAGCTCGATGCCCTCAACTTCCTTCAAGGCGTCGATAGCAGCCTGATTGTCTTTGCCCTGCGGGTCGGCTTCGTTAAGCACGGTGATGGCGCGTAGCCGGTCATTAATTTCGCGGGCCTCCTTCACCAGGTCGGCGGTTTGGTCAACGCCCCATAAATCGAAGCTGCGGGGCTTCACAGGGATTAGAACCACTTCCGCCACGGTGAGCGCCGCCCGCAAGCTGCCGGTGTCGCGCCCGCCTACGTCAATCACGATGTCGGAATATTTTGGGGCAAGCTGGCGCACCTGCGTGCGGATGTTCGCCCCATGCAGGGCAACCGCCGTATATCCGGGCTGGCCTTTCTCGTTCGTCCGTAGGTCGGTGAAGGCAAGGGCGGTGCCCTGCTCGTCGCCGTCGATAAGCAGCACGTCGCGTTTCATGCGGGAAAGGGCGATGGCGCAATTGACGGCAAGGGTGGTCTTCCCAACGCCTCCCTTGACGTTTCCGACTGCCAAAATCATGTTACTCGCTCCGATACTGTTTGGATGTCTTTACGATTATGAAGCATAATCGGAACGATATACAAGCGAAAAATTGCGGTTCAGCCGCTCATATTGCTCGGCGTGCTCGCTGCGGCATTCGGCTGGCGGGCGCTTCAACCCATGCCCACGCCGGTTGCCGTGCCGCAATCGGCAATGGTGGCGCGGAGCCGGTTTTCCAGGTCATCGTCGTGCGCTTCGTGCTCGGCATCGCGGGCCTGTTTGCCCTTGGCGTAATGCGACGCATAGAGCGCTTCGGAGATAATCGCGGCGGCGATGGCGGAAAGGCGTATCGCTTTCCATTTCGTATCGGGGTCTTTGACGAATTCTCCGATAATCAGCGGCGCGAGAATGCCGCCGGTGCGCACCAGATGACCGGCGACACCGGCAAAGCCGAGTGAGGTGCTGGCGTGGCGGTAGGCTTTTTTTTCAGCGTAGGAATCGGGGGTGTACTGGTGGCGGTAATGCTCGCGCTTCTGCCACTTGTCGCCGTGTTCGCTCATTGGAAAGGCCCTCTTGCTCGGTGGAATTTACCGGGTCGGCGGGTAGTTGGCAATAGGTTCATCGCCCATGGGGGTGATGGTGATGGATTCAATAACCGGAATGCCCCGCGTCGGCGGGTCGTACAGGTCGCGGTGCCATTCGCGGATGATGGCGCACTTGCGGTCGATGATGGTGTACAGAACTTCAAGGACGCCCTTCCCGGTGACACGCACGCGCATGAAGGGGTAGAACAGGGTGAAGAACTGCCAGTGATGTGAGTCGAAGCTGTAATTGGCAAGGTGCTTATAGGCTCCGCCGATGCCGGGGGCGGTGGCGCAAAGCAGTATGAGGTCTTCGGGACGGGCGCGGCGTTCAAACGGCACGTACACGCGATTCTCCGGAAACACCAGCCGGGGAGGCGGTTCGATGTCGCCGCGCTTGCCCTCCTGCGGGTCTTGCTTCTGCTGCCAGCAGGCCTCCTGCTCCGGCTGCTGCGCCTCAACAGGCCAGTGCGGAAAATCCCCGCTCATCGCTCAAGCCCTCCCGGTTCGTGCTCCCGCTCGCCCCATATGTGCTCGCGCCAATATTCCCGGAACGCCGCCGCCGCGTCGTATGGGTCGCGCTGCGGGTGCAGGGAGGCGGCTCGCTCCCACCAGGGATAACCGTCGCGCTTAAACGGGTCGGGGGCCGTGTTCCTGGCCCGCATGCCACGGCTCAGCGCGTCGTCCATTGCGGCGGCTCGCTCCAGAGCATCCTCCGGGGTCTTCGGGGGCGCGTCAAGCTTTTCTTTCTCCTGGCGGATATGCTCGTCTATTGCTTCCTGCTCCCGCTTCAGGCCGTCCACTTGTTGCGCCGCGCGGTTAAGCTCTCCCCGGTCGCTTCCATCGCCGCTCCGCTCCATGGCGCTCGCGGCGGGGCCTAGATGCTTGCCCGGCTCCTGCGCCTTGATGTCCGCCCATTCGCTATCGCCGCGTTGCAAGGCTTTCTGCCGCTGCTGCTCGTTGGTCAAATACCCGTAGCGCCAGCGCTCGGCCTCCATTTTGAAACCGGCTTTTTCCAACTCCCGCGCTCCGCGCTCGGCCCATTTCCGGTGCCACTGCTCAAGGTTCTTTTCGCGGTCGTCCCACGTGAAAACCCGCTCCCCCAATCCGTCCTTGCTCACCTTGCGAATGCTCACCAGGAAATGCACATGGTTGTTGCGGTCGTCGCCGTGACGGTCGGGCTGGTGGATGTCCGCCTGTGCCGCAACCCCCTTGCGTAAAAACTGCTCCCGTCCGAAGTCCTTGACGATGTTCGCCCGCTGCTGGTCGTCAAGCTGCCAGGGCAGGGAGCCAATAAAGGAAAAGCCTAGCTGCGCGTTCTTCCGGGTTTCGTGCGCGTCATAGAAATTCCAGAGGGTGCCCGGCTCGCGTAATTGCGGGTCGTTCACGAACATGAAGGACGCCAGCGGCTTGTCCTTATGGCGGCTGTAATCTTTTATCTCCCCGGTGCGCTCCTCGGTGATGGACTCGCGGCTGTTGTAGGCGGCTTTGGCTACGATGCTTTGCCCCTTCCCGCGCGAAACAATGTCGGCCTGAAGGTGGTAGCCCATGGCTCACGCCGCCGCGCCGTGCTTCCCCTTCGCCCGCGCCCTGCGGAAGCCTGCCACCTTCCGCAATTTATCTACGTTGCTCTTCAATTCCGGGTGGGCGTTTTCAAAGGCCGCGATGTCGGTCAGGTGCCAAATGCGAACCCGCCCGCGATTGACCGATTCGACGGGCTTGGGAAAGTCCGGCCAGGCCCGGACTTTGTAAAGCCCCTGCCGGGTGTAATGGCTCCAGCGGTCTTGCAAGTCAACCCAACCTAGACGTGCGAACGTCATCGCCGCGCCTCCCTGCTTTGGCCTGCCGGATGGCAGGCCCTTGTTTTGCCGGTATCGGCAAAACTGCACCGGTTTACAGAATGTAAACCTATAGGTGCGCCCTTCGGGACTCTGCTTCCGCTGTTAACCTTTAGCCTGGGGCGTTGGTTTGCCCAAAAAACCATGCCCCAATTCTACAACCATGTATTGTAGTGGCGCTACCGACGCAACGAAAATACAATGGAGCTTGATTCTCCTATGGCGGAACTGGAAACCGAGAAACTGAAGAAGCTGAAGGCGGCGCGGGCGGCACTCGACGCCCGTGTCCGCGATGAAGAAAAAAAGCTCAACGAAGCGGAGCGCAAGAAAGACACGCGCCGGATGATTCTCTGGGGCCGGTGGGCTTCGGAGAAGGCCAAGCGCGATAGCGATTTCTCCTCGATGGCAATGGCGGAATTGAAAACCTATCTCACCCGCAATGACGACCGGGCGCTGTTCGGCCTGGCTCCCCTGTTATCCCCACCCAAGGAGCCGCGCCCTTAAAGCCCGTGCGAGGGCTTTCAAAGGGGGGGGCGGCTTTCGCCGCGAGAAGCACGGCGGGGGGGTCACGAAATGTTCGCTGGCGTTTCCGGTCAGGCGGGTGTAGGGCTGATGCAATCGTAAACCGTGTTCGAGGGAGGGCGCAATTCATGGCTGAAGAATCGAAGCCGGGGCAAACTATCAACATCCAAATCGCCGGAAACCCGGCAACGGCAACCGAGGTGCGCGAACTGGTGGACGGCATTACCGCGAAGGTCGGGGAGGCCGTCCAGACCTGGCAGGAACGGCTGAGGGAGAAGGCAGCCGCTCAGTCGGCAGCGCAGCCGACGCCGTGCGCGGGACGGTCATAAATATTTCATAATTCTTAAGCGATATTTGGCTTTTCTGAAGCGGGCCGGTGGGTTACGGTTGGCGCTCCTTATGGATGACGCCGACCCTAAATCGCTGTCGCCTTCCGAGCAGTCCAAGAATGAAACGGACGAGCTGACCGCGAAGTTGCTTAGGGCTGCGCGTTCGGGCCGCTATGAGCCTATGTTGGAACTCATCGAGGCCGGGGCCAAGGTAAACGGAGCCGACAAAGACGGGAATGGTCCGCTGCACCTTGTGGCGCAAAGCGGCCTTTGGCCAAGAGCGGCACGTCTTCTCATTGAAAAGGGAGCGAACGTCAATGCGAGAAACAAGCTTGGCGAAACACCGCTTCATATGGCTGCCGAGTCAAAGCCACGATGTAGGAGTTTTAGTAACGTTATCTACGAACTCGTCAATAACGGTGCCGATGTCTTTGCGGTGGATAAGAATGGTGAACTCCCACGGGACAAGGCGGCTGCCAGAGGCAATGAACAGGTAGTGGAGTCCTTGGAAAAAAGAATGCGAGAGCGTGAAAAAACTCTGACTGGGCTGCCCGAGTCCGAGTTGGTGAAGCGCCGCGAGAACATCGGCAAGGTAGCAAGCATGCTCGACGCGGAATTGCAGCGGCGGGCGAAGAACAATCAGGAGCGCGGGCGATGAAATCGTTCTGGCCGATGTGGTCAATAGAGACGCCATGCCAATGGCTCAAGCGAAGCCTCGCGGTAGTCGGTCGGAAAGGAACCTATGTGGATGGCATACAAAATTTCAAACGAGGCTGGCATGGGGATGGGCCAAGGCGGACGCCCGTGAACGGCTTGTGCTGAGTTGTATTGGTCTACGGCTTTGCGGAAGCGCTGCTCATCGGTGAGTAAGCGTGCCATCTGGTAAACGAATCGCCCGGACTCCGTGTTGAAAATCGTCACGGCAGCGCCGCCGTGCGGGTTCGGAATGCGGCACAGGATGCCGAGTTCCACTCCCTGTTCCGGGCTGAAGTCAATCTGATAATCGGAACCTGTGCGGACAGGGTTGTAGGGCGCAAGCCGCTGCATCTCTTCGTCGTCCGGTTTGTCAGCCGTTCCTTTGACGATTACGCGGTTATAACGCCGCCCGTGAGATTTAACGCCTCCGGCTTGCAGGCGGAAGACAAGGTGCTGAGAACTTCGGCGGCTCAGTATGTCTCTAATCAACGGATTGCTGGCAGCGGAGCGGAAGAGTATCAGGGAGCTTTCAGCAGCGTTTTCCCTCATTCGGCGCGTAATAGCGTGCTGAACTTTCACCATCTCGTTTTTGTCAAACCATTGGGTAATCAAGTCCCGCGCTTCCACGTCACCGGAGGCCACATACGGATACGCGACGCGCAAGCCGTCCCTGAACATTTTGGGGTGGCGTTCTTTCAGTTCGCGCAACGCCAGCGTGTCATTATCCGCGTTGAGGTGGAAATAGCGAAACGTAAAATGCGAGGGCCAGTGCTGGTAAAAGAGAAGTTCGGGGTAGGCCACATACACGGCGCGGGGTGAGGCAAGATGAGGTTCCCAGAACGCCCGCGTTGCGCTTAGCGGGTCGGAAACCCGATGCCACTGAAGCTGGTATCCCTCGCCAGGTTCAGCAGGGGGCAGGTCGAAGCGCCAGCCGTTCCTAATCTCATGGGCGTGGTCTATTAAAGCCGCTCGTAAGACACGGCAACGGTTGCGGACTTTCCAGCCGCTAGCGCCGTCGGCTACAAACACGCCCTTTTCCCCGAGCGCCTCGTGCCAAAGGTCTTCTGTTTTTGCGGGTTTATCGTGATGCTCCCAGAGGTACTGGAAAAGGTTTTTGGTGGGTAGCGCATTTTTCATCCAGTTGGAATCACAGATTTCCCGATAGAGCGCCTTCAGTTCATCTTCCTCGGCCATTTTCCGCTCACGCCCGCTCACGCCAGTGTACTTGAAAGTGATAGCCCCTCACGGAACCTGCATGATTTTCTGATTCTGGATGGCACTCACCTTGCGCGATTGGGACAGCGAACGATGGCCGGAACCCTGGGCCGCCCGGCACAACGCTGAGGTATGGAAGACGCCTGAGAGCGGAATGTATGAGGGGACAAAACGACTAGAAAGCTGGCTGCACCAGCCTAGCGGGGGTTGCCAAATCGAAAAACAACCGAAAGGAAAAAACACAAGTGACACCGAAATACAAGGAAACGACGGACACGAGAGTGTCCGAGCCGCTGGCTTATGAACCTTCACCGCCGCTCATGGAGCCGGAGGCGGTGAGTCCTCACCGTGCCGCGCGGGACTTCTGGCAGTCAATGGCTCTACACCCTGCGATGGTCGGCACGGCCATCGTCACGGATTTCATGGTTTCCGCCGTGGACGTGGGGACACTGGGCATTACCGCCCCGTTCCTCTGGCTTATAGCTGGACTGTTCAACGGGGTGATTGTCTTCCTCGGTCAGAGGAAGTTCGCCGGGGATGATGCCGAGAGCAGTTTCATCAAGGCCCTCATCGTGGCGTTCATCGTCGCTCTGCCTACACCATTGCCTGCTTTTTTGACGGTGCCAAGCGGCATTGTCGGGATGGTGAACGCTCTCAGGAGAAAGTCATGAGTAAGCGACAAAGCCTGGTGCGAAGAATGCTGCGGTGCGGGCTGGTTGCCGCCGTCCTGATGGTGGCGGCAAGGCAAGCAAGCGCGGAGGGCGTCACCGTGCGGGGGTCGCCGGGTTGTCAGGAGTATCTGGACGCGAAGGCGCGTAATAACGTGCAGGAAGCGGTCAAGGATTTGTCTTGGCTCTTAGGCTACATGTCGGGGCTGGCGGTCGCCACGCAGGTGAACATTCTCGGGAAGGACGACGGCGAAGGGATGCTTACGTGGGTGGACGCCTACTGCCAGACGTACCCGGCGCGGTACCTGAGCAACGCGGGCGACCTGTATTACAGGTTCCTCAAGGAACGAATGCAAGCCGTGGGCGCGGCGGAGAAAAGGGAGGTGAGATAGATGGCCGACGATAGCTGGATGGGCGATTTGTACGAAAGCATGGGCGACGCCGTGGCCGATATTCGCCAGAAGGTCGTGGAAGAGGGCTATTTCGGCAGGGCGGTGACGCAGCTTGACGTGGACGGCCCTTCCTGCGACTGCCCGCACTGGCCGGAAACGAGTGAGCCGGAGCAACAGCAGCAACCGGAACAGCAACAGGAGCACGGCCAGGGGATTGACCTTTAGGCCGTAGGAACTTCGGGCGAGGCGGGCGGGAGCGATGCGCTTCATGCCCGCCGTTTTTTTAAGAGAAAGAGGACTGAATTATGGGATTGATTGTACGGCCTTACGTGAAAGACCTGGACACGCCGCTGTTGAAGCTCTCGCCCCGCGATAGCTACAGTGCGCGTGATGGCTGCGGCGCGATTCATTTCTGGGGAGGCATAGGCGGGGGCAAGACTACCTCGGCCTCGCTGGTAGCGGGGGCCAATCTCCGGGCGGGGATGGGCGGCTGCGTGACCGCGACGAAGGTTGAGGATATTGAACTCTGGCAAAAATCCTATACACCCAAGCACGGGCGCGGCAATTCGCTGGTGCTGGTGGACGGCGTCAACGAAACGTTCAATTTCCTGGATTACCTGCTCGCCACTCAAGGCATGGACGGCATAGGCACCGTGACGGAATCGCTGATGCGCATTATCGACGCCGCCAGGAAAAGCAGCCCCGACGCCAGCCGGGGAGGGGGGGAGTCTCCCTTCTGGCGGGACGCGACCCTGGAAGCGCTGCGCTACACCGTTCCGCCGCTCTACCGGGCGGACGGCACGGTAAGCATTCCTTCTATCCTGCGCTTTATCGTAAGCGCTCCCAAATCCCGCGCCGAGGCGAAGGGCAGGGAGTGGAAGGAGGGGTCTTTCATGTACCAGAAGCTCGTGCGGGCCTCACCCAAGGTGGCGATGGACAATTGGGCGCTTCAAAACGCCTGCCGCTTCTGGTCGGAAAAATGGGCGGACAGCGATGAGCGTACCAGGTCGAACGTGATAAGCACCATCACCGCGACGCTCGACCGTTTCAACCATGGGCGGCTGCACCGCATGTTCTGCGGGCGGACTACCATCGTGCCGGAGTTGAGCTACGGCGGGGCCGTGCAGTTGCTCGCCTGTCCGACGACGCTATGGGGCGATGATGCCGTCATCGCCCAACAGCTTTACAAGTTCATCTGGCAAAAAGCGGTACTCTCCCGCAACGCGCTGGAGCCGAAATATCGGGAGCGGTTCGTGTTTCTCTGGAGCGACGAAGCGCAAGACCTGGTGAATTCATACGATTACGAATTTTTGAGCCTGTGCCGGTCGTCGCGGTGCTGCGTCTGCTTCCTCACCCAGTCGCTTCCCACCTACACCGCAAAGATGGGAGACAAGAACGCCAAAGACGCGGCTATGGCGCTCGCGGGTAAGTTCATGACGCACGTCTTCTGCTCCAACAGTTGCCCGGAGACGAACGATTTCGCGGCGCGGATGTTGGGTAAGGAAATGACGCGGCGGCGCAATGGCAGCGTCGGAAGCTCCGAGAGCGTCAATGTCGGGATGAATGCGGGCAACAGCGAGAATAGCGGCAATTCATCCAACTACGGTTCATCGAGCGGGCACGGCTATAGCTTCAATCAGTCCTCCGGCAGCAACTCCGGGATGGGCAACAATTGGGGAGAGAATCGGGGCAAGGGAACGAGCGACAGCATCAACCGCGGTTATTCCGAAAGCATGGAGTATGTGATTGAGCCGGGGGACTTCGCCCGGATGCTCAAGACCGGCGGGCCTGCGAACGGCAATCAGGTGACGGCCATCTGGTTTCAGGCGGGCCGGGTCTTCAGGGCAAGCGGCAGCAACTGGCTGCTGGCGAGGTTCGCGCAATGAATCCCCCTACCTCAACAACGCGGTTTATCGGCACGCCGCGCAACGCGAAGGTGCTGTATCTCGGCGCGGGCCTCGTGGTCTTCGCATGGCTCGGCGGCGCAGTCCCTTGGTGGCTGGCACTCATGGCGCTCTGCTGCGTCGGCACGGTGCGCAAGGCCGTGCATGACGTGCGCCGCTATGACCAGTGGGCGCGAGCCTGGGAGGGGATGGGAGGAAGGCCGCTCGGTCGGCCTGCAAGGTGCGGCTGCGGCCATCCCGAATGCACGGATGGCCCGGCCATTGGCGGGGCGGCGACGCCGAAAGCGCATCGGCGCGGGCGCAAGGCGTCTTCCCGCTGGCATAGCGTTATCGCGGCGGCGCTGCTGCTGTTTCCCATCATTCCGTACTTCGCTGAGTCCGGGGCGAGCGAAGCGCTGCGCAACGCCCTGGCGCTCCTCTGGCTGGCGACGGCGGTGTATCTCGTGTGCAAGGTCATCCTCAATCTGCGCCCCAGGCGCAATGCATCGGTGAAGGCTTCGCCGGCGATGCCGGGCAAAGCAAAAAGCGCGGACGGGGTGGAATGGCTGCTGCCCCCTGCCTCCTCCTCCCCTTCCCGCGCGGAGGCGGAAGGCAACCTGCCGGACTATTGCGCAGCGCTGGTTCGGCGGTGATGCGGTTTAGCGCCCCAGGGCAAAGAAAGGACAGAAGCTTATGACTAAAAACGTTTCACCGGTTGACCCTGCAAATGCCGTTACTCCGCATTGGATGAAAGACATTGCAGAGTACGACGCGCTGGAGAATCATCCCTGCGCTGTGATTGAAACCGGCAAAGACGGGACGCAATACGTAGAGGTCTGTGAACCCCACGAGGCGCATTTCTGGACGGTGTACGGCCATCTCCGCAGCGGAGGAGTAAACGCCTTTGAGGACTTTCCAACGGAAGCGGAAGCCGTTGCTTTCCATGACCGCCTGATTGCCGCCTGGCCGCATCTTGGCGGGCGCGAAGCCGAACCGCGCTGGCCGGAGTCCGGGGAGCCGGAAGGCGAAGGAACTGCGGAACGGAAGCGCGAGCGGGGCATGGACATTTAAACCGCATTAGAAGGCTCTACAGGTGGTATGGTCGGTTTGGGCTACCCCAACTATCCCTTGATGGCGTTTCGCTGCTGTACGGGCAAATTTAAGGCCCTGGCGGGGGTTTTTATTACTCTTCGCTGCCCTTGCTCCTGAAACGCTGCCGCAAAAATTCAGCGTGCCTGCCCGCCTTGAATCCGGCCTCCCAACCGCGCTTGTATTCCTCGCGGAGTGAAACCGTTTGTGATTCACCTGGTCGCAGCGCAGTGTTCCCGCGCATCAGTTCATCGGCATCGGTAGCTTTCTGGCCGATAAGCTCGGGCAGCACTCCGCCTGCGGGGCGGGCGCGGCGTAGCTCCTCCGGCGTAATCTCCGGGTTCTCCTCGTCAATGCGTTCGGGGTCGGGCTTTTTCCTGTGCATACATTCGTTCCTCCTAAGCTAGAGCCGCCGCCCCTTTCGCGGCTTTGGCGGCAAGGGCATGTCGATAAAGCTGTAGCTGCCCGGCGTGGCGGCATCGACGGCAGCGGCTATTTCGGCCTCATGCTGTCGCACTATCGGCCAATAATTGGAGCCGAGCACCACCAGCGCTAGCTCCCGCCCAGTCAGGTTTTGCTGAAAACGGATGTTCTGGTCGGCGGTAAGGAGCACCTCGAAACCGGCCTGTTCCGCCAGATTCAGAAGCTCGCCATTCTTGAGTTTCTCGGGCCACGGCATTTCCGCGACGGTGTGAACCTCATGGCCCGGTAGAAAACGGCGCACGCCCACGGGGACGTTTTTGTCAAACAGAATGCGCAACGCGGTGACTCTTCACATACGCCAGCACCGCCTCGACGCGCTCCAGCGGGATTTCAAACTGTTCCGCGATTTCCGGCGCAGTCAGCCCATAATCAAAATTGCCGACTATCGCATCTACCGGCATGCGGGTGCCGCGCAGCACGGGAGCGCCGCTTTGGATTTCAGGGTCGATTTCAACGAGCGGGCATTGCGACCAGTCGATGGTTTCTTTTTCTTTTCGACGGCTCCACCGTCTGGCGGGCGGCTTCTCCCCGTGCGCCCGAAGTTTCAGGCGGCGTTCCATGGCGTCGCTCACCAGCTCGTCCAGCGTGATATGCTCCTGCTGCGCCTCCGCCTGCGCTTTCTCCAGTAGCGCCGGGGGAATGGCGGCATGCAGGTTTTTTTCCGGTTGCACGTGGTCGGCTCCGTGAAGGTTCATATACTCCCAAGGGTACGGTAATAGCGGGCCTGGCGCTTGTCAACGGGTCTGACCTGTACGCCTGGCTACTGCGGCGGCGGCGTTCTGCGCGGTGGTGAGGGCGTAGTGTTCGCCGTTCTCCTGCGCCTTGGCGCTCTCTTCCATCAGCATGGCAGCCGTCGCCTCGATTGGCCAGCCCCAATCAATGCAAAGGCCCAGTCCACTTTGCTGATGTCGGGCCGCTTGCCTTCCGCATGAGCATATTTCGGGTCTTGAAGACAACGCTGGTAGCTCGGCCTTTTCCGGGGGCCGGTGTAGGTGGGAGAAACTCGAACGGGGGCGGTATACTGCTGCGCGGGCGCGACCAGGCCCGCGCCTTCGAGCGCCTCGCGGGTCACGATATTGCCTTCCCTGCTTTCGGTGATTTCAACCGTTGGAAAGCTCGGGGCGTACTTGGTTTTGTAATTCCGGCTGCCGCTGATGCGGGTGGCGCCGCTGGCGCTCGGGTCGGCTCCGGCGCCCTTGCGCAATCGACGCGCAAAATCCGCCGCAGGTGGATCCTGCGCGGCGATTCGCAACCCATGCCTGATAGTTGCCGGGGGAGGTGTGCAGCACCATGAAGGAATAGGGGGCAACGCGGCGGGCTGCTTCCTCGTTCAGGTCGTCCAGTTGGATAAGCTCGGCGCGTTCGCTCTTGCGGGGCCGAAGAATGATATTCTGCTGCCGCAGGATGGCAAGCTGCAACATGTGCCCGAGGGTGGGCTGCAGGCCGTTAATATGCCGGTTGGAGAGAAAACCGCCCTGGCGGGGCTTGTTGCCCTCGATGTCGGTAAAGGTCACGTCGAACGATTTCACGCCAACGCTGGCGAAAGCATTAAGCATGTCGAGGGCTTTATAGGTGTCCGCTGTCATCTCGTGCCCCCCGCCGTGTTTCTGCTTCTTCGGTTCCCGGACTATAGCGGCTGCGGTAGCTACCATGCAACTGTTCACCTTCATTGGGAGAGTGGGGAAGGGTCAGGGAAGGGGCAACGCCCCGTCTTTGGGACGCGAAAGCGCTCAATGCGCTTGAGCGGCCTTGGTTGGGATGCTGCGGAAGCGTTATCCACAGTTCGGGAGTGAGCAACTATAGGGGAGTACAGGTTTCTATATATACAGGACAGGTTGACCGTTTCACCGTGCTGGAGGTTGACCGTTTCACCGTTTTTAGGTTGACCGTTTCACCGTGGATAACTCAGTCAATCCACAAGGCAATGTGGAAAACTGCGGTTTCCGTAAGGTCTTGCTTATTGTGCCGGAGTCATGCATGGTGAAGTATGCAGCGTGTGGGCGACATTCCGATAGCTAAGCGGCTGGTGAGGGAAGCTTGCGCCGCTGTCGTCACCCCGGCAAAGCAGAAGTTTATTGAAGCGGCAGTCGCTATCCGGCTCGACCCGGAAAACCCGGAATGGGCGTTCATGGCGCGCCATTTGGTGCAATGCACGCTGCCGCATAAAAACCCCGGCGATGTGGAACAGTGGGCGCGGCGAAATGGCAATCTGACGCTTGGCATAATACCTGGTCGGGACTTTGAGAAAAATCGCTCGCTTGGCTACCCTTACGGCGTCATTCCCCGGTTGCTGCTGTTCTGGATTGTGACGGAAGTAAAACGCACGGGGCAGAGACGCCTTGAACTCGGGCACAGCCTTTCCGATTTCATGCGGGCCGTAGGGCTTGACCCGAATACGGGCGGCGGCAAGCGGGGCGATGCAAAGCGGCTGCGGGAGCAAATGACGCGCCTTTTTGCCTGCCGCATCAGTTTCCAACAAACCATAGAGGAGCCTCACCGTCAGGGGCAACGATGGCTCAACATGGAGGTCGCGCCGGACGGTGAATTGTGGTGGGACCCGAAACACCCGGAGCAAGGGTCGCTATGGGGAAGCTGGGTTGAGTTGGGCGAGAAATTCGCGCAAGCGATTATGCTCTCGCCCGTGCCGTTCGATATGCGGGTGCTGCGGGCGCTGCGGCGTTCACCGTTGGCGCTCGACTTGTACGCGCTGCTCAATTATCGGTGCTTCACGGCAAAGCAACCTCTGTTCATCGGCTGGAAGCTGCTCATGCAGCAGCTTGGCTGCGACTACGGGAGCAGCAAGGATTTCGGGACAAAAGTGAAGAGCGTCCTGAAAAAGATAGAAGCCGTCCAGCCAGGCCTCATCGTGAAGCGCGAAAAGGGCGGTATCAGGATTCACCCGTCACGGCCCGCAATCGCTCCTGCTATCGCGAACAGATGAGGCCCCTTAAAAAATTACGGGCGCTTGCATCCGGCAACGGAAAATGCTCTCCTTGGAAGCATGGACACCTCGGTCTTTACCGCCATTGGTGCTATCGCCGGGGCAGCGTCCGCCCTCGTGGGTCTAGCGAAAGTCCTCATTGAATCGCCCCTTTTTAAAAAGGTCTAATTCAGCAGTTAGCAGGCAGACCCCTCGGGGTCATCGCTGCGGGAGGGCTTTGGATTACTACAACATAAAGGGCGTTATGTTGTTCCAAGGTGGGTCAGCGCACCTACGAGACAGGCGAGACAGGAGGAGGGCTTGCATTCGACTGCGGAAAGTGCTCATCTGAAGGAAGCATGGACACGTCCATCTTCACTGCTGTAGGTGCTGTGGCCGGGGCTGTGTCCGCCGCCGTGGGGCTGGCGAAGGCCATTCTGGAGTCCCCCCTTTTAAAAAAAACCTAAAAAGTTTGCCGCTGATAAGGTACTAATCTCAAACTTCCGGTGACCTCCAGTACCCAGAAGTACTATTTTCCTTTACACCCGCAAGCCTACGCCAAAACATTTCCCTGCCGTTTTGGTGTAACGTGTGATAAAGGACATTATCACACGTATGCTGGATATCGTCATGCCCGCCAGCTTTCCCGAAACAGACTTCCGCGCCTTCGGCATAGCGGCGCATGCATTCTTTCCTGACATATATACCTTCAAGGGGCTGCAGGAGGTGCTGTACGACCTCCAGGAGAAGAAGCGGCAGTTTGACTGGTCATGGCCAGCGGTACGCTACCGCTACCGAAGCTGCACCGAATGCAACGATGAATTCAAGGCGCTGCTGAATGATGAAACCAGTGATTGGTGGAAGGCTGGCGGGCACGATGAGGAGCTGGTGTACAAGCTCGAACGGTGCATTTATCAGTTCTTTACGAGTGCGCTTTCGGTGTTCGACAGTTTCGCTTTTTGCCTTTATTTTTACGGCAACGCCGTCGAGCCGGGAGCATTTGTCGAAGTCGGCAATCCACGCGCTATCACCCGGAACGCTACCGCCAAAGCGTTTACGGCCGCGTTCCCGCAAGCGGGTATAACCGGGTTGCTGGCTGGCCTTTCCAAGGATTCCCGCTTCAGCACCATTGATATGGTGCGTAACTTGGTGGGACACCGCATCAGCGGAAGGCGAAGCATACGAAGTTCGGTCACATTGCAAGCAGATGGCGGATACACAACCGACCTTCACGAGGAGACATGGCACCTCCCCGGCGCGGCCGGGAAGCTGACGTTTGATGAAGAAATGCTTCAGCGCCATCTTGACGACGTTACCGTGCTGCTTGCATCGCTATCGCTGGCCGCGCGGGAGTTTGCGGACGCCCAGAAGACAGCAAGAAAACCTCTAGCGGAGGCGAAACATGAGCACTGAAATCATCCCATTCAAAGAACCCCGCGCGCTCGCGGGCTTGGCTGCAAAGCCCCCGACCGTGTTTCTGCCGGATGAAAAGACGGCGGAGCGGTTCTTCGGATTCTTCACCGCCAATATCCGCAACAAGAACACGCGGCGGGCCTACTACAAGGCCGCATGCCGGTTCGCGGACTGGTGCGCCGAAAAGCGCCTGCCCGAGCTGGCATGCGTCAAGCCGCCGCACGTTGCTGCCTATATCGAAATGCTGGGGACGCGGGAGCCGGACGGCGCGGGCCTGTCCAAGCCCACGGTGAAACAGCATCTCGCGGCGCTGCGCATGCTGTTTGACTGGCTCGTGGTCGGGCATATGCTTGACAGTAATCCCGCCCATGCCGTGCGCGGCCCGAAATATTCTCAGCGCAAAGGCAAGACGCCGGTGCTCGACCGGCAGGACGCGCGGGCGCTCATTGCCGCGATTGACACAAGCTCCCTTACCGGCTTGCGCGACCGCGCCCTTATCAGCATCATGGTCTACACCTTCGCCCGCGTCGGCGCGGTGCTGGGCATGAAGGTGGAGGATTATTTCAGCCAGGGGCGGCGCGGATGGGTGCGCCTGCATGAGAAGGGCGGCAAGGAGCACGAAGCGCCGTGCATTCCGAAGCTGGAAACATACCTGG
>Ga0187846_10001001_pt1 | contig 16153 bp, 11 predicted proteins | sample TC_taG_FD_161473 | JGI IMG/M metagenome (GOLD analysis project Ga0187846, IMG submission 161473) | Biofilm microbial communities from the roof of an iron ore cave, State of Minas Gerais, Brazil - TC_06 Biofilm (v2) | ecosystem: Environmental > Terrestrial > Deep subsurface > Cave > Wall biofilm...
GACCTGCGGATGGCGGGACCCACAACCGGGAAGAACACCTCGCTCAGTGTTCTCGGATCCGTGCGGGCTGATTCTCTCAGAGCTCCGATCACCGAAGGTGTGAGCGCTTCGACAAGGCTTTCGCTTCCGCCTTGCGCGTGCCGCAACCGAATCGCTTCGGCAACAACAACACTAACGTCTTCGGTGCGCAACTCACGGTTTTCAAGTCGTTCGCGCAGAGCCCTCAGATTCTGTTGTTCGGGGCCGAGGAGGAGGCTGCGAAGGGTGGCGAAGGTGGAACCATCTCCCGAGAGTGCCTCCTCTTGCTCTCCGCCCGACAAACCGGATGCCGGATGCTCTTCCACGGGTGTTGCTCTCACCGAAACCCTGCCGCACTATTCCTTCGGGAACGGGAGCTGATCTCTTAGGCGTAGGGCAAACTCACTAAACAGGTCTGCTAACGCAGCACGATCCATTTTCTCGAGTCTTAAACCTTGGGCCTCTCGGTCAAGGTTAGCGGCAACCTCTCGCTGCAGCCGTTCCGTTTCCTTCGAAAACACCTTGGATTGTTCGAGGATTTTAGCCCGCAAGTCGCTCTGGCGGCTGGCCGCCTGCTCTTCGCTTTCAGCGAGCTTTTTCTCCAGTCCCTTCGAAGCTTCTTGCAACTCGCGGGCGAGCTGCTTGAGTGAATCGGCGCGGTCTGCCTTTTCACTCTTCAGGCGCTGGCCGAGTGATTCAACCTCCTCCCGGTTGAAGACCTCGAGTGAGTCCAGTTGCTTCTTGATCTCTTCGCGAAGGTTGTCGATAGCCTTGGCGAGCCGATCCTCAAGAGCCGCAAATCGTCTCTCGTAGTCACGCATTTGGGAGCCAAACAGAATGTCGCGGATCTTGTTGACATTCGTCCCCTCCTGAGTGTCGCCAGCCTCCGTAGGATCAGTCTTCGGGTCGGTGGATGATGCCATTCTAGCAACCCTCTCGTGTTTGGATTCCTCGCGACTTTGAGCTTGAGTTCGTTGAGTGCCAGGTCTGCGCATTGGGTACCTGCCAGCGAACGTCGTCGCCGAATTCGCTGCCTCCTGCCTGACCACCGAGACGTCGGGTCCTTCTCTTTTCGCGTTTTGCCGGCAAGCAAAGAGCTGAGAATAGACCTTTCGATACCTTAACGCGACTCCTTCTGAGAAGAGGACAACTGAATTAGGCGGTGCCCCCTCGTCAGCCCGGAGGACTTATATAGTAATTTCTGGTAAATTCATATCACTTTCTGAGATACACGTCAATCACATGGTCACCATCACCAGTGCGTTCTTGCCTGCGAGCTTGCCGCGGCTCTCCACCGTGAGCCTCACTTTCAGTCGAAGCTAAGGGGAGTCGCCTCCATCCGGGTCAGTCTGCCAACCGCTTTCGATCTCTTTGTTTAATCAGCGTGTGATTAGAAGCTGTTTGGTTTCGTCTGCGGGCCCGGCACGCTGTTCCGGCACCTTTTCCACTACCAGTCGCGTGAAAAGCCCGCCGTCCACCCGCCGTCCACGACCAAAACGTGGCCGGTGACATACTTCGCGTCGTCCGATGCGAGGTAAAGAACGGCCGCGGCAACGTCCTCGGTTTCACCAGGCCTTCCCAGAGGAATGTGGCTGAGCAGGCTATCGGACATCGATTTCGAATCGGGATTGTAGAACATCATCCGGGTCCCTTCGGTGAGGATGGAACCCGGAGCAATCCCGTTGACGCGCACGCCGTATTGACCGACCTCGAGGGCGTGCGAGCGGGTGAAGTTCAACACACCGGCTTTGGCGGCTGTGAACGCGCACTGAAGGCGAGCCGGGACAACCCCGAAAACCGAGCCGATGTTGATGATCACGCCTTTCCGGCGCTTGACCATTCCCGCCGAGACAGCGCGCGAGCAATAAAAGACGCCGTCAAGATCAACGCGAATGATCCGGTGCCAGTCCGCGTCCATGAACTCATGGGTCGGCGCCCGGTTCTTTCCCACGTTGAGTCCGGCATTGTTCACCAGAATATCGATGGGACCTAGGTCCCGTTCGACTGCCTCCACCATAGCTTTAACGGCATCAACATCGGACACGTCCGCCTGGTAGAAACTGGCTTGGCCGCCACGCTCGCGGATCTCTTCACACGTGTGCTCCCCCGGCTTCACGTCATTGACGGCGACTGTGGCACCGTTCTCCGCCAATGCAAGGGCAATGGAGCGGCCGATCCCGCCGGCCGCGCCGGTAACTAAGGCTATGCGGCGATTCAGGTCAACTTTCATGTTGCTCCTCGTCAATTCAAGATGCGTCGAGGATGCCCTCGGCCGTGGTACGAGACAGTACATCTCGCCCGCCTCGGTTCTGTCAAGCGCCCGTTTGGAATTCTGGTAGCCCTGCGCTTTCTTCCTGGCAAGGAAACGACTCGGCGGCAGGCCCGGGCTAGCTTTAGCCTAGTTTTTTAGTTTAGTCTAGCTGGACCCGTACCTTCGAGGCGCGAGAACGCAGCCACAACCGATTGAGGCAAGGCTAATTACGAGTGCCGAGTCGAGTCGTTGCTATTCCCACGTCTCGACCGGCGCTGCTACGGGGAGGGCACCACCGCCGCTACCTGATTCGAGTATGTGCTTTCGACGCCCTTGGAGTTCACCGCTGCGGTGACGTAGTAGTATGTTTGGCCCGCTTGCACCGTGGAATCCTCGTAAATCGTTCCCGACACCAGCGCCGGGTTAAGCACGGTATACGGGCCGCCGGACTGACCGCCTCGGTAGACGTTGTAGCCCATCACCCCGGAAGAGGTGCTCGCGGTCCAGCTCAACGTGACCGAGTGCGCGCTCACCCCGATGCCGGACAGGGCTACGACGGTGTATGGGTTTGAGGCATTGCTGGTGAGAGAAATCTGACCTGTGGCTTTGCCAGTCATTGCGGGTGCGAAGTCGGGGCTGAAGGATTTCTTGTTCCCCGGTTGTAGAGTCAACGGCAGCGCGAGCCCGCTCATGCCGAAGCCTGCTCCCGTGGCCGCAGCCGCGGAGATCGTTAGACTAGCGGTCCCGGCATTGGTGAGCATGACCGGCAGTGCAGTGCTATCACCTACGATTACATTTTCGAAGTTGACGCTGCTCGGACTAGCTATGAGCACTCCGACGGCCGTGCCAGGGCTTAATCCGTAAGCTGAAAGCGGGCACGAGTTCGGCCTGTAGGTGCCTTGCTTCCATGTTGCGGGCAGCGAGGTCAACGCGGTTTGATAGCTGCTTTGACTGAGGCAAGGAGCGTTATGACGGTCGTGGAGGATAGGTTGACCTCCTTGAACTCCCAACACAGCGATCCAGTAATAATTATCCTTTGTTACGTTGATCGGTGGCACTTGAATCGTATTCCACGCGCCAGACTGGAGCTTTAAACTGCTGCCTTGACCGAGCAGCGTTGCCGGGTAGCCGGCGCCGGAGCCGGAGTAGATACCGAGAACCAGTTGCCTGGAAGCTGAAGAAGCGTCCAAATAGATTGACAGCGCGCCGACGGTTCCGCTGTTGATGGCAACAACCTGAAAGGCCGCTGCTTGCCCAACCGCAACGCTGTCAGCCTGGCTCTCGACGGTCTGTTCCCCGAATAATAGTGTACTCGCCGCGTTTGCCGAAGTATCGCTTCCGAAAGTCGGTTTGAGACCTGACCTGGCAGCCTCGGGGGCTCCTGCACGGCTCGCTCCGGCCGCGCGCGACTCAAGGGTCGGGGTGTCCTGGGGGGACGCGGTCCCAGTCATCAGGACGGTCGACAAGATGAGTCTGAGAGGTTTAGTGAACACGGCGTGCTCCATAGGTATTTCACCTGCTTGGCGCCAGTCGGCACGAGTACAGAAGACGTCCTGAAACGAGCGATCCTTAAGAACCCCAACTGCCTCGCGTTCGGCGGCGTTTTCGTCGGCCATGACCCACCCTCCACAGGCCTCGCAAGCCTCGCTCAACAACCCTAGCGCCTCTCGCCGGACCATTTCCATCGATGGCGTGTCGACTCTTGGTAATTTTTGGGTCTCCACATCCGAGGACGTGTACGTCTTTGGGAAAGCAGATTCCGCTCTCCCAGGACTGGGGAATGTGTATGAATGGGTGGCAGATTGGGACGGGAAGGTTTACCATAAGGGGGTCGCCGGCTGGAGTCCGAGTGCCCGGAAAACTGCAAGGCGGGTCAAGCCTCCGAGTCCCGCGCAGCGCGGGCTGCGGAGCGGGGCGCCGCACTAAGGCGGGCTGCGCCCGCAAGCTTCATACTTTTTGACGGTGGAGGTTACTCACATGAAAAAAAACGACTCTGCGGAAAGACTCTGCTCCTCGCGCCGTGATTTCCTCAAGACCTCGACGGCCGGCCTGGTGGCGGCCGCGGGCTGGGAAAGGATTCCCGGCGCTTACGCCGCTGGCAGCGACGTCATCAAGGTCGGCGTGATTGGTTGCGGCGCGCGTGGTACTGGCGCAGCAAGCAATGTGTTGCGCGCTGCGCCGGGCGTGAAGATCGTGGCCATGGGCGACACTTTCAAGGACCACCTCGACGTGAGCCTGAAAGAGCTCTCGCAGTTCGGTGACCAGGTGGACGTGCCGCCCGAGCGCCAGTTCGTGGGTTTCGGAGCGGCCGAGAGAGTTCTGGCCAGCGACATCAACTATGTCATCCTGGCAACCCCTCCCGGATTTCGCCCCTGGCATTTGAAGGCGGCGGTCGAGGCAGGTAAGAACACCTTCGCGGAAAAGCCAGTGGCCGTTGATGGTCCTGGGATCCGCAGCGTACTCGAGACCTACGAGGTGGCAAAAAGCAAGGGGCTGGCGATTGGCGTGGGCACGCAGCGTCGCCATCAGACCGGCTACATCGAAACTCTGAAGCGCATCCAGGGCGGAGCTATCGGAGAAATCACCATGGCCCGCGTCTATTGGAACCAGGGACCGATCTGGGTCCATGCTAAGCAGGAAGGCTGGAGCGACATGGAGTGGCAGATGCGCAATTGGTACTACTTCACTTGGCTGTGCGGCGACCACATCGTGGAGCAGCACGTTCACAATCTCGACGTGGCGAACTGGGCCCTCGGCGCTCACCCGGTGCGGGCCGTCGGTCTCGGCGGCAGGCAGGTGCGCACGGATCCCGTCTACGGAAACATTTATGACCATTTTGCGATCGACTACGAGTACCCCAACGGTGTGCGGGTGGCCAGCTACTGCCGGCAGATTCCCCATTGCGAGAACAGTGTTTCCGAGGCCCTGCACGGCACCAAGGGGTTCTGCCAGGTGAACAAATACACCATTACCGGGGCGCAGGAATGGCGCATGACGCAGAAAGACAACCTGCCCTACGTTCAGGAGCACACGGATCTGATCGAGGCCATCCGCGCCGGCAAGCCCTACATCGAGCTCAAGACCGTGGCGGACAGCACGCTCACTGCCATCCTGGGACGCATGGCGGCATACACCGGCCAGGCCGTGACTTGGGAACAGGCGATGAACTCCACCGAAAGCTTGATGCCGGCGAAGCTCGAGTGGGGCGAGCTCGCCGTTGGCCCCGTGGCCATGCCGGGGGAGACGAAGTTGGTTTGAAGGACGTCCGTTGAGCGTAGTCCGGGTTCGTTGTTCGACGGCGTGGTAAGGATCGTACAGGCGGCCTTCTGAGGCGTCACCATGGTCACGGATGAGGTTCTGAAAAACAGACGAAGCGAAATCCTACGCGTCGCGGCCGAACATGGCGCCTACAATGTGCGTGTGTTTGGTTCAGTCCGTCGAGGTCAAGCCGGTCCGCACAGCGACATCGACCTTCTCGTGAGTATGGAAGAGGGAAGGACGCTGCTAGATTTCGCCGGCCTCTGGCAAGAGCTCGAGGAGTTGCTAGGCTGCAGGGTGGACGTAATTTCCGACGGTGGCCTAAGCCCTTATTTGCGCGAGCGAATTCTCGCCGAGGCGGCCCCGCTTTGAAGGATGACCGGATCTATCTGCTGCATATTCGTGATGCTATCGAGCGGATTCTCTCCTATACGGCGGGTGGTCGTGCCCAATTCTTCCAGGACACCAGAACCTAGGACGCTGTAGTGCGCAATATCGAGATTGTGGGTGAGGCGGTCAAAAATGTCTCAAACACGTTGAAGCAAGCCCATTCCGATGTGCCCTGGAAGAGTATCGCCGGGATGCGGGACATAGTGATTCACGAATACTTCGGGGTGAACCTCGACTTGGTCTGGGACGTTGTCGAGAAGAGCCTGCCCCCGTTTCGCACTAGAGTTGAGGAATTACTGGCGCAATTTGGCGGGAGCTCCTCATGAGACAGCGTGCTTCCAGACGAGAATTCATCAAGGCAGCCTCCATGGGACTCGCGGCTTGTGGCGCCGTTACGCCGCCGGCGGTTGGGCGCTCGCCTTTGCCGCCGAAGTACGAGCCCACTTGGGATTCCCTGCGCGAGTACCGGGTACCGGAGTGGTATCTAGACGCTAAGTTCGGCATCTTCATACACTGGGGAGTTTACGCGGTGCCCGCTCATAGTAACGAGTGGTATCCGCGCGAGATGTACCTGCGAGGGAACAAGGTTTTTGAGTACCACCGCGCACACTACGGGCCGCAAGCGACTTTCGGGTACAAGGACTTTATTCCCAAGCTCACGGCAGCGAATTGGCGCCCGGCGCGCTGGGCAGAGTTGTTTCGCAAGGCAGGCGCGAAGTACGTGGTGCCGGTAGGTGAGCACCACGACGGCTTTCCCATGTACGACTGCAGCGCCACGGAGTGGACGGCGGTGAAGATGGGACCCCGCCGCGACATCGTGGGTGACTTGGGCCGGGAGGCGCGCAAGCAGGGACTGAAGCTGGGAGTCTCCTCCCACCGCGCCTTCAATTGGTCGTACTACACCTTCGCGCCGGACTTCGACACTTCCAACCCCAAGTACTCGGGTCTCTACGGAAGGTCCCATGCTCCAACGCGGCGCATCAACAACGAGCCCGGCGAACTGCGGCAGACCGTCCCCCAGGTCTACCTTGACGACTGGTACCGAAGAACCACGGAGATTGTGGACAAGTACCAGCCCGATTTGATGTGGTTTGATTTCTGCTTCGAGGGCCCGGAGTGGGAGTCAAACCGCAAGCGCTACGCCGCCTACTACTACAACCGCGCTGAGAAATGGGGCAAAGGCGTGGCGATCAACTACAAGCACCAAGCGTATCCCGAGGACGTGGCCGTCCTCGACATCGAGCGCGGATTGCTGGATGAAATCCGCCCTCACTTCTGGCAGACGGATACCTCCGTGGGCTGGAAATCCTGGGGCTACATTGAGGACGAGAAATACAAGTCCGTCGATGGACTGGTGGGCGAGCTGGTGGACATTGTCAGTAAGAACGGGTGCCTTCTGCTCAACGTTGGACCCAAACCCGATGGCACGATTCCTGAGCCGGCTGAAAGGGTGCTGCTCGGCATCGGCCAGTGGCTCAATGTGAATGGCGAGGCTATCTACGGCACTCGCCCTTGGAAGGTCTACGGTGAGGGTCCCAACAAGCTGAAAGCTGGCTACTTTAGCGAAGAGGAGAATAAGAAGTTCACCGGCGAGGACATCCGCTTCACCGCTGGAAAGGGAACAGTCTATGCCATTTGCCTCGCCTGGCCGGGCGAGGAAGTCAGGATCAGGTCCCTGGGCTCGAAGTCGGGTATTGCATCAGGCAAATTCTCTACTGTGCAGTTGCTTGGCATGGATGGCAACCTGGAATGGACGCAAGCGGACGATTCGTTGCGAGTGAAGATGCCCAACCAGAAGCCCTGCGATAACGCCTACACACTGAAAATCATACTTCAGGCCTGACGTTGCCATTCTGTTTTTCTCCTTGTCTGTAGCTCCTAATTAGGCGCTTTGCACGGCTTTTCGTCATTAAGGTGACCTATTCTCGCGCGAAAGTGACCCTCACCCACCGCTTCGCGGTCCCCCTCTCCCAAAGAGATAGGGCTGTGTTTTCGATAGGTTTTAGCCCTCTCCCCTTGCGGGAGAGGGTGGCGCGCAGCGCCGGGTGAGGGGTCTGGGTCCGTGATACGCAACCGAACTTGCGAAACTGGGCGCTTAGTTAAGCAGCGGCTTCAATAGAACCACCTCGATTCAACCGGCGTAGCTAGAAGATGAGGTGTAACGACATCTGGATGAACCGCGGGCTGCCCAAGGGGTGCTGGATGAGGCCCAGGCTTCCGTGAGGCGGAAACGTGTAACACGGTTGCGGGTAGTAACAAGGGTTGAAGATAACGTTGTTGTTAGGTGTGTCGAAGCTCGGATGGTTGAAAAGGTTGAAAAAATCCACCCGGAAATCAAGGTTGAAGCGCTCGCTGAGCTTGGTAGCCTTCTGGATGGCGAAGTCCCAGCGCGTTTGGAACGGGCCGCGGAAGAGGTTCCGGCCGGCGTCGCCATAACTGGTCTCGGCGTTGTCGCACACCTGCTGTCCGTTGACCGTGGTCTGGCAGGGAGGGACCCCGTTCTCGCCAGGCTGAACCAGGGGAAGCCCAAAGGCGTTGACGTCGAGCACTGGTTTGCCGGCGTTCACGCCTGTGGTCCCTTGCAACTGGGCGCTCTGCGAAGTCTTGCCGGGAGCGAACGGCACCAGCGGATTCGTTATGTAGTCGCTGGCGCTGTAATAGAGGCTGGCGACGGCGCCAGAGTAGTCGTAGACGCTATAAGGCTGGCCGCTCTCCAGTGTGGTAATACCGCTGATGCTCCAGCCGTTGGCAAGCTGCTTGACGACCGCACTCGCACTCGCGGCGGTAGGAAATTGATACAGGTAGCTGATATTAAAGACGTGGGTGCGGTCGAAATCCGAAGATCCATAGGCGGACCGCAGGTTCAGCGGATCGTTGCCGTTAAAGAAGAGTCCGAGCCCGCTGCCCTCGTCGAGCGAATGGGACCAGGTGTAGGAGCCGTTGATCTGCAGGCCGTGACTCAGCCGCTTGTTGATGCTGAACTCCAGCGCGTTGTAATTCGAGATTCCCTCCGCCTCGTAGAACACCGAGTTGGGGCTGTAACTGATATAGGGCACACGCAAGTCGGTGTTCCCGCCCGTGGGTGTGCTCACGCACGTGCCGTTCTGCCCCGGCACACTTTCGGCCGGGATGCAACTGCCCATGCTGTCGATGGCGTTGTAGCCGAAGGAGTAGACCTGGCCGTTCACCGGGTTCTGCGTTGACGCGATCTTTGGCTGATTAAACGGAATGGGCTGGACCCCGTGAACGCCGTGGTTGCCAACGTAGGCCACCGTCAGGACCAGATCGTTGACCGGCTGCCATTGAATGTCGAACAACCAGTTCTCGGAGTAGGGGAGCTTATTGGCGGGGTCGTATCCGCCGAACAGGAAGGGACCAAACTGGTTACCCGCCGGACAATTGGGGAGCGGTGTACTCCCATGATTCTCGAAGAAGTTGCAATTGATCAACGCGTTTATGTTGGGAAGGAGCGCGGAAAACGCCGCCGGGTCGCCCAAAGGAGGAGGCGGCAGCGATGTGCCGAAGGGATTGGAGAGGGTGTCATTGGAACCGCTCAAGACCGGTAGAACGAACGGCGGCTCCAAGGTTACGCCGAAGGGACCGTTGAATCCCGAGCCGGCGCTAGGCGAGAACTCCGTGAAGAACTCACCGCGATCATAGTACACGCCGAAACCTGCACGCACCACAACGTTCTTTACAAAAGACGGGCTGTAGGCAATTCCTATCCTCGGCGCAAACCCGTACTGATTGTTGACCAAGGTTGACGCGCTGACCCTAGGCGTATGGTACTGCGGATTATTGCCGGCGATGACGAGGCCGCTACCTATGATGGTGTCAGAAGTCAGATTGTACTGATAGCGGCTAGGATAGAAATTGGTCAGTTTGCCATACTTTTCGCTGAGTGGCCCGTCGTAGTCGAAGCGCAAGCCCAAGGTCAGGGTCAGGGCAGGTGACAGCTTGATGTTGTCCTGGGCGAAGGCTCCAAGCTGGTTGCTCCTGTAGTAGCGGTTGCTCGCGCCCTGGAAGAGGCGGGAATACTCCTGGCCGATCCGGAGGCTCCCGGTCAGAAAGTCGGGAAAAGTTTTGAATTCCAGGCCGGCGAACTCATTGTTTTGATTCGCCACGTTGAGCTGGTTGCGGTCGTAGTTCGCGCCGAAAGAAAAACTGTGCTTTCCGCGGACCCAGTTGACCGTGGTGCCCAGCTCCCACTGATTCTGGAAAACGCCCGCGTTGGAAAAGGGCGAAGTGGGCCCTACACCAAACATCTGATACTGGCTGCTGGGAAATGTCTGGTCGTAGTTGTCGAAGTTAATCCCCGGAAATCGCGTGTTGCCGAACAGATTGATGCCGGCGTCCTGCGGAGTCAGAGGCTGGCTCGTGGTGGCGAAGGCGGTCTCACGGATGAAGCCGGCTTTCTGCTCCCAAGTGACAGTGGGACTCAAGATCGTGGTGTTGTCGAGAGAAATCACTTGGCTGCCTGCCGAGAGCCTTTGCGGAAAACCCGAGGCGCTCGAAATCGCGAACGCGCTGGTGGTCGGGTCGCTCTGGAAATAGTATTTACCGGCAAGACGGTCCTTGCTGGAGAAGTTGTAATCGATGTTGCCGTTCACCTGGTTGGCAGTAAAGGTCGACTTCGGACCCTGAATTACGGCGTCGTAGCCAAGGCTGGTGGCTGTCGCGAGATCCGTGATGGTCGGAGTCGGGATCAAGTATTGGCCATTGGAAAGCTTGTAGTTGGCCAGGGCGAGCGACGCCGGATCAATTTGTGATGGAGTGATGGGGTTGTCTTTGGTCGAGAACTCCTGGGCCAGGGTCGCTGCGCTGCGGTCGTTGGTCAAGTTGATCGGCACGCTAGTGAAGGACTGCGAGTTGAGCCCATCGCGCACCCGGATGCCCTGGTAAGAGGCGAAGAAAAACATCTTGTCACGCTTGATCGGCCCGCCCAGAGTTCCACCAAACGTGTTTCGTTGCAGGGAAGGCTTGGGCAGCGAGGCGGCGTTGTAGAAGAAGGGCGAGGCATTCAGAACGTCGTTCTGCAGGTACTCGTAGGCCTGGCCATGAAAGCTGTTGGTTCCGGACTTGGTGATAACTTCGATGTGGGCACCGCTGTTCGCGCCCTGGGAAGCGTCGTACATCGACGTGTTGACGCGAAGCTCGTCCAGAGTTTCGGGCGGCGGCGTGGGTAGCCCCTGGCCGATGGCGTTGTATACCGACGTGCTGGTCTGAATCTGTCCGCCGGCGAGAAAATTCTCGCCGGTGCTTAGAACGAAGCGGTTCGCCGATACGGTGCTTGAAGACTTGCCATTAAAGACGTTGTTGGCGTTGATGGCGTTCAAGGAGAAGCTGTTCGAGGTGTCGCGCTGGCCGTTAGCAAAAATGCTCTGATTACCCAGCCCGCCGTTCGTTCCTGAGTCGTTGAGGAAGTCCGCGCTCACCCCCGGGCTGAGAATCGCCAACTGGGTGAAGCTTCCTGTACCGAGGGGAATCGCCTGTATGACCGAGGAGGGCAGAACGTAGCCGTTGGTGGTATCCACGCTGTTCATGAGCGGTGTTGCCGTCACCTCCACCTTGGTGGTCACCGCACCTGGCTCCAGCACAGCGTCTACTGTGGTGGTCCGGTTGGCCTCAACAATGATTGCCGAATGCGCCTCGGTCTTGAAGTTCTCCTTGGCGAAGGTAACGACGTACGTCCCGATGGGCAGGCCGAAAAACTCGTAGGCGCCGGCTCTGTTGCTGGTAGTTCCACGTTCCAGGCCGGTAGCGGAATTATCTACCTTCACTGTGGCGTCGGGAACCACGGCGCCGGTGCTGTCGGTGACGGTTCCGGTGATCGAGCCCAGAGACTGCTGGGCCTGAGCCCGTCCTGCTAGCGCGATGAATCCCAATGCAACCAGGAACGTCTGCACAAGCCTGGAATAAAATCTCATCCTATCCTCCAAGGTTTGTGATCACTGTGGCCTTCATACGTTGCAGGGAGTTTACAGCAATATTGCGGCACTGTTAAGGGCCAAGGGGCCGACCGATTGCCGGTCTGGGCTGGCTTGTTTCAAATGTTCACAAAGAGCGCACGGCATCGACTATTATCGTCGGGACGATGAGTTATAGGCGTAAGCCCGGGGACCTCGATCGAGCAGGCTGCTCTTAGGCGCAGCCATAGCATTTGCGGACCGTAACGGCCGTACCACGGTTTTATCGGGTGGTCAGTTTATCGAGTTCATTTAAGGCCAATTTCCGGACGGGGTCCGGTCCCAACCCGGCTGAGCGACGCAAGGCTTTCCGCGCATCTTCCTTCGCACCCGCCAGAGCGTAAGCCATGCCGAGACCCAGGAATTGACTACCCTGAGCCTGGGGCGACAGGTGGACTGCCGTCTGCAACTCCTCGACAGCGGTTTTTGACTGGCCGCGTTTGAGGGCCACAATTCCAAGGACCTCATGCGCTTCAGACTGCATCTCCTGTTTCTGGCGCTCCCAATGTTCCGGTGGAATTTTGTGCGGGACTTGAGTCTTCTCGATCCCTTCGAGAGCGCGATGCGCGCATTCTTCTGCCCGGCCCAGCAAACGGATCCCTACGGCGTCCGCACCGGCGTGATTGGCTATCGCCGGGGCCAGGGTTAACAGGGTGTTTAAATTATCTGGGTTGATCCGGAGCGCCTTCTCTCCCGCCGACAGCATCCCCTCGAAGTCGTTCAAGTTTCGGTAGGCACCCATCTGGTGCTGATAAGCAACACCGAGCAGCTCGGATTTCGGAAACTGGGAAGCAAAGCGATCGACTTCTTTGATCACTTCCTGTGATTCCGTCGCGGTCGTGACTTCCAGATAGGCATCCAATTCCTCCTGCGATCGGGCCTGAGGAGCCTGGGCCGGACTCAGCAAGGGACCAAACTGCGCTTCCAGAACGTACGGAGGGCTCATCAGAACGAGCAACGCAAGGAGAAGTCTCGGGATTTGAGCTCCGAACTTATTCCGGTCCATAAACAGCCCTTAGCTTTTCAAACATCTTCAACTCAGTTTCCGAGGCTTCAAGATCCCCGCTTCGCCGATACAGCTTGAAGAGAGCATACCGCGCCGTGGAGCTGGTCGGATCCTGGGTCGTCGCAACCTGAGCTTCGCGAACGGCTTCCGGCAGGTTTCCCAACCGTTCGTACACCTTGGCAAGGGTCAAGTGATTGGAATACTCATTCGGTTCGAGTTCAACTGCCTTTTTGGCAAAGCCGAGCGCCTCCTGAGGGCTTTCTTCCAACAGCAAGCGCGCCATGCCTTGGAAGGGCCAACCGAGGTGCTCACCACTTTTTTCCACCAGACTGATGGCGTCAGTGTAAGCTCCGCGCGCTTCCTTCCATCTCCCCATTTTCTCCAAGCAGTTCCCTCGTTGATAGAGGCTCTTGGCATCGTCCGACCGCAGCCGTAGCGCTCGGTCAAAATAACTCAGACCGGTGGCAACATCGGATTTGATGGTCACATGATAGAGCCCAAGGTAATACAGCGGCCGGGGATCCCTTGGGTCCAATGCAGAGGCCTTTTCCATCTGCCGCTCGAACAGAAAGTACTGATTCAATTTCTGATAAGCAAGGCCTAACCCCTCGTGGAAAAGGGCCGTATTCAAGCCAAGCTTCTCTGCGGAACGCAGCGCCTGAACGGCACCAACGGGGTCCTGGAGCTGAAAGCGGGCGATACCCAGCCAGTAGAAATGAGATGGATCACCAGGGTTCTTGAGACTCTCTTTCTGAGCTAACTCAGCGACTTCTTTCCACCGCTTTTGGCGGACCAGGTCCGGAATTCCGGCCTCAGAGTTTCCGGTCGCGACAGCAAGCGCGGGCTGAAGAATTGGGAGCAGGGAAACGGGCGCGGACCGCGGTGGTTTCGATTGTGCCGGCGACAGCAGCGCGCAGGAAAACACCAACCCGAGAAGGGATGACGTTGAACTGGCTCGAAGCCGCCCAGTCATCAAGCTACTCTGACGCACCGAAACGCCTGGTGTTCCGGTTTTAACGGCGCTCTCGGGACTTAACCCAAGCATACTCTCTTGGATTGGAGGCAGCGACGCTCTGCAACCGGGACCATCACGAACGTATTCGTATCGTCTTGACGATACCAGCTTCTTCTTTGATCGTTAGAATCTGATTAGCCTCAATTCTGGTGAATCTCTCGGTCTTTTGGGTGGTAGGCCACCTCACTTCAATCTCATCCGCCACTTTTTTCCTCCCCAAGCCGAAGTGCAGTCTGAGGTCGCTTTGCGACATGACGCTGCCTCCGCTGTGGACCTCATCCATCTGGGTATGAGTCCCTGTCGTCACCATGACCCGCGCGCCGATTGCTGTGCGGTTGCACTTAGTCCCGATCAGTTTAATCTTGATCCAGTTGTTTTCATTTCCGCCGTCGTTCCGCAGCAGGGAGGGCCGATCATTCATATTCAAAACGAGGACATCCGTGTCTCCATCATTGTCAAAGTCGCCGAAGGCGCAGCCGCGGCTGGAAAAACGCTGGGAGATCCCCGAGCCCATCAGGGATGAGACATCTTGAAATTTGCCGTTTCCCAGATTTCGATAGACGATCCGGGGCGACCTAAAGAAAGAACCGATATTGGCACGCTCGACTTCAGGATAAGGGTGACCTGTAACATACAAGATGTCAGGCCAGCCATCGTTGTCATAGTCGATGAACCCGGCACCCCAATTCACGTATTGAGTGTTAAGAGATGTGCCTGCCACATAGGAAAGGTCTGTGAATGTCCCATCGCCATTGTTGTGATAGAGGTTGCAGGTGTCCCCCTCAAAATTGGTTTTGAAAATATCGAACCAGCCATCGCAGTCGTAATCGCCCACGCCCACGCCCATGCCGGCCTGCTGCCGGCCATCATCGCTGCAGGCGCACCCGGCCTGCAAGGCAATGTCTTCAAAGGTGCCGTCATGTTTGTTGTGGAACAGCAGGCTTCCGTGGGAATCAACGGCCACATAAATGTCAGGCCAACCATCATTGTCGAAATCACAAGTAACAGGAGTGATCGAGTACCGGGGTCCAGGCTTAAGGATCCCAGCCTTTTCCGAAACGTCGGCGAATGTCCCATCCCCGTTATTGTGAAAAAGAATATTCATGCCACCCGGCAGGCCCACGGGCCCACACGCCACCGGTACGCCTTTCCATTGGCAGTAGCTGCGCTGTCCGGGCGCGGGAACGCGGTCAAGATCGAGCTCAACGTAGTTACACACAAAAAGGTCAAGAAAGCCGTCGCGGTCATAATCAACCCAAGCACAGCCCGAACCCCAGCGTCCCCTTTCCTGAGACAACCCGGCTTTGATGGTAACATCCGTGAAGGTACCGTTGCCGTTGTTGTGGAACAGGATGTTGTGACCCCAATAGGTACAGAACAGGTCGTCCCAGCCATCGTTGTCGTAGTCGCCCACACAGACCCCGGTCCCCCAACCGGTTCGCGCTAGACCCGAATGAGCTGTGACGTCAGTGAACGTTCCATCCCGGTTGTTTTTATAGAGGTGTGATACGGGAGCATTCTCCGAAGTGTAGGTTTCTCCGAAACGTACTCCATTCGTCAGGTAGATGTCCAGCCAGCCGTCATCATCAAAGTCGAAAAAGGCCAGCCCGCTCCCTTTCGCTTCCACCACATATTTCTTGGTCGTAACTCCACCCCAAACATTGGACGCTGTCAGGCCAGCCTCCTTAGCTACGTCCACAAACGTGACCGGCGACCCACCTTCCGGGCTTGGAGCCGTGGCCGCTTGGAGCAGAGGCGCGCCCCTCCACCGGCATAGTGGCGTGGTCAGGATTTCCAGAAACTGAGAGCCGAGAACAAGAAAAGAGGACCGAACAAGGTGGCGCCGGGAGCATCTCATAGCATAGCCTCGAGGCAGGCAGACAGCCGGTGATCAAAGCAGCGACGCAGAATCGGGGTGCCCCGGCCTGCGCAGAATTTCCTTCGTTGCCGGATCACCACGCGCCTTTCTACTCTAGAATAAAACTAGCAGGCTGATGAAAAAGGTCATTTGGGGCCTCTGGAAGGGCGGGGCTTCAGCCCCGCCGTACCGAGGTCCTCGAGTTAAGTTGTTGAAAATGTTGGGGCGCGCTTTTTGCGGCGGGGCTGAAGCCCCGCCCTTCCGAGCGCGCCGCAGCACTTTTTCATCAGCCTGCTAGTGTAGTGTCCACAATTTAACTAGACAGTCTCCGCTGCCTCCTTTGGCGCGGTAGGGTACAGCCGGGCTGGATCTGTTCTAGCGTCTGACGACA
>Ga0187846_10001002_pt1 | contig 16152 bp, 12 predicted proteins | sample TC_taG_FD_161473 | JGI IMG/M metagenome (GOLD analysis project Ga0187846, IMG submission 161473) | Biofilm microbial communities from the roof of an iron ore cave, State of Minas Gerais, Brazil - TC_06 Biofilm (v2) | ecosystem: Environmental > Terrestrial > Deep subsurface > Cave > Wall biofilm...
CAGCCACGTATGGTCCGCGGCGGTCTTTTGAGAAACGAAAATGGAGCCATACAACGCTTTCAAATCCAGATTGGCGAAATTGTTGGCATCCGAAATGACCGTGTAAAGATGCCCTTGGGCGCGGTGGGCCGGTTTGGGCGCGAGATCGCCAGCCGTTTGAACCACCACACGAAAAACGACCGTCTCGCAAGCGAACTCGGCTTCATAGTGGCCCCAGGCCTCCTCAGCGGCTTCGATCACATCGCGCGAATTCGTGGCGATCTCTATACGAAATCCGACCGGAAACCACCGTGCGCAGAAGGGCAGATCCTTATCGATGAGGAGCGGATCCATGCGCCGGTGGTCGATTCCCTGTAGTGTGGTCATAAGACTTTCATATCACAACAACTCCATTTACAGTGGTAAATCCACGATGCCTCCCCGCAACTCCCCGAAAAAGCTGTAGTCTGGTGAGCATGCGTTCCGCGATTGTGCATTATTGGCTGCTCCACCGCCGTGGCGGAGAGAAAGTCGTGGACGCGCTGTGCCGTCTCTTGCCCGAGGCCGACGTTTTCACGCTGTTTTGCGATCCGGAGTCGCTGAGCCCGGAATTGCGGCGGCACAAGATTACTACTTCATTCTTGAACCCCTTGCGCCGCTGGTATCGCTCGCTGCTGCCGCTTATGCCCATGGCACTGGAAAACTTCGATTTGCGCGGATACGATCTGGTGGTCAGCAGCGAATCGGGACCGGCCAAAGGCATAATCACGTCTTCCACCGCACGGCACATCTGCTACTGCCACTCTCCCATGCGATATCTGTGGGACCTCTATCCCGCTTATCGCAACGACTGGACGACATCCAAAATCAAACGTGCCGCCATGGCTCCGTTGGCTAACTATCTCCGGCTTTGGGACTTTGTTTCCGCCGCGCGTGTGGACCGCTTCGTCGCCAACAGCGAGAATGTGCGGCGGCGCATTTGGAAGATCTACCGGCGGACAGCGGAGGTGGTTTACCCGCCGGTGGATGTGGACTCATTCTACTGGCAGCCGGCCGAAGATTATTTTATGATCGTCTCCGCATTGGTGGCGTATAAACAAATCGATACCGCCGTGCGCCTGTTCGGGCGTACCGGCCGCCGGCTGCGCATCGTGGGCACCGGCCCGGAGGACCATCGGCTGCGCAGCATGGCCGCAAAAAATGTCGAGTTTCTGGGGCGTGTTGCGGATGATGACCTCCGCCAACTGTACTCCCGGTGCCGCGCCTTGATCCTTCCCGGTGAAGAGGATTTCGGGATGACTCCGGTGGAAGCGCTGGCGAGCGGCAAACCAGTGATCGCGCTGGGGCGCGGCGGCGCGCTCGAAACCGTGCCGGCGTTCGGCGGGATCTTCTATCAACAAGCTTCCAGCGAGGCGCTGGGGGGCGCGCTGGAACGCCTGGAAAGCCTGGAGCCGCACGTGCGGCCGGCCGAGCTTCAGCAATACGCCCGGCGCTTCTCCGAACGTGAGTTTTTGCAGAAGATGGCGGTGATCTTGGGCGCTTCCGCCGGCATCGACACCGAATCGGATGAGCGCGAATCCACGGCGCGGAATTCACAAGTTTAACGCGCGCGGGCCAATACCAACAGGTCATTCACAGAACCGTGCGCCTAGAGGCTTTGCACCGTGTGTCCCCTACTCGATTTCGAAGCCGGAAGATTTCAGGGCTCGCCAGCCGCCATCCATGGAGATCGCGTTGTGATAGCCCATCTTGAGCAGATTATCGGCAACCAGCGCGGAGCGGAACCCACCACCGCAGTAGAGCACCAGCTTAGTGTTTTTGTCGGGCACCCTGGTCTCGATATCCCGCTCGATGATGCCCTTGCTCAGATGCAGCGCGCCTTTGACATGGCCCGCCGCCCATTCGCTCTCCTCACGCGTGTCCACCAAAACATGCGGTTCCCCGCGAGCCGCCATTTTCTTGTACTCTTCGATATCGATCTCTGGGATGCGCGATTTGGCGTCGTTCACCAGATTCAGGAAGCCCGGATTATGCGCCATTTGGGGTTACTCCACCCGGCGGATCTTGGCACCGGCCCGCGCCAGTTTTGACTCGATTTTCTCATAGCCCCGGTCGATGTGGTAGACGCGGTCGATCACCGTCTCCCCACGCGCCACCAGCGCCGCCAGCACCAGCGAAGCGCTGGCCCGCAGATCGGAGGCGATCACTCCCGCTCCCGTGAGTTCCCGCGGACCGGCCACGATGGCCTGCTTGCCATCCAGACGGATATTGGCGCCCATGCGCGCCAACTCCTGTGCATGCATGAAGCGGTTCTCGAAAATCGTCTCGACGATAATGGCGATGCCCTGGGCCTGCGTCATCAGAGCCATGTATTGCGCTTGTAAATCGGTGGCGAAACCGGGGTACTCCTCGGTAGTCATGTCCACGGAGCGTAGCTCGGAATTGCCTCGGACGCGGAGGCTGGTGCTATCGGGTTGCGTGACCTCTACACCAGCCTGTTGCAGCTTGGCAACCAGCGCGCTCATGTGCTCGGGATTGCAGCCGGTGATGGACAGATCGCCTCCCGTTATAGCTCCGGCAATCAAGAACGTGCCCGCCTCAATCCGGTCCGCAATGATCGTATGCTCGGCGCCCGTCAATTTCTCAACGCCTTGGATGCGAATGGTAGAAGTGCCGGCGCCCTCGATGCGGGCTCCCATCTTCCCGAGCAATTCGGCCAGATTCGCCACTTCGGGTTCGCGCGCCGCATTGCGCAGCACGGTTTCGCCCTGCGCCAGGACGGCGGCCATCATGAGGTCTTCCGTGCCGGTCACGGTGATCCGGTCGAAGTGGACCACCGCGCCGCGCAAGCCATTGGGGGCTTCGGCTTCAATATATCCGTGAGCTTGGTGGATGTGTGCGCCGAGCTGCTCCAATCCGAAGATGTGCAAGTTGATCGGCCGCGCTCCAATCGCGCAGCCGCCGGGCAGGGACACCCGCGCGCGGCCGCAGCGGGCCACCAGCGGCCCCAGCACCAGGCTGGATGCGCGCATGGTCTTTACCAATTCGTAAGGAGCTTCGGGGCAGACGATCTGCGGCGTATGCAAGCGAACTGTTTCCTCTTCCACCTCGGTTCTCGAGCCGATATCTACCAGCAGCCGCTGCATGGTACGAATGTCGCGGACTCGCGGGATGCGTTTTAGAATGACGGGTTCGCTGGTGAGCAGGGCCGCGGCCAAGGCCGGCAGTGCGGAATTCTTCGAGCCGCTAACGGGAATCTCTCCGCGCAGTGCGGTTCCACCCGTGATCACGAATTTATCCATGCACGGCCTTTCCCACATGGCCGCCAGCCGCCGCCAGCCGGCGCTCGGCTTCTTGCCGGTCTACACCGGTCTTCCCCATCAGAATGGCCACGCGGACATTATCGCCCGCCTGCGCCAGCAATTTCCGCGCGCGGTCTGCCGGTACCCCGGCAGCTTCCGCTACGATGCGGCGGGCGCGGTCCGCCAGCTTGCTGTTTTTGGGCTGCACGTTCACCATGAGGTTGCCGTAAACATAACCGAGCCGGATGAAAGCCCCGGTCGTGAGCATGTTGAGCACCAATTTGGAAGCGGTCCCAGCTTTCAGGCGCGTCGATCCAGTGACCACTTCGGGGCCGGTCAGTGGCGTAATCGCGATTTCCGCCGCGCGCGCCAGCTCGGAATCGGGAGTGCAACTGATGCCGACGGTAACCGCGCCCAAGCGGCGCGCCGCGGTGATGGCGCCGAGCACGTAGGGGGTGCGTCCGCTGGCGGCGATTCCGGCCAGAATATCGTCGCCTGTAAAGCCTCGTGCCAGAAGGTCCCGGGCGCCGGCCGCCGGATCGTCTTCGCTGGCTTCTGTGGCCTGGCTCAGCGCTGCCTCACCGCCGGCCACGATCCCCTGCACCATTTCCGGCGGCACGCTGAATGTGGGCGGGCATTCGGCGGCATCGAGCACACCCAGCCGCCCGCTGGTGCCCGCGCCGATGTAAAAGAGCCGGCCACCCCGCCCCAAAGCCGCGACGATCGCCTCTACCGCCTTGGCGATCGCCGGAATCTCCCGGGCGACCGCCTCGGCCACCTGGCGGTCCTCCCGGTTGATGATGCGCAACACTTCCTCGGTGGGCAGCTCATCAATCGAGGCCGAAGCCGGATTGGCCTGTTCGGTGAGAAGTTTTTCCAGCACGCTATATCCAGCATAGTGCGGCGCGCATACCGTGACACAAACAGCCCCGACTCCGCCGCACCGGGCACGCTATATTCGGAATAGAGTGCGATACGTGCTTAGGCGGGGCAATCCCCCGGTCAACGCCATCCTTCTAGTGGAAAGCGGCTCGCGGCACCTGCTGCAGCAGGTCCTTTTCAGCTTGCGGCAGACCTGGGGAGAGTTTGTTCTCATCGATTTGGTCACGTGCTACACCGGGCTACCGCCGGGACTCGAGCCAGCCACCACACGGCTCTACTGTGTGGCTGAGTACCGTGGCCGCGAACGGCGCCGCCAGTTATACCAGCGGCTCCGCCAAAACAACTATGCCTTTGTGGGAATCATCTGTTCCGCCGAACCGCTGATGACCAAGTGGAAATGGGCGCTGGCGTTCCGGGTCCCGGCCAAGCTTTTCATCATCAACGAAAACGGGGACTACTTCTGGTTTGATCGGTATCACTGGCGGGTCCTCTGGCAGTTTGTGCTGTATCGCTCAGGATTGGGCGGCGCGGGGGCGGTGCGTACCTTGTCGCGCATGATTTCCTTCCCGTTCACTTTGGCTTATCTGTTACTCTATGCAACGGCTGTCCATACCCGCAGGGCCTTACGCAGGAGCTGAATTGTGAAAATCATACACGTTAACGAACCGGGCGGCCCCGAAAAGATGCAACTGGTGGATGTGCCGGTGCCGCAACCCGGCCCGAAGCAGGCGCTGGTCCGCCTGGCGGCGATTGGCGTGAACTTCATTGACGTTTATTACCGCATGGGCCGTTACAAGACCGAGGTGCCGATTCTACTGGGCAACGAAGGGGCGGGGACGGTGGAAGCCATCGGGCCCGAAGTGACAGAAGTGGCGGCGGGGGATCGTGTCGCTTGGGCCATGCCGCGCGGATCGTACGCTGAATACGCCGTAGTTCCGAGCGCGGCGCTGGTTCCGCTCCCTGCCACCGTTGACTTTCCGACCGGCGCCGCAGCCCTGCTGCAAGGCATGACCGCGCATTACCTGACACATTCGACGTATTCGCTGCAATCCGGCGACACCTGCCTGGTGCACGCGGCCGCGGGCGGCGCCGGGGGCTTGGTGGTGCAGATGGCCAAGATGCTGGGCGCACGCGTCTTCGGCACCGTTTCCACCCAAGCCAAGGCCCAGGTGGCGCGAGAGGCGGGCGTGGATGAGGTGATTCGGTATACCGAGCAGGATTTTGAGGCCGAAGTGAAACGGCTCACCGGCGGCCGCGGCGTGGATGTGGTTTACGATTCGGTCGGCCAGACCACGTTCGACAAGAGCTTGAACGTGCTTCGCCCGCGAGGTCTGCTGGCCTTGTTCGGCCAGTCGAGCGGCCCGGTGCCGCCGTTCGATCTCAATATTTTGAATGGCAAAGGCTCGCTGTACGTTTCGCGGCCGAGCTTGACGCACTATGTGCTCACGCGTGACGAGTTGCTGTGGCGCGCTGGCGATGTGCTTGGCTGGATCGCTTCCGGCAAGCTCAAGCTGCGCATCGACCGCACATACCCGCTATCCGCCGCCGCCGCCGCGCACCGGGACCTGGAAGGCCGCAAGACTACCGGCAAGCTGCTGCTGGTCCCGCAGTGATCCATGACGCTACAGGCCAAGTTGACGCTAGGTTCGGTGGTGCTCGCCAGTCTGATGGTGGGGATCGTATCCGCCGTCGATCTCGGCAACGAGATGCAACGGCAGTTCGAATCCACCTTGGAGCACGCCGAGACCCTCAAGACAGTGGCCAGCAAAATGGTGGAACAGGCCCTAAATCGACAGCGCACCAAATCCCTCCGCGAAGCGTTGCGCGATCCCGACCTCCAGAGCCTTCTGGTGGATATCATGACCGCCTCGCACGCCATTCTGGAGGTGGCGGTGGTCGATCCCCATACTAATGAGATTCTGCTCGATAGCTTCGATAGCGATCCCCACCAACTGGGTTCCCCTTCGCCTGTTTATCCCGATTTCCGCGTAATGGTGGTCTCCAGTTCCTGGTTCGACCAGTTCCAAGTATTGACGAAAGCCGAGAAACGCTACTATCAGTTGCAACAGACGTTGGCGAGTGGCGGCGAACCACTGCTCCACGTGCGGATAATTGTCGATCCGGCCCTGATCCGCAACGATATTACTCCGGCGATACAGAAGAGTGCACACATCGCGGTGTTTTCGATCATCGCCGCGGTGTGCCTCACATTCTTGTTTTCGGCCGTAGCGTTCCGGCCGCTGGGACGGCTGGGGAATCTGCTCGACCAGATTGCCCGCGGCGAGTATGAACTGGAAAAGGCCCCCGCCTTCAAACCCGCCAGCGATGAGCTTTCCGTGATGGCGTCCAAGCTCAGTATGCTCGGCGAGCGGCTGCGCGGCGCGCAGTACGAGGTTTCCGACCTGCGCGGCAACATCGACCGGCTGCTGATGGATTTGGAAGACGCGGTTTTCATTTTCAATCGCGAACTCCGTCTGGTTTTTGCCTCCGGCTCGGTCGAGAGGTTTCTGGGGACAGAGCGCTCGGATCTGGCGGGAAAAACTACTGGCGAAATTTTCCCACCCGGCACTATGCTAGGCCTGCTGATCGCTCAGGCTTCGCAGACGGGCCGCAGTGTACGGAACCGGCGCGTACCGCTTTCTTTCCCCGTCGAGGCTGGGGCCGCGCCGGTGATTGCGCTGCTTTCGGTTGACACGCTTGAGACCGTACCGGGAACGGCATCCGCCGGCGCCGGTTTACTGGTACGCCTGCGCGATCCGGAAGCCCAGCGCAAGATCGGCCGCCAGTTGCAAACCGCGGACCGCCTGGCGGCCATCAGCCGCATCAGCGGCGGCGTTGCGCATGAGGTAAAGAACCCGCTCAACGCCATCTTGCTGCATGTCGAAGTGGCGCGCACTAAGCTGGCCCAGGGCGATTCCGAGATCGGCCCGCAAATGGAGATCATTTCGCGCGAAATTTTGCGGCTGGATCGCGTGGTGAAGACCTTCCTCGATTTCACCCGGCCGGTGGAATTGCACCTCAGCAACGTAGCGTTGCGGGAGTTGCTGGCGGAAATCGTGGATCTGTCGCGGCCGCAAGCCGAATCGGGGCGCATCCGTGTCCATCTGGATCGGGAGGCGGAAGATGTCGAATTGCGCGTAGATCACGATCTGCTCCAGCAGGCGTTTCTGAACATCGTCGTGAATGCCATCGAGGCCATGCCGGAAGGAGGGGAATTGTGCTTTTCCTCCTCCGCCAACGAAGACAATGCCGAAATTCGCATCTCCGATACCGGTCCTGGCATTCCGCCGGAATTGCGCGAAAAGATTTTTCGCTTGTACTTTACAACCAAGAAGGAAGGCTCGGGAATCGGTTTGGCCATGGCTTTCCGGATTGTGCAACTGCATGATGGTACAATCGATTTCACCAGCGAACCGGGGAAAGGTACGACCTTTTTCATACGCCTGCCGATCGCAGCCTGAGGTAGGGAGCCGGAGACCATGAAGCGCGTGGAATTGGTTCTGAGTGCCGCAATCGCGTTCGGCCTTTCCGGCTGTGTGCTGCGCGGCAAACAACCGCAGAAAGCCGCTGCGGTGCCTGCGGTGCCAGCACGGCCGGTGCCGGCGACGCCAGCGCCGCCTCCGCAACCGCTTTCGATTCCGCAGACGCAGACCCAATTGCCGGAGCCGCAGCCGATCAGCCCCGCTGCACTTGCCAGCATTCAAAAACCAGAACCGCCGCCACCCGCTCCGCAGGAGCAGGGGCCGCCCGCTCCGCAGCCCCCGGCGCGGTCTGCCGTCAGCGCACCGAGGCCGGAACCGCCTTCCGTGCCAACACCTGCCGCACCTGCTACTGCTGAAACCGAACGCGGGAATGTGCAGGAGTTGGTTCCTGTCGCGGAGGCGAAGCGCCTCCAAGACGCCGCAACCGCTCGTAAGCAGGAAGTCCTCAAAGCCCTCGAACACTTGCCAACGCGCCGGCTGACTCGCCAACAACGCGAGCAGGTGATGCGCATCAAGTCTTTCCTCCAGCTCTCCGACGAAGCCGAAAAGCGCGGCGACATGCGTCAAGCCGATGCCTTGGCCGAGCGGGCCCAAATTCTCATGCGGGAGTTACAGAGTGGCCTCCGGTAACGAATTCGAACGTCGCCGACAGGCGGTGGCAGAGGAGCTCGCCGGGCGAAAGCTAGACGCGCTGCTGGTTTCGTTCTCGGCCAACCTGCGCTATCTGTCGGGCTTCACCGGAAGCAATGGAAGTCTGCTCATCCTCCCCGATGACGCGGTCCTGTTCACTGACCCGCGTTACCAGATCCAAGCCGGCCAGGAAGTAACATGCCGGGTGAAGATTGCCAAAGGCCCTTTGGTGCCTGACATTGCCGCCACCATTGGCAAGCTCGGTTTACGGCGCATTGGCTATGAACCTGCGCGGATGACCTGCGATTGGTTCGAATCTCTGAACGCCCGTCTGCCTCTCAAGGCATCGCTGAAGCCCGTCCCCGGCTGGATCGAAGAGCTGCGCATGATCAAATCGGATATGGAAAAGGGGCTCATCCGCCGATCGGTGGAGACCAACTCGCGGGCCTTTGATCAAGTGGTAGCGCGGGTCCGTGCCGGTATGAAGGAACAGGACGTGGCCGCGGAGCTGGAATACCGTATGCGGCGTCTGGGAGCGGAAAAAGCTGCCTTCGAAACTATCGTGGCCGCAGGTATCCGTAGTGCTCTGCCGCACGCGCAGCCCACCACAGCCCCGCTCCGTCGCGGCAGCCTGGTGGTGATCGATGTAGGCGCGTTGCAGGACGGGTATTGCAGCGACATGACCCGAATGCTGTTTGTGGGTTCGCCCTCGGCCAAGGTCAGACGCACCTATCGTGCGGTTTTGGAAGCCCAGTTGGCCGCCATCCATGCTGTCCGTGCGGGTGTCTCGACTGCGCACGTAGACCGGCAGGCGCGGCGCGTGCTCGAGGCCGCGGGCTTAGAGCGCGCCTTCGTACACTCGACGGGTCATGGACTGGGCCTGGAGATCCACGAGCCGCCGCGCGTCGGAAAACGCGATAAGGGCCGGTTGCAGGCTGGTATGGCGATCACGATCGAACCGGGTGTGTACTTGGAGGATTTCGGCGGAATCCGCATCGAGGACACCGTGATCGTGACACCTACCGGCTGTGAGATCCTGACTCCCACTACCAAAGAACTACGCGTGATCTGACTCACTCCGCCATCCCATTTATGCGATACGCCTCAAGCTCGCCTTCGTGTTTCGTCGGAATCATTTTCGGTTCCGCCTGGACGAGCCTCCAGACCCTGCGGTGTACTTCCGGGCTAATCAATATTTCGCCGGCGTTGGCTGCGGCGCAGTAGCGGGAAGCCCGGTTTACGGCATCGCCGATAACCGTGAATTCCATTCGCTCCACCGAACCGATGAATCCATGCAAAACTACACCGGCGTGCACCCCCACTCCGATTTTGCACGTGGGTTGCCCTCGCGCCTGGCGAATTCGATTCTGCTCTTCCATGGCTGCTTGCATTCCGATCGCTGACCGGACCGCTTTTTCATGCTGCTGAACATCGGCTTCCGGGCTCCCAAAAACCGCCAGAATCGCATCGCCGACGAATTTATCGATACTTCCGTCGTTCTTGAAGATGGGTTCGATCAAGGCGGGAAAGTAGCTGTTCAACATGTCCGCGATATCTTCGGCTTCCATCCCGGCGCTTAAGCGCGTGAAATCGCGGATGTCGGAGAAGACAATCGTGACTTCTGATTTTTCACCGCCCAAGCGTAGTTGTCCATGCCGTGCTTTTTCCAGCAGTCGCGTCCGGATCTTGGGCGAGAAGTTGGTCAATAGGCGGCTTAGCAGAACGGCGTTCTGTCGCAGGTCTTCTTGGACATATTGAACCGCGACGGCCATCGCGGCATGCTGCGCGACAGCCGCCATCAGTTTCAGATCGCCAGGGTCGAAGGGGGCACAGGCTCTACAATTGTCGACGCACACCACCCCCAGCGTGTTCCCCTTCCAGAGCAACGGCGCATACATTGCGGAGGCGGTGTCTTGTAGCCGAATGCTGGCGGAGGGCTCCTCCTCCCCCTGGTTCCACGTGAAAGCCTGCCGTTTTTCCATGGCTCGCTGCGCCAGATTCAGGCTAACCGCCGGATTGCCTTTCGGTACGTGGGCTCTCAACAGAAGATCCCCTGTCGTTTGGTCCTTTACCAGGAGTGCTCCCCGCGCCGCGCCGGGGACGATTTCCACTACACGTTCCACAATTTTCTGGAGCACCGAATCCAATTGGATTTCCCGGGCGAATTCCAGCGGAAGATCGTAGAGCAGCTTGAGCCGGTTTGCCATGTCGGCCGTCGCGTCTGCCGGAATGAGAGCTGGCCGGGTCGCATCGAGCGTTTCTTCGATTTCGCCGGTGTGTTCGGTTACAGGCGGATCCTCCGGCAATGCGGGCGCTCGCTCGACTACCAAGGTGGTTCGCCCCACGCGGACTTGGTCGCCCGGTCCGAGCCGCCATTTCCCGCGTCCCCGTATTTCAGTTCCGGAAACCCGGGTGCCCTGGGTACTGTTCAGATCTTCAATCCAGTATTGACTGCCGTCTATGAAGATGCGAGCGTGTGGCCGGGACACGGCTTGGTCGGGCGTCAGATCCAAATCCACCGGAACGCCTTGTTGTGCCCGGCCAATCATCACCTGCTGGGCATCAGTTTCGAAGATCCGAACGTTATCTTGATAGCAGACGCGGATGCGCATGAGGGTCCTCCAGCCCATTCCAGCTTATCCGAATTTCGTCAGCAGGCCCGCCCGGGTCGGGCGCGGTTGGTCGAGCGAGACGGCGGCCGCGCGCATCCGCGTCAAAACGCGTACCGGTATTCCACTCTGACAATATCGGAATACCAGACTGCGGCTGTAAGCGCCCGACCGTAGCCTGCATAGACCGAACTGTGTACGCCAATGGTTGTGCGCACTCCGAATTTGAGATTCACGATATCGGTGCCGCTGGCCGGAATTCCTATCCTTGTGGCGGAAGACCAGACGGTTTCGAATCCGCCCAGCACCTGCCACCCCACCAATTCGATGACCGGGGCAATTCGGATCCGTTCTCCGTTATAGACGACATAGCTGGGGCCAACGCCGTAGAAAAAGACGTTGCCGGCGAATCTTTCGGGCTGTGCGCTCGTAGCCGAAACTACCCCGACCGATCCTCCCATCGGATGCCAGATCCCGGCTTGAGATTCCACGGCTGCGCGACGGGAAACGGTCTGGTAGTAGAGGAGGGCCGGCTCGATACTATAATGATTCGTTCCCAAACCGCGACTGCCGTCTCCGGAAGGAAAGTAGCTTTTCAACTGAAACGTAAGATACCGTCTGGCCGATACCAGGGGCGCTAGCTTGAAGCCCGCCTGCACATCCCCCAACCCAGCCTCGTTGGAGAAGCTTCCGAATCCGGGTACAAACGCCTGCGGCTGAATCCAGCGGAAAGGGACATCCGTGAATACTGAAAAACGGCGGCCAATCCCATACTCGCCATGGAGGTATAGTTCTTGATAATTGAGTTTGGTGACGACCCCGGGGCCGGGACCGGGCGCGTTCGGATCGTAGGCCGGGTTTCCGGTGCCCTTCAAATTGCTCGCATAGCAGCCGCACTTAGCGTAAAAGAATTCAGCGCGGTCGGGGAGGTTCATGTCGAAGCCCGCTTCGATGCGGATCCGAATCTGCGAGCCGGGTATGGCGTTTTCGATGTACCCGATCATGCTTCCTTCCACTGTCGGCCTGGGCTCGCCTGTGGGCGGCGAAGGCGGCGCCGGCGTGCGTGTCGGGGTCGGCCTGGATGCCGGGGTTTGCGCGGGGGTTGTAGCCTGCTGTCCGAATGACAATCCCAAAGCGGAGTAAAGACCTGCACCCAAGGGCACGTTTCCACCGGCTCCGGTTTCCACAGCCGCTTGCGGCGCCGTGGGCGCATTTCCCAATGCAGAAGCGTTCTCCTGAGCTTCTGCCAGGAACGGAAGAAAGCAGGCCAGCAGCAGTGTTCGACTCATTTCTTGCCCTTCTGTGGCGCTCGTGCGGTCGTGCTCAATTGCGCCTGCAACTCGCGATAGCCCTTCATAAGACTGTTCTGATATGGTTGGGATATCTCCGGTAGAAGGCGCGATAAGCTGGCGAGATTGCTTCGTGCCTGTGCTACCTCGCCCGCCTTCAGGTGCGTTTCAGAGAGATCCAGGTAATTATACCCCAAGTCGCGGTACAACTTCTGAAAATCGGGCATTCCGCGCAGCGAGGGCACTTTTTCAAGGGTACCCAAAAGATCCATCGCGTCATGGCATTCCAGGTCGGCCGTTTGTACGTCTTCGGGCGCCAGCAACTGGCAGCGAAGAATGTGGGCCTTAGCCAGTCGCATTCCCAGCGAGGGCGCCGGCCTGGCCAGGTCTTCCATCAGGTCAACGGCTCGTCCGACTTCTTCCACTGCCGGCGCAGATTGGCTTTGGTTCATCATCAGGATTGCCAGATTCGTTCGGAGTGTTGCCAGCTCCTCCTGGTATTCGCGGTTATCAGGCTTCTGTTTCACAAGTTCTTCATAGGTGCCGATCGCCTTTTGGTCAAGTTCTGCTGCCTCCGGGTTGCGTTTCTGACTGGCTAACAGAATTCCCAGATTGTTGTAAGCGCGAGCCAGTTCCTGCGCGGCTGGGGAATACGGATCCCTCCCAGCTAGGGGAGCGAGCAGCCGGACCGCGGCGCGAAATTCCGATTCGGAGCCGCCGAAGTCCCGGTTATCGTAGCGGAGGATGCCGCGGTTGGAGTGAGTGCGGGCTAATTCACGCCCATATTGGCCATTGTCCGGGTACTGCTCCATCAGCCGTTGCTGCAGTCGCAGGGCGGCTTCATATGCCTTGTCCGCATCCCGGTGCCGGTCGGGCTGAATGCGAAGCGTCTCTCCCAGCCAGTTATAGGCATTCGCCAGTGCCTGGCGGTAATCCGCTTCGCGGGGATAATCCTTTACCAGGCTTTCCAGCTCCGCGATCGCCTGCTGGTATTCCTGTGCTGCGGCTTGGGGTTCATGCAGAAGGCGGTCAATCTCACCCAGCCCAAAGTAAGTGTCGGCGTTCTGTTTGCGCAGCGCCTCGTTACCCGGTTTCTGTGTGATGAAAATCGAATAGATATCCTTAGCGTGGACCAACAGCTCCCTGCGGAACTCCTCCAGTTGGGGAACTTCTTCGGCCACCTGCGTCTGCTCGCTTCCTGCCGACAACAACAGTTCATCGACCGCTTTTCGGGCGACCTGCAAATTGGCCTCTGCCAGCGTGTTCGCCCGTCGAATGCGCACCGATTGGATGGCGACACTGAATGTGACGGCCAGGATTAATCCACAGGCCGAGAGGGCCGCTCCTACTCCGGCCCGATGGCGCTTCACAAATTTGCTCGCCCGGTACAGCGCGGTGTCACGGCGCGCCATTACCGGCAGCCCTTCCAAGTGCCGTCTGATATCTTCTGCAAACTGCACCACAGACCCATAGCGGCGCCGGGGATCTTTTTGCATCGCCATCAGGACGATGTTGTCCAGATCCCCCTGTAATCTGCGGCGCAGTTTTTCCGGTGTGCCCTCCCGCGTCCGGCCGCGCGCTTCAGCCGTTAAAACCCTGGCAGGCGCTCCATTCTTTCCAGAAATCTCCTCATCCTGTGTGACGGCTACACTGGGTTTTTCAGGTTCGATCTCGGTAACTACCGAACGGATCTCTTCCGTCGTCCTGCCGCTAAAACGGTACGGCTGCCGTCCGGTTAGCAGGACATACAACATAACACCGAGCGAGTACACATCGCTGGCCGTGGTAATGCTATCTCCCCGGACCTGTTCCGGACTGGCATAGTCCGGTGTCATGAGCACCATTTGCGGTACTGTCGGCGCAATCGTCTGGGAGGATAGCTCCGGGTTGAGGATCTTGGCGATTCCGAAGTCCAGGAGCTTGGCCAAGCCTTCCTCGGTCACCAAAATATTCTTGGGCTTCAGATCTCGATGCACGATCAGGTTTTGATGGGCGTAGTGCACCGCCAGGCACATGGTGTGGAATAGCTTCAATCGCTCCGTGATGGATAATCGGTGCCAGTCGCAATACTCATCGATGGGTTTACCGTCGATGTATTCCATCACAAAGTACGGTAGTCCTTCTTCGGTACTGCCGCCATCGAGCAATCCGGCAATATTCGGATGATCCAGGCCTGCCAGGATCTGCCGCTCATTCCGGAATCGCCGAAGAATATCGTCGGTATCCATTCCCCGCTTGACGACCTTGATGGCCACGCGCTTATGGAATTGCTCGTCAGCCCGTGTGGCGAGGTAGACCACTCCCATGCCGCCTCGACCTAATTCGCGAATTACTTTGTACCGGCCGATCAACGGTGGCACGGTGGTTGCGGGTTGTGCGGAAGAACGCATGTCCTTCGCTTCGATGGTTTCCGTGGATTGCTCCGTTATGCCGCCCGCCGCTTCGGTAGCCCCGGTATATAAGCTCAGGGATTCCGCTGGGGCTTGGAAGGCGGGGTTCTGGACCAATCCGGGATCCCGCAGGTGTTGCGCAAGCAGGGCTTCGACCTCGGCTCGCAAAACTCTATCTCCCTTACACGCCCCCGCTAAATAACCGGCACGCTCTTGTGCCGGGAGCGCCAGCGCCGCCGCAAATAATTCCTTCACTTGGTCCCAAGGTTTTGGCATAAGCATCGGCCAGAATCGCGCCGGGCTCCTTGTCGATTATATGTCGAAGCCAACCTTGGCGGCCCGTGGCACGGGCATTCCTGCCTGGCAGACCCCCCTGTAGCGGTTGGCAGCCCGCCTTCCGGCAAGCACGGTCGCATCGGGAAAAGCCTCTGGCAGCCGCCTCACGGGGCTACCCGGAGCTTGCCGGACTTGACAAAAGCTTGGCTACAGGTGCATAGTGTCATTGGGAGCGATGATTAGGCTCTCGAAGATACCTTCAGATCCCTTTATCTGAAGGGAATGACGATAAGGAGGAACCGAATAGAACCAGTCCATTATAAGGGCGGCTACCAGTTTCCTCGGCTGACCGGTTGCGAGTTTTGACGCGCCAAGGTTTTTGGGATGTGACGGCGCCGCGGTAATATACCACCGCAGTCAGTCCGGCTCGTCGATCTGGTGATGACAGGAGGACCGGGCGGCCGCCCTTTTCCATTACCCCCTTCCGCAATCTGCTAATGCTTGCCGCGCTTGACTTTTTGGGCTTTGTGTTTCGGCGCTTTCCGGCCTTGTACTTTCGCTTTGCGCGGCTTTGGTTTGGCATCCATGGTCCCAGTGAAGCCGCAAGCGAGGGCCAAGCCAAGTACTAGTGTACGAATTCTCATCACTCCGACAATTGTAACTCACAAAATCCAACTCGCTGGCCATCATAACTGTGGTTATTACTTCATCCGCTCCAGCTTGCGATAGAGGGTTTTGCGCTCGATTCCGAGGATCTGAGCGGCTTTACTTTTATTTCCACCAGTGGCAGCCAGCACTTTGCGGATGTGCTCCTCTTCAGCGTCGGTCAGCGTTTCCACAGGCCTCTCCCGCGATTCCATGGCCATGAGAGCGGTTTCGACAGTCTCGCCGTCCACACGATCGGCCAGGATGGTAAGCCGCTCGATGAGATGTTGGAGCTGCCGGACGTTTCCCGGCCAAGTGTAGTTCTGCAGCGCTTGTAATCCGGAATCCATCAGCTTGACTTCGCGGCTGTACCGCCCGTTATATTTGTTGAGGAAAAAGTGTGCCAGAAAGGGAATATCCTGGCGCCGTTCGCGCAGGAGCGGCATCACGATGCGCACGGTATTGAGACGGAACCACAGATCTTCGCGGAACTTGCCCTCGCTGACCATGCGCTGCAGATCGCGATTCGTGGCCGCGACCACGCGCACGTCAACTTGCTTGGCCCGCGCGGCGCCCACCGGGCGGATCTCGCGCAATTGCAGAAAGCGCAGCAATTTCACCTGGAAGCCCGGATCAATGTCGCCAATTTCGTCCATCAGTACGGTTCC
>Ga0187846_10001003_pt1 | contig 16140 bp, 15 predicted proteins | sample TC_taG_FD_161473 | JGI IMG/M metagenome (GOLD analysis project Ga0187846, IMG submission 161473) | Biofilm microbial communities from the roof of an iron ore cave, State of Minas Gerais, Brazil - TC_06 Biofilm (v2) | ecosystem: Environmental > Terrestrial > Deep subsurface > Cave > Wall biofilm...
TGGCTGGTGGTTGATACCATTAATGACGATTATCCCTCTACCACTGCTACCTTTTTCTGCAATCCAACCCGGCCAGCTGTCACTGTTCCGGCCCCTCATGCCGCCCGCAGGTGGGAATTCATGCTGCTGCCTGGTGAGACAGAAGAAGATCTGTTGCGCGACGAGAAGATACGCGGCCTGATCCAGCAGATCGGGGGAACTTGCAATCCACAGATTAGCCGTCGATGTATCTATACCTTCCATGCTGCGCTTGCCCAAACCTTTTCTAAAGGACGTGTCTTTCTATTGGGTGACGCTGCACACCTCATACCACCATTTGGTGGACAAGGCTTGAATTGCGGCCTGCGTGATGCCCACAATCTCAGTTGGAAGCTGCAAATGGTGCTACAGGGCCTGGCAAGTCCCGCACTGCTCGATACCTATAGCCAGGAGCGCCATGAGCATGTAGCGCGTATGATACGGCTTTCAAAGTTTTTAGGGAACATCATCATGCCCGTCTCTAAGCCTGTAGCGATGCTGCGTGACGCTGTATTTCGCACTCTAAACACTGTACCCTCCATTCGTGAGTATTTGACAGAGGGACGCCTCAAGCCGCAGCCACGTTATAAGAAAGGCTTCCTGTACTTTGACGGCACGAGAGAAAGCAAAGCTATAGTGGGTATGATGCTACCTCAACCTGAGGTAAAAACGCCGCAAGGCAAGAAGACGCTGCTTGACAATGTGTTGGGACCTGGCTTTGCTCTTTTGCGCCGCCATGATAATCCTGAAGAGGCCTTCGCTTCACTCAAAGCCGGCACCTGGCGACGACTGGGGGTACGATTTGTCTCAACCGAAAATGAAATCGACAAAGTCCTCTTGAATGAGCGTGACTTGTTCATCCTCGTGCGCCCTGACCGCTACATCTATGGCGTATTCAGGGAAGAGAACGCTGAGGCTTTTGCAACTACCTTCCAGGATCATCTTCTCACCTCTCACCAGGCCTCGTCATCATTGTAGGGGCGGGAGTGGTGTGGACGTAGGGTGGGGGCGCTTGCGCCGCCCATGTCTCACTTCTCGTTTCGTTCGGCATCTTCTCCCATGGCTCACACCTTATTCCATTTACGAAAGATCTCAAGAAGTTCTTGCCTGGTTTCAGGAAACATTGGCTGTTCTGCCAGTTTACGCAGCATCAAAATTGTTTGCTGTACCTGTTCAATATAGGTATCACAGCCAGGACATTCCGCAACGTGCTTCACAAAAGCGTCCTTCGTCTCTGGCAGCAGAGCCTGCTCGAGATAGTCGGTAACGAGTTCTACCACTTCCTGGCAGTTTAACTCAATCTTATTCAGGTTCGTCATGCTGGGCCTACTCTTCCTCGAAGTATTTCTCTAGCGCGCGCCGCACCTTGGACCGCGCGCGGTGCAGCAATACTCGCTGATTTGCCTCAGAAACGCCGAGCAAGGTACAAATCTCATCTGAGGCCCACCCCTCGATATCGCGAAGAGTTATCACCTGGCGCTGACCTGGCGGCAAGTCGTCGATTGCTTCCTGAATACGCGCGATAGTTTCCTGCGAAAGCATACGTTCCTCGGGGATTTCATCCCAGGTGTGGGGGAACGAAACCCAGGTGCCTGGCCATTGTTGATCCGGTCCCCTGAATCGCTCAGGGTCAACTGCAGGTTCGGGAAGATTAGAATTGAACTCTGGCAGCGAGGAAAATGGTACGCTACGTCCTTCACGCTGCGCTCGTGTTTTTGCACAGTTGGTGAGAATACGGAAAATCCAGGTCTTTAACGAAGACCGCCCCTCGAAACGGTTAAGTCCCTGAAGTACACCCATCCAGGCCTCCTGGACTACCTCCTCCGCCACTGCCTGGGATGGGACAAACACCATCGCCAGTCGCAGCAACGAGGCATGATATCGATCAATCAGCGAGACAAAAGCGGCTTCATTGCCACTTCGCAGTGCTTCAATCATTCGCAGGTCATCTGCAGATGTTAGGCTGCCCGCCTGTTGAGAACCTGTGATATTTTGCTGAGCTGCTGCTATATCCGGTGGATGTTCAGGCAGGTCCATTCCTTCGCTCATTGACCTCTACCCTCGAGCTAAACAGGCGCTCTACGGTTTAGTGTCCATGTATAGTTGTTAAGTTAACAACCGCAAGGAAGTATACCCTAGCCTTATTACAGAGTCAAGTGAAGTCCCTGACGAGGCTCGCCCTCGCCAGGTCTCTCACCATCCTGAAAATGTGCCCGTCACTAATCCCTCCGCACTCACTTTCTATTGATCAAACATTGTAAACAAGTTGTTCAGTGACTCCGCAAGCGTCGGATGGGCAAAAACGGCGTCGCGCAGCACTGTATAGGGTAGCTTGCCCATCATCGCCACCTCAAGCATCGCCATGATCTCGCCTCCCTCAATGCCCAGAACAGCGCATCCCAGAATTTGCCCGCTTTCAGCGTCTACTACAGCTTTCATGAACCCGCGTGGCTCATCCACTTCTAACGCTCTCGCCACGTAATTCATTGGCATCTTTGCTACACGTATAGCGCGACCTGTACTCCGCGCCTCCGATTCACTTAACCCGATACGTCCCAATTGTGGGTCAATGAACACGGTGTAAGGCACCAGGCGATCGTGTATGCTCGCGTTCCCGTGCTCGAGCAAGTTGCTGCGAATAATCCGAAAATCATCATAGGAGATATGCGTAAAAGCCGGCCCACCCTTGACGTCTCCCAGCGCATAGATACCAGCTACATTTGTTTCCAGGCGCTCGTTCACCTCGATATTACCGCGTTTATCAGTTTGCACTCCCGCTGCTTTGAGATTGAGCCAGTCGGAATTGGGCACCCTTCCTGCTGCCAAGAGCAAATGCGATCCTGAAAGAGTGCGTTCTCCACCTGGAGTTCGCACGGTCAACTGGATGCTGCCATCCAAAGCCTGTCCTGCGTGTAAGGTACTTGACTCTAGTAATACTTCTATTCCATCCTCGCGCAAAATCTTAGCGACTTCATCAGCCACATCATTGTCTTCGCGTGACAGCAAATGCGCACCATGCTGTATAATCGTCACCCTGCTCCCGAAACGACGGAACATCTGCCCGAATTCCAGCCCAACATAACCGCCTCCAACAATCAACAGGTGCTCCGGCACGGTATCCAATTCCATAATCGATGTCGAGTCCAGCGTTGGCACGCTCTCTATACCTTCTATAGACGGCTTAGCCGGGCGATCCCCAGCATTGATAAAAATACTCCTGGCACTTAACGTGCGAATTTCACCGTTGTTGAGGTGAACCTCCACCACCTTTGGCTCGATAAAGCGAGCCTCTCCCATCAAGAGATCGACACCTTCTGTTCTCTCGATACGACGCTGGCTGCCGTTGCGAAAGCTGTCAACGATGTCACGTTTGCGCTTCCTCACCACCTGCATGTCCACTGACACCGGGCCAGTATGCACACCATAGTCCGCTGCTCTTCTTGCAAGGTAAGCTACACGCGCGCTGGCGACCATCGTTTTGGTAGGAGTGCAGCCCTCGTTTATACAGGTGCCCCCCACGTGTACTCGCTCAATAATGGCGGTTTTCCAACCCGCTTTAGCCATCGCCGTGGAGAGTGGTCCTCCTGCCTGGCCCGCCCCTATTATGATTGCATCATACTGTTGTACGGCCATATATGCCTCCTATCTTTTGTGTTTTTGTGCCTTGATTGTATCGTCTCGACTCCACTCGATTCGTTACAAATCCAAAACCGCATTTCTGAAGTATAATAGTGTATTGTGAACGGAGATGTAAAATGCTTTTCCAGGAATACCAGTGATAGTTGCCGCCGGTCTACTTTCAGTTATGATCTTCCCGCTCATCTCGCTCACACCCTGATGCAGGAGTTCAGAAAAAAGACTTGCTCATTCAAAGGAGGACACCATAATGCTACTGGCTGGTGATATTGGTGGAACCAAGACACATCTGGCTGTTTTCTCTGCCAGGACAGGGTGGCGTGCGCCCCACGCCGAAGCCACATTCCCCAGCGCAAATTACCCCAGCCTGGAAGCGGTTGCGCGGGAATTTCTGGCGCAGCATGATTATTCTGTGGATCGCGCCTGCTTTGGTGTGGCTGGTCCAGTGGTGGCTGGCCGGGCCACCATCACAAACTTGCCCTGGGTGATAGAGGAGGCGCAGCTTCAGCAGGCATTACAGATTCCAACTGTTCGTCTGCTGAATGATCTGGACGCTATTGCTCACATCGTCCCTTTCCTGGAATCGCAAGACCTGCATACACTGAACGAGGGGCAACCCGTACCCGGCGGCGCAATTGCTGTAATTGCCCCTGGCACCGGCCTTGGCGAAGCCTTTCTCATATGGTATGGCTCCTATTACCAGGCTCATAACTCGGAGGGCGGGCATGCCGATTTTGCGCCCACCAACACCTTTGAAATTGAACTCCTGCGTTACCTCATGACGCGTTTTCCACATGTGAGTTTCGAACGTGTGTGCTCTGGTAAAGGCCTGCCTAACATTTACGCCTTTCTCAAAAACACTGGCTATGCTGAAGAGCCGCCGTGGTTGGCCGAACAACTGGCTGCAACACGAGACTGGACGCCAATCATCATCAACAACGCCCTCGATAAAGAGAAGGCATGTAAGCTGTGCATTGAATCGCTCAACGCCTTCATCTCCATCCTCGGTGCCGAAGCAGGCAACCTTGCGCTCAAAGTATTGTCAACCGGCGGCGTCTTCCTTGGTGGTGGAATCCTCCCGCGCATTCACCCCTATCTGGATGGTGAGCGCTTCATGCAAGCATTCACACATAAAGGACGCTTTACACAAATGCTTGCTCGTATGCCAGTCCACCTCATTCTTAATCCCAGGGCCGCGCTACTCGGCGCAGCCCGTCATGGTTTTGAAAATGTGAGTTCGACAAACAACAGCCAGGCTTAAACTGTTCCTATTTACACCTTTTCCACTCAACCTGACCGTGAATCGTATGCTCGAAGCACGGATAAGGAGAGGCGTCCGAGTTCATTGCAGCTCTGAAGTCTCACCTCTTTTTGCTCCCATGCACGCGCATCGAGGTGTTCAACCTCGTGCTTGAAGACATCTAGCTCTGCTAAGAGAGAGGTTGCAACTCCCACCACTTCTGCCAGGGATCGCAGTGCGGAAATCTCTTGGATGAAGTGTTGTCTGTCTTCTTGATAGACAAAGGTTTGCTGTCCGCTGAGCTGTTGCATACCTGTCCTCCTTTCCCGTGATGCTTATCACGCTGCTCGTGAAGTCAACTCCATCGCCTGCTCTTCCGACTGTTCTCGACCGTATGCTGGTGTCTGGAGCGGCTCGGCCATGCCTGCGTAGAGCAATTGTCCAAGCTCGAACGATTGCTCTTGGTCATGTGCTCCCGAAGTTTCACGGACAACGTGACGCAGCCTGAGTCCGACTGTGAGGAGAAGTGCAAGCGCATAGATGGGCAGGATCAACCATGGGTAGGTGAAAAGAAGACCCGTGAAGACGAGTAATAGGAGGATGAACGCCGTTAAGAGGAGTGCATCCATCATGGCCTTGCGCAGCGGAACGAGTGCGTGTTTCGTTTGTTGCATAACGTGGACGGTAGTCATCGTTGCGACCCTGCCTTTCTCGAGCTTCCTGGCTCGCTGGCTGCAGGTTATGTGTCTTTTACTAGCGATGGAATATAACCATCTGCTATGTTAAGAATAGCATATTGCTATACTGATGACTAGAAGTGAGGTCACATTTTTTTAGTGATCTAGCTCACATTGTTTAAATCACATTTAGGCTCTGCCAATCATGCTCAAAAAGAAAGTCGTTTGTGATATTGAAATTATGGGGAGTGTAGTTCCAACCAATTGCTGAAGTGGCGATGATTACTTCTGCACGGTTCCAGCTACCCGAGTGCGTTCTGCGATTTGCGCAGCGGCGGCGGCGCGGCGCTGGGCGCGAATCGCAGGGGCCTGGGCCCGGCGCGTGGTGGCCACGGTGGCACGACTGACGAGCCAGATGAAGCCGACGACCAGGATCCAGTTAAAGATCCCCAGCACGATCAGGAAGATCGGGTTAGACAGCCCAATACCATTCAGGACCAGAAAGACCAGGGCGGTAAACAGGATATTGGCCAGGGTGATGGGAATCAGCATCAACCAGGCAAACTGCATCAGCTGGTCGGCTCGCAGGCGCGGCAGGGTGGTGCGCACCCAGATGAAGACAAAGCACAGCAGGTACACCTTGATCACAAAGTAGACAATGCCCAGGAGGTTGCCGAGCACCTGCCAGCCAAAGGCCATGTGTGAAGCAGTCAAAAAGGCGACGCCAGGACCGGACCATCCACCCAGGAAGAGCGTCGTGGCAATTGCCGAGACGATAACCATATTGCCATATTCGCCGAGATAAAATACCACCCAGCGGAAACCACTGTACTCAGTGACATAGCCCGCGACGAGTTCGGACTCAGCCTCGGGTAGATCGAATGGAGAGCGGTTGGTCTCGGCCAGGCCGCAGATATAGTAGATCACCATCATCAACGGCTGCACCAGGAAGAACCAGGCCCACGGTGTAAAACCTTGAAAAACGAAATCCCAGAACGGGACACCTTTGCCAGGCCAGGAGCTGCTGCTTTGAAAATCGATTATGTCTTTGATCGAGATGGTCCCAAGTCCAGAGTTTGCCAGAATACTGGTTAACATCACCACCCCGACCAGGGCCAGCGTCAGCGGCAATTCATAGGAGATCATCTGCGCAGCCGAGCGCAGGCCACCTATAAGTGAGTACTTGTTATTAGAACTCCAGCCGGCCATGACCACGCCGACCACATCGAGTGAACTCATGGCGACGTAGTAGATAATGCCGGTGGCCAGGGCTGTTCCTGGTAGTCCTACATAGGGGGAGAAAGGGATCACGGCAAAAGCGGCAATGACGGGAGCCAGGAAGACGGAGGGAGCCAGCAAGAACAGCGATTTATCAGTTAGACTGGCATGGATATCCTCTTTCAAAAGCAGTTTGACACCATCGGCAACCGTTTGCAACAAGCCCCAGGGGCCAGTATGAATTGGCCCAACGCGATCTTGCATCCAGCCCATAATCTTGCGTTCAAAGAGAATCAAGATCAATGCACTTGTCATGACAAAGCCGAAGAAGGAAAGGAAGGCGATGAGGAACTGTAAAAAGGTCAACGAGAAAATGCCGTTGAGCAGTTGGCTCCCCAGGTCATCAGCTATGACGATCTGCATAAGATCACTCCAATTTCAGCGGTCGACTTCTCCCAGCACGAGATCGAAACTGCTTATTATCTTACGCAATTTTGCTCATTCAGGCAAGGATTTTTTTACCAACAGTCCTGCCCATATTTGTCACCAGAGTCTCGGCGATGTTTGACACGCTTCCCCCTTTGCTGTCAGCTAATATGTAATAAGGGCGTGAAGCTAGGTGGGAAAGAGCTTTAAGTGATTGGAACACTGCCGAACAGCGGGATATGCACCATCCAGCCATACATTGACGCGTAGAAAGTGCCGCCTACTTTGGAGCACTGCGCCCGCGTCGTAATTGTGCCGGTTAATCCGAACAGCGAGTTAGCGTTAAACAGCGTTTGTCCCACGTCCCCTGCAGGTAAGCAGATATTCACATGTAAATGCCACGGCGCTACGCTCAGTGGAATGCGTTCATTTAATTGGTCTTCACTGATATCTGCTGGTGCGCTATACATCACACCTGCAAATTGGTAGCCATTGCCTGTCTTCTGATAGAGTAGAGCCGAAGGATGTGCCAGGTCAAACGTCGTCTGAGCTACAGAGAAGTTCTGCACGCTGGCAAAATGATAGATATCCTGCGGCACATTGGGGGTGAAAATCTGGTAGCCATCTTGTAATGCAAGATGATAATCCTTGTACTTGTCAAAACAAACATGCGCGTTCTGCACGATTGCCTCGATACGTGCCATATCAGCCTGCGCGACAGGTCGGTACGAAGTCATTTTCATATGCGGCCCCATGTCCATATGCCGTGGTGCCACCAATTGAGAAGCAGCGTTAGAAGTAGCGCTTGACGCAAGCGAGATACTTGACTGGCATGTTGCGGCTTTTGCTACTGCTTGAGAAGAAGATTGGTTCTGGCTCTGATTGCTACCGCAGGCTGCAAGCGCGAATATAATTAAGAGGAGCATTAGTAAGAGTCTGGTACGCATAGCAGTTCCTTTGCTTATATACCCCGGTGGGCTCTCACAAAAATTGACCTGGTCATGGATTTAGTACAAAATATACGATGCAATCACCCTATTTCTCTCCCACCTATCATTCTCAATCGAAGTGTAGCATAGCAGAAACCGATTGTCGAGGGAAAGCGGCAAAAATGACCCCCCTAGGACTTGCATCAGCCCTGTGCTAGCGGCAGCGTAAACGTGATACACGTACCTTGACCCGGAGTGCTTTCCGCGTGGATTGTTCCTCTATGCGCCGTGATGATCGCCTTGACGATGGCAAGGCCAAGGCCACTGCCGCCACTTGCTACTGTACGTGCCCGGTCAAGGCGGAAAAAGCGATCAAAAATGTAGGGAAGTTCGCTGGTACTGATTCCAGCACCCGTATCGCTCACCCGCACACTTAGCCACTTGGCCCTGGCATCTCCTTCTACCCTGGCTCCAATCGTAATGCTGCCACCCGCTGGTGTGTAGCGCCTGGCGTTATCCAGCAGATTCAGGAACACCTGTGTCATGCGATCACTATCAGCAAGCACTGCTGGTGTCGCTTGCACAATCTCATTGTGTAGGGAAATACCCGCCTGCTCACATTCCGCCCCTATAACTGCCAGAACTTCATCTACCAGTGCGTGCAAATCCAGCGGCTCCAGGTCAAGTTGGAGCCGGCCGGACTCAAGCGATGTCATCTGCTGCATATCACTGACCAGCCGTCGCAAACGCTGCACTTCGCGGCCAATCAGTTGCGCAGTCTCTTGCCGTTCTTTTGGATCAGAAATCACATCATCTGCAAGCGCCTCACTGAACCCCTGGATAGCCGTCAGCGGCGTGACAAGATCATGCGCGATATTGGCAATCAATTCCCGCCGGATCTGATCCTGGTGGCGTAATTCAGTTACGTCAGACTCGATTTTGTCTGCCATGGAGTTAAACGTCGATGCCAATCTCCCAAGTTCATCCTGGCTTTTAGGGGCATCGACCCGTTGAGCGTAATCTCCACCTTTCACCTGTTCAGCGACAAGCGTGAGCGATGTCAGGGGTCGAGTTAAGCGGCGTGCCAGTAGAAAACTGAGGATAATCACGATTATTGCAATGGCGATGCCGGCGATCAGGATTGCCTGGTAAACATTAGCCAGGAATACGTAAGGCGAAAAGCCCTGTGGGTAACGCACCGGCTCAATAAGCAGCAATGCCCCAATCGGTGAGCCGCTCGCTTGCCCGCCGTCATACAAGGGCGTGCTGATATAGAGTGCTGTAACTGTGTCCCCATCACTTGTCGTGACTTGCCGATCCCCCGGCACTTCCTGTCCTTGCAATGCTTGCTGGAGTGCCTGGCTGAGATACTGATCGCCGCTAACATCCACTAAAGGTGCACTGCGTACCTGGCCGGCCCTATCTACAACGACATAAGCCTCAGGTACAAGCAGGCGAATTGGCGTTATATTAGCCCAGTTTTCGCCATTGCTCTTATAGATTTGACCAATACGCTGTGCAACGAGCTCGGCATTTGCGCGGAGTTGGTCCCGCTGTGTGTTGTTGAAGTAGTTTTGTATTACCAGCGAGACAACGATCGCGAGCAGGAGAATCGCACCCAGCGCAACACCCAGGTAGCTCAACACCAGCTTTGCTCGCAAACTGAACGCCGGGCGAGAGGCACTTATACTCACGGGCCAGATCCTTTCTTAGTGCTCTTCAGGATCAAACTTGTAGCCCAAACCCCACACTGTTTTGATGTGGTGAAGAGTCCCACTACCTCCGGCGGCCTCTAACTTCTTACGCAGCGTACCAATATGTACATCTACTGTCCGTCCATCACCCAGGAATGTATATCCCCAGATGTGCTCCAGCAGAGTCTCACGGGTGAACACGCGCCCCGGGGCCGAAGCGAGTGTAACAAGAAGATCAAATTCCTTCGCCGTCAGTGTCACGTACTTCCCATCGACTTCGACTCGCCTTGCTGGAATGTTGATATGCAAACTGCCGAAGTGCAGTTCTTCAGAAGCCCTCCCAGCATTTCCTGTGTCCTTGTCCGGAAATCCAGAAGTTGCTGCCTGGTTCCCTTTTCGTGAAAGAAGTGTTGAAAAGGTCTCCCCCTGGCGCACTCCTACAACCTCTACCGGCGCATTTGCTTCCTCGGAATGCAAATCATCTATACGTGAGCTTCGGCGCAGAATAGCCTTGACACGGCTCACAACTTCGCGTGGACTAAATGGTTTGACGAGGTAGTCATCCGCTCCCAATTCCAGTCCCGCAATACGGTCTTCTTCTCCCTGGCGAGCCGTGAGCATTAGAATCGGGGTATTCGCCCAGGCACGGATACGGCGGCACACCTCCATACCGTCCATCACTGGCAGCATCAGGTCGAGAATTACCAGGTCGGGACGTTCGCGTGCATGCAGTTCCAATCCTGCTGCCCCATCGCTGGCCGTCAATACCTCAAAATTAGCCTGCTCCAGGTAGAGCCGGATGAGTTGTGCGATATTTGCTTCATCTTCAATGATCAATATTTTCATAGTATATAATGTGCCTATCCGTTCCGATTTGGTTATATTGGTGCCTAATGTCTGGAGAGACCAACCCTCCTATGTGAACCTCACAGTTTATCACTCTATATCATACAGCATATAGCTGAAAGATCAAAAAAGTCCTTGGAAATTGTAAAGTCTTTGTAAGAAAAGTGCATGGTTCTTATCCAGAGCAATCGCCAGGTTCTTACAGACATTTTACACTTTCCTGTGGGTTTCCTGATAATAACAGGCTACACTAACTGAAGAAGAAAGTTGTCCCTTTCTATGAAACAAAAATGGAAACAATAACCTACATAAGTTGGAGGCTTAAAACAATGCAAGATCTATATGTAGAAAATCAAACGCCGTTACCACATCAGGTTCCCACCGAACCAGCACCAACGTCATACCAGAATGCGCCTGGGCCAATGCCGCCTGTGAGTCCAAGGCGCTCTAGGAGCAGAGTACGTACAGGCTCTATGATTGCTCTGACGCTGCTACTCGCAGTAGTCTTGGGCGTCGGCATGTTTGCCGGCTGGCAATTCAGCAGGACTGGTAGCACAGATACAACCACGGCAGTGTCGCAGTCCGGCACAGGCTCTGCAACGACCGCTCCGTCACTCACCAGTAACAATATAGAAGCGGTACGTGAGGCGGTGATTGCTAAAGTGCGCCCAGCAGTCGTACAAGTAAATGTTTCTACTTCCAATGGCAGCGCGATTGGCTCTGGTGTCATAATCGATCGTCGTGGCTACATCGTCACCAACAATCACGTGGTTGATGGCGCGCAAAGTGTAGAAGTTGTGCTCTACAATGGCACCAATCTGCAAGCTCAACTGGTCGGAACTGACCCCGCCGATGACCTGGCCGTCTTGAAGATTACCCCGCCCTCTTCTGGCCTGACGGTGATCACACTCGGTGACTCATCGAAGTTGCAGGTTGGGCAAGAAGTGCTGGCGATTGGCAACCCACTTGGCATTACTCAGACAGTAACCAATGGCATAATTAGCTCAGTGGGACGAAATGTCTCTGAGGGTCAGGGTGGCGCAACCATTACTAATGCCATTCAGACCGATGCGCCCATCAACCCTGGCAACAGCGGTGGCGCATTAGTAGATATGCAGGGCAACCTGATCGGTATTCCTACCCTGACAGCGATTGATCCTGAGTTTAATACGCCGGCCAACGGGGTTGGCTTTGCTATCCCTTCGAATCACGTGGCATCAATTGTACCACAGATAATTCAGACGGGTAGCGTTACCCAAAACTAGCCTGGAGGCTTACAACAATGCAAGATCCATATGGAGACAATCAAACATCGTTACCATATCAGGCTCCCACCCAACCAGCGCCCGCGCCATACCAGGAGGATGGGCCCGGGCCAATGCGAACAGCCCCTTACAGGCCGCCTGAAACTCCCAGGCGCTCTGGTGGCGGAGTACGTACTGGCGCCATTATTGCTTTAACGGTGCTGCTCGCGGTAGTCTTGGGCGTTGGCTTGTTTGCCGGCTGGCAGTTCGGCAGAACCAGTAATACAGCTACGGCTACGCCAGGGTTACAGTCCGGCGCAACCCCGGCAGCAACCGTTCCACCAGTCACAGGAAACAATATAGAAGCGGTACGTGAGGCGGTGATTGCTAAGGTCAAGCCATCGGTTGTGCAGGTGAATGTTACCTTGCAAGGCGGCTCCGGCATAGGCTCTGGCGTTATTGTCGACCGTCGAGGCTACATCGTCACCAACAATCACGTGGTTGATGGCGCGCAAAGTATAGAAGTTGTGCTCTACAATGGCACCAGGCTGCAAGCTCAACTGGTGGGAACTGATCCTGCCGATGACCTGGCCGTCTTGAAGATTACCCCGCCCTCTTCTGGCCTGACGGTGATCACACTCGGTGACTCATCGAAGTTGCAGGTTGGGCAAGATGTGCTGGCGATTGGTAACCCACTTGGCATTACTCAGACAGTAACGAACGGCATTGTCAGTGCACTTGGCCGAAGTGTCTCTGAGGGTCGAGGGGGTGCAACTATTGTCAATGCCATTCAAACCGATGCGCCCATCAACCCTGGCAACAGTGGTGGCGCCTTGGTAGACTTGCAGGGCAACCTGATTGGTGTTCCCACCCTGACAGCAATTGACCCTGAGTTCAATACCCCGGCCAACGGTGTCGGCTTTGCCATCCCTTCAAATCGCGTGGCATTCATCGTGCCACAGATCATTGCTAACGGCAATGTTACACATACTGGACGAGCATATCTCGGTGTGAGGGTCACTGACGTCGATGCGAACCTGGCTGCACAAAACAACCTGGCTGTTGATCATGGCGCGTTGGTTGTAAGTGTGGTTTCAAATGGCCCTGCAGCCTCGGCAGGTTTGCAGGCTGGCGATGTGATCGTACAGCTAGATAACAAGCCAGTCAATGATTCCCAGTCGTTGACCGATATTCTAGTCAACGAGAACCCTGGCAGTACCGTTGCCGTGAAGGTCTATCGTGGCAACCAGCAATTGACCGTCAACGTTCAGTTGGGTGAATTGCCGTCCGGAAGCTAGGTTTGTTGCGCTTAGGCAAGGTGCAGCCCTTGTCATCCTGAGCGCAGCGAAGGATCTCTGCCTATCCAGATAGACCCTTCGCTCATACAATCTAACGGGCAGCCGCAAAACACTAGTAGAGTGATTCCTTGCGGTTGCCCTCTGTTCCTGCCTGCAGACCTGAACCCCCTGAAGAATCTTCCATCTCTGCTTTACACATCAAGCCTTTCCTCCTTGCCATCGCTGATCTAAAGCGCCTGCTGGCATCCCTCTCCGCCCGCTCGTTGGCGCTCCTGGCGATGGTGGCTGGCGGCACGGCGCGTGCTCTATCCGAACCCTAGCTGCTGAGCAGCTTCCGACTGCTGTACCTTTTGCGCCTGCTTAAACGTGCCAAACTATGGCGGCAGCTTCACCTGAGCGCGGCCATGAAGTAAGTCATCAATGGTGAGTATTTGGATGTGCGGATAGTCCCCTATTTTTAATCATTGTCTTAACTTCATCAATTGAATATGTAGGATTTCTTTTGTGAGTGATGACATGACAATTTGGACAAACTGGACGCAAATCTCTTTTAGCGTCAACTTTATATTTTTTGCCGATTTCCGAAAGGGGTTTCAGGTGATGTACATGAATGACATTTCTACCAACTTCACCATACATTTTTTCAAAATCAAACCCGCAAATGAAACATATGGCTCCATAATAACTTACGCACTCATTTCCTCGCTTGATACCATACTGAATGATGTGTAGGGATGGGCCACCCTCGTTAAGCGGTTGTTTTTGATACTCTATGCTCATCGCATATCTTCGCTTTTCAGGTATGCTATGAGCATTCTTTTTGTCTTTACAACTTTGCTTTCAGCATATATGCTTAAAAAGACACAGACGTCTCCCCTCGGTAGGAGCGTCTTTCAGCGTCGGCCCTTTCGTCAATGGAGGAGAACATGGAACGTTGGCTACTGGCTGGGAGCCATCCGAGTAACTATGAGTCGGGCAGTGATCCGCAGATCACTGTTCCTTGCCGCATTAACTTGCCAGTTTGCCATTTCCGCTAGCCGCGGCCACTTCTCGTGAAGAAAGAGGGCAAAATTGATCAATTGTAGCGATTATCCTGTAGATGATTGGCTGTTACCAGTGAGCAAGCGAAAGGAAGCTCAACATGGCAGGAATTGATGGTTTCACGCAATGTGTCAGTAATGCGTTCCAGAAGTATGTCGAAACAGGAGACTTTTTCACGCTGGCATCCGAATGGTCAGACTGTAATATGAACTATTTCAAAGAGCTACAACAAGGGGGAGTTGCAGGTCCGTTTGCGGATTTCTCCGCCTTATTCCAGCTTCTGAATGCTCATTCCCTGGTGCTGTTTGAGGCACTGCAACGAGAGCAAAAGCTCATCAAGGAAGTCGAGCAGCTCAAAGCACAACGAGCTGAAGCAAGGGACATACCCTGACGGCAGGGCGGATACGACCCCTGAAGAGCAACACAACAAAAAAACAGGGTAGTGGATAAAGCCTTCCCGTTGGTGAGCGAGCCTGAGCGGGTACTTCGTTGCTGAGCGGGGATTTTGCTCATGAGACGATGATTACCCCCGATTTGAGGACAATCGAGCGTGGAAGGAGAGATTCTCACCTCTTTAGCTCTGCCATTACGTGATTACTAAGCGGCAAAGAATTGCGGCAAACCGGTTGTGAGGACTGATTGCCAAATAACCGTGCCGCGTTGCCGCATAAAGATGGCAGCAAGAACCTGTTTTACAGGTAAATACAGGGTGCCATCCCGAATGTTGTGGAGAGCGCCGCAGGCGCGATACCAGAGGCTAGAGCGGAAAAGAAAGGACGCGCACATTCTGTGAGAGATCGAGGCCAGCAATCCCAAGCATGCCGAGCGTAAAGGAGAGTTCCCCGGCATGATGCAGGTCGTGTTCGAGCATGTCCCTGATCACCCACTGGCGAGTACTGCCGTAGGTAACTCCCTCTTTTTCACCTTGCAACATATCCCCCAGATCGGCAGGACGCCAGCGCTCCAGACTCTCTTGAAGAACTTGCCCTGTCATCTCCAACCCGCCCAGCAGTTCTGATGAGGTACACACAGGCGCACCGGTTCGATCCCAGGTAACGAGAGGGCCGAGTATGGACTCTCCCTCCTCCAGGACATAATAGAGGCACCTGGCTCGCACAGCGATCACATGAGCCACCAACTCATCGATACTGCGCAACTGTGGAGCCGCACGCAGGGCAAGCTGCTCGGCAGAAAGGGGTCTGACGACCTCACTCAACAGGTGGTGATGACGATCCCACCCCTTTTACACGCTCGCAAGTGTGAGAACAGACTCGCTCATGAATGGTTCTCCTTTCCCGTCGCTTCGCAGTCTCTCATCCCTGGTTGGCACCGGAGCGCCGCTCAAGGCTGTGCTCATACAACTCATAGCGCCAGATAGGAATCTCTCGCCACTCCCAGGGGGTATGCACGATCTCCTCCAGCGAAGCCTCGCTACACCAGTACTCCAGCCCCCACTTCGTCGCTCGATGCCCGATGACCACAATCGCTTTCTCATCATACTCGCGCAAGACCTCGCGCAAAAAAGCGCCCACACGCTCGACGACCATCAGCAGGCTCTCCCCACGAGGAAACGGCTCAGTGATGCGCTGTGGGAACTCTTCCTCCACCTGCGCAACTGGATATTGCGTCATCTCACCATAATCGTACTCACGAAGCCGGGCATCTGGGACAAGTGGCAGCGCACGACCTGAGAAGGCGAGCTGAGCGGTGGTCGAAGCGCGTTGCAGGTCGGAGAAGAAGACGGCATCCAGTGGCTCCGTCGCATAGTGCTTCCCAAGATCCTGCGCCTGCTGCCGACCGAGCGCGGAGAGCGGCACATCGGCATGACCAGAAGCATGTCCCGTCTCGTTATCGACGCTGGTCATATGGGGGG
>Ga0187846_10001004_pt1 | contig 16135 bp, 23 predicted proteins | sample TC_taG_FD_161473 | JGI IMG/M metagenome (GOLD analysis project Ga0187846, IMG submission 161473) | Biofilm microbial communities from the roof of an iron ore cave, State of Minas Gerais, Brazil - TC_06 Biofilm (v2) | ecosystem: Environmental > Terrestrial > Deep subsurface > Cave > Wall biofilm...
CACGGTCGGCTACCGCACACGCATTGTCACCATCGCGTCGCACGCGGCCGCGCCCGAACAGTTCACGCACGTTTACTGCGAAGTATTTTTCCGCGACCGGTGGATCCCGCTCGATGCGGCGCGGAGGGACACGCGCATCGGTATCGCGCCGGGCCGCAGTTTTCGCAAACGGGTGTGGTCGATCGACGAGGATGCTTATCAAGACATTCGCGGGCTCGGTTGCGCGAGGTGCTCCATGAGACGCCGCATGTCTCTCGGCCGCATGTATCGCGCGAGCGCGCTTGGCACGCACTACCGGCTTGGGCAAGACGGTTTCGATTGGGGCTCGTTCAGCGACATCGCGAACGCCGTCGGCAAGAACGTGACTTCGATCGTGGCGACGGCGCGCGCGCCGATCGGTCCGCTGCCGCTCGTTTATCCGTCGATGCCTTCCTACCCGGCACCCGGCGGCGCCCGGGTGCCTCCCTCCGGGGGAATAAGCGCCGCCGGTTCGCTTAGTTCGCAAACCTTGATCCTCGGCGGAGCGGCGTTGCTGGCCGTCGTTTTGTTGGCGAGGCGATGATGGCACTCTATTTACAAACCTCGACGGCCAACCCTTACGGACACCGGCCGTGGGCTACGCGGCTGTATACCACGTTTGACGACTTCGCTTATTTGAAACAGCCGCAGAACACTATTCTGCGCGAACCCGCGGCGATGAAGCCGCAGATCTACAAGCCGCCCGAGCTCGCCGGGCTCGGCGCGGTCGTGACCGGACGCCGCCGCCGCGGCATGCTCGGTGCGATGCCCGCAGCGATCGACAGCGTTTTTTTCCGCCGCCCCATGCCCGGGCCGATGCCGGTGCGCGCGTTTCCCTTGCCGATCTATGCCACCATGCCGCCCGTAGTGCCGCAAACACCGGCGCCAACCTTGCCGCCCGCACCCTTTACGCCCTGGACGGTTCTACCGCCGACACTGGTGCCGCCGGTGCCGACGCCGGTTGCCAGCGGCCCCGCCGGAACGATTTTTTCGCTGCCCGGCACGGTGCCGGATCCCGGCTCGCCTTTCGATCAGACCGCGGCGCCTGCGCCCCCGAGCGCGGCGCCCGCGGCCAGTGCACTTGCCGATTGGTTCAACGCGCAAACGTGGGTTGCGGGCATTCCGAACGGATACGTCGCGCTCGGCGCTGCGGCGGCGCTGTACTTCATGGCGAAGAAAAGGGGGCGATAGAATGGCGCGCTATGCGATCTCCCGAGAGCGAGCCCTCCGCGGACTCGGGAGGACGTTTTATTTCCAGCCGCGCTTGCGCGGATTCGGCGATGATGTTTCGCCGCCCGACGTGAGCTCGCTTTCGCCCGATCTCATACCGCCGGGCGCTATTCCGATCGCACAGCCTGCGGCGCCGCCGCCGATCGAGACGACCATGATCGAGGCGCCCTCGACGCTCGGGCCGCCGCCGAGTTTTTTTTCTTTTCCCGCGCCCACCGTTCCTGCGCCAACTATTACGCCGGTCGTAGCGCCCACGATCGCGCCGACGCTTGCGCCTAGCGCCCCCTTGCAGCTTCCCTCGATTGTGTTTCCGTCGCAAGGGCCGGTGCGGCCGCCCGCGCCGCCCGCGCCGACGGCGAGCTGGCTCGACCAGCAAATGATTGCCGGGTTTCCGAACAAGTACCTCGCGTTGCTCACGGTCGGAGGGGTCTTGCTCTTGAGCGTGCTGAACGCGAAAAAAGGGAGGCGTTGAAAATGTACCACGTGGCTGCAACTGACATTCCCGGCAAAAGTCGCCGGACGTTTCGGGTTTCCGGTCTCGGAGTCTACACGCCGAACGAGATCGTCATGCCAACTGTGAGCGCCACAGTTTTTCAGCGGGCGCAATACCCGTTTGTGAAATCCGATCTAAATTTTGATCCGGGCGTTTCCTCGGTGCGTTTGCAGTCGGCGAGTGGCGCATCGTGCGCGCCGCCGTCGCCGAAACCCGGCGTCGGAATGAGCGGGCTCGGGCTCGACTTGAGCTCGCTCACCGCGAGCCCGTTGTTTTGGGGCGCGGCGCTCGTGGCCGGTTACTTTTTGTTTTTCCGTCGCAGGTGAAACGGTGTACTTTGTCAGCCCCATTTTCGAGCGGTCGCGCGTGTCGCGCTTGCGCGGACTCGGTGACACAAGCTCGACGCAGGTGCAGGTCGACAGTGCCAACGTGCTGAACCTCGGCGACGACCTGCGCAGCGCGCAGGCGCGAATCAACGCCCTGGTGCAGCAAATGCGGAACGACCCGGCGCTTGCGCAAGCGATCGGTCCGGGCGTTACCGCGCAGCAAGCGCAGCTCGGCGACCTCACCGCGAAATATGTGGGAGCCTACACCGCCATTTTCGGGCAGCCGCCCGCCGGGCTCGGCGTCGCTCCTTTGCTGATTGCCGGGGCCGTCGCCGTAGTTCTTGCCTCGATAGCCGCCGCGCTTTACGTGTGGCACGAGAAACAAGATGCGCTCGAACAGCAAGCGCAGGCGCAGACGCTCGCCGAACAGAATCGCGGGGCGCTGATCACCGCGGCGCAGCAGAAACAACAGGACGCATGGAACGCGCAGCAGTCGGGCGACACGGCCGCGGCCGCGGACGCGAACGCCGCGGCGATGGCGCTTTACCAGCAAGCGGGCGTGCCGGGCAGTTCAGCGGCAACGGGTCCACAAACTTTTACCGATTGGATCAAAGCGAATTGGCTGACGGTTTCCCTGATCGCCGCGGGAATCTACATCGTTCCGCGGGTCGTGGAGAGGTGATGCGATGCAAGATGAAACAACTTCTGCGGTCGTGCCGGAACCGGACACCGCGCCCGCGCCGGAGCCTGCGCCCGCGCCGGAGCCTGTGCCCGCGCCGGAACCTGCGCCCGCGCCGGAGCCTGCGCCCGCGCCCGAGCCTGTGCCCGCGCCGGAGCCTGCGCCGGAGTCGACCGTGAAGTGGCGTGAGATTGTCGCGGAGTGCCTGCGCGCGCTCCTGCCGCAAGCGGTCGCGGATTATTTCCGCGCGCATCCGATCGCGGCACCTGTCCGAGCGGCCGTCGAGAGTGGGCACGAGCTCGCCGTCGGCGATCCCGTGAAAGTGTGGCAAAACGCGGCAAAAACATTGTTCCTCACCGGCACCGTCACGCAGGTGCATGGCGACGGCCATGCTTACGACGTGCAGCTCGCTGAGGGCGCGGTGACGACGGTCCCGGCGGCCGGGTTGGAGTACGACGCAGTGGAGGCGAACTAGGGGGAACGCGATGCCGCGTAAGATTGCAAGACGGGTGCTCAGATTTCGCGAGCGGCAACGCCGCGGCGGAATCATGCGCCCATCCACTTTCGCAGCGATCGAGCGCGAGGCTGCCGCGCGCGGCGCAAGGGATCCGGCGGCCGTAGCCGGTGCGGCGTACTGGAAAACGCTCGCGGCGCGCCGCGGTAGCGCGCCGCTCAATCCGTCTATTCTCGACGAGATCCGGCACGGCGACAAAGTGACGATCCTCATGCCCTCGGTCCTCGGCCGCGAAGGCCAAGAGTACGCGCCGCGCACCGGGACGGCGGTGATGCGCGGGCCGCATGGTTGGGTGCTGAATCTCGGCGGGCGTTTCGGGACGCCTGCGGTCGCGACCGAAACGAACATCGTGCGCGTGCGCAAGGTGAATCCATCGAAGCGGCCGAAACTGCGCAAGGGCGAATCGGCGCCCGAGTACCACGCGCGCCGCGTCCAAGAGATCGTCGCGAAGATGCCGAAACCGATCCGCGAGGTGTTCGACCGCAACCCCGCGGAGTACCGGTTTATTTTCCGCAACGCCGCCGACGGCGTGGAAGGGGCCGCGGCGCTGTATGAAACTTTCCACGGCCGCGCGCCGCGGGAAATTTTGGAGCTCACCGAGTCGGCTGAGGAACGCGGCGAGTACGCCGGGCTCGGCGACCTCGTGGAGCTCACCATCGTGGCGCCCACGCGCGACGCCGTGCAGATCCAATTCAAAGGCGACGGCGTGCGGCTGGCCGCGAACCCGGAAGGGACGCAGCTCTATTTGCTCGGTGGCAATCAGGACATTTCCGGGCACCTCGGCCTGTTCGGAGCCGACGAGTCGAAAGACCTGATCGACCTCGGCGAGCTCAAACAACTCGTTTATGAGGCTGTCAAGTGGCAAACGGACTTCACGCCGCAGGAATGGAAACACGATCTCGGCGAAGAGTCCGGGGTGCGGCCGCAGGCGTTTTACGATCAGCTCAAGAAACGGATTTTTTTCGCAGGCGGCAACTATCGCGTGACGAGGCCGGGAATTGTCGACTAATGCTTGTGCGCGTTCCAGTTCGGCGGCCGCCTTCGATGGGCCGCGCAGTTTTCCCGTCGCAGCGTTTCTTGCTCGGCGCGCTCACCCCGGATGCGGCAGCGCGCTTGATTTTTCCGAACCCGCCGCGCTCGCCGCACCCCGGTCACAACATGGCGACGTTCGACGCCATCGTGGCCGCGGCGGGGTCGGGGCAAATGAGCCCGGCGTACTTGCCGGGCACCGGCGACTGCGCAGGGGTGGCCTTGGGACTTCCCAAAGCCTCGATCGTGAAGGGCGCGGGCGCCGCGGGAAGTCTCCTGTTGAAAATGGGCGCGGCGTCGGCGAATCCGATTTTGCTCGGCGTGGGTGCGGCCGCGGAGATCGCTTCGATCGTGTTCGGTGCGATCTTTGGACACCACGCGAAGGCCGTTGCGAAAGAGCGCAGCATCCTGTGCGCTGCGGTGCCGGCGGCGAATCAGACGCTCGTGGCGGTCGACGAAGCGGTCGAGCAAGGCTTGTTCTCGCCGCAAAACGCGATCGACGCCTTGCGGACGATGGTTGCGCAGTTCGGGCAGCAAGTCGCCGCGATCCAGCATGGCGCGGATCCCACCGTCGCGGGCGAATGCAACGCGGCGTGCTTAATGTTTTCCGAACTCCGCGCCATTGTGGCGCGCAAAGTTTCGCAGTATCAGGACATGCTCGCGCAGCCGCCCGCGGGCGGGGCGGCGCAGTCGATCGCGAGCATGTTCAGCGGCGCGGGTGCGAGTTTCCTGCCGTGGGCGGCGGCGGGGCTCGTGCTGTACTTAATTCTTTCGCGAGGGGAGGCATGAACGATGGGAAGTGCGACCGTCTTTTCCGTCGAGGACCTGATGAAGCTGCACCGCGAGTTTGTCGAGCGGGGCGCCGGGCGTCGCCTCGGGAAAATGATCAAGATAGTTTTGGGCGAGGTGCCGCGCGACGTGCCGTTGCGGCTCTCGAAAAAAGAAATTCTCACCGAGGGGCGCACGCTCGATTGGTTCGGGCAAGGGCCGCTTCTCGGGTTGTCGCCGGGCGACGTGGATCTCCTCGTTTACAGTTCCCTGGCGCCCTTGCCGGACAAGCCCGAGCCCGGGTGGACGCCGCCGGAAGTTTCGCAGCGAACGATCGAGCGCGCCGTCGCGCGCGACGGGAAATGGACGCCGCTGCGCGCCCCGCTTGTGAAGCAACTGCCCGAGGATCGCGGCGCGCGCCGGATCAAGGGAACGAACGTGCTCCTGTTCGAGCCGGTGCACCAAGTTTTATTTCGTCCCGAGGGGATCAACGTGTTCGGCTGCGTCGGGGCCACGACCGACGAGTCGAGCGGGACGGTGCCAACTTTTGTGTGGAACTTCGACGAAGGGCGCGGCTATTTTTACGGCGGCCGCTTCCGCGTCGAGATCTAGTTTAGGAGGGCAACGACAATGCCCACGGTCAAGTTGGTGAATCCAAAACGCTCGCGCGTGCGGCGCGCGGGCGCAAAGCGACTCCGCCGGGACGGCCACGGCCGTTTCCTCAAGCGGAAGCGCGGGCGAAATCCAGCCGCGGGAGGAGGTGAACTTTTGCTTATGAACCCGAAACGCAGAAGGGTAAGAAAAAACCGCAGCCGAAACCGCGCACCGCGGCGTTACCGTCGGCGTCGTCAGAATCCGGTGAGCTATGCAGTCGCTCGTCCGGTGCGGCGGCGTCATCGCAGTTACGCGAACCCGCACATGCACGTTGTCCGGCGGCGTCGGCATCACCATAACCCGTTCGGAATTTCCGGCCGGGAGATTGTCAGCATGTCTCTTTGGGCGATTGCGGGCGGCGTCGCTACTCGCGCAGTTCCGCAGTTGCTTCTCAAGGACGGTAACACGGGCATCATGGGGTACGGCGCGAACGCGCTGACCGCCGCGGGGCTCGCGTGGGCCGCGGATCGCTTCATCGGGGGGAGTGCCGGGAAGGGCATTCTGATCGGTGGGCTCGTTATGCTCGGGGGCCGCGTGGTCGCGGACTTGTTCGGCAAAACTCTCGTGAGTTTTGGCGACGTGTTCGGAACCACCGGCACCAGCGGGCTCGGAGCGCATGGCGACCCGAGTTTCGACCTCGGTCTCTACACGCCGAACGAGTTTGTCGTTCCCACGTGGTCGAGCGGCGTCGAAATGAAACAAGACTACTCCGGCTTGCTTGCGCCGGTGGCAGTCGCCACCCCAGCCGGTCCGGTTGCTGTGCCCGCGCAAGCGGCGGCGGCTCCGGGCGGCCATCATGGCGCGCCGTCGCTCGGTTTTGTTTCGACGGGACGGCTCAGAAGCCGCTTTGCGGCGTAACTACTTTCCCCGCGACGGGAGATTTCCGTCGCGGGCACGGCCGGGCGGCCGAAAAAAGATTTTCGCGCGAAACGGGCTTAAACCATGATCGGAGAGGAGGTGAAAAAATATGAGATCCAGACTCGCATCGCGCTTCGCACACTTGCCGGAAATTACGGCGCGCGAAGTCGGACGACCGCGGTTTCGTTTTCGCAACCCGATCGTGAGCGGAATGCTTGAGATCATCACGCAGCACCTCTACGACTACTATGAGGTGGCCGTGGCGACGGTGGTCACCAAGCAAATTCTGTTCACCATCCCCATTGGCGGGCAGTACACACCAGCGGGCGGGGCAGCGTTCAACAAAACGAAACTGCACACCAATCTGCAACAGCAGTCGCAGTTACAGGCACCGAACAAGCACCTCACGAGGGCGCTGGGAATCTTTTTCCGGGCGGACATCAACGCCACCGACCTGAACCTGTTCCTCGGCAATACCCTCGCGCGGTTCATCGTGAACGACAAGGAATACTGCATCGGACTCGCCGGAAAATTTCCCGGCGGGGGCGGTCCGCATATTTCCACGTCGGCCGCGACGACGGTGGCCGCCACGACGCAGAGCCTCACGGCTGCGGCCAACGGCTACCCCGACGCTCGGAACCTGTACGTCATGGAGCACGACGGCGTGCAGATTGAGCAACAGCAAGCGTTTCAGGTGGAACTCGATCCGACGCTCCCGCAGGCGGGCGCTTTCACGACTCAGGCCGCGGCCCCGGCCGGTGGACAATTCCCCGGCACCGGGATCAAGGCTTGGGCAAACCTCGAAGGCACGCTCGCGAGGGCTGTGCAGTAGAGCGCGCAGTGGCAGTGAACGGCAGGGGAGCGCGTGCGGAATAACGCGCTCCCCGCCGGTTTCCATTCGGAAGGAAAAACAAAAATGGCAACGCCAAAAACGATGCCGCCGCCCGTCCTGCCGCCGCTGCGGATCCCGTTCGATTATGTCGTGAACGCGATCGTCCCGGCGAACGCGGGGCAGCCCGGAGGTCCGGCCGCTTTCGTAGTGTCTTTGCAGGTGCAACAAGATTCTGATTTTGAGTGGGTGTTTACCGTGGGAACTTCCACGTCGCCGTCGGGTGACGTGAACGTGTCCGACGGGGCCACGGGGCGCAACCTGATGAATGCGCCCGTGAACTACGCGAACTATTTCGGCACCGCGCAACTGCCGTTCCCGCTAGTCGAGCCATACATCATCGCGCGCTCGACGGCCGTGAACTTCTCGTTTCGCGACTCGTCCGGGGCGCAGAACACTGTGCAGCTCGTGCTTCGCGGGTTCAAACTGTTTCCGCAGTGCAACCCGGCGCAGGGCTCGGGCGGGCTGATCGCTTCGGGACAGTAGAAGCGGAGGACCCATGTCGGTTTGGAATCGGGAGCGCGTGCCCGGCATCACCGGCCGCCACGCGCTCGGCCTGTGGCTCACGTACCGGAAACTCGCGACTGCGGGTTACGTGCCGGGCGAGGTTTCGCGCTCGTTTATGAAATTCAAAGTGCCCGCGTGGTACGTCGTGAATTTCGCGCTCACCGCGCGGCTCAATTCCGAGGATCGCATCGTCACTTCAACCGATTTTTGGCTCGTCGCCTTGCTCGGATCGAGCTCGCTCGCGCCCGGTTTTCGGATGCAACTGTACGATACCGCGGTGCGCCTGCGCATGCCCGACGGGTCGGTGAAAAAAGGGCAGCGCCTCGGCGATCCGCTGAACTTTGCGAACGAGCTCGGGTCGGCGCAGCAACCGTTTTTCCTGCGCAAGCCGTATAAATTCACTTGCCGGACCCCCGTGCTCGTGCGCGTGCAAAATCAGGACGTGAGCGGCGCGACGAATAACATTCAGGTCGTGGCGTTCGGCTACGGAGAGTAAGACCGATGGCAACGAAACTTTTCACGGCGGCCGCCGCGGCCGCTTGCGTTCCGTCACTCGACGATGGCTCGGAGCCCCTGGCGCCGGTGCAAACCTCCGCGGTCGTGACGGATCTGCCGCCCTGGGCATTTCCTCCGGTGAACTCCATCGCCTTCGACAACGCGGGCGACATCATCATCCCGGCCGTGGGCGTCGAGAGCGTGATTTTTTCTTTCAGCGTGCCCAAAGGCCATAACGGAGTGATCAAGGAAATCGGAAACGTGTTCATCGGCGGCGGGTTCACCGACGGCTCGGGCGCGATCGTGTGGCGCGTGCGGCAGAATCAGCAGGCAGTGCGCGGCAAAGAGGCGGTGATCAACTCGCTTGGGTTCATTGCCAATCCCTCGCGCGTCGGCGGAGGGGGTTTCATCCGCATCCTCGAAAACGATGTCGTCGACATGACCGTGCTCAACACCGCGATCGTGCCCGGCGGGCAAGTAATCGGCGGCCGCCTTTCCGGTTGGTTCTATCCCAAAACGCAGGATCCAACCGATATTTGGTTCTAAGCGGGGAGGAAGCACTTTGAGCAGACTACTCTTGCGGCTTGCGGGCGCAGCGGCACTCGCCGCGCTCAGCGCTTTTTCTGCTCTGGCGCAGCACCTCGGCGACGTTTCGCCGAGCACGGTCGTACAGCAAGTATTCGCCGGGCAAACGACTCCGGCGCTCTCACCCATCCCGACGAGCAGCTTGCCCCCGAAAGTATGCATTCCGACGAACGGCTCGCCCTGCGGGATCACCAACCTCGGGCAGACCTTCCACTATTTCACTTATGTCACGAGCTCGGCCGGGTGCGTGGTCGACTTCGCGATCCAGGGGAGCTACGACGGCATAAAGTTTTTCAACATCTCTGCCGACGCGAATTTCAATCCTTCGTTTGTCATTGCCGGAGCAACCGGAGGGATCAGCGCGCAAGGGTTCTTCCCGGTGATCGCGGTGAACCTCGCGAGCATTTCCAACTGTCCGAGCGGGGTGTCGGGGTTTTATTCGGGCACCTCTTCAGCGCTCATTTCGACCTTTGGGGTATTTCAGCAATCGACGGGCATCCGACAATCGCTTTTCCAGAATGCAAATTTCTCGCTCGGCGCGGCGTTTAACGGCACATCAGCGGCGCCGTTCAACACGACAGGCGGCAAAATTTATCTGATCTGCACGGTGACGTGCGGCGCGGGCGCGCAGTTCTCGATTCTCACCGTGCCGTCGCCGCCCATGACCGCGCAGACCATCGCGACGTACAGCGTCGCCAACGTGACAACGCTCCAGGTATTCACCGTGCCGTCGGTGACGGCGCAATACGTCGAGGTGTTCATCGCCTCGGGCTCGTTCGCGTCGTCGAATGCTTCGATGTATTACGAGTTTGACGTGCCGGGCACGCCGGGCGCGACTTCAAACCTGTACCGGGAGATCAACTCGAATACCTCGACGCAGCTTCGCACCGGCGAAGGTATTCTCGATCGCGTAGTGGTGAACAATGCGGGAAGCGCGTGGACCTTACAGATCTTCGACAGCCTCGCGTGCAACAGCACGGCGATCGCGGGCGCAACAGCGTTTACCATCCCGGTCGCGGGTTCGGTGCTCAGCTACAATGTACAGTTTAATACTGGGTTGTGTCTCTTGACCGCGGGCACGACGCCCGGCTCGCTCACGGTGTCTTTCCGATGAAACCTGCGCGCCGCCTTTTGCTTCTTTTCGCCATCGCCGCAAGCACCGCCTTCGGGCAAGGCCGCACGGTAATCTCCGGCACAGTGAAAGATACCAATGGGGTCGCTTATGCCGGAGGGACAATGGTCGCGACTCTCACGCTTCCGTTGGGCTTCAGCGGCGCTTATTTGAACGGAGTACAAATTACTGGCGCTACCCAAAGGGTCACGCTAGACAATAGCGGCTCGTTCTTGATGCAGCTTGCTGACAATAGCCTCGTGCAGTGCTCGAATCCGCAAGGGAATCTCGTAACATGCGTTCCGCTTACGCAGTGGACGTTCTCGATCACCGAATCACCTGGCGTAGCACCGCCTATAGGTACCGGACCGCAAGTCTGCACGGCGACGTTGACGATTACCGGGGCGCAACAGATCGTGAGCATTGCTACTTGCCCAGCCTTGGTTACTCCCGGAGTGGGCATCGGCGCCAGCGACCCGTCATTTGTTGGAACGGTGCTCCCTTCCGTCGGTGGCGCGCCACAAATTTTCCAAGGATTCAGCAACAATAATTCCGCTAGCGCCAGTTCCAATACGCTCACCCTTCCGAACGCAACCACACAAGGGCACACTTATCTTGTCAACACGCTGCAATCGAATACGGTGTCGGTGAGCTCAGTCACGACGACACAAGGGGACACTTGCACGCAAGTCGGGGCATCGATCGCAGTAAACACCAAAACCGCAGCAATGTTCAGTTGCCAGAACGTCGCCGGAGGTGCATCGACAACGATCACCGTCAACTATTCGGCCGCCGTTAGCTTTGGCGGAATCCTCGTGGTAGAGCTCGGCGCTTCGAGCATCGACGCATCGGCAAGTGCGACGGGAACCGGTACATCAATGGCTTCGGGCAATCTCACAACGGTCAACACTGAAGATCTGCTACTGGGAATCAGCGATGGTTTTGGAGTCTCGGGGGCCGCTCCGAATGTTCCGGCAACGAATTTTGTGATCGTATACGGACTAAACGGGCAAGGACAATCCGGTTCAGGCACGCAAACAACTGGGCAAGGGGAAGAGAATCTCACTGTTTTTGCAACCGGAACCTACAACATCACTGAGACGCAAGGGCTTTCTCAGTCTTGGGGTTTTTTTGGGTTAGCGATGAAAGGTACGCCGGCAACGCCAGTGCTCGCGAATGCAAGCGGATCAGGGCCATTTAATCTGGGTACTATCACTGGACCGCTTACGCCTGTACAGTTCAAAATCTCAGGCGGGCAGATCACCGCGGGGCAAGGCCAATTCAACATTACAATCACAAGCGGTGCGTGCTCGAATTGCTCCTACGCCCTCACCTCATCAAACGATAACGGGAACACTTGGAGTACCGTACCGTGCAACGCAAACACTCCGAACAATCTATCGTCATCTGGCGATGCGGTGCCGCTTTTTTCAGCCAAGTGCAGCCTGGTTGGGCTAATGGGTGAAACTGGCACGAGTTTTCGGTTTGGCGTTTACCAAGGTTTTGGGATTTCAAATCTCATCGTATGGGGGAGCATTTGAAAATGCGGATGCGCAGAAATTTATTCGCTATTCTCATCGGATTCTCCGCGGTCTTGCTGCTCCTGGCCTTGTTTGAAACCACGTCACCGAAAGTGCAAGCCGTACAGCCAGTGTACGGAGGAATAATAAGTCAGAAATACGTCAACACTTCACAAGTGCTCGGGGTGGAGCTGACTTGGCTTGGATTCTCAGCGCAGACTGTGGTAGTGAACGTTCGTTACCAACTCCAATGCGAAAATGGCAACGTGATCGCATTTCCTGGCAATCAGGCGTTTTTCAATGCCACGGCAGCTTTTACCGCAGGATTCGGCCAATTCGGTGGAACTGGGTTGTATTTCCCTTGCAATGGCTGGCTGCAATGGTCGCTGGTTCTTGTTACCACTCCATTACACCTGCCTGCCGGCTACTTGGAACTCCAGCTAGAAATTTTAGATACCATGCCCAATGGGTGGTCCCCAGCGATACCCGGAGGAACACAACTAATCGGACAAGCGTTCCTTAACAACATTATCGAAGATGTGCTCTTTTCTGGTTCCCTCACTTCAAATTACGCGATTTCCTGGCCATCCGCTTCCGGCTATCCAATGACGAACCCGTCCTACGAAACGGGCGCGTGGATCAATTTGGCAATCTCGAATCCCGCGGCCGGGTCGAATTGGCAGCAAGGGCTTGGTTTGAATGGCCAACAATACGGTGTTTACAATGTCACCTATACTTTAGCTACAAATGCAACCGCAGGGAATCGCTTTGCTTGCGTCGAGTTTTTGACTGGCGGGATTTCCGGCACCGTCGTTGGTGGTCCTTATTGCTCGCCTTACGCGCAGCAACCGAGCCAAACAGTGACTTACAACTTTTCTGCCGGAACAGGTTGGGCAACCAACTGCTCATTCATTGGCTCTACGCAAACTGCCGTAAAATGTCCGGTGATTGTCGTGCCGTTGCCTGCCGTGTGGTCGGACACCTCGGACATTAATAACTTTGCGATTGATGCTTTTGTGTCCAGCGAGGTAAGCGCACAGACAAATGGTTTGCAGGCTGGCGACATCGAAACGGGCATCACTATCCATATGAATGTCAAACATCAAAGTGACTGAAGAGGACCTCCGATGGCCTATAAAATTGTGGTCGACATCGTGGATCCTGGAGACGGGGAAATCAAAGTCACGCACACTTTTTGGGGCCATAGCGAGCCCGAGGCGCGCCGCAACTACACCCACCACCTCGAAGCGTGCGACTACTTCCAGTCGAACGCGACCGAAGGAAATCTGATCGAGGAGGAGTTTGAAATCCCTGACGAGCAGCTCCCGGTCGCCGAGGAAGAGGGCGAAGCGGAAGAGGAAGAGCTTTGCGCCGACTGCGGCTTTCCGCCCGGTGAGTGCACCTGCGAGTAAACCATGTCGACGGTCGCCGACCTCATTACCGGCGAAGCGCAGCGGCAGGGCGTCGACCCCGCCCTGGCCCTCGAAGTCGCGAACGCCGAGTCCGGGCTCAACCCCAACGTGTCGGACAGTTCCGCCGGAGCGATCGGAGTATTTCAACTCGAACCGGCAACGGCCGCGCAGCTTGGCGTCAACCCACGCGATCTCACGCAAAACATTTCCGGCGGGATCCGCTACCTCGCGCAAATGCTCGCGCAGTTCGGTTCGATCCCCGCGGCGCTGGCCGCATACAACTGGGGGCCAGGATCGCTCGCCGCGGCGATCGCAAAATATGGCCCGGCATGGATCAATCACCTGCCCGCAGAAACGGCGAACTACATCGCCAAGATCACCCGCAACCTCGGGCAGCAATACACCGCAACCGTCACGCCGTCGAGTGTGACGAACGCGGTGCTCGATCTGTTGGCGCCCGGGGGTTCGACCGATGCCGCCGGAACTCCGGCGGTGCCCGTTCCGATCGGGGGATCTCTGACCGGGTTGCTGATCTTGACGGGGCTCGCCCTGGGCGTGTATATCGTCGCAGAGGTGGTGTTCCATGACTGATTCGCCTGACGTGCTGCTCATGCAAAAAATCTACGCGCAGTGGGGCACACTCATCAGCACCGCGGTCGAAGGCACGCTGATCCCCGAGAAGTTTCTCGCGGCATTGGTCGCCAACGAAAGCGGCGGGGATCCCGCGGCCAACCGCTTCGAGCCTGCGGTACTCACGAAACTGTGGGCCGTGCTCGTCGGGCGTCTCCCGAACTATGGCGCGATCACCGGGGCAGACTTGCGCAACTTTGTGCGCGGGTTCACGGCCACGCCGGTTACGGCGCCTGCATTGATCCCCGGGAATGTTTTCGAGCGGCTCGACGAGCTCGCGCACTCGTGGGGGCTGACGCAGATCATGGGTTACCACGTCCTCGAATGCGCGAACATTCCCGGCTGGTACCGCACCGTCGACGACCTGCGCGCGCCCGCGCCGAACCTGCGGTCGGCGACGCTGCTCTTGACGCAATTCGCGAACCGGTTCACGCTCGATTTGTCGAGCGATTTTTCCGCGCTCCTGCATTGCTGGAACGCTGGCTCACCGCTGGCGCCGACGTTCGATCCCGCTTACGTGCCGAACGCTTTGCGCCGCATGGACCTTTACGGAGGGAGGGCTTAGACCAATGGTAGAAACTAGCATCGTGATCAGTCACGTCACCGCCGCTGGTATCGTCGTCGGGGCGATCAACTGGCTCAAGTCGTCGCCGTATTTTCCGTGGATCACCGCGGAAAAAACGAAACTCCTGCGCGTGGCCGCGGTTCTCGGCGCGGCGATCGGGGCAGGCGGGATCCACTATGCCTGGAATCCCGCAGCGCGCATGCTCAGCTTCTCGGTGCCGACGTTCGCGGCGTTCGGCGCGTTTCTGGTGGCCTGGTTGAAACACTTCATCGTGCAGGAAATCACCTATCAGGCGACCAGCTCGCAGAACCAAGTCGCCGCGCTTTTGAAACAGATCCTCGCGGCCGTCGTTCCCAAAACTCCGTAATGAGGTGCGCCGTTGATCGAACGAGACAAACTCTTCCCCGCGAAAGTGGTGGTGTACTCGATTCTCGCCGCCGGGGCAATTCTCACCCTTTTCGGTTGCGCTGTGCGGCATCTGCCGAGCGGCGCAACCGCTCCGGCGACCCGGCTCGAACCAGTGCTCGTTTGGACCGCCGCGCTCGCGCAGGCCAACGACGGGTTCGCCGACAACGTGATCGGGTTGCAGCGCGCCGGGTTTCTCGGCATGAACGAGGCGAAAGCCATCCTGCTCCGGCAGGCGGCCATCGCCGACGCCGACAATGCCCTATTGTTGCAGCTCCGGGGCGCGTCACAATGCGCAGTGGCCGCCGCCGGGCCGAACCCCTCGCCCGCCGCGCTGGACGCGGCAGGAAGCTCCTGCGCGCAAGTTTCCGCCGCGGCGCTCAAAAACGAGCTCAATGCCATCACCGCGGCAGTCGCGGATCTGAACAATGCCGGGGTGCTAGCCGTGAAGGATCCGGCGAAGCGCCAGGCGCTTACGGCGTTGCTTCTAACGACTGCGCAGCTCGTCGCCAACATTGTCGACGCGCTCACCAAAGGGGGGATCCTCCATTGAGTTTCGTTCTCACACTCTACAAATTCGCAAGCCTCGCGGGCGCCCTGATCCTGCCGGACATCGAAACGGTGCTAAAAATCAAGGCCGCTTTCGAGTCGCTCGGGTCGGAGTACAAAGCAAACATTCAACTTCTCGGCGATGCCGCAGGACAAGCGAACGCGGAAACGCTCGCCAAAGTGAACGCATGGCTCACCGCAAATGGGTTCGATCCGCTTCCCGCGGATGCCGCCGCAGCCAAGTGAACGCGCTCGTGTTGCCCTTTCCACCTCTGACGGCGAAAGCGCGGACGGCGCGGCGGAATGGTTTCGACAACGCGCCCGCGCCGGTCGAAGCGCACCCACTCGCGATCCGCCGCGCGATACACCCATTCGACCTTACAGGCGAAACAGTGGAAATGCTCGTCCGAGCAACCTTGCGTGCACGGCACCGCCCACAGGCTGGTCGTGGCAGCGCGGGCAATCCGGGGTAATCACTTTTTGCGCGGGGCGATTCATGGCCCTTCGGCGAGCCGACGGATCTCGGCGAGCCGCACCACGTCGGCGGGTGTCAGATAATTCCGCAGCAAGCCGCAGTCGCCGAGCACGCGGTCATGGATCGCGAGGAGATCCATCAACGCCTGCAACGTCGTCGTGCAAGTGGTGGCCGCGCCGGTGAGGGCGTGGCGAGTGTCGCGCAGCTCTTGGGCGAGCCGCGCGTAGGGATTGTGCCTCGGCCTTCGTGTGCTCATTGCTACCCCCCCCCTTTTTTTTCAGGCGAGCCCGAGCACGCCTTGACGCAGAATGCCCACGAGGTCCTTCGGTTTCAGGCCCGGGCAGTTTGCAGTCGGAGGCAGAAATCCCTGCGACTCATAGGCTGGCCTATTCCACCGTGCCGTCTCTTTCACACGCGGGCCAT
>Ga0187846_10001005_pt1 | contig 16131 bp, 14 predicted proteins | sample TC_taG_FD_161473 | JGI IMG/M metagenome (GOLD analysis project Ga0187846, IMG submission 161473) | Biofilm microbial communities from the roof of an iron ore cave, State of Minas Gerais, Brazil - TC_06 Biofilm (v2) | ecosystem: Environmental > Terrestrial > Deep subsurface > Cave > Wall biofilm...
CTGCACCGAAGTTACATGGCCCTGACCCATCTCGCCGCCGCGATCATCGCGTTTCGCAAGATCGAAGGGGTCCAAAATATTATCTACGGATAATCCCTTAGGGTCGCAGCTGGCCGATGCGGTCGACGAAGCGGCGCAGCGTGCGGGAAATGACGCCCCTCGGGATCACCGCGTCGATCAGCTGGAACCGGCCGCGCGTAGCCACTGCGCGGCGCAGCGCGTCGTGCAAATGCCTGCGCGTCTGTACCCGAACGCCGTCGCCGCCGAGGGCCTGCGCCATGTCCGCGAAGTGCCAGTCGCCGCGGTCGTGGAACGCGCAATCCGGTTCGAACGCGCGCAGCGTCTCCCAGCTGGAGTTGTTGAACACCACGACGATCGGGTCCCAGCCGTAGCGGCGGCAGTTGCCCAGCTCCATTCCGGTCATCTGGAACGCGCCGTCGCCGACGAGGACCAGCGGCCGCTCCCCGGTCGCAGCCTGCAAGCCGAGGCCCGCCGGGACACCGAAACCCATCGTCGCGTAGTAGGCCGGCGCCACCAGCGCGGTGTTCTCGATATCCAGCGCAGTGAACAGGCAGTCGCCCATGTCCGCTGCGATCGGGAAGCGCCCGGCCGAGTCCATCAGGTCGTTGACCGCGATCGCGATGTCGGTCGGTGTAATCGGCGCGTCGTCCGCGACGAGGCCGCGCGGATACGCGGGCGGAGCCAGAAGCGACAGGCGCCGCGGTGCGCTCGCGCGTGCCAGCAACGCGTCGATCAGCGCCGCCAGCGGCAGTCCGGGGTAGACGTGGTAGCCGAGCGTCACCCGCTCGTCCAGCGCCTGGATGGTTCTGCGCAAATCGATGTGGCGCGCGGACACGCCGAAGTTGGTGTCAGAGACGATCACTCCCAGCAGCAGCAGCGCGTCCGACTCCTCCACGAACCTGGTGACCTCGGGCGTCCCCGCCACCCCGAGGTAGGTGCCGCACAGGGGACTTGGAACGTCGGCCAGCAGCCCGCGGCCCGACAAGCTCGTCACGACCGGCACGCCCAGGCGTGTGGCGAGCTCTGCGACTTTCGCCTCCAGCCCGAAGCGGCGCACCTCGACACCGACCATGATTACGGGAGAGGCCGCAACGCGCAGCCGCTCGAGGATTTCCTGAGCGCACGCGGCGAGCGCTTCCGTGTCCGGTTTGGACGCCGGCGCCGCCACCACCTGCGCACACGGGAGTGCGACCATGTCGCGCGGAAGTTCGAAGTAGACGGGTTGCGAATGCGTCAGCGCGCTACGCAGCACGCGCGCGATGTCGGCGGGCGCACTGCGCGGATCGTTCAGGCAGGCCTGGTCGCAGGTGATCTCGGAGTAGACCCGAAGCTGCGAATCGAGCCGCCTGCCCTGGTGATGCAGCAGCAGCCCCCGGTTCGCTTCGGCAGCGCCCGGTGTACCCGATATCACGACGATCGGCGATTTCGGCATACGCAGCGGCAACCGGATTGACCATGTTGAGCGCACCGGCGCCGTACGTAACTGCCGCCACCCCGATCGTGGAATTCACCCGCGCGGCGGCATCCGCCGCGAAGCCGACCGCCGGCTCGTGGCTCAGCGTGTACAGCGGCAGGATATGCGACTGCTCGGCGATCCGGAAGAACGGTAATGCGAAATCGCCGGGAATCCCGAAAATCTCCCTCGCGCCATGCGACTTGAGCGCGTTGAGCAGCGCTTCCGACAGGTTCATCCATGCAGCGTAGGCGCAGGCGCCAGCGTCCGCGTTGACGGGTATCAAAGCGGAAACAAGCGAGTACGGAGCCTACGAGGCCCAGCAGCGCTCCAGCCAGGCGGTGGCCTCAAAGAGCAGCGCGTCCTGTCCGGGCCTGGCGATCACGCTCAGGCCAAGCGGAAGATCGTGCAAGCCGCGCCCGAAGGGCATGCCGATGACCGGGCAGCCGAGCAACTGCCACGGCCGATTGAACAGCGGATCGCCGGTGGTAGCGAGCGAAGCCGGCGCCTCGCCGGGTGCACTCGGGGCGACGATCACGTCGACGCCTTCGAACAGCGACTCGATCTTTGCCACGCATGCGCGCCCGACCGCCAGCGCCTTCGGATAGCGCGACGGATCGAAGCCGTGCGCCTCCTGTATCACGTCGATCAGCTGCACCGACAAGTCCGCACGCCGGTACGCGAACTCCGGGCCGAGCGCGCGCGCGGTTTCTGCGAACTGGATCGTGCGCTGCGCCTCGAACAGCCGGTCAAAGTCGCTTGGCCATGCGAGCGCCGCCACGGCCGCGCCAGCCTGCTTGGCGCGCTCGGCTGCCATCGTGACTGCCTTGCGCATGTCGCCTTCCAGGTGCTCGCCACGCGAGGTCAGCGTCCAGCCGAGCCTCGGCGGCAGCCCTGCCCGCCCCAGCGAAGGCAGCGATGCCCACTCGGGTTGCTGCGCCAGCACCGCTGCGATCAGGGCGATGTCGTCGACGCACGCGGCGAGCGCTCCCACCTCGTCGAGCGTGTCGGAAGTGGCTTTGACGCCCGAACGGGGCACGCAGCGCGGCGATGGTTTGTAGCCGACCACGCCGCAGAACGACGCTGGCCGGATCACCGAACCGGCGGTCTGCGTTCCCAGCGCCAGCGGTGCCAGGCCGGCTGCGACGGCGGCGGCCGATCCGCTCGAGGAGCCGCCCGGTGTATGCGAGAGCGCGTGCGGATTGCGAGTCGGCCCCGGGGCGAACGTGGCGAGCTCGGCTGTGACGGTCTTGCCCAGCACGACCGCCCCGGCCTGCCGCAGCAGCGTCACGCAGGCGGCATCCAGCGCCGGCCGGTGCCCGCGGTAGATCGGAGAGCCGTAGGCTGTCTCGTATTCCGCGGTGTCGATGACATCCTTTACCGCGACCGGCACACCCGCCAGAGGACCACGATTGCCCGCCGCATCGACCGCGCGAGCCGCCCTCAGCGCAATTTCCGGATCGAACGCGGCGAACGCCTGCAGGCGGCCGTCGCCGCTGAGCACGGCGTCAACGTAGCGGCGTACCGTGGCCTCGGCAGTGGCTTTGCCGGCGCGTACCCGTGTAGCGAGATCGGCCGCGCTTTGCAGGGACATCGATTCAACCGGCCGCGGGCGGCGCGGGCGGCTTGAGCTGCGTGCGCTCCGGCGGAGTGGTGCTTTGCTTTTCCGCGATCATGTGCTCGGCGATCAGTTCCGACTGGAAACGGCTCAAGGAGTCCGGGTCGGTGAAGATCGTCTGCGTGTTGTTCTGGGCCTTGTAGCCGGCCCCTCCGGGCTGGCCAGTAACGACGAATGTGCCTTCGCCGGAAGAGGACCAGTTGGTGGAGCCCTCGCCGCCGACCCGTCCGTCGGCCACGAATCCCTTGGTGTGGCTGATCTGGTGCGTGGCCGACTGCCCGATCACGAAGTGCGTATTGAATTGCGCCAGCGCCTGCTTGCGGTCCGCATCGAGGAGCATCTTCTCGTGCGGCCCGTTGGCCTGGCTCTGGTCGAGCGTGATCAGCATCGTCACGTTCGGATCGAGCGCCTTTTGCATCAGGATCTGGTTCAATTCGTCGTCGTCGAACCCGAACATGTTCAGGTAGAGCGACACGCGCACGCGCGACAGCACATGCTTGAGGATGTCGTGTACGTCGTCGCGGCCGACGTAGAACAGGTGGAAGTCCTTGCTCGCGTCGGACGAATAGGACTTCTCCAGCGTGTACTGCTGCAGATCGCTCAGGCTGAAGGATTGCAGGGTTTGCGAGGGATCCGCGCTGACATTGCTCGGCGAGGGTTTCGCGGGCTTCGTGGTTTTTGCGGCTTTTGCAGCTTTTGCGGGCTTGCGCTTGGCGTTGCTGGCCGTGGCCATGGTCGTCCCCCTTCCTGTCGGTATCGATTCTTCGGACTGTCAGGACGAAAACGCGGCCCAGATTACGACATTCGTCCGGTGGGGCACAAGTATTCGCGGGCAACACCACGCTTCGATGACATCAGCGCGCCTCGATGCCGAGCTGTCGACAGATCAGTTCCGCCGTCATCAGGTCCAGGTGGCCGCCCCCGGCGTTCTTGAAGAACGTGATCTCATCGGGCGAGCGCCGCCCCTCGATCCGCCCGCCGGCCAGATCGTAGAGATCCCCCAGCACATCCGCGCGGCGAATCGCGCCGCTCGCGATCGGCTGCAGGATGTCGCCCACGCCCGCGAACGCGCTTTCGAGCCGATCCACGAACACGCGGGCGCGTCGTGCCGCCTCATCATCCGTCTCCCGGGTCTCGGGCGTGTAGCCGCCGACCAGGTCGAGGTGGACTCCCGCTTTCAGGTTCTGTCCGCGGATCAGCGGCTCGTGGGACCTCATGCAGGTGCAGATGATGTCGGCGGTCTGTGTCGCCGCATTCAGGTCATCCACCGCCACCGCCTGCGCATCGATTCCCTCTCGCCTCAACTCCGTCGCAGCGTCCTCGGCGCGTTGGCGGGTGCGGTTCCAGATCCGCACGCGTTGAACCGATGGCCGCACCGTTATTATGCGCGCGCACCAGCCAGCGGCACATCTGGCCGGCACCGACGACGAGCAGCGTGAGAGCTTGCGCAGGCGCCAGGAAGCTGGCGCCCAGAGCGGAGTCCGCCGCGGTGCGCCAGTACGTGATCTCGGTGCCATCCATCACAGCCAGCGGGCGCCCATTGACTCCGTCGAACAGGACGCAAACCGCCTGGACCGCCGGCAAATCGCCGCCTTCGAGGTTGCCGGGAAAACTGGTGATCAGCTTGCTTCCGAAGTATCTGCCGCGATCGACCGCGTGTCGGACAAAATACTGCTCGCCTTCGCTGCCCAGGAAGCCGTCCTGAACCTCGATCTTTGGGCGGCGGTGGGCGGCCTCGAACTCCGCGATCAGACGCGGAAACGTCAGGACACGCTGGATTTCGGCTGCGTCGACGAACCGCAGCGCGAGGCCTCCGGGGCGCTCGTGCATCGGAAACAACTCGGGATCTTGTTGACCGGCGCAACAATAGCGGATAGCGCGAACCGCACGGCGCCAACCGCGCCTTGCGATCGAGCGTACCTGCGGAGCTTTACTCGAGAAGCTGTCGCGCGTTATTCGCCCGCGGTGGCGGCAATCGCGTCGTTGTCTTCGAGGACGTGCACGCCGTAGACGGTGACCCGGTTGCGGCCGCTGTGCTTGGAAGCGTAGAGCGCCTGGTCGGCGCGCTCGATGAGGGACTCCACTTCACCGTCTCCCTGCCACACCGCGACTCCCGCAGATACGGTGACACCACCGATCGGCTCCTCGGCCTGGCGGCGGCGAATCTTGCCTTCCTCGACTCGCAGCCGGATCGTTTGCGCGAGAGTCTCGGCAAAGTCAGCGCCGCGCGCCGGCAGCAGCACCGCGAATTCCTCGCCACCGTAGCGAGCCGCAACCCCGACCAGACCCACGCATCTGCGGATCACTTCGCCCACAGTCGCTATGACGCGATCGCCCAACGGATGACCGTAGGTGTCGTTGACCTTCTTGAAGTGGTCGATGTCGAGCATGATCAGCGCCAGGTGATCCCCCGAACCGCTTTCGCGCGCCATCCTCCGCAGTTCGCGGTCGAAGCCGCGCCGGTTCAACAGACCCGAGAGGGCGTCGGTCAGAGCATCCTCGCGGACCTTGTGCAGCTCCTCGGTGAGCCGCTTGACCTCGCCCTGGCTGCGCTCGAGTTGACTGTTCAGTTTTCCGAGGCCGCTGCCGACGCGCTGCGTTTCGGCCATCATCTCGTTGACGTGTCCACCCAGGTCCTGGATCGTGGTTGCCGTCGACAGCTCGCGCTGGAAACTGTTCAGCCTGGCGTCGAATCCGGCCGTATCCCGGTCGGCGTCCTGCACCGCTTGTTTGACCTGTTCGACGAGCTCGAGCAGACCGGTGCGCGCAGTGATCAAGGCGCGCTCGGCGGGTTCCACCAGGTACCTGGCGTAGATCGAATAGGTCGACGTGGTGCTCAGGCGCTCGGTGCGCCGCAGTTCCTCATCGACTTCGCGATGCAGCTCGGCTTGCATCCCTTTCGCGTACTCGTACCACACTGCGTAGCTGATCGGGTGGTAGCCGGCCGCGTGCCGCGACATCAGCGGCAGAACCGTCTTCAGGACGTTGACGTCCCGCTCGTCCTGCTCATATTCGTACATGTGCGCCGCTCCTCCGGGCGAACTGCGCGCTTCTTGATCGATGTCGGACAGGCTGTCAGCCTCAGCCTACAAGTACCCTATCGGCAAGATGCGGGGAAATGCGTCTCAATAGGTGACCAATCCGGTGCAGCCTTAAGGTGATCTCAGGCGTTGCCGCAGAGCGCCGCGCCGCATCAGTGCAGCAGTGCCGCAAACTCGCCCGAAGTGGGGCGGCGCCGCGCACCCTGCGTCCGCTCCGCCACGACCCGGTCGAGCAGCGCATCGATCGCCTCGCTCGCCTGCGGCCGTCCAAGCAGGAACCCCTGCCCGAACACGCAACCCATCTCGCGCAGCTGCGCGAGTTGGCGGGAATCCTCGATGCCTTCGGCAACCACCGATTTGTCCAGCGACGTACCCAGGTGGACGATCGCGCGGATGACCTTCGTCTCGTTCGACCCGGATTTCAAGTCGTGCACGAACGAGCGGTCGACCTTCAAGGTATCGATCGGCAGGCTCGACAGGTGGGCGAGCGAGGAATACCCCGTTCCGAAGTCGTCGACGCTCAATCCAACGCCCAGCTCCCGAAGCTTGGCGAGCGTCGGCAGCGCATTCTCGATCTGCTCCATCAGGATGTTCTCGGTCAGCTCGAGCGTCAGATGATGCGGCTGCAGGTGCGCCCCGACGAGCACCTGCGTCACACGAGCCACCAGCGACTCGTGTCCGACGTCCTTGGCCGAGATGTTGACGTGCATGCGCAGATCGGAGAACACCGCATCCTTCTGATGCCAATCCCTAAGCTGGTGGCACGCCCGCTGCAGGACCATGTCCGTGAGCGGCACGATCAGCCCGCACTCCTCGGCGATCGGGATGAAAAGGTTCGGCTCCAGCGAGCCGAGCTCGGGGTGGTCCCACCGCGACAGTGCCTCGAACGCGATCAGATCGCCCGATCGCAGATCGAACACCGGCTGATAGACCACCGACAACTTACCGCCCAGGATCGCGTTGCGCAGATCCCCCTCGAGTCGCAGGCGCTGCGTCACCTCGGCGTGCAGGCCGACGTCGAAAATGGCGTAGCGCGCCTTGCCGCTCTCTTTCGCCTTGTACATCGCGATGTCGGCATCGCGCAGCGCCTCGTCGGAGGCCTTGTAACCGACCTTGCTGAACGTGATGCCGATGCTGGCGCTGACGATGACCTCGGTGCCGCTCACCTCGAAGGGCTGCTGCATGGCCCGCAGCAGGCGCTCGGCAAGGAGAACCGCGTGCTGTTCGCGGTCCTGATCTACCACCAGGATCGCGAATTCGTCGCCCCCCAGGCGCGCAAGGATGTCGTTCGGCCGCACATTCTGCTGGAGGCGCCGGGTCGCCTGCATCAGGAACTCGTCGCCGGCGTTGTGCCCCAAGCTGTCGTTGATCAGCTTGAAGCGGTCGAAGTCGATGAACATCAATGCGAAGCGGTGATTCGGGCCGCTGTTCGCCCGCTCGATCGCCGCCGTCAGGCATTCGTGGAACCTGCGCCGGTTGGGCAGACCCGTGAGCGCATCATGAAACGCGATATGTTGCAGTCCCGCCTCGGCCTGGCGCCGCGCAGTGATGTCCTGCACCTGCAGGATCAGGCACGGGGCTCCCGAGCTGGGATCGGCGAAATCGCTTCCGTGCGTCGCTGCCCACAAGACGGCGCCATCCTTGCCGAGAAAGCGCAGTTCCATTGCAAAGCTCTCGGTCTCGTCCGTGCTCAAGCGCTTCAAGCCCTCGCGCAGCAGCCCTGCATCTTCTTCGCAAAGAAGCGCCCAGACGTCGCAGCCTGCAAGGCTCTGCTCGTCCTTGCCCAGGAACGCGTGCAGTGCGGCATTGCCCTGCAGCACCCGGCCTTCGATCGACAGCAGCGCCATGCCGATCGAGGCATGCGTGAATGCGCTGTGGAACCGCCGCTCGCTGGCCTGCAATTCCGCCAGGTGGCGCGCGGCCGCTTCGGCTTCGCGCGTGGCCGCTTCCGAAGCGGTACGCAGCACCGCTTCGTTGGCTTCCTGCTGGCGGAAGAAATAGTGCAACGTCATCATCAGCAGCCCGATGATCGGAACGACCGCAACGACGACGCCGAAGCCGGATTCGCGGAAGGCAAGGTAGAGCAGCGCTGCCACGGCGGCGCTGCCGGTGTAGATGATCCCGACCCAGCCGAACACTCCGACCAGGTCGCCCAGCTGCAGACCCTCGTTTCGCTTCAGGCGATGCACCGCGGTTATCAACATCGTGTTGCACACGAAGTAGACCAGCGCGAACACCATCGTGGCGGCGATCAGCAGGCCGCCGTTGGTGAGCTGCAGCGACTGCAACGCGCCGCGCAGTGCCTCCAAAAGCGTGCCCGAGACGAACATCGCAAGAGCCGCCATCGCCGGGCTGGCGATGCGGGCGCTCCAGCGCTTGGAGCTGCGCCAGGCGCCCACGGCTGCCTCGGCCGCGGAGGCCAGCGTCGCCGCCGGCGGACCGTGCAACAGCAGCAGCAGGAAGATGAAGATCTCTCCGGCCGCCAGAGAGTTTTTCGAGCGCGGGATCCGCACCGGAAACATGGCCGCCAGCATCGCGACCGCCACGCCCAACGCCACCTCGCCCCAAGTGCGGGGGGGTCTGGCGGCAAGGCTGTGCACGCAGTACACCAGCAACGCGCCGCCAAGCAACACGCCCGCGTACCAGAACACCGCGGCCTTGCGGTTGTAGTCGGGCATCAGCGCGCGGTGAGCGCGCAGCAACCAGCCAGCGCTTATCGCGCCCTTGCTGGTGGGCTCGCCAACACTCATCTGCGGTCCAAATACGCCGTGATCGCTTCGCACTCCCCCATCCCGATCCTGACCCTCTGTTCCGATCGCCAATCCGCTTAACTGGGTCCGGACTCGGCCCTAATTTCCAGGCTCGCGGCCACGGCTCGCGCACCAGCACGAGCCGGACCCCTCTCTCCCACATTAACGGTACCGGAGCCCTCGGTCTTGAGGGTGCGCCAGGGCGAGAGCACGGCTGAAAAGGCAGCCAGATGGGTGCAAGGGACGCTTAAGAAGCGCCCGCGCGAGCCAGCTGCTCGGCGTAGAGGCGACGCAAGGTCTCGATCGTATCGGCCTGCTGCGGCTGCTTGTCCGGCCGGTACCCCTTCACCCGCGCAAAACGAAGCGCCAGGCCGCCGGGATATTGCGGGCTAGCCTGGAGATCGTTGTAAGCAATTTCGATCACCAGCTCGGGTCGCACGTAGACCGTATAAGCGTCGCGCCGCACCTCGCGCTGCAGCAGCTCTCGGGTCTGCCATTGAAGCAGCTCGTCCGTCATTCCCTTGAACGTCTTGCCAAGCATGACGAATCCGCCTGCATCCGCGTCGAGCGCGCCCAGGTGCAAATTGGAAAGCCAGCCGCGGCGCCGTCCGCTGCCCCATTCCGCCGCGAGCACGACCAGGTCGAGCGTATGCGTGCGTTTGATCTTGAGCCAGGCGGCACCGCGCCGTCCTGCCTCGTACGGCGCATCGATCGCCTTCGCCATCACACCCTCGTGCCCGCGCGCCAGAGCGTCCTGGTAGAACGCCTCGGCCACGGCGGCATCGCCGGTGACCAGGCGCGGAACGAGCAGAGGGGCTGGCAGCGCTTCGGCCAGCAGTGCGAAGCGATCCCGCTGTGGCAGATCGACCAGCGGACGGCCGTCGCGCAGCAGGCAGTCGAAAAAAAACGCTGACAGCGGCAGCTCGGCGCGCATCGCCTCGACGTCGAGCTTGCGGCCGAAGCGGCGCATCGTTACCTGGAACGGCTGCGGCGCGCCGCCGGCGCCGATAGCGATCGCCTCCCCGTCGAGAATCAGCTCGCGCGACGCCAGTGCGCGCGCCACCTCGACCAGTTCCGGCACCGCCGCGGTGACCTCGTTCAGTCGCCGCGTGAACACTCGCACCCGATCGCCGGCCTTGTGCACCTGGACGCGCGCTCCATCGAGTTTCCATTCGAATGCAGCCGTGCCGAGGCGAGCCAGCGCGTCGGCCACGTCCTGTGCCGGCTGCGCGAGCATCGGTTGCACCGGGTGTTCCAGCGTGACCGAGAAGCGCGCCAGGCCGGGCGCGCCCTGCGCGAGCGCCACTTGCGCGACAGCGCCCAGGTCGCCCGCGAACATCGCGGCGCGTCGAACTTCGGGTTCGCCCACCGCGGCGGCGGCCGCGACCGCTTCGATCATCACGCCCTCGAGAGCGCCCTGGCGCAGCTCTCCGCCGATCAAGCGGACCAGGAAGTCCTGCTCGGCACGGGTTGCGCGCTCCAGCAGCTGTGCCAGTTGCCGCGAGCGCTGCGCCGCGGAACCTGCACCAGCGGTGCCGGCGATATCGGCCAGGGCAGACGCAACCTCGCGCAGCGTCAGCGAGGGCGCGGCAGCAGCGCCCGCACCCCGCAGTTCGCCGAGCGTCGCATAGCCGATGCCGAGGCGGCCGGTCGGAAGCTCGCCTGACAGGAATGCAACCGCGATCGGTACCTCGTCGGCGGCAGCGGCGCGAAGGCAAGCCGCGATCGCATCGCGCTTGGCCAGGCGGCTGGAGGTCTGCGCGACCGCGTCCGCGGCATCGACCAGGTCTGCCAGGCGCGTCATTGCCGCGGGCCGGCGGTTGCGGGGCCGGTTGCAGCTCCGAATGCCTCCTTCAGCCCGATCACGCTGCCGGCGATGTGCCCGTCGTAGCCGGGCAGCGCGTCGATCACGGATCGCAGCGCGGCGCTCTTCAGCAACGCCACCACGTGCCGCAACAGCGGCTTGCCGATCGCGGCCGCTTCGGATGCGAAGAAATAGCGCTCGCGCAGCAGCGCGATGAAATCCAGGCCGAAGCGGCGTGCCGCCGTCTCCAGGCCGAAACCGACGTCGGCCATTCCGCTTGCGATATACGCCGCCACCGCCGCATGCGTGAATTCGGTGTTCTCGTAGCCGGCGATGCGCGACGGATCGATTCCGGCACGCGCGAGCAGAAGGTCGATCAGCACGCGCGTGCCCGAACCGAATTGGCGGTTGACGAAGCGAAGGTCGGCACGCGCCAGATCCTCTATTGCGCGCACGCCCTTCGGATTGCCGCTCGCCACGAACAACCCTTGGGTGCGGTGCGCAAGGTGGATCAACACGTGGCGACGCGCGTCAAGCCAGGCCAGGTACGGTTCGACTGATGATCTCTGGAATGCTCCTTCCGCCACGTGAAAGCCGGCCAGGTCGCACTCCCCGCGCGCCAGTGCCGCAACCGCCTCGGTACTGGTGCGGTACTTCAACTCGACCGGTACGTTCTGCCGGCCGAGCGCTTCCACCAGCGCGGCAACGGCAAAGCCATGCGACGCATGGATCCGCAGGCTGGTGCGCGCCGGCGCCAGCAGCGCTTCCAACTCGCCCTCGAGCTCGGACGACAGGCTTTCCAGAGTCGGCGACAGCCGCGCCGCAACGCGCCGGTCTGCCCACAACAGGCGCTCCGCGAGTGCCGACAGGCGCGTGCCCTGACCGCGTGTCTTGATCACGAGCGGCAGCCCGAACGCGGTCTCGAAGCGACGAAGCATGCCCCAGGCGCGCCGATACGACATCGCGGTCATGCGCGCAGCGTCGGCGATGCTGCCGGAGTCCTGGATCGCCTTCAGCAGTGGCAGCAGCTCCGGCAGCGGATGTGGCTCGCCGCCGGCGGGCGCGACCACCCATTCGGGGTGAATTGAGACTCGCCACATTGCAGGGGAAGGCGGCAAAGGAACCGGATTGCTTATAGGATATAGGGAGCCATGGAGACCTGTTCAGTTCCCGCGCAGACGCAGGACGCTGGCGCAACTACGCCTAGTACACCGGCCACCTGCGAGGCCGTTTCCGAGGCGCACTATCGCGACGGCGTGCTCGAGGTGCGCGAGGCGATGCTCGCCAACGAAGTGCCGATCGCTCTCGAATACAACGGAGTGTCGCACGCGGTGATGCTCGGCACTCCGAGCGACCTGGAGGACTTCGCCCTCGGCTTCTCGTTCAGTGAAGGCATCGTGACCGAGCCCGGCGAGATGTACGGAGTCGACGTAATCCCGTCCGGCGCCGGTGTCACGGTGACGATCGAGATCTCGTCCGAGGCGTTCGCGCGCCTGAAGGGCCGGCGCCGCACGCTCGCCGGCCGCACCGGGTGCGGCATCTGCGGAGCCGAGAGTCTGGACCATGTTCTGCGGCCGCTGCCGCAACTGCAGGGCAAAGGCCCGACGCTGCAACCGCAGGCGGTGTCCGCCGCCCTGGCGGCGCTGGTGCGCGCGCAGCGCCTGCAGAAACAGACCGGCGCGGTGCACGGCGCCGCGTGGAGCGACGTACCCGGGTCTGCCGAGATCGTGCGCGAGGACGTTGGAAGGCACAACGCACTGGACAAGCTGCTCGGCGCGGTGCTGCGCGCACGTGTCAACGAGCGTCCGGGCTTCGTCGTCGTCACCAGCCGTGCCAGCGTCGAGATGGTGCAGAAGGCGGCCTGCATCGCCACCACGCTGGCCGCGGTGTCTGCGCCGACACGCCTGGCGGCGCGCATTGCGCACGACTGCGGACTGACGCTGGTCGGGTTCGCGCGCGGCAACGCATTTTCCGTATACACGCACTCCTGGCGAATCGCGCCGGGACCCAACACCTGACGCCCTTGCATACGCTCGCAGTCGCCTTCCTCGTGACCTTCGCGGCACTGTTCCCGATCGTCAATCCGCTGGAGGGGGCGCCGCTGTTCTATGTGCTGACCCGCGAGCTGCCGGTGGAGCGCCAGCACGTACTGGCACGCAAGGTCGCAGTCAACGGCCTGGCGCTGCTGCTCGGTTCGCTGGTGCTTGGTCCATGGCTGCTGGTGTTCTTCGGCATCGAGCTACCGGTGGTTCGAATCGCCGGCGGACTCGTCGTCGCTTCGCTCGGGTGGAAGCTGCTGAGCCAGGAACAGTGGTCGGACCATTCGGACACGCTGCCGCCGGACGCGATGGCGCGCGCAGGTGCGTTTTATCCGCTCACGATGCCGCTCACCGTTGGGCCGGGATCGATGTCGGTCGCGGTTTCGATCGGCTCGCGCGAGTCGATCACCACCATGAGCGCGAGCAATCTTCTGCTGTCGGGAGCCGGAGCGCTATGCGGCCTGCTCGCGATCGGCGTAAGCATCTACGTGGCGTACCGGTTCGCCAGCAACCTGACCCGCTTTCTCGGAGCATCGGGTGTCGAAGTGCTGGTGCGTCTGTCGGCCTTCATCCTGATGTGCATCGGCATCGAGTTCCTCTGGAGCGGATACCTGGCCCTCAAAGCCGCGCACGGCCTGCAGTGAGGGTCGATCGGCCGAGAGCTGTCTCACGAGCAACACTGTTCTCACGCGAGAGCGGACAGGCGCACAGGGATACACCGCAAGCGGTGTAGGCGTCGGATGTCAACGCTCTCCGGAGTTCGCCGCATTGCGACATGGTGCACGTTGCGCCAGACTGAAATCGCAATCGAAGGCGCACTCCAATACGAGGTACGAAACAGTGTCCCCAACCATCAAAGACGATCCGCGACTGTCGCCGGAGCAACTAACCAGGGTGACAGATCTTGTAGCAGCGAATCTGGAACGCGCGCTCAGGCTTTCCGAGCTGGCGGCGGCGATCCAAATGAGCGAGTACCGCTTCGCGCGGGCTTTCCAGGCCACCACCGGCGATACCGTTCACAAATACATCATGAAGCAGCGGATCACGCGGGCGCGGGAGCTGCTCGCAAAGGATGATCTTCCCCTCAGCGCGGTTGCGGTCACTGTGGGCTTCAGTTCGCAGAGCCACATGACGCTCGCCTTCCAGAGAAACCTTTCGACGACTCCAGGTCGCTACCGAAGCGACCTGCATGATTCGCAGTAGTGCAGCGTTAACGAACCCTGACAGCGAGCGGTGCAGCGATGGGATTTCCGCGTCCCATATCGCCGAGTGCGTTTGCCTGTTGACGGGATCGAAAAAAGGGAACGGGACGAATTTGAAAGACTTGCTTGAATGCACGACCTAGATTCCCTCTCCTTTCTGAATTCGAGTTGAGCAAGCTCGACGAACACCGGTTTTTCAAGCGACTGGGGTAGCGATGAGTGCATCGCCTTCCCAGCCGCATCCTGTTGGAGGAAGAAGCACCATGAAAGCGAAACGAAGCCGAAGCATTGCCAAGTGTGCTGTCAGCGCAATCTTGCTGCTGGCGGGAGGTGCGCTTGCGAATGTCGCATTGGCACAGGAAGACAACGGACCCGTCGTGAAGACCGACAGCGGACTTGTCCGAGGGATGGTCAACAACGGCGTGTACGAATTCCTCGGCATCCCCTACGCAGCGCCACCAGTCGGGGCGTTGCGCTGGATGCCACCGCACCCGGCCGCATCCTGGAGCGGCGTGCGCAGCGCGACCCAGTTCGCCAACACCTGCGCCCAGGTCACCGAGCTCGGCGTGTTCGCCGGCCCACCCAACGTCAACGAGGACTGCCTGTATCTGAACGTCTTCACGAATCACCTGGGAAGAGGCTCGAGCCGCGGCGGCAATGCCGTCCTGGTCTGGATTCACGGCGGCGGCAACGTCGACGGTGAATCCAGCGACTACGATGGCTCCAAGCTCGCGACGGGTGGACCGTTAGGAACACCCACGGTCGTGGTAACGATCAACTACCGACTCAACCTGTTCGGCTTCCTGGCGCATCCGGCCCTCGACGCCGAGGAACATCCATTCGCCAACTACGGCATCCTGGACCAGCAGGCGGCGTTGCGTTGGGTTCAGCACAACATCGCGGCGTTCGGCGGCGATCCGACCCGGGTCGCGCTGGGCGGGCAATCGGCCGGAGCCCAGGACACTGGTGTCAATCAGATCTCGCCCCTTGCCCGAGGCTTGTTCAACCGCGCGATCTACGAAAGCTCGCCGCTGTCGTCACTGACGCCGCTGTCGATCGGATTGGCGCGCGGCGAAGCCTTCGCCACCGCGGCCGGCTGCCCCGGTACGGATGCAGCAGCGGCTGCGTGCCTGCGCGCTTTGCCGGCAGCCGAGATCCTGCAACTGGTCGGAACACCGGGCGTCAGCGGACCCTACATCACCGGCCCGATGGTCGACGGCACGATCATGCCGGTGACGCCGATCACCGCCTGGACCACCAACCAGTTCACGCACATGCCGATCCTGGGCGGTAACGTACAGGACGAGGCCAATTTCGGCATCGGCATCACCCAGTACTTCGCCAACCCGCAGGTGCCGATCACGGCGGCCCAATACACGACCAACGTCACCAATACGTACAGCGGGCCCGAATACGTGGCCGGGCCGAACTATCCGGCCGGAACCGTCGACGCCGGTCTGGCGCAATACCCGGCTGGCTCGGATCCGCAGGCGACGTTCGACCTGGTTGGCACGCATCCGGGAGCCTGCCGCAACCGCCACGTGGCAGGGTTGTGGACGCAGGCAGGAGTGCCCGTGTACCTGTACGAATTCAACGACCAGGCTGCTCCGTATTACTTTCCGTTGATGGCCGGGTTCACGCCGCTGGCCGCGCACACGATCGATATCCAGTTCCTGTTCCCCAACTGGCACGGCGGCGTGCTGGGCTTCAACCACAGCAGCATGGGCAGGGACCAGGAAAGGTTGTCGGACCAGCTCGTCGCAGCATGGACCAATTTCGCTGCGACCGGCAATCCAAACGGAACCGGAAACTCGCCGTGGCCGCAATATACGAGCACGCCAGGAGCTCCTGCGATCCTGTCGGAGAACATTCCCCTGGCGACGTTCAGCAACGAAGACTGGTCGGCGCGGCACAACTGCGGCTTTTGGGATAGCATTCTCGCGTACCAGCCGTAGAGCTGTGTTTTTGTAAGTCTCGAGGGGACGGCAGTACGCCGTCCCCAGTGTCCCTTCAATGCCGAAGATCATCGAAAACGAGGCCACAGCATTGCGACGGTTGCAGTGACAAGACCGCGGTTGACGGTCGGATAGCGCCCAAGCCGCTTACGCTCTAGCCCGAACTTTGCCAGTGTTCGCGACGTAACTGACTGAAGCGGTTTGGGTTCATCGCTGCGGCGGGTGGTTTTACTGGGTACGCGCGAGGT
>Ga0187846_10001006_pt1 | contig 16129 bp, 9 predicted proteins | sample TC_taG_FD_161473 | JGI IMG/M metagenome (GOLD analysis project Ga0187846, IMG submission 161473) | Biofilm microbial communities from the roof of an iron ore cave, State of Minas Gerais, Brazil - TC_06 Biofilm (v2) | ecosystem: Environmental > Terrestrial > Deep subsurface > Cave > Wall biofilm ...
ATCCAGACCGATGCGGCCGTCAACCCCGGCAACTCCGGAGGGCCGTTGTTCGACGCCGCTGGCAATGTGGTCGGCATCAATGCCCAGATCTACTCTCAGACGGGCGGGTACCAGGGTCTGTCGTTCGCGATCCCGATCGACGTCGCGCTGCATACCAAAGACCAGATCGTCGCCAAAGGACATGCTAGCCATGCCCGGCTGGGCGTGATGGTGCAGGACCTGAATCAGGCGCTGGCCGAGTCGTTCGGTCTGAGCCGGCCCGACGGTGCCCTGGTTTCCAGCGTCGATCCGGACAGCCCGGCCGCCGTTGCTGGACTGAGGCCCGGGGACGTGATCACGCAAGTGAACGGCGCGCCGATTGAACGAGCGGGAGACTTGTCCAACCGCATTGGTATGGACGCACCCGGCAGCCGTGTGAAGCTGAAAGTATGGCGCGATCGATCCACGCTCGACCTTGGCGTCAAGCTGGCTGAGGCCAGTAACGGTTCGCTGCGGCTGGCGGAGGCCGACCGCGGCGGGCACGGACAACTGGGGCTGGCGCTGCGGCCGATGAGGCGCGACGAGCGCAGCGAGCGGTCGCTCGACCACGGACTGATCGTCGAGGATGTCGCCGGAGCTGCCGCCCGTGCCGGCATCCAGCCCGGGGACGTGGTGCTCGGCATCGACGGGCATCCCGCCACTTCGGTTGCGCAGGTGCGCAGCATCGTGCGGTCACATCCGAAGTCGGTCGCACTGCTGGTGGAGCGTGACGGCCAGAAGATCTTCATTCCGGTGAAGCTGAGCTGATTGCAGCCACAGTAGAACAGGCGCAGGCTAAGCTCGTCCCTGCGCCTGCATTCGCATTGCGGCGCGTCCGCCGGAGGAGACGGCGTCGCGATGGCCAATTCGATCGAGCACCTGGGTGCGCTGCTGCTCGTGGCCGCGGTGGTTGCCGTGGTGGCGAGAAAGCTGCACGTCCCTTACGGTGTCGGATTGGTCGGCACCGGGATGTTCCTGGCGCTGTTTTCGGTCGGGCCCGACATTCCGCTGACGCGGGATCTGATCTTCTCGACGCTGCTGCCGCCGCTGATCTTCGAAGCCGCGATGGTTCTGCGCTGGCGCGAGCTTCGGTCGGACCTGGCGCTGATCATCGCACTTGCGACGGTTGGCCTCGTGCTGGCGGCGGCGCTGACCGCCGCGGGCATGCATTGGCTGGCCGGCTGGAGCTGGGTCGCTGCATCGCTGTTCGGCGCGCTGATCGCGGCGACCGATCCGGTATCGGTGATTGCTCTGTTCAAGGAGGCCGGGGTTCGAGGGCGCCTGCGTACGCTGGTCGAAAGCGAAAGCCTGTTCAACGACGGCACTGCCGCGGTGTTGTTTGCCATCGGCGCTGCGGTGGCAGCCGGTCAGTCGGTCACGCCCGGCCTGTTCGCCGTCTGGACGCTGCAGTCGATCGGCGGGGGGATTCTGGCTGGAGCGGTCGTCGCCGGGGTGGTCCTCGCCCTGGCCAACCGGACCGATGATCATCTGGTCAAGCTGTCGTTCACGACCATTGCCGCATACGGCTCGTTTCTGCTGGCGGAGCATTTTGGCGGTTCCGGCGTGCTGGCGACGCTGTGCGCCGGGCTGTTGGTCGGAAACCTCGGAACAGCGTCAGCGACATCGGCGCGGGCGCGTGTCGCCATCGAGGCCTTCTGGGAGTTCGCCGCCTTCGTGTCGAATTCGCTCATCTTCCTGTTGATCGGAATCCACGAGGAGCAGCAGAACTTTCAGTCGGTGTGGAAGCCGGCGCTGATTGCGATCGCGCTGGTCACGCTCGGGCGCGCGCTGGCTGTTTACCCGGTGTGCGGCCTGTTTGCCCGCGGCGCCAGCCCGGTGAGCCTGCGCCACCAGCACTTGCTGGTGTGGGGCGGGCTGCGCGGGGCGCTGGCACTGGCGCTGGCGCTCAGCCTGCCGCCACAGATGGCGGAGCGGGAGGCGATTGTGGCCGTCTCCTTCGCCGTGGTGGCTTTCTCGATTTTCGCCCAGGGTCTTTCGATTGCACCGCTGCTGCGCCGCCTTGGCCAGATCCCGCCATCGCCCTTGCCCCGCGAAGCGGGACAGGGGCGGGGGTGAGGGTGCTCAGGGTGGCAGTCCTTTCGCGCCGGAGCGCTTGGCCGTATCCAGGCCCTGCACGTTACGCAGCGTCGAACCGGACAGATCGGCGTCCGTCAGATCGGCGCCGCTGAAATCGGTATCGATGAACTTGGATTCGCGCAGGTCGGCGCCGGACAGGTTCGCGCGCGCCAACGAGGTCCCGCTGAAATCGCCGCCGAATATGCGCACGCCGTGCAGATCGGCGCCGGCCAGCGTCGAGAAACTGAAGTCGGCGCGGGACAAATCGGCGCCGCGCAGGTCGGCGCCGCTCAGATCGGCCGACGTGATCACCGCGCGCATCAGTCCCATCGACTGGTTCTTCATGTCGGCAGCACCGTCCAGGCGGGCCAGGTGCGCGCCACGCAGGTCCGCATGCTGCAGGTCGCCGATGAAGCGCGCGCCGGTCAAATCGGCACCTCGCAGATCGGCGCCGGCTAGCTGCATCGAGAACATCACCGCGCCGCGCAGCCGGGCACGCTGCAGATTGGCGCGCTCGGCAAAACTGACCGTCAGGTTGCACCCGGACAGATCGGCTCCGGACAGGTTGGCTCCGTTCAATACCGCGGCCGTCAGGTTGGCATGCTTGAAATCCACCCCCGACAGGTCAAGCCCCGACAGATTCTTCGACGACAAATCGGCCGGAGCGCGCTCGGAGGCCTGCATCAGCCTCGCCTGCACCTGATCGCGGTCGATCTTTTCATAACCGGAAAAGTCGCCCATCCGAGGCATTTGTGCATGGCCGGCCACGCAAGCCAACAGCAGCGCGCCGGCCGCCGCTCGCAACGACCCGCGCCGCCAATGTCCGAATGCCATCGTTCAATGCAGGGTGATGATCCGATCCAACGCTACTCCTAGTTCGACGTTGTTACCATCTCGCCCCACGACAAAAGGATCAAGACTCAGGAGCTGCCCGATGCGCCGGACGTTGCACCTTGCACGGATACTGTCGCCGATCGTGCTCGCCGGGATTGCCGGCTGGGCTGCGGCCGCGGATGCGGACCATACCTTGACGCGTTTTCCCACGCTGCACGGCCAGACGATCGTGTTCGTCGCGCACGATAACTTGTGGGCGGTCGCGCGCAGCGGCGGTACCGCCTTTCGTCTGACATCGGATCCCGGGCGCGACCTGATGCCCCGTTTTTCTCCCGATGGACAGTGGATCGCCTTCACGGCCGACTACCAGGGCAATCGCGACGTCTACGTGATACCGGCTGCGGGAGGCGCTGCGCGGCGCCTGACGTACACGTCCGACATCGTCGACGACGCTCCGATGCGATGGGGACCCAGCAACATGGTGGTCACGTGGACTCCAGATTCCAAACGCATCGTGTTCCTTTCGCGGCGCCAGGCCTGGAACCCGTCCTGGCCGAAGCTATTCACGGTATCGGTCGACGGTGGCCTGGCACAGCCCATGCCGTTGGACCGGGGCGGGTTTCTCAGCTACAGCCCGGATGGAAGCAAGATCGCATTCAATCGGATCTTCCGCAACTTCCGTACGTGGAAGCGGTACGAAGGCGGGTTGGCCCAGGACATCGACATCTATGACCTGTCCACGTTGAAACTGACGCATGTGACCGACTGGCCCGGCAACGAAAGCTTTCCGATGTGGTACCGGCAGACGATCTACTTCCTGGCCGACCACGATGCCAGCCGTCGAGCGAACATCTGGGCGTTCGACACCGTCAGCGGCCAGTTCCGCCAAGTCACTCATTTCACGGACTACGACATCGATTTTCCGAGCCTGGGCTCCGCCGACGCGAACGATGCTGCGATCGTGTTTCAGAAGGGTGGCCGGCTGTTCGTGCTGGACCTGCCGTCGGAGCAGTTGCATGAATTGAGCGTGACGGTGCCGGACGACGGAACCCGCACCGGCCCGCGTTGGGTCGATGCGTCGGCACAAATCCGCGACAAGGACATGGCGCAGCAAACCGACTTCGACCTGGCGCCCAGCGGCAAGCGTGCCGTGTTCTCGGCCCGCGGAGACCTGTTCACGATACCGGCCGAGTTCGGCAACACGCGCAACCTGACGCAGACCTCGGATGCCGACGAGGATCACCCGAGCTGGTCGCCGGACGGCAAGACGATCGCGTATACGACCGATGCCGGCGGTGAGCAGCAAGTGGCCGTGCGCCCGGCCGAGGGCGGGCCGGAAAAGCGAATCACGCATTTTTCCAGCGGCTACTTCTACACGCCGCACTGGTCACCGGACTCCGACCGGCTCGCCTTTTCCGACAACGAGCACCGGTTGTGGGTCGCTGCGGTTTCAGGCGGCGAGCCCAGGGAAGTGGCGCGTGATCTGTATAGCGAGATCCACGATTATTCGTGGTCCCCGGATGGCAAGTGGCTCGCATACAGCGTGACCGCGGCCAACCAGCAGAGCGGAATCTGGCTCTACGACGCGGATGCACGCAAGGCGACCCGCGTCAGCGACCCGCTCACCAACGATTCTTCCCCGGTGTTCGATCCAAACGGCAAGTACCTGTACTTCCTGTCCACGCGCCACGAGAACCCGACGTTCAGTCAGTCCGAATTCAATATCGCGACACTGAAGATGACCGGCGTCTATGTGGCCACGCTGGTGCGCGGCGCCACCTCGCCGCTGGCGCCCCGCTCGGACGAGGGGTTGCCGGAGGCGGGCGACACCGACGGCGCCGGCAAGGGCGGTGGCGACGCCCGGGCCAAGGAGGGCGGCCCGGCCCATTGGAAGCCCGGCGCCAGCAAGCCGATCAAGATCGACCTGGAAGGGCTGATGCAGCGGGTCGATCAACTGCCAGTGCCGGTGGCCAACATCACCCGGCTGGACGCCCGTGATGACCAGGTGTTCTACCTGACGGCGCCGAGCGACATGATCGAAGGACCGCTACCCGGTGAAAAGACCGCACTGCACGTGTTCGACTTCAAGAAGCGCAAAGACGCGACCGTGGTCGAGGGGCTGGGCGACTATGCGATCTCGGCCGACGGTGCCAGGGTTCTGTACAAGCTGGACAAGAAGTACCTCATCGCCGACGCCAGACCGATACCACCGGGCATGCCGCCCAGGGCTGGCGGCGCGGACGACGACGGGCCCAAGACGCTGGACACGTCGCACATGCGGGCGCGCATCGAGCCGCGGCGGGAATGGGCGGAGATGTTCGCCAACGCGTGGCGCATCGAACGCGACTTCTTCTTCAGCACCAAGATGAACGGGGTCGACTGGCCGGCGGCGCGAGCTCAGTATGAAAAACTGCTTCCGCAGGTCGGTTCACGCACGGACCTGAATTTCCTGATCGGGGAAATGATCGGCGAGTTGAGCAACTCGCACACGTATGTCGGCGGAGGCGACGACCTGCCGGCCGACAGCCGGGTCCCGACCGCTTTCCTGGGAGCCGACTTCGCACTCGACAGTGCTTCGGGACGCTATCGCCTGGCCAAGATCTACCCGGGCGACAACACGCGCGAATACTATCGGCCGCCGCTGAACGTGCCGGGGCTCGAGGTGCACGAAGGCGACTACGTGCTGGCGATCGACGACGTCGAATTGAAAGCACCGGTCGACCCGTACAGCCTGCTGGTCGGCAAACAGGACGGCACCATCAAACTGACGGTGGCGGACGCGCCCGCCGGCAAGCGCCGCGACCTGACCGTGCGACCCGTCAAGACCGAGCTGCCGCTGCGCGAGAAGGATTGGATCGACCACAATCGGGTGCTGGTGGACCAGATGTCGGGCGGGCGGATCGGCTACGTGTACCTGTCGGACATGCATGCGCTCGGGATGGACCAGTTCGTCCGGCAGTTCTACCCGCAGCTCGACAAGCAGGCGCTGGTGGTGGACGAACGCTGGAACGGGGGCGGTTTCATCGACCAGATCGTGCTGGAAAGGCTGCGGCGAGTGCTGGTCGGGATGGACGTCAATCGCAATCGCGCCCCGACCACGATTCCGCAGCAGATCCTGCTGGGCCCCAAGGTGTGCCTGCTGAATCACTACTCGGGGTCGGACGGAGATCTTTTCCCGTTCTATTTCCGCAAGTACGGGCTGGGGCCACTGATCGGCACGCGCACCTGGGGCGGCGTTCGGGGAATACGCGGCGAATGGTTATTGCTCGATGGCGGCTACGTCACGGTGCCGGAAGCAGCCATCTACGAGTTGGACTCGCAGTGGGCGATCGAAAACCACGGCGTTGATCCCGACATCGCGGTCGACGATTCGCCGTCCGACTGGGCCACCGGGCACGACGTGCAGCTCGAGGCGGGCGTCAACTACCTGCTCGATGCGCTCAAGAAGGCGCCGACCGTGATGCCACCCGCGCCGCAGCTGCTGCCGGCCTATCCGCCCGGGGTGCCGGCCAAGCCGGCGTCGCCGGGCTGATCGGCGCTGGCCAACCGCTCAACGCGCACCGCCACGTCGAGCTCGTGCTCGCCGCCACCACGGATCACGCCGCGCAGCGGGGCCACGTCGCCATAGTCGCGCCCGATCGCCACCGTCACGTGCTCCTGCCCGGGGAGGGCGTCATTGGTCGCGTCCAGGTCGACCCAGCCCAGTAGCGGGCAGAACACCGATACCCACGCGTGCGAGGCCTCGGCGCCAACGGGGCGCGGACGACCCGGCGCCTGCGCGCTGACCAGATAGCCGCTGACGTAACGGGCCGACAGTCCGATCGAGCGCAGGCAGCCGATCATTACGTGCGAGAAATCCTGGCACACGCCGGTGCGCGCACGAAACGCCTGCAGCAGCGGTGTCGAGATCTCGGTGCTGGCCGGGCGGTACTGGAAATCCGCGTAGACCCGGTGCATCAGCTCGATGGCGGCTTCGACCAGCGGGCGGCCCGGCTCGAAACACGGGCTCGCGTACTGCGCCAGCTCCGGATCGCGCGGAACGTACGGAGAGGCGAACACGAATTCGGAGGCCGGCAGGTACGACGTTCCGGCCCGGTACTGCAGCGAATCACGCACCGTCTCCCACTCGGCGCTGGCGCCGGGGTCGAGCTCGGCGTTGCGCTCCTGCACGTGCAACCAGCTGCGCGCCTGCACGCGCAAGTGCTCGTGCGGCGCGTAGATCGAGAAAAGGGAGCGGGTGTTACCGAACGCGTCGATGCCACTGTGCAGCTCGCTCGGCGGTGGATCGATGCTCAATTCACATTGGAGCAGGCTCTGGCGATCATCGCCGCGCGGGGTCAGGTGGGCGATGTGATGAGCCAGCTCTACCCGCGTGGAGTAGCGGTACTCGGTCGTATGTGAAACCGACACTGAAACGACCCCTGCGCCGCGTGCAGAGGGACCAGGGGTGAGAGGGACCGGATCGACCACCTGCCCTGTGCTGTCTACGCAATCATCGAGCGCATCGGCCCCTCGGCGTGCGCGAAGTACTGAAGCCCGATCCAGTCCGACAGATCAAAAGCCCATCCTCGCAGGCGCGTGGCCAGGCCGACCAGGCGCGGCCAATGACCTTGACGGTCGCGCTCACACAACTCGAGCAGTGTCACGCCCAGGTTTCCATCCAGCAGGCTTTGATCGGGAGGTGCCGGCCGCGATCCGGCCGAAGCAACCAGCGCCGCCACCTCGCGGGCCAGCAACTGCACGGTGCACGCCGTCGCGCGCGGATTGGAGGTGTCGAGAACCAGCGAGTCGATCAGCGCATCCAGCTCCTGGCGGCCGGGATAACGTGATCGGTAGGTGATCGTGCTGTCGAACAGCGCCAAGGCGAGATCGAAAGCGATTTCGTGGCTGATCGCATCCGTATCGAAGAGCGCGATCAGCGTTGCACAGGTGGTCGCCAGGCGCTCGATCTGGCGCCCGACCGTCAGCAGGCGCCAGCCATCGTCGCGCGTCATGCCATCGGCCTGAGCCCCGGTGATGGCCCGGATTCCGGTGGCGACCGCTGCCAGCGAAGGCAAGACATCCTCGGCGGTTCGGGTCAGGTCCCCATGCGGCAGCGCCGCGGCAAAGCCGCGCGCCGTATGGTCGATCAGCTGCCAGTGTTCCAGTGCCAGCCGGTCTCGCAGCTCGGCCGCGTTGCGAACCAGCGCCGCCAGATCGAACGCGATGCTGGTGGCGCCACCAAGATCGGTCAGCCCGGCCAGCAGCGTTCTTTCGAACACCCGCAAGCTGGTGGCCGGTGAGGGTGCCGCTTCGGGCACGAGTCCGAACGCGACGCACAGCCGCCCGATCGCCTGCAGCACGGGAGGCGCCATCGCCTCCTGCGCATGCAGCGCCGCCAGCACGTTCTGGACGGCGCGCACCGCGTTATCGGTTCGCTCGGTATAGCGACCCATCCAGAACAAAGTCTCGGCGGCGCGGCTGGTCACGATGCGGCGCCGGGCCATCTCGTCGTGCCGTGGACGCCGGTCCAGCAACGTGTCGGTGTCGACCTCGCCGCCAGTGATGACCCAGGTGTCCGCGCTGCTGCCGCCGCGCTGCATCGACACGTCCTTCTGGCGCTCGCCGATGCGCGTCAGGCCTCCCGGCAACGCGTGCCAGCCGCCGTCGGCATCAGCGACCACAAAAGTGCGGATCACCGCGACACGCGGCGCCAGCACGTTGCGCCTCCAGGTCGGAGTCTGCGAGAAGGGCAGGTAGGACTGCACCGTGTACAGCTCGGGATTCGCATCGATGCGCTCACGCACCTCGGCCAGGTTCACGGGCATCCCTTCGGCATCGGCCGGCGGCTCCGGGATCGCGCCCGGATAGCTGGCACGTATCAGCGCCCGGTCCAGGTGTTCGAGGGCATCCCGGCGCGCCGCTTCCTCGCCGCACCACCACGTATCGCGCGCCGGAAGCAGCAGATCGGCTCCCAGCATCGCGCGCGCGATGGCAGGCAGAAATCCATGCACCGCGTGCGATTCCAGGAAACCGGAACCGATCGCGTTGGACACCAGGACCTGGCCGGCACGCACCGCCTGCAGCAAGCCGGGCACACCCAGGGCGGAGTCGGCTCGCAACTCGAGCGGGTCGCACCAGGCGTCATCCAGCCGGCGCAGTACACCGTGCACCCGTTGCAGCCCGTGCAGCGTACGCAGGTACAGGCGCTCGCTGCGCACGGTCAGGTCGTTACCCTCGACCAGGGGGATTCCGAGGTAGCGCGCCAGGTAAGCCTGTTCGAAGTAGGTCTCGTTGTAAGGGCCCGGAGTGAGCAGCACGATGCGCGGCATCTCGCCGTTGGCGCAAGGGGCCAGCCGATTCAACGTATCCAGCAGCCGCCGGAAGGTCGAGGCGAGGCGTTGAACATGCATGGCGCGGAACGCGTCGCCGAACAGGCGTGAAACCAGGATGCGGTTCTGCAGCGCGTATCCGAGGCCCGACGGCGCTTGGGTACGCTGCCCGACCACCCACCATTGCCCATCCGGGCCGCGCGCCAGATCGAAGCCGACGATATGCAGATACCGCTCGCCGACCGGCTCGGTTCCATGAAGCGGTCGCAGGTAGCCCGGATTGCCGAATACGAGCGCGGGCGGCAGCAGGCCTTCGCTCAGCAGGCGTTGTGGTCCATAGACGTCACGCAGGATGGCCGACAGCAAGCCGGCCCGCTGCACGATCCCTGGCTCGATCTGAGCCCAGTCTTCGCGCGTGACGATGAACGGCAACTGATCGAGCGACCAGCGATTGGCGGTGCCGTGCTGATCGCTGTAGACGTTGTAGGTGATCCCGTCCTCTCGCACCTGGCGAGCCAGCTGGGCGGCGCGGCGGTCGAAGTCGGCAATCGCGACGGTGCCGATGCGCCCGAAGAACTCGCGCCAGGCGGGTCGCAGCGAACCCGGTGGCTCGCGCAGCTCGTCGAAATGCCCCGGCGTGGTCGGACCGGCCAGCCGCGCGGCCGCGGCGGTCGGGTCTTCGACATTCTCGAGCTGTGGGTCGGCTTGGCTCATCGTTCGCTCAACCGGATATTACGGGCGGCGCAGATCCAGCGTGAACGGATATTCCAGGCTGCGCCGCGGCGCTTCGACTGCGAGTTCGCCGGCCGAGTGGGCGATCCGTTCGAAACGTGCCAAGCGCCGGCTTTCAGCCTCGAACGCATTGACCGGAAAGACCTCGTAGTTGCGTCCGCCCGGGTGACCGACGTGGTAGCGACAACCACCGAGCGAGCGCTGCATCCAGGTGTCCACGAGGTCGAATGTCAGCGGGGTGTGGATGCCGATTGTTGGATGCAGGCATTGCGCCGGCTGCCAGGCGCGATAGCGGATCCCGGCCACGAACTCGCCAGCCCGCCCGGTCGGCTGCAGCGGCGCGGGGTGCCCGTTCACGGTGATCACATGGCGGGTGTCGTTCAATCCGCTCACATGCAATTCGATCCGCTCGAGCGAAGAGTCGACATAGCGGACCGGCGCGCCGGCTGCGGGCTGTTCGCCCAGAACATGCCATGGCTCCAGAGCACATCGCAGCGTCATCTGGATGCCGTGCACCGCGACGTCGCCGTAGCGCGGGAAGCGGAATTCGAAGTGCGGCGCGAACCAGGCCGGATCGAAGCGGTAGCCGGCGCGACCGAGCTCCTGCAGCACATCGTCCAGATCCATCCGGACGAACGTGGACAGCAGGAAGCGGTCGTGCAGACCGGTGCTCCAGCGGGTCAGCCGCTCGGTGTACGGTTGGCTCCAAAAGCGCGCGACCAGCGCGCGCAGCATCAACTGCTGCACCAGGCTCATGCGCGCATGGGGCGGCATCTCGAACGCGCGCATTTCCAGCAGACCGAGGCGGCCGGCCGGCCCGTCCGGCGAATACAGCTTGTCGATGCAGAATTCCGCGCGGTGCGTGTTGCCGGTGACGTCGACCAGCAGGTTGCGGAACAGGCGATCCGCCTGCCACGGCGGCGGCGCGCTGCCTTGCGTGCCCAGGCGCCTCAATTCGTCAAACGCGATCTGCAATTCGTACCGTTGTTCGTCGCGTGCCTCGTCCACCCGGGGCGCCTGGCTGGTTGGGCCGATGAACAACGTCGAAAAAAGATATGAGAGCGACGGGTGGTTGTGCCAGTAGCGCACCAGGCTGGCGAGCAGGTCGGGCCGGCGCAGCAGCGGACTGTCTTCTGCCGTCGGTCCGCCCAGAACGAAATGGTTGCCCCCGCCGGTGCCGGTGTGGCGCCCATCCAGCATGAACTTCTCGGGCGACAGGCGCGACAGGCGAGCTGCCTCGTACAGGAATTCGGTCTGGTCGACCAGCTCGCTCCAGCTCGAGGCCGGATGTATGTTCACCTCGATCACGCCCGGATCCGGCGTGACCGACAACTGCCGCAGGCGCGGATCGCGCGGCGGCGGATAACCCTCCAGCACCACGCGCAGCCCGCGCTCGGCCGCGGTGGCTTCCACCGCCGCCACCAGCTCCAGGTAATCCTCCAGCCACGCAAGTGGCGGCAGGAACACGCACAGGTTGCCGTCGCGCGGCTCCACGCACACGGCGGTGCGGGTGAGCCAGGCGGCCGATTCGAAGCGTTCGGGGGGCGTACCGCGTCCACCATCGTCGGCCCTTCCGGCGAACTGGCGGCGCAGTGCCGCCGTCTGCGGCAACGCGTGGCGCGGCGCGAAGGGATCGCGCTCGAAAAACGGTGAAGCGTCTGCTTCCGACATCCACGGCAGCGAATCCAGTGGCAGCCGGTAGCCCATCGGCGAGTCGCCGGGCACCAGGTACATCCGATCGTCACGGACAAACCACGGGCCAGTGACCCATGTCGGCCGGCGCCCGCTGCGGTCGCGCTGAATCGGAAACGCGTAGCCGACCGCATTGGGCAGACCCTGAGAGAACACGCGGCGCAGTCGCGCGCGTTCCAGCTCGTCGTCCAGCCGCGAATCGAACGGATCGACGTTGACTGGCAAACGCCGTTCGCGCCAGAGGTAGTACCAGACGTCCTCATAGCCTGGGATCACGAAAGAGGGATCCAGCCCGAGGCGTTTCGCGAGCGCCCCGATTAAACCGAGCGCGTCATCCGTTTGATAGCGGCCGGGTGCGCGCTCGTCCGCAAACAGCGAAGCATCGTTCCAGCACGGCGCCCCGTCGGCGCGCCAGAACAGCGACAAAGCCCAGCGCGGCAGCTGCTCGCCCGGATACCACTTGCCCTGTCCGAAATGAACGAAGCCGCCGGCTCCATACTTTTCGCGCAGCCGGTGCAGCAGCTCGGTGGCATAGCCGCGTTTCTTCGGTCCCAGGGCCGTCGTGTTCCATTCGTCCGCGTCGCGGTCTTCGGTGGCGACAAACGTCGGCTCGCCGCCCATCGTCAAGCGAACATCCAGTTGGCCGAGGTCGGAATCGACCTGGCGCCCCAGATCATCGATCGCGCTCCACTGCCGGTCGGTATAGGGCCTGGTCACGCGCGGCGATTCGAGGATCCGCTGCACCTGCATCTGATGGTCGAATTCGACCTTGCATTCGTCCACGCGGCCGCTGACCGGAGCGGCGGAACCGGGCTCCGGCGTGCACGCAACCGGCAGGTGGCCCTCGCCGGCCAGCAGTCCAGAGGTTGGATCCAAGCCGATCCAGCCGGCGCCGGGCAGGTACACCTCGCACCAGGCGTGCAGGTCCGTGAAATCGGCAGCGGCCCCGGAAGGGCCATCCAGCGCCGGCACGTCCGGCTTCAATTGGATCAGGTAGCCCGAAACGAACCGCGCTGCCAGCCCCAGATGCCTCAGGATCTGAACCAGCAGCCACCCGGTGTCGCGACACGATCCGCTGGCCGCTTGAAGGGTCTGCTCCGGAGTTTGCACGCCCGGCTCCATCCGGATCAGGTACTGGATCGCGCGCTGGAGCTGCTGATTCAACTCGACCAGGAAGTCGACCGTGCGCCGCTGGCGCCGGTCGACCCGGTCGATCATCCGGCGCAGCAGCGGCCCGGCATCGCCGCGGACCAGGTAGGGGCGCAGATCGCGCTCGAGCTCAGAGTCGTAAGCAAACGGGAAGAGCTCGGCAGCCGGCTCGAGGAAGAAATCGAACGGGTTGTAGACCGACATCTCCGCGACCAGGTCCACCTTCACTTCGAATTCGTCGGTCTTGTCCGGGAAGACGAGGCGGGCCAGGTAGTTCGAGAACGGGTCCTGCTGCCAGTTGATGAAATGATTCTGGGGCGCAACGTTCAGCGAATAGGACAGAACCGGCGTGCGGCAATGCGGGGCCGGACGCAGCCGGACGATCTGGGGTGAGAGACTGACGCGCCGGTCGTACCGATAGCGCGTGACGTGACTGAGTGCAACATGAATCATCGCTGGCACTGTCTCAGTGATCGACAGCCGAGCTCTGACGCCGGCGCAGCTTGCGACAGAAAAACGGGAGGATCGGGAACGAGGGGGCTGGGCTGGCCCCCTCGCGCTCCCCCAGCCTTTCCGGCCTGCGGCCGAAAAGGCCAAAGAGGATCAGGAACGAGGGGGCTGGGCTGGCCCCCTCGTGCTCCCCCAGCCAATTTGGGATTGGGAGGGCGATCATTTCAGCAGGGGCACCAGGAAGTCGCGGCTGATGCGCTGCCCCAGATCGTTGACGCGCTTCAGAAACGAGGTCAGGAAGACGTGCAGGCCCGTGTCCAGGAAGTCGTCGATTCGCCCGTATTGAAGCTCGGAGCGCAGCAAGCCAGCGCGGCGCGAAGTCTCATCGGACTGCTCGTTGCGGATGTGGGCGAGCGTAGTGCACACCTCGTTCATCGACGCCAGCAGCGAGCGCGGCATGTCGCCGCGCAGCAGCAGCAGCTCGGCCACGCGCGCGGGCGTGATCACGTCGCGGTACACCTTGCGGTAGATCTCGAATGCCGACACCGAGCGCAGCACCGCGGCCCAGTAGTAGAAGTCCAGGTAGGGCTCGTCGAAGGACTCGTCCGCCACCGGCAGCGCCGACGTGGCGGGATCGGCACCGTGAAACTTGACATCCAGGATCCGCGCCGTGTTGTCGGCCCGCTCCAGAAAGGTCCCGAGCCGGATGAAGTAGAACGCCTCGTCCTTCAGCATCGTTCCGATCGTGACCCCGCGCGACAGATGCGAGCGGAACTTGACCCACTCGAAGAACTCGTGCGGGTCGCGCTGCAGCAGCCCGGCCTTCAGGTGATGCTGCAGCTGCAGCCAGGTGTCGTTATGGGTCTCCCACACATCGGTCGTCATCGTGCCGCGCACGGCCCGGGCGTTTTCGCGCGCGGCCTGCAGGCAGCTGATGATCGAGGACTGGTTGCTCGGATCGCGCACCATGAAGTCGAGCACGTCGTGCGGGGTGAGCGTCGGAAACCGTGCATCGAAGGCAGGCAGCAGCTCCGAAATGCCTAGCATCGCGCGCCAGCCGCGCTCGGCCGCCTCACGCGACATCGGCAACAGCGAGGTGGTGACGTTCACGTCCAGCATCCGGGCCGTGTTCTCGGCCCGCTCGATGTAGCGGGCCATCCAGAACAGGTGATCGGCGGTACGGCTCAGCATGGCGCGTTCACGGTGCACGCGGCAGCCGAACTGGGGGCACCCAACCGCATCACCGCCCCAGCACCCAGGTGTCCTTGGTGCCGCCGCCCTGCGACGAATTCACGACCAGGGAGCCTTCGCGCAGCGCGACCCGGGTCAGCCCGCCCGCCACCATCGACACGTCCTGGCCCGACAGCACGAACGGACGCAAGTCGACATGGCGTGGTGCCACGCCGGCTTCGGCGTAGGTCGGACAGGTCGACAGGGCGAGCGTTGGCTGAGCGATGTAGTTTTCCGGATGGGCGCGCAGCCGGCGACGGAACTCGTCCAGCTCCTCCTGGCTGGAGCAGGGGCCGATCAGCATTCCATAACCACCGGCGTTATGGACCTCCTTGACGACCAGTTGCGCCAGGTTGTCGAGCGCGTATTGCAACTCGTCGCGGTTGCGGCATTTATAGGTCGGCACATTGGCCAGCAGCGGTTTCTCGCCCAGGTAGAACTCGATCATCTCGGGAACGAACGGGTAGATCGACTTGTCGTCCGCCACCCCGGTTCCAATGGCGTTGGACAGCGTCACGCGCCCGGCCCGGTACACGTCCAGCAGTCCCGGCACGCCCAAGGTGGAATCCCGGCGGAACACGGTCGGGTCCAGGAAATCGTCGTCGATGCGCCGGTAGATCACGTCCACGCGCTTCGGGCCCCGCGTGGTGCGCATGTACACGCCATTGTCCTGAGCGAACAGATCCTGTCCCTCGACCAGCTCGATGCCCATCTGCTGGGCCAGAAAGGCGTGCTCGAAATACGCGGAGTTGTACATGCCCGGCGTCAGCAGCACGACGGTCGGGTCGTCCACTCCCACCGGGGCGACCGAGCGCAGGTTCTCCAGCAGCAGGTCCGGGTAGTGCTCCACCGGGGAGACGCGATTGCACGCGAACAGCTCGGGGAACAGGCGCATCATCATGCGCCGGTTCTCCAGCATGTAGGACACGCCGCTGGGGACGCGCAGATTGTCCTCCAACACATAGAAATCGCCGCCATCGGCCCGCACGATGTCGATTCCGGCGATATGTGCGTAGATCCCGCCGGGAACATCGACCTGCTTCATCTGCTGGCGGTACTGCACGTTGCCGAACACGGGTTCGGCGGGAATGCGGCCCGCCTTGACGATGTCGGCATCGTGATAGATGTCATGCAGGAACCGGTTCAGCGCCCTCACACGCTGGCGCAACCCCGCCTCGAGCCGCTGCCACTCGCCCGCGGTGATGATGCGTGGGATGACGTCGAACGGGATCAAGCGCTCGGTGCCTGCGCTTTCGCCATAGACCGCGAAGGTGATGCCGACGCGCCGGAACACCAGATCGGCTTCGGCGCGCTTCAGCCGCATCAGATCGTCGCTCTGGCGCGATAGCCAGGATTCGAATTCGCGGTAATGGGAACGCACGTGTCCGTCGGACGCGTACATCTCGTTGAAAGGGGCGTACGGCATCGGCTGTCCGGCGCTGTGTGCTGACTCGGGATGATCCAGTCATGCAAATTCCACGCCTACCGGGCGGCCAACGCAAGAGGTGCGCTTCAGGGTGCTCCGGCGCACGACAGTGGGGCCGCGCCGTCCCTCGGGCGCACCGGCCGGGTGCACCTGTCATGCGGCAGTGCGACGCCGGTCGTGCCAGATGGCCGACTTCAGAGGCGGATCCGCC
>Ga0187846_10001007_pt1 | contig 16124 bp, 8 predicted proteins | sample TC_taG_FD_161473 | JGI IMG/M metagenome (GOLD analysis project Ga0187846, IMG submission 161473) | Biofilm microbial communities from the roof of an iron ore cave, State of Minas Gerais, Brazil - TC_06 Biofilm (v2) | ecosystem: Environmental > Terrestrial > Deep subsurface > Cave > Wall biofilm ...
CGCGCCTTACCCCATGAGTTTCCACCGTGGTCGACCGTGTGGAGCTACTTCCGACGCTGGCGCAACGATGGCACGTGGAAGCGCATCCACACAGCGCTGCGCGAACAGGTGCGCATCAAAGCTGGGCGCCAGCCGACTCCCAGCGCGGCCATCATCGACAGTCAGTCGGTGAAGACTACGCAAAAAGGGGGCCGCGCGGCTACGATGGCGGCAAGCGCGTGAAAGGGCGCAAGCGGCATCTGCTCGTCGATACGACCGGGTTGATCGTGGGCGTGCTGGTACACGAAGCCAACATTCAGGATCATCACGGCGGCAAAGACCTGCTGAGGCCTCTGAAAAGCTGCTTGCCCCGTCTCAGGCTCATCTGGGCGGACAGTGCGTACAAGAAGGGCGGCTTCGTCGAGTGGGTCAAAGAGACGCTGGGCTGGGACGTGGAGATTGTGGAGCATCCTTGGAGCGGCCTGCGCGGCGTCTGGGCCCCAAAGGACGCCGTCATCGATTGGGAGAAGATCCGACCCCGTGGCTTCCATGTCCTCAAGTGGCGTTGGATCGTGGAGCGCACATTCGCGTGGCTGTCCACCTGGCGCAGGCTGGCCAAGGACTATGAAGTGCTTCGAAGCCTCGAGGAAGCCTGGATCTTTATCGCCATGATCCGCATCATGCTCAGGCGCTTGGCTCAAAATAGCTCCTGAGGCCTTTGCACACAGCCTCTCAGTTCTGGCACATCCGCTTTTACTAGCTGCTATAGCCCAAGTGTCTCGCCCTTTCGTATGCATGTTGAGCCTCTTTGTTCTTCCCAAGGGCTTCAAGTGCAAGTCCTTTGTTGTAGTAGGCAAAAGCAAAGTTGGGGTCCAGCTGGATGGCCTGCTCATAAGCGGCCAGCGCCTCTTGATAGCGCTTGAGGTCATGGAGGGTAAAGCCCTTACCGTTGTAGGCAAGAGCAAGGTTGGGGTCCAGCTGTATGGCTTGCTCATAAGCGGCCAGCGCTTCCTGACAGCGCTTGAGGCAACGGAGGGCAGCTCCCTTACCGTTGTAGGCAACAGCATCGTTGGAGTCCAGGTGGATGGCTTGCTCATAAGCAGCCAGCGCTTCTTCGTACCGCTTGAGGTTACTGAGGGCATCGCCCTTGCCACAGTAGGCATGAGCAAAGTTGGGGACCAGCTGGATGGCTTGCTCATGGGCGGCGAGCGCTTCTTCGTATCGCCCAAGGTTACCGAGGACAGCACCCTTGTTGTAGTAGGCAGAAGCATAGTTGCGGTCCAGGCGGATGGCCTGCTCATGGGCGGCGAGCGCTTCCTCATAGCGTTTAAGGTCACGGAGGGCATTGCCCTCTTTACGCCATTGTTGAGCAGACTTCCGTAGTGCTGCAATGAACATTGCCACATCCACATGACGCGCTTCTCGCTCTTTTGCCATCGCTGTGAGGATGGCTTGCTCGATATGGACAGAGAGTTGCGGATTGAGTTGTCTTGGAGCAACGGGCTGCTCTGTCACATGCTTAAACATCATGCCCACCATATCGGGAGCGGTGAAGGGTCGCCGTCCGGTAAAGAGTTCGTAAGCGATGCAGCCCAAAGCGTATTGATCACCTTCCTGACTGGCGGTGCCGCGAAACTGCTCTGGTGCCATATACGACGGGGTGCCGGTAATGGTGCCTTGCCGGACACCGATGGTGGCAAGCATCTTGGCAATACCGAAATCGCCTAAGAGGGCCTCTCCCTTGGCGTTGAACAGGATATTTTCCGGTTTGAGGTCACGATGCACCACATGCTGCCTATGGACATACTGAAGAGCCTGTCCCACTTGGGTGAGAATAGTGATGGCTTCTTCTATCGGCAACAGGTGTAGGCGTTGACGCTTGAGTCGGCGGTGCAATGAGCCTTCAGGGCAGTACTCTGTCACCAGGTAGGGAAAACCATCCTGGATGCCGACATCGAGGATGGGCAGGATATGAGGATGCTTGAGCATTTCCAATAGCTCTGCTTCCTGGAAAAAGCCCTCGCGTTTCTGCTGGGTAGCGAGGTGAGCATGCAGAATTTTGATCGCCACTGTGCGCGTTTTCAGGATGAGGTGTTCGGCGCGATACACACAGCCAAACGAGCCGCAGTCCAGTTGTTCAATCAGACGATAATTGCCAATCTGTTGGCCGATATGTCTGTCTTGTTCCATCATACCTAATGCATACCACATACATACTTGTATACGCTTGGAATTGTACAGGTTGCCCATAAGTATAGGCTTTTGAAGCGATTTTAGCAAGCAGAGTGATGAATGGACCGCGAGGTGGTTACTTAGAAGATGGCACGATTTCGTCTCATTCGTACAAGATGAGAAGTTTTATCGAACTATTGGCCCCTCCCTAGTGCAGAGATGCGAAACCTGTTCGGATGCGCCGACTGCGCGGCGACAAACCGCAAGTAGCTTGTCGCCACGCAGTCGACGCATGAAGGTCTCTCGCACACTGCCAAACGTTCCTCTTGTGACTGAAGAGATCGAGAACCGCCAGGAGCACATGGAACTTCAAGCCCGTCATGATGTCCACCATAAAGATTGATGAGCATCTTTAGCGATCTCGAACATCGTTGTCGTCTTCCATCACATATGACCATGTGTTGACATTCACCTTAACCTCTTCTTTTGCGAGCACTGGGAGATCATCAACAGATTTTGGAGCGCGCAGTGGGGGAGTACGAGACAGGTCGTATTCATCTGCATTAATGGTTCCATCAAGATCGCAGATGTGCTGAACGACTGGAAGAATGGTTGTTTGATAGATCCTTGTACACTCGTCAAACGCGGCAGTCGTATCACTCAGTTCTCTGTGAAGCTTTCGCCATTGTGTGACGAACGCCAGAAGTTCTCGCTGTAATGTGTGACTGTGCTCAATAATCTGTTGGACACTGCGCGCTCGATTCTCTTGCTGCCAGCCATAGGCCATTGCTTTCAGCAGCGCCAGCAGTGTGATTGGAGAAGCTAGTAAAACATGTTGCTGCGTGCCACTGTCGAGAAGGGTTGGATCGTACTTTAAAGCGGCACTAAACATGCCTTCATTGGGAATCAGCAGCACAACCCACTCAGGAGATGGCTCAAAATTCCGCCAGTACTCTTTTTTCGCCAAGTCCATCATATGGGCTCTGACTCGCTTCGCATACCGTTGCAAATGTGCAACGCGAGTGCTTTCATCAGGGCTTGCATGAGCCTGAATGTAGGAATCAATGGGTGCCTTGGCGTCGACGACGATAGTGCGTCCATTCGGGAGCTTCACCAGCAGATCAGGCCGTTGGATACTATTCCTTCCAGATAGAGTGACTTGTGGCTCAAAGTCACAATAGGGAAACATACCTGCCAGTTCGACAATGCGTTGTAACTGTATCTCTCCCCACTGGCCTTGTATGCTCGTCGCGGTCAGAGCCCGGCGCAATGCCACCGTTTCCTCTCGAGCCTGAGCAAGCGCGGTTTGTGTTGCAGTCAACAACGTTTGCATCTGAGCAGTGGTCACCCGAAGCTGCTGTACTGGGCGGACGAGGAGCCAATAGCCTGCCCCAAGGCAGAAGGCAATGAAGATGGCGGCGGAAATAAAGACGATTTCGTTTTCCATAGCCCTGGCTGCTCTTTCTCTCTGAATGAGTCAAATCATAGCTACTTCTGTATTCCAGCAAAGCCCCCCCGTACTTTCGCCTCCAGAAGCGTGCCTTAGCCCAGCCGGATCATCCCAAGGCCTCGGTCAAAATCAATATAAAAAGAGTGAACGGATGCCTGCGCGCAGAGTGCCGCACATCATCTCGAACAGCGTGATCGCGACCGGTCCTGTCAGCACCCAGTCAACCAGGGAAGGCAAGAGGCTAACCAAGAGCGTAACCAGGATACCCAAGAGATCAAAGACCCGCAAGACTCGCAGCTCGTCATGATATCCACCATAAAGACTGATGAGCCTCATTATATGCCCCTGGCGGTCACTGTCAACTGGTAATGTCTGGCGACGCCAAATAGGGGATCTCACTCGAGCCGGTAATGTACACAAGAAGGGCATGCGCCACCAACCAGCAGGTGAGCCTAATCGGAGGTGGCGGGAGTCATCCGCTCAGTGTAAGGAAGCTGCTGCACATAGAGGTAGGTCCGGAGGACATGCGTGAGGCAGGCACGTATGAGGATGGCGGGAGAGCATCCTACTTCTAGTATATGCGCACGGAGAAATATGGATGCTCTGTCAGGGTTTCAGACCTCTCGGCGTTTTTGCATCTCGAAAATGGGATTGCGTTCTGCCCTTACACATGTGGTTCTCCTCCTTCGTATTGATCTCTTATAAGCCTAATTCCAGCCTCTAATTGGCCCTCGGCTTCCTGCACCCTTATTCGAAGCGCCTCAGCCACTACGCGAGCTTCTTTGATCTCTTGAAGAGTGTCAAGTTCAGGCCAAGCTTCATTGATAATCTCCTCAAGCCAGGAGATAGGAGGATATCCAGTCATGTTTCCCTGCGTATTGTAACCACCCTGAATATATAGGGCCGTTTTATTCCCATCACCAGCAATGAGCCAGCCTAACCCTCTAAAAGGCCCTACCCATGTTGTTGTAAAACGCATAGACATATCTGACATATCTGTACCAGCTAACGATGTTTTGAGGATGTAATTCCAGTTATGTTCCGGGCCACTCTGCCATGTCTGCGATTCAGAATTCCTTTTATCCCACTCTTTAAAGCTTCCACTTTCCATCCAGGTTATTATCGCCTTTTCTACATGTGGAGTTAAAGTAACTATTGCCGGATTATAAGTAGCTCCCATTGCGCGGTTATAATCCGCTATCAGTCGTTGAACATCATTAAGTAATGTGCGCGCATTCGGTGTAAAACTATCAATACGATAATCTTCTTTAAACTGAGGCCACTGAAGAAATGTAGGATAGATGGGATTGTGCGAGTATCTAGTGCTTTCTGGCTCCCCACCGGCGCCATAAATATAATACGGGTACGGTCCTTCTTTTCTCCTAGCCTCATCTAACCATTCATAGATTTGCTTTAGCTCAATAAAAAGAGGCCCGTAAATTGTATACTTGCGGGTAATATTCGCTTCTTTTGCAAACTGCTGGCTAATTGACTCTCTACTTGTGAGTGTGGTGGTAATAATGGTTAGGCCTGCCGCAAGCATTGCCGTTCCCGCTGCTTGGAATATTCCATTATGAGAAGCTATCAGAACCACGCTGATAATTACCATGATAGCTCCAATGCAGAACACAGGAGTAATCCATTTTGTAAAAGACCCCCATAAGTTAGATAACCACTTCACTATACCAGTAACCCATTTTGTAAAGGACCTCCAAGAGTTAGATAACCACTTCACTTTGGGGACCACCATACTTTGTTTCATGATGCCTCCATTATGTCCAAATAGAACACATAAACATACTTACAGAGCAGCCCTACCTAAATAGGAATAAACGAGTGACGAACACTCGCGCTCAAAAGCAGTTGGAGAGTCCTATTTTTCATGAGCAGAGAATGTTTTGGCCAAAGTCACTATCTATATTCCGGCCGCCAACGCTGCTGTTCGCAGTTAGCTACGCCTAGACGGGTCGGCAAGGAATTACTTGAACTCGTCAACGATCTCGCGGAACATGGGCGCCAGGTCGGGCCACATGAACTGCAAGCAAGAGACGGACAGCAGGACCGTGGAGCCGATGGCCGATGTGTCCAGCAAGAGCCGCAGTCAGATCAGAGCAAGATCAGCTACAGCCAGGAGGGCGTACCACTTCTTCGTTGTCATGAGCATACCTCACACAATTGATGAGGCGAAGAGTAGCACTCCCGGCCGGGCAGTGTCAACAAGCATGTGACCTGTAGCTTGCCTAATGTAATTGAGTTTAGACATAGATAGCCATTGGAATGATCTCGACAGCAGGATACTCAACATTGGGCGGCTCAAGGTGGGCGTTTAGCTCCTGCAGTTCTGTGAGACCTGAGGCTATTTGAGTCAATATATCCTGAGCGGCATAGCCAAGTATAGAGCGGCGATAAAGATTAATATGTTCGTTAGGAGTCAGTACACGAGTAGCCTTGCCAAGGACCACCATGCGCCCACAGAGAAGACATTCCTGATCTTCAAGCGGCATTACTTTCGTAGAAAGATCGAGTACAGCATTCTTCTTCCATATTCCTTCATGCTTAAGGAGCATATCAGATATTGGTGAAGATTCTAGATCAGCGCAGATTGCCTGGACAAGGGACATCGCTCCTAGAGATTTCATCTCCTCAGGGGAAAGTTTTTCAAGATCGATGTTGCCATCTTTCTGTGGTAGGGCTTGTAGAAGAAATGGTAAAGCTCGCTTGATTATTTGAGCGAGTTCATTGATAGGGCTACGATGAACCTCTCCAGATATTTCGACTAATTGTGAGAATTGAGAAGGTTGGATACGGTTCCAACACTCTTGATTACATTCATCGAGGGGTATAATCCTACTCTTACGACGCAATTCATGCCTCAGCCGCATAAAGAGAGATGCCTCGGTGTGCCGAAGGACGATTTGGCTTTCTTCAGCCCGAGCTAACTTGCCTTCAAGGCTACCAGACCCCTTCAAACTTGCTTTGACAAAATTTGAGAGGATATCGGACAATCCAGTTTCCCCCTCTGCTTCAGCAGTCAACGCGCCTGAAGTATCCTTGGAGCGTTTCACAACGTTTTCTAGTGCATACCCCCCCTCAATGGTCGCCACGTAACTGACCATCATTGGAAAATCCAGATAGATCGGGTAAAGGAGCTCTATGCTGTCATCCATGTAACTACCTCACTAGGAGCAGTGCTCCCATACATTGATGAATATCATTATATGCCCCTGGCTGTCACTGTCAACAAGCGGGCGACGCTTGCCGTCGCTCTATGCGGTGATAACCCCTATCTTTGGGTCATGAGAGCGAACCCAGATCACAAGGCTCCTGGTGCGACGCGATAAGTATAAAGCTGAAAGACGTACTATACATTCCCACCATATTGCAGTGATAGAGTACAATGTGAATACATCAATTAACATCAATTTTAGGAAGGAGCCTGCGTGTGCGATGGCACAACTGGAGCAGCTGACCAGGGGAGCAACGATAAAAGGCATCCTCCCGGACACCCTCGTCACAGTAGTGGATGTGCAATGGCACGGCGATGTGGCCATCACCCTCACCTACCGCGACACCGCTGGCCGCGTCAACCATGAGATCCTCTATCGTGACCGCGAGCCCAGCATCGAGATCGCCACAGTCGGCCTTCCCTGGAGCTTCGACGGTGACGGAGCGCTCCTCCGACTGGTTTCCGAGGCTTACCGCATCCACCTGGCCTATCTCTTCGATCCCCTGCTGGCCGTGCATACCTCCCTCGTTGAGCCGCTGCCACACCAGATCACCGCGGTCTATGGCGAGATGCTCACGCGCCAGCCACTGCGCTTCTTGTTGGCCGACGACCCCGGCGCCGGCAAGACCATCATGACCGGGCTCTTCATTAAAGAACTCCTGATCCGCGGCGACCTGCACCGCTGCCTGATCGTCTGTCCAGGTGGTCTCGTTGAACAATGGCAAGACGAACTTGATCGGCGCTTCCACCTGCCCTTCGAGATCATCACGAACGATCAGCTCGAGGCCGCCCGCAGCGGCAACGCCTTCGCCGAGACCAATCTGGCCATCTGTCGACTCGACAAGCTCAGTCGTAACGAGGCCACCCAGGCAAAGCTAGAGCAGACCGACTGGGACCTCATCGTGGTGGACGAGGCGCACAAAATGTCCGCCAGCTTCTTCGGCGGTGAGGTCAAGTACACCAAACGCTACCGGCTCGGCCAGCTGCTCTCACGTCTCACGCGGCACTTCCTGCTGCTGACCGCCACGCCGCACAATGGCAAGGAGGCGGACTTCCAGCTCTTCATGGCCTTGCTGGATGGCGACCGCTTCGAGGGGCGTTTCCGTGACGGCATACATACCACCGATGCCTCGGACATGATGCGCCGGCTCGTCAAGGAGAAGCTGCTCAGGTTCGATGGCAAGCCGCTTTTCCCTGAGCGCATCGCCTATCCCGTCAATTATGCGCTCTCGCCACTGGAGGCCGACCTGTACAAGCAGGTCACCGACTACGTACGTGATGAGTTCAACCGCGCCGATGCGCTCAACAACGAAGGGCGCAAGGGGACCGTGGGCTTCGCCCTGACCATCCTGCAACGGCGGCTCGCCTCCTCACCCGAGGCCATTTACCAGTCGCTGCGACGACGGCGCGAGCGCCTGGAGAAACGGGTGCGGGAGGAGCAACTCTTGAAGCGCGGAGCGGAGGCACGCCTGGAGCTTGCCCAGGACTTACCCGCGCTCACAGCGGATGATCTGGACGACCTGGATGACGCGCCTGAGGCAGAGGTGGAGGAACTCGAAGAGCAGGTGGTGGACCAGGCGTCTGCAGCCCGCACCATCCGCGAGCTGGAGGCCGAGATCGCCATCCTGACCCGCCTCCAGGCGCTGGCTCAACGGGTGCGTTTGAGCCAAACGGACCGCAAGTGGGAGGAGCTTGCGGCGCTGCTACAGAACAACGCTGAGATGTTCGAAGCCTCCGGCGCACGACGCAAGCTGGTGATTTTCACGGAGCATCGCGACACCCTCAACTACCTGGCCGAGCGCATCCGCACCCTGCTGGGACGTCCCGAGGCGGTCGTCATCATCCATGGCGGCATAGGCCGCGAAGAGCGGCGCAACGCGCAGGAGCAGTTCCTGAACGATCCGGAGGCGCTGGTGCTGGTGGCAACGGACGCGGCGGGCGAGGGCATCAACCTGCAGCGGGCGCACCTGATGGTCAACTACGATCTGCCCTGGAATCCCAATCGGCTGGAACAGCGCTTCGGGCGCATTCACCGTATCGGGCAGACGGAGGTCTGCCACCTCTGGAATCTGATGGCTGGCGAGACGCGCGAGGGCGAGGTCTTCCAGCGGCTTTTCGAGAAGCTGGAGGAAGAACGCAAAGCCCTGGGTGGCCAGGTCTTCGACGTGCTGGGCCGGGTGCGCTTCGAGAACCAGCCCCTGCGCGAACTGGTGCTGCAAGCCATCCGCTACGGCGACCAGCCGGAGGTGCGCGCCCGGCTCAACCAGGCGGTGGATAACGCATTGGACCGCGAGCGGCTGCGTGAGCTCCTCGAGGAGCGGGCACTGGCTCGCGATACGCTGGATGCCAGCCAGGTCCGGGCCATCCGCGAAGAGATGGAGCGAGCGGAGGCGCGGCGGCTCCAACCGCATTTCATCGCGGACTTCTTCCTGGCCGCGTTCAAGCTGCTGGGCGGCAGCGTGCGCGTGCGCGAAGCTGGACGCTACGAGATCACGCACGTGCCGGCTGTCATTCGTAGTCGTGACCGCCAGATCGGTACAGGGGAGGCGGTGCTGCCGCGCTACGAGCGCATCACCTTCGAGAAAACGCTGATCTCTGTGCCCGGCAAGCCACTGGCCGCCTTCGTCTGCCCCGGCCATCCACTGCTCGACGCCACCATTGACCTCGTGCTGGAGCGCTACCGCGACCTCCTCAAGCGGGGTGCAGTGCTAGTAGACCCGAACGATCCGGGCGAAGAGCCGCGAGCGCTAGTGTATTTGGAGCATGTCATCCAGGATGCGCGCACCGACCGCGCAGGCAATCGCCGCGTCGTCTCGCGCCAGATGCAATTTGTCGAGCTGGATGGCGCCGGCACAGCTCACATGGCGGGTTACGCCCCGTATCTGGACTACCGCCCGCTCCGCGAGGATGAGCACACACTCGTTGAGCCGGTGCTGACCAGCCTGGCGCTGCGCGAGCAGATCGAGCAGCAGGCACTCACCTTCGCCATCACGGCACTGGTGCCCCAGCACCTGGCTGAAGTGAAGGGGCGCAAGGATGAGTTGATCCGCAAGACGATGGCCGCGGTGAAGGACCGGTTAACCAAGGAGATCAATTACTGGGACCACCGGGCGGCGCAGCTCCGTCGGCAGGAGGAGGCTGGCAAGACGTTCAGCCTCAACTCGACCAGGGCCCGCCAGCGCGCCGACGAGCTGCAGACACGGCTGCAGCGACGCATGGAGGAGCTAGAGCAAGAGCGCAAGATCTCAGCATTGCCGCCCATTGTCACTGGTGGTGTGCTGGTGATCCCGGCTGGGCTGCTCGCGAAGCTGCGTGGCGAGTCCGATGAGACAATCGATGCCGTGGCCCGTGAGACGCAGCTCATCGAGCATGCGGCAATGGAGGCAGTGATGGCACACGAGCGTTCGCTAGGCTTCGTGCCGCGCGACGTGAGCGCCCTGAAATGCGGCTATGACATCGAGTCGCAGGTACCAGGAACCGGTAAGCTGCGCTTCATTGAGGTGAAAGGGCGCGTGGTTGGCGCGGATACTGTGACACTCACCAAGAACGAGATATTGACAGCGCTAAATAAGCCGGACGAGTTCATCCTGGCCATCGTGGAGGTGGAAAGTGACTTGACTGGCATGCCGCGCTATATCACTCGTCCTTTCACTCGTGAGCCAGATTTTGGCGTCACAAACGTGACCTACGCGCTCCGCGAGTTACTGGCGAAGGCGGAGGCCGTGGCGTAAGTCACACTTCTGTCCGTTGCGGGACATACAGCGGTAGGCTGACCGGAGTGCCAAACTGGGCAATCTCGATCCGTAGATCTCCGGAGCACGTAACGAAGTCACTGGATAGACCGTAAGATACCTCGCTGCCTGGCGACGAATCATCTCATTAAACTACCTGTGGAAAGGCTGGAGAAAATGCCTGAGTATCGCAAGAAGCTGATCGAGGTCGCCTTGCCTCTCGAAGCCATTAACAAAGAGTCGGCCCGCGAGAAGTCCATCCGGCACGGGCACCCGTCCACACTGCACCCTTGGTGGGCACGTCGTCCGCTGGTGGCATGCCGCGCTGTACTGTTTGCCTCGCTGGTGGATGATCCCGCGAGTTGCCTGGAGGAGTTTCCGAGCGAGGAGGCGCAGGATGCCGAGCGTCAGCGGCTCTTTCGCATCATTGAGGATCTGGTGAAGTGGGAGAACAGCAACAACGAGGCGGTGCTGCATCGAGTACGCACCGAAATTGTCCGCAGCGTGGCGCGCATGCATGGCGTTTCTCTGCCGCATCGGATGACGCCAACGGAAGTGGCCGAGACCCTGAAGAAATATGCCCCGCCGGTGCTGGATCCCTTTGCAGGTAGCGGCTCGATTCCGTTAGAGGCACAGCGCCTGGGGCTGGAGGCACACGCCAGCGACCTGAACCCGGTGGCGGTACTAATTAACAAAGCACTGATTGAGATTCCGCCCAAGTTTGCCAACCGCCCGCCCATCCACCCCGAGGAGAACAAGACACTCTTGCAGCGCGAGTGGCGCGGTGTACAGGGTCTGGCGGAGGATGTGCGTTATTATGGCAATTGGATGATCGAGGAAGCCTGGAAGCGCATCGGCCATCTCTACCCCAGGGTAACGCTGCCCAAGGAACAAGGCGGAGGAGAGGCCACTGTGATTGCCTGGCTCTGGGCGCGTAGCGTGAAGTGCCCCAATCCAGCCTGTGGGGCGCGGATGCCTCTAGTGCGTTCCTTTGCCCTCTCAGCTAAGAAGGGCAGAGAAACATATGCTCAACCAATTTTCGACCAAGCTACAAAGACGATATATTTTGAGGTACGACACGGCAAGAACTTTCCGGAGGGAACAGTTAATCGATTAGGGGCCAAGTGCCTCGGATGTGGTGGCCCTGTACCATTTGATTATATACGCGCTGAAGGGCAAGTTGGGCGTATAAGTCAACAATTGATGGCAATAGCTGCTGAAGGGAAAGGTGGGCGTATTTACCTAGCGCCGAATGCAGAGCATCAATCAATCGCGATACACGCAGAACCTCAAGGTGTACCAGAGACAAATCTTCCAGAGAAGGCACTGGGCTTTCGTGTGCAGCAATATGGCATGACAAAACACCGAGATTTGTTTACTCCTCGCCAACTAGTTGCACTCACAACTCTTAGTAATCTAGTGGGTGAGGTTCGCATCCTCGTCTTAAACCATTCAGGTAGTGATATAGAATACGCTGATATGCTGGCAACCTACCTAGCCTTGATTGTGGACAAACTAGCTGACTTAGCTAATAGTCTTTGCCCTTGGGAACCAGTTGCTGAGTGCCCCAGGAATTTATTTGCTCGTCAAGCAATTTCGATGCAATGGAACTTTGCGGAAGGAAACCCAGTGGGGCAAAGTTCAGGCTCTTGGACTGTGGCTCTTGACAACTTTGTGCGAAATCTCAATGCCACATTCTCTGGAGAGATAAAGTATCAACTAGCATTCACAAAGATAGAAGATGCGACTGATCTGACTAGCAACCAAAGGTTAATATCGACCGATCCTCCCTACTACGATAATATAGGATATGCTGATTTATCAGATTTCTTCTATGTTTGGCTACGTCGCTCACTGAGTAAGATATATCCTGATCTATTCAGTACTCTCCTCGTGCCCAAAGCCCAAGAATTGATTTCAGATCCTTTCCGTCATGGCAGCCGAGAGGAAGCTCGAAGATATTTTGAAGAGGGGCTGGGCAAAGCCTTCGCGAACATGCGCGAAATCCAGAACCCCATCTACCCATTAACTATTTTCTATGCTTTTAAGCAGGCAGAATCTACAGAAGAAGATAGCACTAATCATTTTGACGATCCTGGTGTTAGAGCCTCAACAGGATGGGAAACAATGTTAGAGGGATTGCTCAAAGCAGGTTTCGTTATTAATGGTACATGGCCCGTTCGCACCGAGTTAGAAGGGGGAATAAGAGTCGTAGGCCGCAACTCCCTCGCCTCTTCTATTGTCCTCGTTTGTCGTCCACTCCCTGTAGATGCACCACTCACTACTCGCCGCGACTTTCTCAATGCGCTCAAGCGAGAGCTGCCACATGCACTTAAAGACTTGCAACGTGGCAACATCGCGCCAGTGGACCTGGCCCAGGCCTCCATCGGCCCCGGCATGGCCGTCTTCTCACGTTACAGCAAAGTCCTGGAATCCGATGGCACATCAATGCGCGTACGCACCGCTCTCCAACTTATCAACCAGATGCTGGATGAGGTTCTAGCAGAGCAGGAGGGCGAATATGACGCCGACACCCGCTGGGCGGTCGCATGGTTCGAACAGTACGGCATGGAGGAAGGTCCCTACGGTGTCGCTGAAACACTCTCCAAGGCCAAGAACACTGCCGTGGGTGCCCTCGTGGAGGCGGGGATCCTGCGAGCCCAGGGTGGCAAGGTGCGGCTGCTGCATCGGGGTGAGTTCTCCAGCGACTGGAATCCGGCCACGGCGAAGCGTCTCACAATCTGGGAGGTCACCCAGCGTCTTATTCGGGCGCTGCAAGAACATGGTGACGCGGGAGCAGCGGGCATCCTCGATCACGTCGGAGCATACGGAGAGGTGGCTCGGCACCTGGCCTACCGGCTCTACACGGTGTGTGAGCGCAAGAAGTGGGCGGACGAGGCGCTGGCCTATAACAGCCTTGTCGTCGAGTGGTCCGACATCAGCGGTGCGGCAGAGCGATTGGGGCGGACGACGGCAGAGCAAGCGCACCTATTCTCATAGATTTACGATGGAAGTGGGAACTAATGACGATAAATAAAGGATGACACCCATGGCAATCAGTAATGCGGAGCGCGTGGGCAAAGCGCTCGAACTCCTCAACCAGGGGCTCTTTCCTTTCATGAAGCGCGAACTCAAAGCCTACTACGGCGACACCTGGTTCGAGCAAGCCTCGGCCAACCTGCGCGAGTACCAGATGCCTGGCAAGGGTGACGGCGATGAACACTGGGACACCCAGGCGCTGCTGCTGGTCATGTGGGATCAGTGGAACGTCGTGTTCCGCAATGTCCTCGGTCAGGCAGAGCGTTCGCTTGTGAGTGAGCTGCGCGAGGTGCGCAACAAGTGGGCACATCAGGAGCCTTTCAGTACCGACGACGCCTACCGTGCCCTCGATAGCGTTCAGCGTTTGCTCACGTCTGTCTCTGCTGCCGACCAGGCCACGGAGGTCGAGCGCCAGAAGCAGGAGCTGTTGCGTATCCGCTTCGAGGATCTGGCCCGGAAAGAGATACGCAAGGCAGCCGTCGCCCCTATCGAAGGCCAGCCTGCAGGGGGATTGCGCCCCTGGCGTGAAGTTGTCACCCCGCATCCCGACGTGGCCTCCGGTCGTTTCCAGCAGGCCGAGTTCGCCGCCGATCTCGGACAGGTCACGAGAGGCGAAGGTGCCGACGAGTACCGCAATCCTCGCGAGTTCTTCCAGCGCACCTATCTCACTGAAGGGCTCCGCCACCTGCTTACCAACGCCTTGCTACGGCTGGAGATCAATGCCGGCGATCCTGTAGTTGAGCTGCTGACCAACTTCGGCGGTGGCAAGACGCACTCCCTGCTAGCGCTCTATCATCTGGTTTCGGGCGCGCCTGTGAACGATCTGCCCGGCATCGAACCACTGCTCCAGACGACGGGCGTCTCCAGGCCACCGCTGGCGCAACGAGCCGTCCTGGTCGGCACGGCACTCTCCCCTGGACAACCTCACACAAAGTCCGATGGCACCGTGGTGCGCACGCTCTGGGGTGATCTCGCCTGGCAACTCCTCGGCAAAGATGGGTATACGCTCGTGGCGGAGGCTGACCGGCAGGGCGTGAGTCCCGGCTCTGACGTGCTGCGCCAGCTCTTCGCCGCTGCTTCCCCCTGCCTGATCCTGATCGACGAGTGGGTGGCCTACATGCGCCAACTTTATGGCGTCTCCGGCCTCCCTGCTGGCTCCTTTGATGCCAACCTCAGCTTCGCCCAGGCGCTCACTGAAGCTGCTAAGGCTGCCCCGAAGACGCTCCTGGTCGCCAGCATCCCCGCTTCCGACATTGAGATTGGAGGCGAGGGCGGACATGAAGCTGTCGTGCGTCTGCGTAACACGTTCGGTCGTCTGGAATCCACCTGGCGACCTGCTAGCGCAGAGGAGGGCTTCGAGATCGTGCGTCGCCGTCTCTTCCAGCCCATCACCCAGCAAAAAGACTTCACCGCTCGTGATGCTGTCGCCCGGGCCTTCACCGACCTGTACCGTACCCAGTCTCAGGAGTTTCCATCCGACTCTAGAGAGGGGGACTACGAGCGCCGCCTGAAAGCCGCTTATCCCATCCATCCCGAGCTGTTCGACCGACTTTACAACGACTGGTCCCAGCTGGACCGTTTCCAGCGGACCCGTGGTGTCCTGCGCCTCATGGCCGCCGTCATCCACACCCTCTGGGAGCGCCAGGACGCGAGCCTGCTCATTCTGCCGGCGAGTGTGCCGATCGACGATCCCCTGGTGCAGTACGAACTGACACGCTACCTGGAAGATTCCTGGACGCCCATCATCGAGCGAGATGTGGATGGTGCCAACTCGCTGCCGCTGCGCCTTGATCGCGAGCATCCCAACCTGGGGCGCTACTCGGCGACCCGCCGAGTGGCGCGCACGATCTATTTGGGCTCGGCTCCCACACTGCAGACGGCCAATCGGGGTATTGAGGAGCAGCGCATCAAGCTCGGTTGCGCCCAGCCCGGGGAGAGCGTTGCTATCTTCGGCGATGCTCTGCACCGCCTCACAGAGCAGGCCTATCACCTCTACGTGCAGGACAAGCGCTACTGGTACGCCACACAGCCCAGCGTCACTCGCCTCGCGCAGGACCGGGCCGCTCGTTATGACCGTGACGTCGTCCTGGCGCTGATCGAACAGCGACTGCGACCTGAGCAGAACACGCGAGGCAGCTTCGCCCGTGTTCACCCTTGCCCTGCCTCAAGCGGCGAGGTCCCAGATGAGAAGGATGCTCGACTTGTGATCTTGCGTCCGGTGTACGTCCACGGAGCAAAAGACGTGGCGAGTCCCGCGCGCATTGAAGCGGCGACCATCCTGGAGCAGCGGGGCACCAGTCCTCGCTACAATGCCAACACGCTTGTCTTCCTGGCCGCCGACCGCACCCGACTTGAGGAGCTAGAGCAGGCTGCAAGGCAGTACCTCGCCTGGAAGGACATCGAGGAGGAACAAGAGATTCTCAACCTCGACGCTTTCCAGCGCAACCAGGCAAAGACTCGTCGTGAGCATGCTGAAGGAACCATCAAAGCGCGTATACCTGAGACGTATAGCTGGCTGCTCGTGCCT